>ERZ1032852.11-NODE-11-length-52483-cov-14.123083_pt1 | contig 52483 bp, 49 predicted proteins | sample MGYA00516689_ERZ1032852 | MGnify/ENA primary metagenome ERZ1032852 (study PRJEB33719, sample SAMN04262499) | wastewater metagenome | biome: rural village; feature: composting latrine chamber; material: composting feces with ash | place: El Salvador | collected...
ATCCCCGCTTTAGCTCCAAGAGAACGGAGTTTCCGGGCGAGGGTGAGTGGGCCCGTCGCGGCCTCAGCGTGGAACGTTACGTTCGAAGCCCCCAGCTGAGCGTACGCGGGCGCCCAGCGGTCCGGATCATCGATCATCAGGTGCACATCCACCGGCAGCACGCCCAGGTCCACCACTCCCCTAGCGAACTCCGGGCCGCCGTTCAGGTTTGGCACAAAGTGGTAGTCCATGATGTCGACGTGCAGTTCGTCCGCGTTAGCCACCAGAGAGACCTCTTCGGCAAGCCGCATGGGGTTTGCTGCAAGTAGCGAGGGGCTGATGAGGGGTCTCATCCGTTTCACCTGTCTTCCGTTCGCGAAAACAGCGCGATGAACATGGCATCGGTGCCGTGGATGTGCGGCCAGAGCTGCACGGTCTCATCAATGATTTCCTGGTAACCCGCGGGAACAACTGGTTCTTCGGTGGCTGGAGGTGCCAAGTCGAAAGGTGTCACCAGTTCAGCCACCTTATGGGCGTTGATTAGCCTGAGTGGAAGTGCCTCAAGGGCGTGGGCGACTTGTTCAACGGTTTCGTCCGGGTGCGGCGAACAGGTAACCCAGGCAACCACACCTCCCGGGCGGGTCAGTTTTACCCCCGCCGTCAGCAGCTCCCACTGCAGCGGGACAAGGTCGTCTAGGTCCGAGCGGCTGTGCCGCCACCTGGATTCTGGGCGGCGGCGAAGCGAGCCTAGACCCAAGCAGGGGGCGTCAATCAGGGTGCGGTCGAACAGGTGGTCACTCTTCAAGGCTCGACCGTCGGCAACCACAACCTCTACGTTCGGAAGCGCACGCACGGAACGTTCCAGGAGGCGGGCGCGGTGGGGAATCAGTTCGTTCGCGGTGACGGTGGCGCCGCGCTCACTACCGATTGACGCCAGGAGCGCTGCTTTTCCACCGGGTCCGGCGCAAAGATCCAGCCAGTTCCGATCCGGTGATCCTTGGACCGGCGCTGCCGCTAGGAGCGCTGCGGCAAGTTGGGAGCCTTCGTCTTGCACGCCCGCGTGCCCCGACCGAATGGACGGCAACGCGCCGGGGTCACCGCCTGCGATGATGACTGCGGACTCGGTGAGGTTCCCCTGGTGGGCAGCAGTGCCCAGAATGTCTTCCGCTTCGTGTGCCAGGTCTGCGGCCTCAACTAAAGAGGGGCGAGCTGCAAGTGTTACTTGTGCGGCGTGGTTGTTTGCCTCCAGCGCCGACTGGATCTGGTCTTCGAGCCCCCGGAGTCTCAAAGATTCGCGGAGCGCATCAACCATCCAGTCGGGGTGGGAGTGCCGCACGCCCAGCTTCGATCGGCCGCCTTCCCGTTCAACAGCGCGGTCGATCGCATCTTCTGACCCTTCGCGAAGCAGACTTCGCAGGACAGCGTTGACTGTCCTGGAAGGTCCGTCTCCGCAGAGTTTCCGTGCGACGGAAACGGTCTCGGAGACCGCGGCGTGGTCGGGCACCCGCATGTAGAGCAGCTGGTAGGCCCCAAGGCGCAGGCACACGCGGACCGGTGGATCTAGCTGGTCAAGAGGCCGCTTGGAAAGTGGTGCCAGCACCGCGTCCAGCGTGCGCCTGCGCCGCACGGTTCCGTAAACCAGCTCTGAAGTGAAGGCTGCGTCTTGCGCCGTGAACCTTGGATTCGAGAGCTGTTCTGCCTTCAGGAGCTTTGGCAGCACCAGGTTGGCGAAGCGATCCTGCTCCTCTACTTCCAGCAGTGCCTCCGCGGCTACCAGCCTGGCTGGATCGGGTTCCTTGTCGTGGGCCATTTTCCGTGAGGCCCCTTTGTAACCGCTCACGCGCTCACCCTTTCCGAAGTTGTTCCTAAGCGATAGTCTTCCCCAACTCTCGCGCCGCGCAGCCAGTCGGCTGCGTTCATCCACGTCTTGCCGGCGGGCGCGACCTGGCCAAGTGCGACGGCTCGCGTACCGGTTCCGACAACCAGTTGCTTGTCGCGCACTGCCACTTCTCCGGGGTCTAGTTTGAACTCGGTGATGGAAGCATCCGCTAGTTTCAGGCGTCTTCCGCTGGGCTCACTGGTCCACGCTCCTGGCGCTGGCGAGACTGCGCGGATCCGATTCACTGTCTGCTCTGCAGAGCCTTGGAAGCTAATGAACCCGTCGGCGCTGGTCAGTTTAGGCGCCAACTCCCATTCCCCATCCGGCTGAGGGGTGGCTGAGGCGCTGCCAGCTTCGATCTCAGCAACCGTCCGGACCAGCTGTGCGCCCCCGATCTTTGCAAGGCGTTCCAGGAGCTGCCCTGAGGTTTCTAGCGGCGCAATCTGAACGTCTTCCGTCGAAAGGATGGGACCTGTGTCCATGCCTTCATCCAGGAAAAAGACTGTTGTGCCAACGGTTTTGTCGCCGCGAAGCACTGCTCGTTGAACCGGGGCGGCGCCCCTCAGATCAGGAAGCTTCGAAAAGTGAAGGTTGACCCAACCATCCTTAGTGCTTTCAAGCACGTCTTTCTTCAGTAGAGCCCCGTAGGCAACAACGACCCCTAGGTCTGCGTGCTTGCTGCGGATCCACTCCAATGACTCAGTCTCACTTGGCCTGGAGGTCTCAAGGAGAGGTAGCCCCTTCTCTTTCGCGTACGCACCGACCGGGGAATCAACAAGTTTGCTGGATCGCCCGCGCCTGGCAGGGGGTCTGGTCATGACCCCAGCGATGTCAAAACCAGCAGCGACAAGCGCTTCCAGGCAGGTGAGTGCCACCTGAGGGGTTCCTGCAAACAGAATCTTCACCCCTCAACCCTAGCCGGCTACCCGGCTGCAAGGTCAGTCGGGTTGACGTCGATTATGAGCAGGGGCGCCCCCTCACTGGAGAGTCTCACCTGGAATGCCCGGAGAGCTTTCATAAGCTGACTCGCTTGGGAAGGCTGAACACGCAGCACCACGCGAAATAGTTCTCGCTCAACCTTGAAGGGCCGAGCCTGCACTTGAAGTCCTGCGGCGCGAACCGCGCTCAAGCATCCGTGCAGTGACTGCTCACTGCCCTCGACGGAGACGGTCCAGGCGGCCGGCGGGAACCCGAGCTCCGCACGCACCGCCAGCTCACTTTTTGCAAGCAGAGCGGAATCCCAGCGCACCAGAGACTGTTCCAACACTTCCGGTGGGGTCCCGATGAGCATCGCGGGAGCACGAGGACCAGCCAGCGCTAGGGCGTCCATCCACCGCCGCTCGGCCTCCAGTGCTGCGTCAAGAAAATCTCGGTAAGCCAGGCCGTGAGCTCCTGCAATGACCACGGCCCCGTAGCCGGCCCGGCACTGCGGTTCGGCGGAAGCGGTTGCCACCACGATCTGGGGAGATGCAGAAACCTCTTGGAGCACCCCCGCAGTGGAGGAGGACACGCGGACCTTCACGTCTTTGAAGGCCTTCTGGAGTTCTTCGGCCAGCCGGTCAGAACCAACCAGGTAGCGCACGGGCTCCAGGTGGAACGCGTCGTCGCAGTCAGCCCGGTCGTCCCTCCTGCGTTCGCAAGTGGGGCAAGTGCGTTCGCTCCGGTAGCCGGGACCCGGAACCTGAACCAGCACGGGGCCCGCGTCAAGTCCCTTCCTGATGACGTCGTAGGCGGCCGAGGGTAAGAGCCCTACCCCGGAGGCCCCTTGACGCTCAGCTTCGACCCAGTCGAAAACTTGCAGCCTGGGGATGCGACCGACATTCTCGTTTCTTGGGGGTGAAGTGTCCTTCGCCCAGCCGGAATCCAGGAGGACCTGGTCTTTCAAAGACCTGGCGTAGGCCGAACTGAGCAGAGAGATCCCCTCTGTGTGACTGCGCGCCACTGCGATATCTAGCGCGTCAAGGTGGGGGCTGCGGACTTCGCGAAGACGAGGATCTCCACTGTTCCAGACGATGATCGAGCCTCCGCGTGGCAGGGGCGTCCAGGCCGCGGAACGGGTTCCGACAACAACATTCACCTGCCCGCACAGTGCTTGCAGGTGGATGCGGTAGCGGTGCGCGGTAGTGTCTTCCGTGCTCGACTGAGCAATCTTCAGGCTGGGGAAAGCTTCCTTCAACCACTGCGCGACCATTTTCGTTGCCGCAGCAGTGGGCACCACTATCGCGGCGAACGGACGCTCCCCAAGCCCCTTTACGGTGCCCACCAGAGCTTCTTGCATCTGCCGGGGGAACAGCGTCGCGACGGACCTTGCGGGCTGTTCCTCGTCCTCCTCGAACTGGACTTCCTGGTCCGCGAACTCTTTCTCAACGTGGGCCGCGCGGGTTGGGACGGCGAAAGTGAGGATTTGTTTGAGGTTTGTCGCGTAGCGGCTGGCCAGGTACTGGGCCGAACGCATTACCCCTTCTGTGACAAGCGGAAAGGGGCCAATGACTCGCAGCACAGGGAGAAGTTTCTTCCCTGAAGAAGACTCAGGCGACACTGCGGTCACCCAGCCGGTCTTCCTTCGCCCCGCGAAACGCACCTGCACCCTGGAGCCAACCTGGACTTTTTCACTCAGGTCGCCCGGAATCAGGTATTCGAAGGCGTGGTCGAGGTGTGGAACGTCTAGGTCAACGAAGACGTGGGCGATCATGACCGGCGGTTTAGGCTCCTGCGGCCGCAAGCAGGTCGGCCGTGCGGTTGAGCTTTTCCCAGGGGAACTGCTCCCGCCCGAAGTGCCCGTAGGCTGCGGTGTCGCGGTAGCGAACCACACCGGGATCCAGTAGGGACAGGTCTTCGATGATGCCGCGCGGCCGGAAGTCGAAGACCTGCTGAATCAGCTTCGCGAGCTCAGCGTCCGGGAGCCTCCCCGTCCCCTTCGAATCCACGGAGACTGAGACGGGATGCGCACTCCCAATGGCGTAAGCAAGCTGGATTTCTAGCTGGTCAGCAAGGCCTGCCGCAACTAGGTTCTTGGCCGCCCACCTGGCCGCGTAAGCGCCGGAGCGGTCAACTTTCGACGGGTCTTTGCCGCTGAAAGCGCCCCCGCCGTGGCGAGCGCTACCGCCGTAGGTGTCGACGATTATCTTGCGTCCGGTAAGTCCCGCATCTGCTGCCGGTCCTCCGACCACGAACCTGCCGGAGGGATTCACAAGCAGCTTCAGGTTGCCAGTGTCCAAGTCCAGCCCTGAAGACTCGAGAACTGGCGCCACAACCTGGGCTTCAACCAGCTCCTGAAGCTCACCTAGGGCCAGGTTAGGAGAGTGCTGGGTTGAGACCACGATGGTGTCCAGCGCAACTGGTTTTAGGCCGTCGTACAGCATGGTCACCTGGGTTTTCCCGTCCGGCAGAATCCCTGGCGTCCCAGCCTTGCGAACGTCCGCCAGCTGTTTCGCGAGTTTGTGGGACAGCCAGATCGGGGCGGGCATCAGGTCGGGTGTCTCATTCGTGGCGTAGCCAAACATGATGCCCTGGTCGCCCGCGCCCTGGACGTCCCTGGGGTCAGCGGATTCAGCAAGACGCACCTCAAGCGAGGTGTTGACGGAATCAGAAATGTCGGGGCTCTGCTCATCCAGGGAGACGGAGACACCGCAGGAGTGGCCGTCAAACCCAGCTTCTTGTGAGTCGTAGCCAATCGCAGTGACTTCGTCGCGGACGATGGCGGGGATCTCCACGTAGGCAGACGTAGAGAGCTCACCGACCACGTGGACCAGGCCTCGGGTCGCAACGGTCTCTACGGCGACGCGCCCCGCCGGGTCCTGTTCCAGGACTGCGTCCAGGATCGCGTCAGAGACCCGGTCGGCAAGTTTGTCCGGGTGGCCCTCGGTAACCGATTCGGAAGTGAAGGGACGCAGGTTTGCTGTGGCGGTCATGAAGATTCCTCTATTAGGGCGCAGAGCCTGTCCAGTAGGGCGCGAGCCAGGGCGGGCTTGTCGCCGGTGGCGCCACCAACAACCTCGCCTGAAGCATCGAAGAAGGTGAGCTTGGAGTCGACGTCTCCGAACCCCTCGCCACCTCCAACACGGTTGACCGCCAGCAAGTCGGCCTCCTTGTAAAGAGCCTTGTCACGCCCTTTCTCCAGGACTTCCCCTTCGCTTCCGGTTTCGGCCCCAAAGCCGATAACGACTGCCTCCGGCTTTCCAGCCGTTACCGCTTTCAGAATGTCCGTTGTCTGGGTGAGCTCCAGATTCAGCCCTGCGCCCGGTCCGGCCTTCTTGATTTTCGAGTCGGCGGGGAAAGTCGGCGTGAAGTCCGCGACCGCCGCTGCCATGATCAGCGCGTCTGCGTCCCCCACAGCCCCCACCACGGCTTGCAGCATCTGGGCGGCGCTGGGAGCGTCCACGACAGTGATTCGGGCGCCCTTCGGAAGAGGAACCGTAACGTTCGCGGCGATTAGGGTGACGTCTGCTCCGCGCCGGGCTGCCTCACTTGCCAGCTCGACCCCCATTTTTCCGCTGGACCTGTTGCCTAAGTAGCGCACGGGGTCTATAGGTTCTTGGGTTCCCCCAGCGCTTATCACCAGGCGCTTCCCGGCTAGGCAGCCTGCAGCCTGGGAGTGAAAATGATCCCGGACCACTTCCACGATCACCTCCGGCTCAACCATCCGGCCTTTTCCTTCGTCGCCGGAAGAAAGGGCTCCTTCGGCCGGTTCAACTACGGACCAGCCGCGCGCCCTCAGGGTGGAGATGTTGTCCGCTGTCGCGGGATTTTCCCACATGGCGGTGTGCATCGCGGGGAAAGCGATCACCGGCGCGCGGGAAGCCAGGATCGTTGCGGTCAGCAGGTCGTCCGCCTGGCCCGCGCGGGCGCGTGCCAAAAGGTCAGCGGTTGCCGGAGCAAGCACAATGAGGTCAGCGCGCCTAGCTAGTTCAACGTGCCCAAGGGCCCCCGCCCCAAAAATGTCAGAGGGGGCTGGATTCTCAGAGAGTTCACTCCAGGTGTCTTGTCCGACGAAGTTGAGTGAGGCCGGGGTTGGGATGACGTGCACGGTCATGCCAAGCTTTTTTAGCCCGCGCACCGCGTACGCGACCTTGTAGGCGGCTATGCCGGCGCCGACCCCAACAACGACGGTCGGGACGGGCCTATTCGGCGTCCCCATTTAGGATCAGCTTGTCTTCGACAATCTCACGAAGGGCGATGGAAAGAGGTTTGTCGTCCGGTTCGCTTTCAACGACGGGGCCAACGTACTGGATCATGTTTGATTCCAGTTGAGAGTTGTAGGCGTTGATTTGGCGGGCTCGGTTAGCTGCAAGCACGACCAGCGCGTACTTTGAGTCGGCTCGCTCCAGCAGTTCGTCAATCGGAGGGAACGTAACGCCTTCCGGGTTAGCGACAATTCCTGACATAAGTTGAGCGCTCCTTGAGATTGGCTCTAGGCCTGGTTGCAAACAAACCGAGTCTAGTTGAGATGCATGAGCCCGGCTAGCTCGGAAGCTGTGGAGTTTACTTCAGCATTGACCAGGATGTGGTCGAACTCACTGGCCGCAGCAAGCTCTTCTTTCGCTGTTTCTAGTCTGCGCGCCAGCTGCGCTTCATCCTCTGTGCCGCGCCCCCGCAGCCGATCTTCCAGGTCTTCCCACGAAGGTGGGGCCATGAAAATGATCTTCGCCTCCGGCATGCGCCTTGCCACTTGGCGAGCACCCGCGACATCTACTTCAAGGATGGCGGTCTTTCCAAGCCGGCGCTGCTCCTCAACCCACGAAACCGGGGTGCCGTAGCGGTGGTGACCATGGACGGTAGCCCACTCCAGCAGAGCGTCCTCCTGGATCAGCTGGTCAAACTCTTCCGGGCTGACGAAGAAGTAGTGCTCACCCTCTACCTCACCAGGGCGAGGCTCCCGGGTCGTGGCTGAAACCGAAAGGACCACCTCAGGGTGTTCACTACGCAGCCTTGCAAGGACTGTTCCCTTACCAACCCCAGAAGGGCCAACCAGGACGTAAAGAGGGGTTCTTTCCATGCGACAAGACTCGCACAGAGGCTGCCCGCAGCAAAGCGGTCTAGCCGAATCGCTCCACCAATGCAGCACGCTGAAGGGGACCTAAGCCGCGCACCCGGCGCGACGGGGCAATGCCGACGTCCACAAGTAGCTCCCCCGCCCGCTGCGGGCCCACCCGCGGCAGCGACTCCAGTAGAGCAACGACTCTCATTTTCGCGAGTGCGTCGTCTTCTTCCGCCAGCTCAAAAACCTCCGAGACGGACATTTCGCGAGCCTTCAACTGCTTCTTAACTTCAGCTCTGCGCCGCCTAGAGGCAGTTGCTTGAGCCAACGCCTCCGACCGCTGCTGTGGTGTCAGCTTAGGTAATGCCATGGTCTACCTCCGGCACGCTTAGCGCCCTCCGTTGCCGTCCGCGGAAAGACGGCACTGCTCCCTTGAACAATAGCGTGGAAACATGGGAGGCGAGAGGCGTACTGCGCATATGCGAGCAGCGTTATGACAATCCGTCTCATATCCGAGGGGCCGGGCTAGTATTCGTCCAAGAACTCCTCAGGAATCTCCGCGTCTACTTCTTCGGCGACAGGAGTGGCCTTCGCAGGCTGGCTGCCCTCTAGGTCCACCCGGATGGCGTCAAGCACAGCGTTCACGTAAGCGGGCGAGTCTGCAGTTGAGAGTGCCTTGGCAAGCGCAACAGCCTCATCTATCGCAACGATCGGGGGCACGTCGTCCGTGTTGTCCATCATCTCCCAGACCGCCACGCGCATGATGGCCCGGTCGACTGCGGGCACCCGGTCTAGCCCAGCGCCTTTCGCGCGTGCTGTTAGTTGCCGGTCAATGGGCCGCAAGTTCCGCGCAACGCCTTCGACAATCTCCGTTGCATAGGGTGGGAGCTCTGAAGGCGCTGCGGTCACACTTTGGCGCTCCCGGAGCAGGTCTAGCAGCGCGCTTGAGTTGTCCGCGAAGCCCTTTTGGTCGGCCTCAAAAAGGATTTCGGCTGCGCGGCGGCGTGCCTTGGTTCTTGAGGTGAACCGCCCCTTCTTCTTCGCCACTGCCTTAGTCTTTGACCCGACCGGCGTATTCGCCCGTACGAGTGTCGACTTTGATGACGGTCCCCTGGTCCATGTAAAGCGGAACCTGAAGTTCGTACCCCGTCTCTACGGTCGCGGGTTTAGTGCCTGCGTTTGAACGGTCACCCTGCAAACCCGGGTCCGTCTGGGTTATCTCAAGGTTCACAGTCGCAGGAAGTTCAACGCCTAACACCTGGTCGTCGTGGAACGCCACGATGGCCCGCTGGTTGTCCACCAGGTAGTTCGCGAGATCGCCGACCACCTCTGCACGCACCGGCGTCTGTTCGTACGTTGCGTCATCCATGAAAATGAAAGAGTCCCCGTCGTTGTACAGGTACGTCATGTCCCTGCGGTCAACAGTCGCGGTGTCGATCTTCACCCCGGCATTAAAAGTCCGGTCAACGGACTTCCCGGAGAGGACGTTCCTGATTTTGGTGCGCACAAACGCGGGACCCTTACCCGGTTTGACGTGCAAGAACTCAAGCACCTGCCAGAGTTGCCCGTCAATCACCAGGACCATGCCGTTTTTCAGATCGTTAGTTGTTGCCACGAAAGCTCGTTTCTGTAGATTTCCCCACCTAGTTTAGCCCGCAGGCCGCTATCACTTCTTCTCCTACACGGGAGGGGTCCAGGTTTGTTGTGTCTGCCTCGCAGTCAAACATCCCTTTGTAGGACTCAAGAAGCTCCGAGTGCAGAAGCCGGAACCACGCGCGGGGCGTTCCCAGGTACCCCATTTGTGAGGCGGTGAGTCCCGCGCGTCTGAGCAGCACGTCAGGGGGCGCGTCAAGCAAGACAGCGACGTCTCCGCGTTCGCGTGCTTCCGCCAACAGTGACCTCACAGCAGGTTCTAAGAGGGCGGACGGAGGTAGCTCTACAACTTCCAAGAGCGCTCCTTCGGTAGGGGGCGCCAGCACCTGGGTGCTGTACCGAAGTAGTTCACGCTCGGCTCTGCTCGGGTCGCGCACAAACGCCTCACTACTGGCGTTCGGAGCGACAAAGCGGGCACCCAAAGCTTTGGCGAGGGCTTCGCCAACAACGCCTTTTCCGCTACCTGCACTGCCAAGCAGGTAGATGCGCCCAGGCCCGTTAGTCTCCAAGCCCAATCCCGCGCGCTGGCTCTTCCAGCTGTTCTCTTCGGACGTGCAGCACTTTCGGTTTGCCGATTCCTTCTAACAGAACGAAACGGAGGTTTCCGTCTCTGACCTTCTTGTCGGAGAGCATGACATCCGCTAAAGACCCAAGGCTTTGGTCGCTTGTCACCGGCAGACCCACCCCTTCGAAAAGCCTGCGGTGGCGTTCCACCTCTTCAAAAGAAAGCAGGCCCAGTGAGGCCGCGAGTTCCGCAGCGAAAACAGAGCCTGTTGCAACAGCTTCTCCGTGACGCAGCTTGAATCCCGACAGTGCCTCTAGACCGTGCGCTAGCGTGTGCCCGTAGTTCAGGTGTTCTCTTTCCCCCGCTTCCATGCGGTCCGCCCCGACAACGTCGGCTTTCACTTTGATGGCGCGCTCAACGACTTGCTCCAGCACATCTCGGCCCTCCCCCAAAGCCCAGCTGGGGTCCCCCAGCCCAGGGTTCTCCTGGAACAGCGTGAGGATCTCCGTATCGCGGATCAGCCCACATTTGATGACTTCTGCAAGACCAGCCCTGTAGTCCTCAAGCGGCAAGCTGGAGAGGTAATCCAGGTCACAAAAGACGGCGGTGGGATCGTGGAACGCTCCAACCAGGTTCTTTCCTGCCGGAGTGTTGATTCCGGTCTTGCCGCCGACCGCGGCGTCCACCATGCCCAGAAGGGTCGTGGCAACATTGAGGTTTGCGATTCCGCGCAGCCAGCTGGCTGCCAGAAATCCCCCAAGATCAGTCGTGGCGCCCCCACCAATCGACAGCACCGTGTCCTTACGCCCAATGCGTGCCTGCCCCATCGCATCCCAAGCCGCGAGCAGGACCGCGTACGTCTTCCCCTCCTCCCCATCCGGGTGCGGGAAACGCGTCACCCGACCCCCTCTGGCCTCAACGGCCGCAAGGACCGGCGCCACCAGGTCCGCCAAAGGCTCGGGGTAAACGGCAAAAACGCCGCGTCCCGGCGCAAGCCTCCCCGGCACCTGGCCAGCAAGTGAAGAACCGATGATCACGGGGTACGGGGGTTCGCCTGACGGGCGAACAGTCACCGTCTTTTGCTGCTCCTTCAAGATTTCCTCCACAACTTTCCGAGGGGACCCTGCGGAAGTCCAGACTTGGCTGCGTGCCACCTTGTGGTACAGGGGGCTGCGCCGCGCACAGAGCTCATCCAGCGTACGCTCCGGGTTCCTGCGCATCAGCGGGCGCCTGTTGCTCCGCCGTACCCTGCGCAGTAGTTCGCGCTTGCTAGCTCTAATCCACACGGTGTTTCCGGCAGCGAGGATCTTTCGAACCGCTCCCGTTTCTATTGCGCCTCCACCAAGAGAGACAACACCTTGGAAGGTAGCTAAGTCCTCTACTACCTGGGTCTCCAGGCGCCGGAACTCCCCTTCTCCCGACTGCTCAAAAATCTCTGAGACGCTACGCCCCGCTACCCCTTCAACAGAGGTGTCCGTGTCTACGTGCGGGACGCCAAGGGCCCTAGCGAGCAGGGAACCAACCTTAGATTTTCCGCAGCCCGGCAACCCCACCAGGAACAGCGGAAGTTCAGTCATGCGGCCCGCCGAGCACAGAGTCGACGTAGCGCTGTTGCGCTTCCAGCTGTTCTTTCACTTCGGCAAGTGAACGGCCGCCGAACCTTTCGGTTAGTGCTCTTGCCAATGTCAGCTGGACTGCCGCTTCCGCGATGACGGCCCCCGGCACCACCTGACTGGTGTCTGAGCGCTGGTGGAATGCGCCTGCGGGCTCACCGGTTTCAAGGTCAACGGTGGGGAGCCTGGCAGGCACAGTAGAAATCGGTTTGAAAGCGACGCGGGCGACAATCGGCTCTCCGTTTGAGGTACCGCCCTCAATGCCTCCGGCACGGTTAGTGTCACGGACTACCAGTCCCCCGCGCACACCCATGGCGTCGTGGGCAAGCGAGCCGGGACGGCGGCTAGTTTCGAAACCGTCCCCAATCTCGACGCCTTTAGCGGACTGGATCGACATCAGAGCTGCCGCCAAGGCCGCATCCAGCTTCTGGTCGCTCGCTACGTGGGAGCCCAGGCCCAGAGGAACGCCCCAGGCCACAACCTCCACCACGCCACCAATCGTGTCGCCCGCGGTTTTGGTCTGGTCAATCTTGGTAATGAACGCGCTTTCGGAGCCTTTGTCCAGGGTCCTCATGGGCGAGTGGTTGAGTGCCTGCCTGTCCCCCGGCTTAGGAAGCGGAGCGCTCCCCGTCACGTCCCCCACGGACACAACGTGGCCCAGCACTTCGACCTTGCAGGCCTGGGTTAGAAGCGCCCCTGCCAGAGCACCCAGGGCGACGCGTGCAGCAGTCTCGCGTGCGGAAGCCCGCTCCAAAATGTTCCTGGCATCGCCAGTGCGGTAAGAGGCCATTCCTGCCAGATCTGCATGACCAGGTCGGGGAGTCGTGAGCTTCTTGTTGCGGCTCATTTCCCGGCGGTCGCCCTTCCCAGCATCCACCATCAGGTCCTCAGCAGGGACAGGGTCAGCGCTCATGACCTTTTCCCACTTAGGCCACTCCGAGTTCTTGATCTCAATAGCAATCGGTGCACCGGTCGTTTCTCCGTGGCGCACGCCCGCCAGGAACCGAACCTCATCGGCCTCAAACGCTTGTCGAGCTCCGCGGCCGTGGCCCACCCTGCGCTGCGCCAACGCGTCTTTTATGTCCTGGGTTGTTATGGCGACGCCGGCAGGCATCCCCTCCATGAGCGCAATAAGGGCAGGACCGTGGGACTCCCCGGCAGTGGACCAGTGCAACATGGGACTAGCTTTGCACACCTTGTAAAGCTGCGAGCAAGGGGACCAATGCGGCCATCGCCCAGGCTCCCCACGTTCCGGCAAGAAGGAACGGTCCCAAAGCAAAACGATCTCTTTTGCTTGCCCCACTAAACCGCAGTCTGAGAGCCACGGCCCCTGCCAGCAGGAAAGCGATCACAAGCCCCACCAGCGCGGCAGGCACCGACACGGTTCCGAGCCCGAAGCCTAGGACCGGTGCCAGCCTCCGGTCCCCTTTTCCAGTGCCCCTACCCCCGCCTATCGCAAACGGCAGGTACCAGACCAAGGCACCAAGGAAGGGGGCAATCAAACCTTCTAGGCTGGGGCCTGCCAAAGCGTATGCCAATAGCCAGGCGGCAAATGACTCCGCTGCCATCACTTCAGTGAGCCTTGTTGGAAGACGACGGATACGCACGTCGACCAGCAATGCCAGCCACCCCAGGCTCACTGTGGCAGTAAGCGCCCCTACGGCGCCGCTTCCCCACCAGGGATGAAGCAGGCTGCCGCTGCCAGAAGGAATAAAGGTCGCGACGTAAAGTGCTGCGATCCCAGAGACCAGCGCGCCCCACGCCAGCGACAAGTTTCCTGGAACCTTCGCGCCCGGGTATTTTGCTGCAAAACGCGGACCTGCGACGTAAAGGTAAATGGCATTGCCAAGAACAACAGCGACAGCGAACGCCAAAGAAAGGTTCGTGTCGCTCACGGGCTGTTCGCTAAGACGGCCTCGTAAATCGGCTCAAAGGGCACCTCTTCGCTGGTCATCAGCTTGACCTGAGCTATGCCCTGATAGGTGAGCATCACCAGCGGGTTGACCGAGGCTGCACCAGAAGACACAAAAGCCTGCTGCAGTGGGCCCAAACCGGCCGAATAGGTGACATCCAAGAGCACAGAATCCGCCCTCACCCGAGCGTTCGCAAACGGTTGCAGGACCGAGGGAGGAATCGTAGAGATCACGATTGGGGCGGCTGCCAGTGCACCCCGCACGCTACCTTCTAGCTTCAGCGGTATCCCTGTGGCGCTAATCCCTAGCTTGGAAGCGAGGCTGTAGGCGCCTTGCGGGCCGCTGAGATTCCGGGCAATGATCGTAGCGCTGCGGTAGTGCAAGCCTCCCAAAGCCGCTATGGCGGAGCAAGCGGTCGCACCGTTTCCGATCACCACAGGCTCACCTTTAGCTAAGGCACCCCCGGAGCGTAATGCTTCCGTGATGCCGTAAACGTCTGTGTTGAACGCTGCCTTTAGCCCCGCCTGGATCACCACGGTGTTGGCGACCCCCAGCATTTTTGCAACAGACTCGGCAGCATCCGTGTGATCCAAGATCGCACGCTTGTTGGGCATCGTGACGGAGAGTCCCGCACAGTCCTCCGGAAGCGTCTCCATGAAGGCGCCCAGTTCCTGCGCGTCCACTTTGATTGCTCTGTACTCCCAGTCAAGACCAAGAAGCCGGTAGGCCTCCCGGTGGAGAGCAGGAGACCGCGAGTGGGAGATGGGGTCCCCTATCACCGCCGCCCAAACCACGCCCACAGTCCTTTTCCTAGCAGCGCCCTGGATTCGCTTCGCACCACTCGCTGAGGAGCTGGATGTTCGCTTCCTGCTCCGAAAGTGAGTCGGTAAAGATGGTTTCGCCCGTGTCCAAGTTGATGGTCACGAAGTAGAGCCAGTTCCCTTCAGCCGGTTCCAGCGTGGCAGAGATTGCTGCAACCGAGGGCGTTGCGATAGGCCCTGGGGGCAACCCTGCGTGCAGGTAGGTGTTGTAGGGGGTGTCCCCCTCAAGCTCTTCCAGCGTTGGGATCCCTCCGGATTTACCGACGCCATAGAGCACTGTGGAGTCCATCTGAAGAAGTCCCCGGGTTTCTGCTTCAGGGTTCTCAACCCGGTTAGCGATGACGCGCGCGACTTTCGGCAAGTCTTCCTCTAGCGACGCTTCCCTCTCCAAGATCGACGCCTTAGTAAGTACCTGCTCCCACTCTTCTTCAGGGACCTCTAGGCTTTCTAGATTTTGAACCTGCTTTTCTACCATCTGAGCGATCACGCCAGAGACGGGTTCCCCCGGCCGGATCTCATAGGCCCCTGCTGCAAGCCACCCTTCAGGATCGCCGCCTGCGACAGCCGGCAAGCCTATTGCATCCGGGTCGGCGAATGCAGCGTCCACTTCTTCGGTGTCAAAACCTGCGATTTCCACGAGTCTGTCCTTGACCTGGGCGACCGTCTGACCCGCATTCACGGTGAATGCGTTGTCCTGCCGGTTTGTTTCGTCAAGCATTGCTGCCAGCGCACCCGCCGCAGACATCTGTAGTCGCAGGGTGTACGTCCCAGGCCTGATGGTGGACGCAGCCGCGTTGTTGTCGAAGGCGCGGATGAAGGCTTCTGGGGACTTCACTACGTCGGCCGCATAAAGCTTGTCGGCTATGGTGCTGCCGTGGTCCCCCACATCGACGGTAACTTCAACACTTCCTGTCCCAGGCCCCGGATAATCGTCAGAAACGACTTCCTCCTCGGAAGATTTAAGCGACTCTAGAGCGAACCACACTGCCCCACCCACAAGGCCGACAAGGATGATCAGAACCAGCGCGGTCCGCATCCGCTTCCGTCTCTTGCGTTTCTTTGCCTTCCGTTGAGCGGTCTGGGCCAGGGCGGCGCTCTGCTCACTGTTCAGCACAGCAGAGCGGGTAGTTCTGGACGGGAGAGCCCGAACAGGTGGCTGGACCCGAGGCGCTGGGTCCTCCTCTGCTGGGCTCTCCTGCACCGGCTGCACGGGCTCCGCAGGTGCTTCTGGTGCTTCTGGTGCTGGCTCCCGCTCTTCAGCTTCTGTAGGCAGAAGGGGAGGTGCTTTCGGTGCCGTGCGCCCGCTTGCAAGGGACTGCCGCAGCGAGGTCTCAGTCTTCGGGGTCGGTGCGTCCGCCGGGAGCGGGCTGTCCGTCTTGGGGATCCGGGAGCCGTGAACGTCTTTTCGTGAAGGGAACGGATAGCCGTTTGTCCCTTTGTTGTTATCGGGGCTCATCCGGTGTCCCTCCACTTTGCGGGCGCGCCGATACCTCTTGGCCAGGCAAGGCTCCACTGAGCCTCTCCATTTCGAGCGTTTGCTCAAGGATAATCTGAGCGGCCACCTGATCTATGTACTTTCGACTGTTTGCCGTGTTCTTACCAGTTTCGTGAAGCCTGGCCTGACCTGCTTTGGTTGAGAGCCTTTCATCTACCAGACAGACGCGGACCCCATCCAACCGGGCTGCAAGCTGGCTCGCAAAAGCTCGAGCAGCGCGTGCTGACTGCCCTTCAGCACCACTCAAGTGCTTGGGGAGCCCCACCGCAACTTCGATTGCGCCGCGTTCCTTTGCAAGCGACGCGACCCTGCGCAGGGCTTGGCTGCGTGGGTGGGCGGGCACCGTTTCAACCGGGAGGACCACAGTGCCGGTGGGGTCGGAAGCCGCAACCCCGATCCGTGCCTCCCCTACGTCGACGCCTAGGCGTCCTCCGACTCTCAGTGGACGCCCCCTTCAACCAGCCCGGCCGCTGCAGCGATCGCATCTTGGATGGCGTTCGGGTCAGTCCCCCCACCCTGCGCCAGGTCGGGCTTGCCGCCGCCACCCCCGCCCAGGGCGCGGGCCGCAACCTTAACCAGATCGCCAGCCTTGAAACCGAGGTCGCGGGCCAGCTGGTTAGTGGCAACAACAACCACGGGCTTGTTGTTTGCAACGCCACCGATGATTGTCACGGCTGCTCGGTTTTCGCCGATTCGGCCGCGCACATCCATCGCAACCTGGCGGACTCCCTGTGCGTCTTGGATCGTTCCCAAGTCTCCGCGTGCCACAAGCACTTCCCCGACCAGGGTCGCACCGTCCGCGATCGCTTCGCTCTCACTCGCTAGCAGCTGTTGCTGAAGAGCCCCTAGCTGACGTTCGGACGCCTTGACTTTGTCCAGCAGCGCCGCAACCTTTTCCGGGAGCTCCTCAGGCCTACCTTTCAGGAGGTCCGTGAGCTGGGAGACCAGTGCACGTTCCGTTGCCTGCTTGCGGTAAGCGCCTTCACCAACCAGTGCGTCGATTCGGCGCAGCCCAGACCCGACCGAGGACTCGCTCAGCAAGTCGATGCGTCCAATGTGACCTGTGGTGGGGACGTGCGTGCCCACGCAAAGTTCGCGTGACCAGCCGTCTCCGATAGAGACCACCCGGACTTCCTTGCCGTACTTTTCCCCGAACAACGCTTGGGCGCCAAGCTTCTTGGCGTCATCTATGTCCATCCACCTGTCGGTGACCTGCAGACCCTCGGTCAGCTTCTGGTTCACTAGAGACTCAATGTCCCCAACCTGTCGGGCAGAAAGCGCGCTGCCGTGGCGGAAGTCAAACCGCATCCGGGACGGGGAGTTCTCAGAGCCCGCCTGCGTGGCATTATCCGAAACAATCTCGTGAAGCGCCTGGTGCACCATGTGGGTCGCCGTGTGGGCCCGTGCGATGGCTCCGCGCCGGTCCGCATCGATCGAGGCGTACGCCTTGTCCCCAACCGCGATGGTTCCGTCGCTCAGCTTTCCGTGGTGAACGAACAGTCCCTTGATCGGAGCCTGTACGTCGTTCACGTCGATCACGGCCCCACTTTCAAGACGGATGGTCCCAGTGTCGGCGAGCTGTCCGCCAGACTCCGCGTAGAACGGGGTGCGCGACAAGACCACTTCGACGTCTGCGGGGCCGCTGGCAACGCTCACGGCCTGACCATCGGAGAGGATCCCAATGACCTCGGCCTCCCCCGCCACCGCGTCGTAGCCAATGAACTTCGTGCCCTCAGGTGCACCTGCCGCGATCTTGTGGAAGATCGCCGCGTCGACGTGGCCAGCCTTCTTTGCACGCGAATCTGCGCGGGCCCGCTCTTTCTGCTCTGCCATCAGAGCAGTGAACCGAGCGCGGTCCACGTTGATGCCACGTTCCGACGCCATCTCTAGCGTGAGGTCTATCGGGAACCCGTAGGTGTCGTGCAGGGTGAATGCTGCCTCACCGCTGATCAGCGCGTCCCCACTACTTTCTTCAACGGCCTTCCTGGCAGCAACGTCGAAGATCGCGGAGCCAGAATCCAGGGTCCGTCGGAAAGATTCTTCTTCTCCGTAGGCAACCTGGGCGATGTTGTCCCAGTTGGTAAGGAGTTCGGGGTACGAGGGCGCCATAGCGTCACGCGAAACAGGGTAGACCTCTGGCATCACGGTTTCGTCGATGCCGAGCAGGCGCATTGAGCGTACGGCGCGGCGCACCAGACGGCGCAGCACATAGCCGCGTCCATCGTTACCGGGCCGAACCCCGTCACCGATCAGCATCATTGAAGACCGGACGTGGTCGGCAATCACTCGCATGCGAATGTCGTTCGTTTCGTCCGCGCCGTAGCGCAGTCCAGTCAGTTCCTCGACCTTAGTGATCACCGGACGGACCTCGTCTATTTCAAACAGGTTCGCTTTGTCCTGAAGAACAAACGCGAGCCGTTCCAGACCGGCGCCCGTGTCGATCGACTTGCTTTCCAGTTCGTGAAGCAGCGGGTAGTCCTCGCCTTCACCCTGCCCCCGCATGTACTGGTCGAACACCAGGTTCCACAGTTCCAGGTAGCGGTCCCCGCCCGGATCGACGTCTCCCCCAACTGCTTCGGGCCCGTATGCGGGGCCGCGGTCGTAGTGCCATTCGCAGCAGGGACCCGCAGGTCCAGGTTGCCCGGTTGACCAGAAGTTCTCTTCGCGTGGCAGGCGAACTATGTGTCTCTTGGGCATCCCGATCTGTTTGGTGAGGATGTCGTAGGTTTCGTCATCCCCTTCCCAGATGGTGACCCAAAGACGGTCGCCGTCAAGGCCGTACTTCCCCTCGTTCGTATTTCCCGTCAGAAGGTCGTGGGCGTAGTGGATCGCGCCTTCTTTGAAGTAGTCCCCGAAGGAAAAGTTCCCATTCATCTGGAAGAAAGTGCCGTGACGGGAAGTGACGCCCACGTTGTCGATGTCGTTGGTACGAATGCACTTTTGGACGGAGACGGCGCGCGGCCAGGGAGCCTCTTCCTCGCCCACAATGTACGGAATGAAAGGGACCATCCCGGCGACAGTGAACAGCAGCGACGGGTCCGGAGACACAAGTGAAACGGAGGGGCGTTCAACGTGCTCGTTCGAAACGAAGTAGTCGATCCACCGCCGACGGATTTCAGAAGTGCGCATCTAGTTCTTTACTCCACGTTGGGTTTTCTGGTCCGAGTGTGGCACAGGTGACTGACGAAGAGTAATCCGTCACCAAAAGCAGAAATGGGCGAGGTCGCCCCCGCCCACCTCCTTTTTGCCAGCGATTACCTTGAGTAGTATTCGACGACCATCTGGACGTCGCACTCAACCGGGACGTCAGCTCGCTTCGGGCGCTCCACCAGGACGGCCTTCAGTGAAGGGAGGTCCACGTCCAGGTAGGACGGCGTCTTCGGAAGGACTTCTGCGTGGGCGCCAGCTGCTGCAACCTCAAAGGGCACAGTGGTCTGCGACTTCGGCTTGATCTGGATGACCTGGCCGGGGCTGACGCGGAAAGAGGGGCGGTCGACGATCTTGCCGTCAACCAGCACGTGGCGGTGGACAACAGCCTGACGGGCCTGAGCCATGGTGCGCGCGAAACCTGCGCGGAGAACCAGGGCGTCCAGACGCATTTCAAGCAGTTCGACCAGGTTCTCGCCGGCCAGGCCACTTTCTTTGCGGGCTTCTTCGAAGGTGCGAAGCATTTGGGCTTCGCGGATGCCGTACTGGGCGCGAAGACGCTGCTTTTCCTTCAAGCGGACCGCGTAGTCGGATTCTTGACGGCGACGTGTGCGGCCGTGCTCACCGGGGCCGTACGGACGCTTTTCGAAGTAGCGGACAGCCTTGGGGGTTAGTGGGATTCCAAGTGCACGTGATTCGCGCACTGATTTGCGGGAACGGTTCCCTGCCATGGTGACTCCTGTTTCTTACTTTTGTCATGACCGGACGTCCGGTCATGGGGCCAACTCCCGAACCGTTTTGGTTCTTCGGCTAAGACCCCAGGTGCCTGGATCGGCAACTTTGAAAGCCTAACCTATGTTTTTCAGCTTCTTGATGGCCTCGAGCCTCTTTTCTATGAGTGCTTCCTCACCCCGACCCGATGGCTTGTAGTACTGCTTGCCGCGCAGGGCCTGCGGCAGAAACTCTTGGGAAGAGATGGCGTGGGGGAAGTCATGGGAGTACTGGTAGCCCTCGCCGTGCCCCAAAGCTTTCGCGCCGCTGTAGTGCGTGTCCCGCAAGTGAGTGGGAACCGGGCCGCTCTTCCCATCTCGCAGGTCCGCGATGGCGGCATCTATCGCCTTGTAGGCCGCGTTGGACTTTGGTGCCATGGACACTGCGATGACGGCTTGAGACAGGATGATGCGTGCTTCGGGCATTCCGACTAGGGCGACTGCTTGGGCGGCTGCGACGGTGAGCGGCAGGATTGTCGGATCCGCCATCCCAACGTCTTCTGACGCACAGATCATGACCCTTCTAGCCACGAAGCGGGGGTCTTCACCTGCTTCAAGCATTCGAGCTAGGTAGTGGATGGCCGCGTCAGGGTCGCTGCCGCGCATGGACTTGATGAAAGCACTCGCAACATCGTAGTGCTGGTCTTGGTCCCAGCGGACCAAAGCAACGGAGGCGGCAACAGCAACATCTTCGGGTTCAACGGTTGCACTTTCCCTGTCGCGAGCGGCGGAAGCGGCAGCTTCAAGCAGAGTCAGGGCTTTGCGTGCGTCAGATCCTGAGAGGGATACAAGAGCTTCAAGGGCGTCATCGGAGAGTTCGACGGCCCCGTCTAGGCCGCGGGAATCCTTGGTTGCCCGCTTGAGAGCTTCAGCGATGTCTTCGCTTTCCAGAGGGTTCAGCACCAGCAGGATGGAGCGCGACAGCAGAGGGGAAATGACGGAGAAGGAAGGGTTCTCAGTGGTTGCCGCGACCAGCGTGATCCACCGGTTTTCAACGGCTGGGAGAAGCGAGTCCTGTTGGGCTTTGGAGAACCTATGGACCTCATCGATGAATAAGACAGTGTTCTGCCCTGTGGCCCCCTGGTGGCGGCGGGCCGCAGCGATCACCTCCCGCAGTTCTTTAACCCCGGAGTTCACGGCAGAGACTTCAGCGAATCTGCGTCCGGATTGGCGGGCGATCAGGTAGGCCAGCGTCGTCTTTCCGGTTCCGGGCGGCCCCCACAAAATGATCGAGGAGACTGAGGATGAGTCGGGGCTGAGTAGGCGCGACAGCGGTGAACCGGGACCAAGCAGGTGGGATTGCCCCAGGACCTCTTCGACGGTCTTGGGGCGCATCCGCACAGGCAGGGGCGCGCTGGGGCTTTCAGCTGGGATCCCCAGGTCGTCCATGCCCTGAGCTGTGAACAGGTCCACTCGGGTGTCGCTAGTTACTCAAAGAGCTCGGTGGAGCCGGCGCCCGACCGCAGCACCTCCGGGTAGCCGTCTTCGAAGGAGACGACGGTTGTTGCGCCGCCCTCACCGACGGGACCGTCAACGATCAAGTCGACGCGGCCCCCAAGCAGTTCCTCTACCTGTTCGGCGTTGATCAGCGGGTCTTCTTCACCCGGCATGATCAGGGTTGAGCACAGCACAGGTTCGCCCAGTTCGCGGACGATGTCTTCAGTGATTTGGTGGCGTGGAAGTCGGACCCCGACGGTCTTCTTCTTTTTGTTGAGGGTAATCCGCGGGACTTCTTTGGTAGCCGGGAGGATGAACGTGTATGGCCCGGGGGTTAGCGCTTTGATGGTCCTGAAAGCTTTGTTGTCAACGAAGACAAGTTCGCCTAGTTGGCTGAAAGAGTCGCAGAGCAGGGAAAAGTTGTGGCTCTCATCCAGCTTGCGGATCTCCCGGATCTTGTCCATGCCGGCCTTGTTGCCGAGTTTGCAGGCGATGACGTAGCCGGAGTCGGTCGGGAATGCGACGGTGCCGCCGGCGTTCAGGGTGCGCACCACCTGGGAGACTAGTCGGGGTTGGGGGTTTACGGGGTGGATTTCGATGGTGGTCATGCCCCAATCTTAACAAGCTCGGCCGCGCATCCCCCGATTCGGGCGCGGGACGGGCTTGTCTATGCCTCTTCAGTGACCCGTTCAGCGGACTGTTCAGCCGACTCTTCTGCTTCCTCCTCGGCGACGAAGTCGACTCCCGTCTCCTCGCGCTGCTCTTCTGAAATAGGGGCAGGGGCCTGCGTCAACGGATCAAAACCGCCGCCAGACTTCGGGAACGCGATAACGTCACGGATGGACGGCGCGTTCACGAGCAACGCTGCGATCCGGTCCCAACCAAACGCAATCCCGCCGTGAGGGGGCGCGCCGTACTGGAACGCGTCCAAAAGGAACCCAAACTTCTCCTGGGCATCCTCAGCACCAATCCCCATGACATCGAAGACACGCTCCTGCATCTCCCGCTGGTGGATACGGATAGACCCGCCGCCGATCTCATTACCGTTGCACACGATGTCGTAGGCCGCAGCAAGTGCCTCCCCAGGCTCCTTATCAAACGAATCAGCAAACTCTGGCTTCGGAGAGGTGAACGCGTGGTGCACTGCTGTCCAAGCTGACCCAAGCGCCACGTCTCCTTCCGCCTTCGCCTCGGCTGACGGCTTGAACATGGGGGCGTCGTCAATCCACACAAACGACCACGCGTCCGGGTCAATCAACCCAAGGCGCTCCGCAACCTCAACGCGGACCGCGCCCAGCAGGGCCCGAGCATCACTCGGCCTACCAGCAGCGAAGAAGATCGCATCCCCAGCCACAGCCCCGGTCGCAAGCGCAAGACCCTCGCGCTCTTCTTCCGACAGGTTCTTCGCGACCGGCCCGCCTAATGTCCCGTCTTCAGCAACTGTGACGTACGCGAGGCCCTTACCTCCGCGAGAACGTGCCCAGTCCTGCCACTTGTCGAAAGCGCGGCGCGGCTGGCCGCCCCCACCCGGCATGACGACAGCGCCGACGTAAGGAGCGTTGAAGAGCCGGAACGGGGAACCCTTGAAGTATTCGGTCAGGTCGACAAGCTCCAGCCCGAAACGCAGATCAGGCTTGTCTGTCCCGAAACGCTCCATCGCATCCCAGTAAGACATGTGCGGGATCTCCGGGATTTCGTAACCAATCACATTCCAGACAGCGCGCAGCACGGACTCCGCAACCTCTTGCACGTCATCTTGGTCGACGAAACTCATCTCCACATCCAGCTGCGTGAACTCAGGCTGGCGGTCAGCACGGAAATCCTCATCCCGGTAGCAGCGGGCAATCTGGAAATAACGTTCCAGGCCGCCAACCATCAAAAGCTGCTTAAAGAGCTGAGGCGACTGGGGTAGCGCGTACCAAGAACCCGGAGCTAGGCGGGCCGGGACCACGAAGTCGCGTGCCCCTTCCGGAGTGGAGCGAGTCAGTGTCGGCGTCTCCACTTCAATGAAGCCCTGGTCAACCAATGTGTCGCGCGCAGCCTTGTTCATGTCCGAACGAACCTTGAGAGCCCGCGCCGCAGCCGGACGGCGAAGGTCTAGGTAGCGGTACTTGAGCCGAACGTCCTCGCCCGCCTCAGGCTCTTCGCCGTGACTAGAGATTTGGAACGGAAGAGGTGCAGCTGTGTTGAGGATCTCAACGTCCGTAGAGAGCACCTCGACAGCTCCCGAAGCAAGCGAAGGGTTCTCGTTGCCCTGGGGCCGCTTCGCGACGTCACCGGTGACCCGCAGGACATATTCAGGGCGCAACTTGTGCGCAATGTCCTCATCCCGCACCACAACCTGGGCGATGCCGCTGCGGTCCCTCATGTCAATGAAGACAACGCCTCCGTGGTCGCGGCGCCGGTCAACCCAGCCTTCAAGGGTGACGCTTTCGCCAACAGAGTCCTCATTTAGCTCGTTCATCTGGTGTGTGCGGCGCACTAGGTACCTTCTTCTGTTTCGTTTCCTGAACTACCCAGATTCTACGCTGAGCGCCCCCGTGCCACGGCCCTGGTGTTGAGGACTAGCGCACGGAGGGCCAAACCCCGCGTATCCTTCAGGAATGACCAGCTCTGATGAAGCACCCGAACTGACCTTCTACAACCTTCCTCTTTCCTCCTCGCAACTCGAGATCATCGACGAGCTTGGGTTCAAGGAACCAACCCCGATCCAGGCGCAGGCAATCCCCGTGCTGATGAACGGGCAAGACGTAGTGGGAATCGCCCAAACCGGCACCGGCAAGACTGCCGCGTTCGGCCTCCCGCTGCTTGACCGCGTGAACGCAGACAACCCGTTCGTGCAGGCTCTGGTGCTGGCCCCCACCCGCGAACTTGCGATGCAAACCAGCGAAGCCCTCAAAGACCTGGCAGGGAAAAACTCTTCACTCCGCTTCGTCACCGTCTACGGCGGCGCACCCTACCCGCCTCAACTGCGAGCCCTGAAAGAGGGCGCCCAGGTTGTAGTTGGCACCCCTGGTCGCCTCATCGACCTCATCGACCGCGGCGCGCTTGACCTCTCCCAGGTACACACCCTGGTCCTTGACGAGGCAGACGAAATGCTGCGCATGGGCTTCGCCGAGGAGGTCGACAAGATCCTTGAAACCGTTCCCGACCAGCGACTCACCGCGCTTTTCTCAGCCACCATGCCCGCGGGCATCGAGAAGGTTTCCCGCCAGTACCTCTCAGGTGCGAAGCGCATTGAAGTTTCAACCTCGGCCTCAACGGTCGACACCATTGAGCAAACGTTTGCTGTCATCCCGCCGAAGATGCGGTTCGAGGCCCTGTGTCGGTTCCTAGCGGTCTCCCCCGCCTCCGCAGCCATCGTGTTTGTTCGCACGCGCGCTGACGCCGAGGAGATCTCCCTAGCGCTTTCAGGCAGGGGCTTCCGGGCCGCCGGCATTTCCGGCGATGTCGCCCAACGCGAACGCGAACGGCTCCTGGAGGGACTCCGTAAGGGTGCCCTAGACGTCCTGGTTGCCACGGACGTTGCAGCAAGAGGTATTGATGTGGACCGCGTGGGCCTGGTCGTGAACTACGAAGTCCCGCGTGAGGACGAGCAATACGTTCACCGCATTGGGCGCACCGGTCGTGCTGGACGCGAGGGCGAGTCGCTCACCTTCTTCACCCCGCGCGACCTGCGGAAACTACGGTCCATTGAGCGAACCACAGGTTCGACAATGGTCGAGGTCGCGGTGCCAAGTGCTGCCGACGTCCGCCAAAAGCGCGCCGCAACCGTCCTGGAGGAAGCCCTCGCTCTAGGGCCTAACCCCGACGTCGCGCTAGAACTACTAGACGCGAAGCGCGAGGAAGGAATGCGCTATCGCGACATCGCTGCGGCCCTGCTTGCTGCCGCCGCGAACCCTCGTGCTCTCGGGGACACCTCGACCGGCGCCCAAGACCGCATGGACGGCGCCTTCTCTGTTGAAGGCGACAGGCGCAGTCCCGCTAAGAAGGGACGCCGGCAAACAACATTTGCGGGCAAGGGCCACCGCTACCGCATCGAAATCGGCAAACGTGATGGCGTCACACCAGGCGGCATTGTTGGCGCGATCTTGGGCGAGGCGGGACTGCCTAGCGGTAGCATCGGGAAAATCGCAATCTTCCCCTCGTTCTCCATCGTTGAAATCAATCAAGAACTGACCGGAAAGCAAATGCAGAAGGTCTCCAGAGCAACGCTACGCGGCCGCCACATCAACATCTCCCCCGACCGCTGCGGCAGGCGCCCTGGCGCTGAGCGGCGCGGTGGGAAGCAAAGCTTCAAGCGGCGCTAAGCAACGGGCGGGGCGACCTGGACGTTTCGGTCACTCTCGGGTGGCACCCAGGTCGCAGCGTCCGCGGTCTGTTGGCTCCCGTCCCGAAGGTCCTTCACCTGGTCGGTCTCGCCCGGCAACCACACGAATGGGACGCCGCGCTTGTTCGCCGCGTCGAGTTGCGTCCGCAGCTTCCCGGACTTCGCTGCAAGTTCGCAGGGGATCCCGCGGGAGCGCAGCTTTCGTGCGATAGCTTCACTTTGACCCCTAGCGTCTTCTGCGGGAACAACTACAAACACGCAGCTTGGAGTTGGCCTGCTCGCTTCAAGGAGACCTTCGCTGAGGATCAGCGAAACCAGCCTAGAAACTCCCACGGAGAGCCCAACCCCGGGGTACGTGCGCCTGCCCTTGGTCGCAAGGTTGTCGTAGCGTCCCCCAGAGCAGATGGAACCTAAGGACTCGTAGCCCGGGATAGTGGTTTCGTAGACCGAGCCTGTGTAGTAGTCAAGCCCGCGCGCGATCCGCAGTGCCGCTTTGACCCTGCCAGGAGCCACGGCACTCGCGCCGGCGAGGAGCCGGCATAGTTCTTCAAGGCCTTCGTCAGCTAGAGGGTTTTCCAGCCCCAGGGCCCGCACTTTTTCCCGGAGCTCTTCCGGAGTTTCAGCTTCAATCTTAGCGATTCTGATGACCGTGGCGGCCTGGTCAGTGGAAAGCCCCACGGTGCTCAGCTCTTCGAGCACGCCGTCCGCACCGATCTTGTCCAGCTTGTCCAAGGCACGCAAAGTGGCCTCGAAATCTTCGATCCCTGCCGCGTCCAGTAGCCCCTGCAGAAGTCTGCGGTTGTTCACTTCCATCAGCACAGGCGGAATCTGGAGCGCGGTCAACGCTTCAAGCATCACCTGCGCAACCTCAATGTCGTGGTGGAACGCCAGGTGGCCGGATCCGATGACGTCCACGTCAGCCTGCGTGAACTCCCGGAAGCGTCCTTCTTGCGGCCGCTCTCCCCGCCAGACCTTTTGAATCTGGTAGCGGCGTACAGGAAAGTGCAGGTCGTTGGCGTTTTCGAGGATGTAGCGGGCCAGGGGAACAGTCAGATCAAAGTGCAGTCCCAAGTCGCTGGGTCCGGGCTCTTTCGCCTGGTTCCCATCAGCGGCTGCTTGACGCGCACCTTGCAAACGCTCCAGCAGATAAACCTGTTTCGACGTCTCCCCTTTGGACTCCAGAGCCGACAGAGGCTCAACCGCCCTTGTTTCGATCCCTGAAAAGCCATGCAGCTCAAACGTGCGCCTGAGCGTGTCCAGCACGTGGGTTTCCACCAGGCGCTCACTTGGGAGCAGCTCCGGGAAACCCGAAACACTACTCTTGGCCACTTAGAAACCAGACCCGCCTTGGCCGGACCGGGTCTGGACCGCGCGAACAACGTAAGGGTTCGTCGCGAGTTCCCTGGCCCACGTGGTCTGCGGCCCGTGTCCTGGCAGCAAGGTCGTCGCTGGGTCAATGACCTGCGCGAGGGTCCGCAAGGACTCCCGCATCTCGTATTCATCGCCGCCAACTAAGTCCGTGCGACCAACAGAACCCGCAAAGACCACATCACCGGAGAACGCGAGCGGCTGGGTCAGCCCAGGGCTGCCGACCAGGAAGAACGCAGAGCCGGGTGAGTGCCCTGGAGCCGGGACCACACGAATCCCAATGCCCGGAACCGGGTCCAAGCTGACCTTCTCAAGAGGGGTCACGTTTGCCGGGGGATTCCAGGGCGCCATCCCGAACTTCTCTGGGACTATCCCAAGCATCCCCGCAGGATCCTCCATAAAGAACGTGTCGGGCGCAGTGATGAAGACAGGGATGTCTTCGCTGCCCTCTTGCACCGCCGCGGCTTCCCAAACGTGGTCCCCGTGACCGTGGGTGAGCAGGATTGCCCCGAGTGACAGCCCGGAATCCTGAAGGAGTTCCTTGACACTGCCCGCGGTCCCCGGACCAGGGTCAACGACAAGAGCGACCTTGGAATCTTCATCCCAAAGGACGTAACAGTTCGCATCAAAAAGCGATGAGGTGATTTGCCTGACCTGAAGCATCGTGACCGCTAAACGGACGAGGAGATCTGGTCGAACCACATTTGCTTCGTGGCAAGGGCGTCAGAGATCTCCTTCACCTGCTTCTGGTTGCCCTTAGCTTCCGCCGCTGCAAGCTTCACCTTCAGGTCAGCAATGGAATCTTCAAGCTGCGAGAGCATGCCTTCCGCCCGCGCCTTCGTTTCCGGATCCGACCGCCGCCATTCGTGCTGCTCCGCCTCACGAACTTCCCGCTCAACAGCCTTCAACCTCTGCTCAATCCGCGCCGAATCACGCGCTGAAACCCGGCCGATGTCCTCCCAACGGTCCTGAATGCTCCGAAGCGCCGCCTTCGTCTTCTCCAAGTCCTTCACCGGGAGCAACCTTTCGGCCTCCGCAGCGAGCTCCTGCTTCTTCGCGAGGTTTTCCGCGAAACCTTCGTTCGCAACGCGGTCGTGCTCGCGACGTGAGTCGAAGAAGACTTGCTGCGCCGCCCGGAAACGCGCCCAGAGGTCATCATCCTCTTTGCGGGATGCCCGTCCGGCTCTCTTCCACTGCTCCATCAGGTCGCGGTACGCGGCTGAGGTTTCCCGCCAGTCATCCGAGTCTTGGAGCGCGATCGCCTTCGCGATCAAAGCCTCTTTGGCCTCTTTAGCTTCCTTCTGCTTCGCATCCAGCTCAGTGAAGTACTGGCGACGACCGCGGTCAAATGTAGTGCGAGCTGCTGAAAAACGCTTCCAGAGCGCGTCTTCAGCTGACTTGTCGAACCGGACACCGCTACGCTGGTGCTCTTTCCAAGCCTCCAACAATTCGCGCAAGCGTGCCCCGGAATTCTTCCACTGGGTCTGCGCGCTCGGTTGCGCCGCAATCGCTTCGGCTTCTTCGACAATGGCGGTGCGTTCCAGGAGGGCAAGTGCCTTGGCAGCCTTGCGTTCCTCGCGCGCCTCTTCCTTTCTGGCCTCCGCAGCTTCTTTCAAAGCTTCAAACCGAGTACGAAGCCCTGGAATGTCGCCAACCACCGCGGGCTCTACCAGTTGGTCGGTGAGCGTCTTGACGGTGAGGTCAATGTCTTTCGACGGGAGCGTGGGGAGTCGCGCCTCAAAGAGGTTGATGGTCGCTTCAAGGTCCAGGAAACGCCGCACGTAAAGCGCGAAAGGATCTTCCGGGATCCCGTCCGGGTACTGGCCGACCTCGCGCTCTGTCGCACCGTCCATGACCCACACGCGGCCTTCTTCATCGATCCGCCCAAATGGCACGGTTGGGAGCACCGCTGGTTTTGATTCGGTTCCTGGGTCCTTAGGCGCTGGGGCTTTAGACGTGGGGCCCTTGGGGACCGGTGTCCTATCGGGTGCATCCGGCGGGATTTGAACTGTGTCGGTCACGGCGATCCTAAACAATCTTGGGCGTGAGCCCGTGGGCGCTCCTAAAAAGCAACGCGGCGATTCCTGCAGAGTTATCCTAGCCTGTTTTCACGGGTTTCCTAGGCTCGACCCCGCGTCCCCATCCGCCTCTTCGCCTCAAACACCCCGTCAACTCCGCGCAGCGAGGCAAGGACTGTGTCAAGGTAGGTGACCCCTGGCAGGCCAAAAGAGAAGCGCGCCGACGCCAGTTGGTCACCCGTCGTCATCATGGAGCCGGAAACAATATCGACGTGGTGCTCGGAGAGAACCTTAGAGAGGTCGTTAAGCAGGCCGGGACGGTTCAGCGCTTTGATCTCAATCTCAACCAGGTATTGGCCCGTGCTCTGGTCTGACGCCCAAGAGACCTCCACGAAGCGCTCCGGGTGTTCGCTGCGAAGCCTGGTCGCGTTCACGCAGTCAGAGCGGTGCACTGAAACGCCTTGTCCGCGGGTGATAAAGCCGACAATGTCATCCCCAGGCACAGGGGTGCAGCAGCGCGCCAGCTTCACCCAGACCTCGTTCGAACTTAGGCCCTCAACGTTAACGGCGGCCTCAGCACCTGTCCCGGTCGCCCCCACCTTCTGCCCTGGGCTGACGCCTTCTGCAAGGGTTTCCTCGGCCCCATCTTCGCCGCCAACGCTTTCTACCAGTTTCGCGACCACGTTTTGGGCGGAGATGTTGTTCTCCCCCACCGCTGCGTAGAGCGCAGAAACGTCACGGTAGCCCAGTTCTGTAGCAACTAGCTGCAGCGTCTGGTGGCTCATCAGGCGCTGCAACGGTAGGTTCTGCTTCCGCATCGCTTTCGCGATGTGGGACTTGCCAAGGTCGATCTGCTCTTCGCGGCGTTCCCTGGTGAACCACGCTTTGATTTTGGAGCGGGCGCGGGAGGAAGCAACAAACTCGAGCCAGTCACGGGATGGCCCAGCGCGTTCCGAGGAAGAAGTGATCGCCTCGACAGTGTCACCGGATTCAAGGATCGTGTCCAGGGAGACAAGTCGCCCGTTGACCCTTGCGCCAACGGTCCTGTGCCCAACTTCTGTGTGGACCGAGTACGCGAAGTCGACGGGGGTCGCCTTTGGGGGCAGCGAAATCACCTGGCCGCGCGGAGTGAACACGTAGACTTCGTCGCCGGCAATCTCAAACCGCAGTGAATCCAGGAACTCTTCCGGATCTCCCGTTTCCCGTTCCATTTCGGTGAGCATCCGCAGCCAGTTCATCTGTTCTCCGGCGCCCATGCGGTCTGAGTCACCCGCTTGACCGGATCCCGACTGCTTGTAGCGCCAGTGCGCAGCAACCCCGTATTCAGCGCGGTCGTGCATTTCGAAAGTCCTAATCTGGACCTCGATCGGCCGCCCGCCCGGACCCACAACCGTCGTGTGGAGCGACTGGTAGAGGTTGAACTTCGGCATAGCGATGTAGTCTTTGAACCGCCCGGGAATGGGGTTCCAGCGGGCGTGAATCGCACCAAGGACGGAATAACAGTCCTTGATTGAGTCAACCAGGACCCGTACCGCCACCAGGTCATAGATTTCGTCGAAGTGTTTACCGCGGACGATCATCTTCTGGTAGATGGAGTAAAGATGCTTCGGCCGTCCGCTGACGACCCCTTTCACTTTGGATTCGCGCAGGTCATCCTCGATCAACGCGATCGCGTCATTCAGGTACTTGTCGCGTTTCGGGCTGCGCTCCAAAACAAGCGAGTTAATCTCATCGAACACGTCCGGGTACAGCGTTTTGAACGCGAGTTCCTCGAGTTCCCACTTGATCGTGTTCATTCCCAGACGGTGGGCAAGGGGCGCGTAAATCTCTAGGGTTTCGCGGGCCTTGTCTTTCGCGGACGAGGAGGGGACGTACTGCCATGTCCGCGCGTTGTGCAGCCTGTCACCCAGTTTGATGAGCAGAACCCGAATGTCCTTGCTCATCGCCACAATCATCTTCCGCAGCGTTTCGGACTGAGCCGCCTGCCCGTAGCGGATCTTGTCCAGCTTCGTGACCCCGTCTACAAGGTGCGCGATCTCAGGCCCGAACTCTTCCGTGAGCTGCTCCACCGTGTAGTCGGTGTCCTCGACGGTGTCGTGCAGCAGGGCCGCAACCAGGGTTGGCGGCGTCATCCCCAGCTCGGCGAGGATGGTCGCAACCGCTACCGGGTGCGTGACGTAGGGTTCCCCCGACTTTCGGGTCTGGCCGCGATGCCAGTACTCAGCCGTCTTGTAGGCCTTCTCGATTGTGGAGACGTCTGCACGGGGGTGGTGCGCTTTCACGGCGCGAACAAGGGGTTCGATCTCCGGGATCTGGGTGCGCCCCCTAGACCCGAACCAAGCTAATCCTGAGCGCACGAAAGAACCGGAAGACTCAGTCTTCACGGCCGGCTTATCACCTGGATCGCTCACCCCTAAATGATAGGCCGACCCAGGTCAGCGCGCGTATAGGTTCAACTTCGAGCTAGATGCTTTCGTCAACTTCAACGACGGTTTCGACCTCGTAGCCGTCAAGGCGCGCCCGGCCACCAAGCTCGATCAGCTCAAGCAACACGATGACTCCAACAACTTCGGCGCCGCAGCCCTCAATCAACTCGATCGCTGCGCGGGCAGTGCCGCCGGTCGCAAGCACGTCGTCAACAATCAGCACCCTTGCGCCAGCCGGCACGGTTTCTGGGCGCAGTTCTAGGGTCGCGGTCCCGTACTCAAGTTCGTAGTCGACGCTGATAACAGGGCCCGGCAGCTTGCCTTTCTTCCGGGCCGTCAGCATGCCGATCCCAAGCTCGGTGGCCATTGGGGCCGCCAGAATGAAGCCGCGAGACTCTAGGCCTGCGACGTAGTCGATCTTGCCTCGGTACCGCTCAGCCAGCGTCTCCACCAGTTCCTTGAAAGCCGGACCGTTCGCCAGGAGCGGGGTGATGTCGCGGAACAGCACTCCCTCTTCGGGAAAATCAGGAATCAGTTCAATGTTGTCTTCAACTAGGACGGAGAGCTCGTGGCTGTCCATGACTGCTACTTCCTTGCTTTGCGTTTCGGTTGTGCGGCCTGACCCAAGTGTCTGCCCGGCGTTTTGGAGACAGGGGCAACCAGGGTAACTTCTTCGCCCTTTTCGCCCTCTGGTTGCGCAGCTGCTTTCTCTGCGCGAGTTTTCAGAATCTTCGCGTCCTTCTCTTTCACGTTCTTGCGCAGTCCCTGCAACAAAGCGAGTGCGGGGGGACCAATGAAGATCGAGGAGAGGGCACCGACCGCCATGCCCACAAAGAGCGCCAGCGAAATGTCGGTCAGGGTTCCTGCCCCGAGGAGCAGTGAGCCGATGAAGAGGATCGCGGACACGGGAAGCAGCGCAACGACGGAGGTGTTGATGGAGCGCACCAGTGTCTGGTTGACACCAAGGTTCACCAGTTCCCCGTACGTGTACTTGTCCTGCAGTTCGTACCGGCCCGTAGCTTCGCGAACCTTGTCGAACACAACGACCGTGTCGTAGAGCGAGTATCCGAGGATCGTCAAGAAACCAATGACCGTTGCGGGAGAAACCTCAACGTGCGTCAATGCAAAGAACCCGACGGTCACAAGGAGGTCGTTGAAGAGCGCGATTAGCGCTGCGGTGCTCATGGTCCAAGAGCGGAAGTAGGCGGCCATCAGCAAAAGGACCAGCACCACGAAGATAACTATGGACTGGAGTGCTTTTCGGGTGACGTCCTGACCCCAGGTAGCGCCCACCGAGTTCGTGTCAACCTCGTCAATGGAAACGTCGTAGGCCTCAGCGAGGTCGCTGCGAAGCTCCTGCGTCTGGGCGGTTTCCATGCTTTGTGTCTGCACGCGGATGGAGTCGGCGCCCAGTGCCGAAACGCGCACGTTTTCGGTGATGCCGTCATCCGCCAAGACTTCGTAAGCCAGGTCCTGGTTGGTGGTGGAGGTGCCCGAGATGATGAACTGAGTGCCGCCAGAGAACTCGATAGAAGGGTTCAGTCCACGGGTGAGAAGAAGGACGAGGGAGAGCACGATGAAGCCCGCCGAGATGCTCAACCACAGTTTGGAGCGTCCAATGATGTTGTAGGAGCGCTTCCCGGAATAGAGCTCGTTGCCCCATGTCGCGTAACTAGCCACGGTCTACCTGCTCTCCGTTTGCTTCTTCGGCTGCCAGCCTGGCCAGTCGGCGCCTCTCTGCAAGGGGAAGCTGTTCGCGTTCGCCGCCGCCGCCGACCAGCGCGGGCTGCTTCTCTTCCTTACGGGAGTTCTTGCCTCTAGCCGGCTTGGCCTCCCCAGAGGAATCTTCCGTCCTCCTCTTGGGCCCGCGTGAAGTAACCCGGCCTCGTCCTTGGTAAACGAAGCTAGAGGACGCTCCAAGGTGTTCTGGGTCTAGCCCTGAAAGCTTGTGGCCTTCACCGAAGAACCGGGTGCGGATCAGCAGCTCCAGCATCGGGTGGGTGAACATGAACACCACTACCAAGTCGACGACTGTCGTGACACCCAGAGTGAACGCGAAGCCCTGAACCCCACCAACCGCGAGCACGTAGAGGACGATTGCGGCAACTAGGTTCACTGCGTCAGAGATCAGGATGGTGCGTTTCGCGCGGTCCCAACCGTCAGCGACAGCTGCACTAAGTGGCCTACCTTCGCGGACCTCGTCGCGGATTCTTTCAAAGTAGACAATGAAGGAGTCCGCGGTGATACCCACCGCGACGATCAGGCCCGCAACGCCTGGCAGGGACAGCCTGTACCCCATGGTCCAGGAGAGGATCGTGATGACCAGGTAGGTGATAATGCCTGCGACCAGGAGCGATCCAGCGGACAGCATAGCTAGCCCGCGGTACTGCCAGATCATGTAAAGGACGACCAGGGCAAGTCCGATGAGCCCAGCCCAAAGGCCTTTCTCCAAGTGGTTCGACCCCAGGGTTGCAGAGATCTGCTGCTCCGACTGAACCTCAAAGTTCAAGGGAAGTGACCCGAACTGGACCTGGTTCGCTAGTGCCTGCGCCTCCGCGGCCGTGAAGTTGCCGGTGACCTGGGCGTGTCCGTCAAGGATCGCCGCGTTCATGGACGGCGCAATCAGCGTGTTGCCGTCCAAAACCACAGCGAATCGGTTGCGAGTCGCATCGGTGCTTTGGAAGTCGTAGAGCCTCTTGGATGCTTCCGCGAAGAGCTCGGTGCCCTCCTCATCCAGCTCCAGACTCATCGCGTACTTGCCAGTCGGCTGGCCGGTGGAGGTCAGCTCACTACCGGCGGTCGCTGACTTCAGGTGGGTTCCCTCAACGTCGACCGGACCCAGCAGGTACTTGGCTGTGCCGTCAGTGTCACAAGAAATGAAGGGCGCGCCGGCGTCATCCAGCTCATCCTGGGTGAAGGAGTCCGGGTCAGTGCAGTCCAGCAGTAAGAACTCTTCCGCCACCTCGGGGTTGATCCACGCGTAGTCAGAGTTGTTTTCCGGGGTCGTGGAGCCCTCCCCCAGCGCAACCAAGGAATCAACAGCTTCTTGCAGGGCCTCGGCGTCCGAAGGATCCACCAGCACTTCTGGTGAGTTGCTAGCAACCAGGACCGGACGGAAACGCATCGTGGCGGAAGAGCGGACTAACGCCAGAATGGATTCGTCCGCCTCACCAGGGATCGCGACCACAATGTTGTCGTTGCCTAGGGTGGAGATTTCTGCTTCGGCGACACCTGAGGCATCAACGCGCTGGCGGATGATGTTGATGGCTTCAGTCATGTCTTCTTGAGACACTTCGCGGCCCTCGGTGCCTTCTTGGAGCCTGGGAGTAAGGATCAGCTGGGTGCCGCCTTCAAGATCCAAAGCGAGCTTTGGGGTGAAGGTAGCGCCGGCGGTGAAGTGACCGATGATTAGCAGGACGAATCCCAGGACGGTGAAGACCGCAAGGGTTGAAAGTGTTCGCCCGGGTTTTCGGGTTTTCGTTGCCAAGTGGGTAGTGCTCTTTCTGAGGGGCGCGTGCGCCTAAGGCTTACTTGTCGGCCTTGTCGGAAGGTTCGTCGGCTACTTCCGCAACGTCGGTTTCGACGACTTCGTCGCCGTCGAACCCTTCCTCGGTGAGCTCTACGAGCTCGCTTTCTTTGGCGGAGTCGATGTGGTCCTGGAACTTTGCTTCCAGCTCATCGAGGTCTGAGGCGGTGATCTCTTCGGAGTCTTCTCGCTCGGATTCCTGGATTTCAAATGGGGGCTCAATGGCGCCCTTGACGGCACCCTTCAGCCAGTAGGTTTCTTCACCGCTGGGGGTTTCGAGGATGATGACGTCGCCGTCGATGTCAACCATGCGTCCGAAGAAACCGGAGAAGGTTTGGACCCAAGCACCGGGCTTCAGTGCGTTCACGGTGGCTTCGCGTTCGGCGGTGCGCTTGGCTTGGGATCTCTTCGCGAACGTGTTCATTAGCAGGAGGCCGCCTAGAAGCAGCACGAGCATGATGATCATTGTTGGGTCCACGTGTTTGTCCTTTTCGAGTCCTTCGAGCTTTGCCCCAAGCAGTCTAGGCCATACCCGCGCGAATCTGATGCTCAGGTCGGCTCGTCATTCAACAGATTCGTCTCATTTCGGGGTTCGCCGTGGGCCTCGGCCGCTTCTTTGCCGGCACGCGGCCAAAACCCCACTCCCTCCGTTTCGGCCGCGCATCCCCTCCGTTTCGGCCGCGCATCTCCCTCGATTCGGCTGCGCATCCCCACGCCCTCCAAGCAACGACACGCAGCCAAAACGGAAAAGAAGAGCGAGGGAGGACACGCAGCCGAAACCTGGACACGCGGCCGAAATGAGGACACGCAGCCGAAACCTCACCACGCGGGTTCTGCTGCGCCAGACAGCTAGGCGCCGAAGAGCGTGCCCTCTCCCGGGACCGCCAAACCCAAGTGCTCCCAAGCCTTCGCAGTTGCAACCCTGCCCTTAGGGGTGCGCATCAGAAACCCCTCACGAACCAGGTACGGCTCCGAAACAGTCTCAAGTGTCTCCGGCTCTTCACCCACCGTATGAGCGAGCGTCGTGAGGCCCACAGGCCCGCCCCCAAAGTTCCCGCAGATCGCTTGCAGGACAGCGCGGTCCAGTCGGTCAAGGCCCAACCCGTCCACTTGGAACAGCTCAAGCGCGTCCCGCGTCGACTGCAGGTTCACCCTTGGCGCTCCCGACACCTGGGAGTAGTCGACCACGCGGCGCAGCAACCTGTTCGCTATACGCGGAGTTCCACGCGAACGCCCAGCGATCTCATCAGCCGCACTCCCGTCAAGGTCCGTTTCAAGCAACCTAGCGCTGCGCACCACGACCTTCGCCAAATCTTCGGGTGAGTAAAACTCAAGGTGAGCCGTGTACCCGAACCGGTCCCGCAAAGGCGCAGGCAGCAGACCGGAACGCGTCGTTGCACCAATCGCAGTAAACCTGGGCAAAGTGAGCGGGATCGAGGTTGCCCCTGGTCCCTTCCCAACAATGATGTCGACCCGGAAGTCTTCCATCGCCAGGTACAACATCTCTTCAGCGGTCCGCGCCAACCTGTGAATCTCATCGATGAACAGGACGTCACCTGGCTGCAACGAGGACAGGATCGAAGCGAGGTCCCCTGCGTGCTGAATCGCAGGTCCCGAAGTGAGGCGAAGGGACGCACCCATCTCCCCTGCAATGATCATCGCGAGGGTTGTCTTTCCAAGGCCCGGAGGCCCCACCAACAACACGTGGTCGGCAGGTTCACCGCGACCCCGCGCCGCATCCAGCACGACGCCCAACTGACCGCGCACAGCCGGCTGCCCCACGAACTCATTCAAAGTGCGGGGACGCAGAGCCGCCTCCGCAGCCCGCTCTATCTCCGTCGCGTCCGGCGCAATGATTCCCGAGGCGTAACCGTCGTCAAAAGGGTCTCCCCCCACCCCATCGAAGCTATCCACGCTGGTTCCCTAGGCTTGAAAGGGCAGCCCTGAGCATTGATTCGACGTCCTTGTAAGGGCCTTCCAGGTTCGCAACTGCCCTTTGGGCCACGGCCCTTGGCCAGCCGAGCTGTTCCAGACCTGCTTCCACCGCATCGCGAATAGCAGAACTCGCTGCAGGCCCACCAGAACCCGAGGCAGAAGCCTGAACCGCCGGGCCAAGCTTGTCCCCTATCTCTAAGACCATCCGCGAAGCAGTCTTCTGCCCGACCCCGGGAATGGTGCTGAGTGCTTTCAGGTCTTCACTAGCAACCGCGTCCCGCAGACCGTCCGCACCAAGCACATCGAGCGCAGCGACACCCAGACGCGGCCCGATCCCACTAACGGTCATCAGGATCTCGAAAGTGTCCCGGTCATCTTCAGAGTCGAAGCCGTAGAGCGTCAGCGAATCTTCGCGAACAACGAAAGAAGTGTGCAGTTTCTGTGTGCTGCCCACCAACCCTGAAATCCGGGAAGCGGTTGAGGGGGTCACTTCAGCGCGCATCCCGACCCCGCCAACATCAACGATGGCGAACCCGGCACCTACGGCGCTGAGGGTCCCTTCAACCGAATAGATCAAGCTTCCTCACCTCTCGAACAACTGTACGATACCAGCGTGCTCCGTCACTTCGGAGCAACGCGCCTCTGCCTTCGCGGATCCACCGCCCCACTTCGCCTCTGATTCGCCTGAGCTTGCACCCACTGTTGCTGCGCCGGCGTCAGCTGTTTCTTAGCGCTGACCCGACCCGAAAGGGAGACCTCGACCGAGGAATCGGAGCCAGCGCCCAGCAAACCCGTACCCCGCCACGCGTGGCAGATCGCTATCGCGAGCGCGTCTGCCGCGTCCGCTGGTTTCGGAGGCGACTCCAACCGCAGGATGCGCGCAATCATGTGTTGCACCTGCGCTTTCTGGGCCCGCCCCGACCCGGTAACAGCCGCCTTCACCTCGGACGGGGTGTAAACCGCGAGTGGCAAACGCGACCTTCCCACTTCCGCCATTACCGCCCCCATGACCTGCATTGTGGAGGTGACGGACTGCAGGTTGTCCTGCGTGAATACACGCTCAATCGCTACTACGTCAGGATCGAACTTTTCAACGTTTCGCCGCACAGCCTCCGCCACGTCGAACAGGCGGAACTGCGTAGCAAGTTCAGGGTCGGTTTTAGCAACCTCAACGTGAACCAGTGCGGCTCTTCTTGAATCGTCAACGTCCACGACACCAATGCCGCACCGAGTTAGCCCCGGGTCAACGCCAAGAACGCGCACGAGGGCTGCCTAGTCTTCTTCTTCCAGTGCCGCCGCCACGTCATCCGGCACATCCATGTTGGTGAACACGTTCTGCACGTCGTCGGAGTCTTCAAGCGCCTCAATCAGCCGAATGACTTTCCGAGCGTCAGCAAGGTCCACAGTGATCTCATTGGAACCAACAAACCCCACTTCAGCAGAGTTGTAGTCGATTCCCGCAGCCTGCAGGGCTTGGCGCACCGCGGTCATGTCGTTTGGTTCGGTGAGCACTGTGAAGACGTCACCGTCGTCGCGGACGTCTTCGGCCCCAGCCTCAGCCGCAGCTTCGAAAACGTCGTCCTCCGTGGTTCCGTCCGAGGGGACCTCAATGACACCTTTTCGCGAGAACTGGTAAGACACGGAACCGGGACCCCCAAGCGACCCGCCTCCCCTAGACAGCGCAAGGCGAACGTCAGAGGCAGCCCTGTTCTTGTTATCGGTTAGGCATTCGATCATCACCGCGACCCCGCCGGGTGCGTAGCCTTCGTACATGATCGACTGGTAGTCAGCCCCGCCCTCTTCAGCGCCCGACCCACGCTTTACTGCGCGGTCAATATTGTCAGCAGGGACCGAGTTTTTCTTGGCTTTCTGGATGGCGTCAAAAAGCGCGGGGTTAGCGTCGGGGTCACCGCCACCAGTCCTAGCTGCAACTTCGATGTTCTTCACCAGGCGCGCAAAAAGCTTGCCCCGCTTCGCATCGAGTGCTGCCTTCTTGTGCTTCGTTGTGGCCCACTTTGAGTGACCCGCCATCTTCTCCCCTTCTCCTTGATCCTTCGCGATTCTACACGGGCGCCCTTATTCAGCTTTGCCGCCGCCTCCCCAGCCTTGGTCCCGCCCCAGCTCAACGAAGCGTCCGTCCCACTTTTTGCTCCAGGCGGGCAGCAGCTCCGGCAGCGCCTTCGGGTAGATGTCGGCGGTGTTCGCAAGCTCCCGTACTTCTTCCGGGGTGAACCACGCGAACTCGTCCAACGTCTGTGTTTCAACGTCCGTGAGTCGGCGCCCGTCCAGCTCCGGCATCACCTGATCCAGGTGCGCCACGTAGAAGACCTCATCCTGCCGCGCGGTCACATTTCGGAACCTAAACTCCCCCTCACGGTGCATCACGGGGCCCTGCAGGCTTCCTGGGTCAACCCGGATTCCCGTTTCCTCGAACGTCTCGCGCACGGCGCCCTTCGCGGGGTCTTCTCCCGGTTCCAGACCGCCACCGGTAGTAAACCACCACGTGTGGTTCACGTCGTGCGTGTCGTGTCCGCGGATAAGTAGCACCCGCCCGCTTCCGTCAAACAGGATGAGGCGCGCAGCGTCCCGGCTGGGAACTCCGTCGCCGTCTGGAACCCATTCGGGCCCTAGGTCAGTCATTGCTCTGCTCCTGCATAGTAGATGTCCCCTAGTCGGGTGATGGTTTCCCGGGACCGCGTCATGGAACGCAGCGCGGACTTGGCCAGTTCAACGCGCGCAGGGTCCGGCCCCCACACCTCCATGTTCGCCTGGTCAGCGCCCAGTCTCCCCGCGCTTCGCATGTAGGTGCGCATAGCTTTCTTCGCCCCGCCGCCCACTTTCCGCGCCCACTTACGACTGTAGCGGCGCCCACCCAGCGTGGTGACTGCGAGCAGTTCCGGTTCAGTAAGCCACCCGGCGGCGACGTACGAGGAAAGGCCGCGCCCCACTTTCTGCATTTCCCTTCGTCCTAGCCAGGAGACCCAGATGAGCCAACCCGCAAAGAGCGGCACCTCTATCGCCAGGTAGAGGATCACCCAGAGCAGAGCGAGGGACGCCAGGAAGTTCCAGAGGGCGTGCAAGCCCATCGCCAGAAGAAACCCCAGGGCCACCCGCCAAATCCAGGAGAAGGCGCGTCCTTGCTTCAGCAGCGCTGAGGCGTAGAAGTAGCCGATCATTGAGGTTGCCATGGGGTGCACGAACGGGCTGAGGACGGAACGCGCAAAAATAGTCATCCCAAGAACCGCGGTTCCTTCGGCTTGCGCTTCCACGAAGTACTGGATGTTTTCAACGAATGCGAAGGCTGCGCCTGCCACTCCGCCGATTGCTAGTCCGTTGATGCGGGAGACGACCTTGGGGCGGGCAATCAGGAGAACGAGGATAACCCCGGCACCCTTCAAAAGTTCTTCATTAACCGGGGCGACCAGGGTTGCCGCCCAAAGCTCGGAGTCTTCTAAGTTTCCTGTGGTGAGGATGAGGTCTGAGTAGAGCGCTGAGTTCAAAGCCCCCGCTAAGAGCGCCGCAACCCCTGCCCCCCAAGCCGCTGCGAACCACCAGTACCTGCCTGGAAGGGGTGCGAATCTGTCCGCGCGGAGCATCACGACTAGCACTAGGGAAAGAGGTACTAAAGCGATAAGGGCGAAAAGGCCTACGCTGCCCGGGTCAAAAGAGGAGGTGAACATGTAGGTCGCAACCGCGATGCCGGTGATAGAGGCGACCACTAGTACTAGTTCCCACCCGTTCAGGCGGGTGAGGACCCAGTTCCAAAAAAGCTTCCAACCCAGTGCCAGCCGGCTGCGCTTGCCAGCAGGAACCGCCTTTGAAGCGTCGGCTTCGCCTGGCAGTCCGGCAGCGGCCTGAAGGGCTTCCGGGCTTGCCCAGCCTTCCTTTTGGATCTGCTCTTTTTGCGCTGCGAGCCGGTAGTCCTCAAGGCGAAAAGGCTTCTTCCCGCCTGGTTCACTCAAGGTCTTCCGCCCCCGTCGTCAAAAATGATCTGGGCCGGCATTTTTGCTTTTCCCGCAAGGTGGAAGACCCGGACCAGGGGCTGCTGGCGCAGCTTGATGGTAAACAGCGCGTCGTGGTTGTGCAGGGCGTGGACCATCCGAACCCGCCTTGATGCCTGGTCTAGGGCCGCCAACTGCGCTGCCGACACGGGGTCCAGTCCCAGCTCCTCCCGGAGCTGCTCATCGAGATTCTTTTCGAGCGCGATAGTGAGCGCGGTTTCTGCAGCGAGCCGGCGGCGCGTGGCGCCCTCATATTTCGCGTGACTGCCCATACCGCTGGTTGCAAGCCCTGAGTCCGCTAAGGCCAGCGCATTGGTTGCGGCCCGGCGAAGTTCCGCAGCATTTTCAGGCGGGACGCCCGGCAGGTCCGCGGTTCGCAGTGTCTCCGCACACCTCTTGATCAGGTGCCGGTTGAGCCCTGCTTGCCGGGCTTGAACGCGCCCATGCAGCTGATCCAACCGCCTGGCCTTGCGCCAGAGTAGAAGCAAGAATGCAAACAGAGCAACCGCGGCCAGCACGATCAGCCCGATAGTCCCCCACGACACTAGAAGTCCCCTGCTCTAATCACTGCTAGAGCCGAAACGTTCCTGCAAGTTCTCATAGGGCGTTCCTGTCGAGGGTCGGGGCCCCCACGGCACCACGGCCTCATACACGTCCATGACTCGGTCGGTGACGCTCCCCCAGTCGTAGATTTCGGCCCTCTTGTTTCCCTTCGCGGCGATTTCCGCAGACCTCTCCGGATCTTCGATGGCCTCGTTGATGGCAGCGGCAAGCGAGTTCGAATCCCCGCTCTTGAACAGGTCACCTGCGGCTCCACCGTCCAGCACGGCCTCAAACGCCGGAATGTCAGAGGCAATCACGTGGGTCCCCGCAGCCATGGCCTCTACTAAGACGATCCCGAAGGACTCTCCGCCCAGCTGGGGTGCCACGTAAACCGTTGCTCCTTTGAGCAGGGATTCCTTCTCACTTTCACTGATCTCTCCAAGGACCTCCACGGAGTCTGGGTGAGCTTCCAGGACCGGTTTCAAGGCATCGGCCTCGCCGCGCCCCGCGATCAGGAACCTTGCGCCAGGATGCTTCTCCAGAACCTTTGGGATCGCCCCTGCAAAGACAGGCAGTCCCTTCCGGGATTCGTCCAGTCGCCCCAGGAACACGATGACTGGAGCGTCGTCTTTCGCTTCCCAGGCTCCGATAGGCTCTGCCTCCAGGTACGCCTTCGTGAAAACGCCGTTTGGGATGACGATGGCATTCCCCCCGTGGTGCTCCAGCAGCGTCCGCTTGGCCTCTTCCGAAACGGCGATCCGGGCCGAAATCTTCTCAAGCACCGGGGCGATCATCCCCGCGGTCAGGCTGCGGAGCTTCGACTTTTCCATCGCCGAATGGAAGGTCGCCACAACCGGAACATCAGCTTTGAACAGCGCGAGCATCCCGACCGAGGGTGTGCCGGGTTCGTGGATGTGGAGCACGTCGAAGTCGCCTTCTTCCAGCCACTTCTTTGTCTTGCGCGACACCCGCGGCCCAAAAGCCAAACGCGCGACCGAACCGTTGAACGGAACCGCGAAGGAGCCCCCAACAGAATCCAGCCAGTGCGGCGTCTCCTCTTGCGTGCTTGGCGCCAGAACCCGCACGTAGTGTCCGCGCCTCTCAAGTTCTTCCGCCATGTCCCGAATGTGGAACTGCACCCCACCGGGGGCGTCGAATGAGTAGGGGCAAACTATGCCGATGCGCAACTTGTCTCCGTCCTGTGCCAGCTAGCCCAAAATTCTAAGAGGCCGGCACACCTTCCGTGTCGCCTGCCTGGTCCGAGCCCGCCTCGTACTCCCTCACTACCTTCACAGATTTCAGGACGGCGGCTGCCAGGGGCGCTCCCAGGATCATACCGATCATGCCCGCCACCGTTCCGCCAACGACCGTTGCGATAAGCACTGTCACGGGGTGGATTTGGAGGGAGGATCCCATGGTCCACGACAGGACAGCGTTCTGGATCGCGCCGTTTGAGATGAGCAGGGCGATAAGGACAATCAGGGCCGCCATGGGGCCAACCGACCCGAAAGCGATGAGGACCGCGAAGATCCCGGTCGCAAACGCCCCCAGGTAGGGGATGAAGGAAAGGAAGAAGTAGAGCAGGAAGATCGGGATGACCAGGGGCACCTTGAGGACCATTAGCGGGATGATGAAAATGGGTGCGGTGATCAAAGCAGTGATTGCCGTTGACTTGAAATAACCCAGGAGCGCGTCCGTAGTGACGTCTGCGACCTGGTCAACGACGCCCTCGTTGTAACCAACGGTGCGGGACACCCAGCCGGGGAAGTTTCGGCCGTCGCGTAGCACGTAGAACATCACGAAAATAGCGAAGAACGCCGCGATCAGGAAAGTGACGGTCGAGGAAACGGTGCTGGTCGCCGCCCCCAAGACCCCTGCCCCCAGCTTCGGCGCCCAAGAGGTGACCTGGGCGTAGATGCGTTCAAGCCACACGCCTTCAACGTCCCAGGTTTCGACCCATGCTACGAAGTGGTTCCAGCCGTGGGTTAGCTGCGCGCCCATCTCCGGGAGTTCTTTCACAAGGCCCCAAATGACCAGGGCGACCAGGGCGACTCCAAGGCCCATCGCTAGCAGGAGCGCCGTGGTTGCGGCCAGGGTTTTGGAGACTCTGTGTTTCTCCATCCAGTAGACGAAGGGCTGTAGCAGGACGCCAAGGATTACTGCGACGCTGATTGGGATTACAACCCCCGAAACCGCGCTGAGGCCCAGGGCGATGACGGCGATGAAAGCGATGATTCCTAGTGCGTTCCAGGAGTCGCGCCCCCAGCGGCTAAGCCGAGCGCGCCGATCAGCAGCAAGAGCGTGGGAATCCTCTACTGTGATGCGTTCGCGGCCCTTAGCGTCAGCCTGCGTGCGGCTCGCTTCTCTACTGGGGGGCTTCGCCATGGGGCTGATCATATCCGCTAGCCCGCTGGCGAGCGCGCTTCAATCGCTCCGGATCAAGATCATCCACGAACACCTTTTGCATCATGTGCCAGTCGCTCACGTCAGCCACCAGGTTCGGGACAACCCGCGCGACCCACGCCCGGGTCCACGCTTCAACTTGACTCTCCCCCTCTTTGGAATCGGGACAAGGAATGGGCTCGGTGAAGTCCGCGTGGATCCTCCAGTAACCAAAGAGCGCGGTGAACGGTTTTGCGAGCAGGCGAAGAGGCTCCCAGGGGCCTTCCAGCCTCTTCTGTAGCCATTCGGGCGGCATCTTTTGGTAGCGGATTGTGCCTGCGATCAGTGGGCGGTCTAGGGCTAGGGCCAGGGCGGCAGGGCCTGCCGCAACCAGCGCCTTGGAAGCCCCCAGCTCAACTTCAATGCCACGCCCCGAGATGTCTCTATCCGCCAGCAACGGGACCAGGAGCGGGCGTCCTTTCGCCTGCGCCACCAGCTGACCGAACACGTGGTCGCCGGGGCCAACCCCGATGATCTCCATCCCTAAAGATTCGCGGAAAGCCACGAACTCTTGAAACAGTTCTTCAGGTTCCAGCTTTTCTGCGACGGTTAGGATGCCCCCGTGGTTTTGGCAGAACCACGCGCCTGCCAGGTCCCAGTTCCCGGTGTGCGTGAGCGCCAAAACAACGGGTCCGGGCCCGCTTTCCATGAGCTCTTCCGTGTGGTCTGCGCCGGGATAGACGCAGCCGCGCCGGATTTCTTCCGGGCTCCAACCGGGCATCGTGAACTGCTGCGCGAAGTTTCGGAAGTAGGAACGCACGCCCAGCCGCACGGTGCGCCCGGGAACCGGCTGGCCCGTTAGGCGCCGGTAGTTTTTCGCCATCTGCTTCACCGAGCGACCTTGAAGAAGATAGACGATGTCCGCGACAACGTTGCTGACCCCAATGACTAGGGGACGAGGGAGTTTCGGGAGGACCTTCCACGCAATCTTGTAAACGCGTCCCAGGTTCATGAGGCCTGCAACTCCGGGTTGCTCTCTCCCGCAAGGCCGCGCTTCGCAAGTTCCTTGTGCGTGAACCACATTCTCTGGATCACGGTGACGACGGAAGCGAATGCCACCCAGACCATGCCAATCGGGAAAAGGACTTCTGGGAACCCGAAGTCAGTGAACCCCGCGCCGACCAGGGCAATGATGAGCCGGTCAGTGCGCTCAGCCAGACCGAGTTTCGCGGTGACCCCGAAGTTTTCCGCTCTAGCCCTGGCGTAGGGAACAACCCCGATCGCAGAGAGGGAAACGATGCCAGCGATGACCGTTGTGGTCCTGATGGCCCCGTCGGGCAAGCCCACAATCGCCCACCACAGCAGCGAGCCAAAGACGATCCCGTCGGTGATGCGGTCCATGGTGGAGTCCAGGAATGCGCCGAAGTCGGAGGTTTCCCCCATGAGCCGTGCAAGCACCCCGTCGACGGAGTCCGCAAACAAGACGACGCCTAAGAGCACGCCGCCGAGCCCTAGGTATCCGCGGGCAATCAAGCCGAAGGAAAGTCCTGCGACGATGACGGCCGAGGAGTACGTGACCATGTTCGGCGTCACGTGTAAGCGAGCTAAGAGTTTCGCAAATGGAGTGAAAATGACTTGGGCGACGCTGCGCCCGTGGTTTCCAAGCACTACTTAGGCTCCCCTTCCGATGCGCGTCCAAACCCCTCCCCTTGGGTTTCGGCCGCGCATGGTGTTTCGGCCGCGCATGGTGTTTCGGCTGCGTGTCGCGCATCCCCAACCCCAGGCGCTTGCCCCTCGGTTTTGGCTGCGCATTGGGTGTCCCACGCGCCGGCGAGCTTCGCCCTTGCATCCCCCAGCAACTCTGGAATTGCTTTGGTGCGCGCGATGATTGGGAAGAAGTTCGCGTCCCCGCCCCAGCGCGGAACAATGTGCTGGTGCAGGTGCCCTGCGATGCCCGCTCCGGCCGCGGACCCCTGGTTCATACCGAGGTTGAACCCGTCCGGGTGAGCGACCCCGCGCTCTACCCTCATGGCCTCGGCCGTCAACTGAGAAACCTCAGCCCTCTCCTCTTCGGTCAGGTCGGTGTAGTCGGCGACGTGCCTGTAGGGGCACACCAGCATGTGGCCTGAGTTGTAAGGGAACAGGTTGAGGATCACGTAGGCGTGGCTCCCTCGCCGGACTATTAGGGACTCTTCGTCGCTAAGTGTTGGCGCGACGCAGAACGGGCACTCCTCCCCTCCGCGATCACCACCACTATCGATGTAAACCATCCGGTAGGGCGTCCAGAGCCTTTGGAAGGCGTCAGGCACCCCCGGATAGTTCGACTCCGGCTCTATCTCAGTCATCGACAGCCACAGCCAGCAACAATGCCTCTTCTAGTTCGGCCTCGCTCTTCAAAATCTGGTCGTCATTCCGGCGGGCCCTGGCGTGCTCAACAATCAACTCCACGGCTTCGTCGACCGGGACTCCGTTCACCTGCTCTCCCCCGCGAAGACGGAATGACACGGCACCCGCAGCCTCGTCCTCGCCCCCCGCAATCAAAACCACCGGGATCTTGTCCTTCGCAGCATTGCGAATCTTCTTCCCGAAGCGATCCTGGGAGGTGTCGACCTCCGCCCTGATCCCCTGCTTCTTCAGTTTCTTCGCTACGCCTTCCAGGTAAGAGTCAAAAGCGTCGGCAACGGGGATTAGCCGCACCTGCACCGGCGCCAGCCAGAGTGGGAATGCGCCAGCGTAGTGCTCAAGCAGGATCGCGAAGAAGCGTTCGATGGAACCGAACAGGGCGCGGTGGATCATCACGGGACGCTGGCGGGAACCGTCGGCCTCGGTGTATTCAAGGTCCAGTCGCTCCGGAGTGTTGAAGTCCAGCTGGATAGTGGACATCTGCCAGGTTCGGCCAAGGGCGTCGCGGGCTTGGACAGAGATCTTGGGGCCGTAGAAGGCGGCACCTCCCGGATCCTCGATCAACTCCAGCCCGGACTCTTCCGCAACTGCCCGCAGAGTGGTTTCGGCCTCTTCCCAGATCTCATCGGTGCCCACGTACTTTTCGGGGTCCTTCGTAGACATCTCCAGGTAGAAGTCATCCAAGCCGTAGTCCCGCAACAAGTCCACAATGAAATCCAAGACCTCGCGGATCTCATCCTTCATTTGGCCGCGAGTGCAGTAGATGTGTGCGTCATCCTGGGTGAAGCCGCGCGCGCGAGTCAGGCCGTGAACAACACCGGACTTTTCGTAGCGGTAGACCGTCCCGAACTCGAACAGCTTCATGGGTAGGTCCCGGTAGGAGCGACCACGGGAGTTGAAGACCAGGGAGTGCATGGGGCAGTTCATAGGCTTCAGGTAGTAGTCCTGGCCGGCCTTGGTGACTTCCCCCGTTTCCTCATCCACCACCTCGTCAACGTGGAGGGGCGGGAACATGCCGTCCTTGTACCAGCCCAGGTGCCCCGAACGTTCGAAGAGCTCTCCCTTCGTGATGTGCGGGGTCGAAACGAACTCGTAGTCCCCCTCCAGGTGCTTCCTGCGGGAGTGCTCCTCCATCTCCATCCGCACCGCCGCGCCCTTCCTATGGAAGATAGGCAGACCAGAACCGATCTCTTCGGGGAAAGAGAACAGGTCCAGCTCAGTTCCGAGCCTGCGGTGGTCGCGCCGCTCTGCTTCAGCAATGCGTTCCTGGTAATCCCGAAGTTCTTCCTTCGAAGGCCACGCGGTGCCGTAGATGCGCTGGAGCTGCTGGTTCTTCTCGCTCCCGCGCCAGTACGCGGCAGCAGAGCGGGTGAGCCCGAAACCGTTGCCAAGGTACTTGGTCGAGGGGACGTGAGGCCCGCGGCAAAGGTCCTTCCACGCAACTTCACCTGTGCGGCGAACGTTGTCGTAAACGGTGAGTTCCTCTCCGCCGACCTCGACAGCTGAACCGTCCTCGCTGGTCGCGCCAGCTTTATCGTCGATTAGCTCAATCTTGTAGGGCTCGGAGCCTAGTTCCGCGCGGGCCTCTTCCTCACTCACCACGCGGCGCACGAAAGACTGGTTCTCTTTCACGATGCGCGCCATGGACTTCTCAAGGGCTTTAAGGTCTTCGGGGGTGAAGGGCTCTTCAACGTCGAAGTCGTAGTAGAAGCCGTCAGTGATCGGTGGCCCAATCCCCAGCTTTGCGTCAGGCAGCGTGTTTTGGACGGCTTGCGCTAAGACGTGGGCGGCGCTGTGGCGAAGAATAGCCAGGCCTTCAGGCGATTCGATGGTGATCGCGGTGATCTCGCTGCCGGGAGTAAGAGGTGTTGCCAGGTCGACTTGCTTACCGTCTAGCGTCATTGCAACAACGTCGCGCCGCTTCCCGTAAAGGTCCAGGCCAGTCGCTTCACTTTCAACTTCTTGCTCGTTGCCGTCAACGATCACTTTGGTGGGTGCCACGTTCCCCTGCGTTCCTGCGCTGCCAGCCAAGGCCAGTTCGCGCTAAACAAGTGCGGTGCGGCCGCCGGCCGCCTGTCGCGTCTAATGATAGTCGCCGCTGGGCGGCCCCCTGACGAAGCGGATAGTGAGCTATAGCGACCACACGACTTCTTCGACCAGCCGTTCTAGGGGTGCAACGTCCCCCTCGTTCGCGAGCGTCACAACGACGGCGTTCGAGGATGGCACAACTAGCAGTGTCTGCCCACCCGTCCCGTTCCCAAAGAAAATGTCTTCTTCAGCGCCAAGCCACAGGCCCGCCCCGTAGGCGTGCCGGCGGAAGCGTTCGTTTTCGACTCTCTCCACCCAGGGCGTGAGTTTGGAAGGAGTGCGCATGTGGTCTATCCAGGACTTTTCCACCAGCTGAGTGGACTCGTCCGGTGCTTTCCCTGCTGCAAGGAGCAGCTTGCCAACCTTTGCAACGTCTTCTGGGTTCATCCAAAGCCTGGTTGCACCGGCGAGGTAGTCCCCGTATTTCTCCCACTCCCAGTCGGTGATGCCTAGGGGTTCGAAGAATGCGTGGCGGGCGTAGCGCTCCAGTGCGCTTTCCCAGGCCCCGCCCCGGTCATGCCCGGGCCTGCCAGCAACGCTTGCTTGCGAAGCCAGGTAGTGCTCAAGTGCTGCGGAAAGCAGGTAGAAGCCAGCATTGGAGTAGAGGTAGTGCTCGCCGGGCTCGTAGACAAGTGGGGCGCTTACGACGTAGTCCAGGTGCCTGCTGGGGTCTAGGTCTTTGATGTCTCCGCGCATCATGAGGACGCGGTCGAACCCGGTGGTGTGGTTCAGGAGGTGCTTGACCCTCACCTTTTTCCAGCGCTCTAGGTTCTGGCCCGCTTCAAGGTTGTTTCCCGCTGCGGGCCCTGAACTATCGTCTGCCTTAGAACCGTCGCCCGCCCGGAGGACGGCCGGTTCAATGAGGTCCCAAACGGGTGTCTCAAGACCGAAGTCCGGGTCGTTTGCGGCTAGGGTGCCAGCGATCAGTGTGAGCACGGTTTTGCTGAGGCTGCGAATGTCCGAAGGCCCGGCGTGCCCACTGAACCTGTGCACCCACTGGTCTTCGCCCTGGTCTACCAGAAGCGAGTGCATCTGCAGCGGCTTCCCGCCGGCTCCCGGGGCAGCCTCAAACCGGGCTACTAGCCTCGCAAACCGCTCGTCATCCACTTCTGTTCCTACGTCCTACACCTGCACTGGACGAAGAGCCGGAGTGGCTAGCACCCTCACTGAGTCCGGGGTGACGCCGTGGCTCCAGATCCCGCCGATCGAACGCGCAACCGTTTTCAAGAGGCCCGCGGTTTCGCTACTGAGCTGAAAGTCGGCTTCTAGAGTCTCCACTGGGATCGGTGAAGTGAGGCCCAGGATTTCTATTCCAACCAGTTCGCCAGTCTTGTCCAGGTCGACCAGGGTCCAGTCGTTGACTTCCCGCGTCTCAAAGATCGGTGAGCCGGTCAGCCGAACGTAAGCTGCGTTTGCAACCGGGTCCACCTGGACTACCAGGGTCCCAGACTGGTCATTCTCCACTGTCAGTCGCTTAGTCACTGGGCGCTCCTCACTTTGCGTAGCACGTGACCACGTCCAACCTGCCTTTGTCCGGCGGCCACGAAGTAATCACCACGACCGGTGGGGGCGGCTTTGGGCCGTAGAACTTCATTGCGTCCGGCGTGTGTCCGGGGGTGCGAGAGCTGTGGTCCTTCAAAGTCTGGCGCACCCGTTTTTCTGTGATGCCACGCGTCTTCATCCGCTCTCTGGCATGGAAAGTAAAGCGGAGCGTGTAGGTCACGCAGGGCCTTCCACTTCAAAACGCAGGGTCCGCACCTGCTCGCCGTCAAGCTGAAGCACGACTTCACAGAGTCCCGGGCCTTCCAGCGGCAGCTCCATTCCCACGGCGAACAGCAGGCCGACCAGGTCGTCGCGGTACGGCACGGCGTCATCTGCTTCCAGCGCTAGTGAGCCTTCCAGTTGGAACGCTCCGTCTGCAGCAGTGACCGTCACCTGCAGGTCGCACTGGCTAGCGCTCACCTGCGTGCGGACGCGCCCCGCAACGTGGAGTCGCAGCTGTGTTGGGAACCCCGGGACGACAACTCGGGTGAAGCTAGCGCCGATCGCGCTGAGTTTGCCTGCCTCAACCGCGGCGTAGTCGGCAAGGAATGCATAATCCAGTTCAGCCATAAGACCAGCCTAGTAACCAGATACTGCGACGCCATAAGTGATGGCGCCTGTCAGAACCAGGGCCACGACGACGATCGCGATGACTAGGGAAACAATCCCGATGACCAGGCCCGCAATCGCGAAACCTCGCCCACTCCGCACTCCGTTTTTGGTGCGGGACAGCCCAACAGCTCCCAGGACTATCCCAACAATGTTCAACCCAACCAGAGAGGTGATGAAGGACGCGAGGGAGATGCCATCAAGAGGCGCCGGCCTGCCGTAGGCCGCTCCCGGGTCTACTGCGCCACCGGGGTAGGTGGGTAGCTGCTGTTGGTAGCTCATGTTCCCTCTTTCTTTCGGCACCTAGAGTGCAGTCTCTAAGACACGTTCCCTTAGGCGTTAGTCTGTCAGCTTTGCAGGCTCCACGGACGCGCACCCGCCAAAAGAAGAAATGCCGACACAGCTGTGGCCGCCTCCAACTCAATCAGATGGGGCGGCCACAAGGCTCCGTGAGGTTAGTGCTACCCCTTCACGGCCCCTGCCACGACACCCTCAATAATGTGGCGTTGCGCAGCGATGTAGAAGATGATCACGGGGATCATCGCCAGGACCAGGACACCCATCATGGCGCCCATGTCAACGGCCCCGTAACCACCGCGCAAGCTTTGCACGGCGATTGGGATTGTCGAGTACTTCTTGAGGTCCAGTGTCAGGTATGGCAGCAGGTAGTCATTCCACAGCCACATGACTTCCAGGATTGTCACCGTCATGATCGCTGGCTTCAACACGGGCATGATGATGCTGAAGAAGGTGCGAACAGGTCCGCAGCCGTCGATGAGCGCGGCCTCCTCTAGCTCCCTCGGCACCGATTTCACGAAGCCAGTAAAGATGAAGACAGCTAGCCCTGCTCCGAACCCTAGGTAAACGACCCAAAGACCCCACGGCGTCGTCAAACTCAGTGTGTCCGCGAGCCAGGACAGGGTGAACATCACCATCTGGAACGGAACAACAAGGCTGAAAATGAACAGCACGTAAAGGAACTTGGCGAACTTGTTGTCGACCCGGACCACCCAGTACGCCGTCATCGACGTGCAAAGGATGATCCAGAACGTCGCCCCCAGCGTGATCACCAGTGACCAGCCAAAAGCGGCGAAGAAGTTCGTTCGAAAGACACCCAGCTCGTAGTTCGCGAGCCCAACGAAGGACTTAGCATCGGGGAGACTGAAGGGCATCCGGGCGATGTAGATCTTGTTCTTGAACGAGTTGCTCAAGACCAGGAAGATCGGGTACAGGTAGGCAAGCGCCAGAACGGTGAATGTGACCGTCCAGATCCAAGGCTTCTTTGGATTAGTCATTGTTTGCCTCCTTCGAACGCACGAACCAGTTCTGAACAAGCACAACGCCAGCGACCAGAATCAGGAAGACGACAGCCTTCGCCTGACCGACGCCTTCGAAGCCGGGCCTGCCGTAGAACGTGTTGTAGATGTTCAGCGCGAGCATTTCGGACATTCGCCCTGGCGCGCCATTGGTAAGTGCCAGGTTCTGGTCGAACATCTTGAACCCGCCCGATAGCGTCAGGAAAGTACAGACCGTGATGGACGGCATGACAAGAGGCAGGATCACTGAACGCAGTGTCTGCCCGCTGCTGGCACCGTCGACTTTGGCGGCTTCCAATACGTCGCTGGGGATTGACTGCAGGCCCGCGATGTAAATGACCATCATGTAGCCCGCTTGCTGCCAAAACGTCACCAAGACTAGAGCCCAGAAGGCGTAGCCTGAGTCGTAGACAACGTTCTTGGCCCAGGGTTCCAACACGCCGTTCAGGAGCACCAACCAGATGTAGCCAAGGACGATGCCGCCGATCAGGTTAGGCATGAAGAACACTGAGCGGAATAGGTTCTTGCCCTTGAAGGATTTCACCAGCATGTAGGCAAGGAAGAAAGCTGCGATATTCACTGTGATTGTGATGACCACCGCGAACACCGCGGTGTACCAGAACGCGTGAACGAATACCGGGTCTCCCCAAATCGCCTTGAAGTTCTGGAGCCCGACCCACTCGGTGTCGGTGATAATCGTGAACCTTGTGAAAGACAAGTACACGCCCATGACGAACGGGATCGCGAAACCAATCACGAACGCGGCCAGCGTCGGCCCCGTGAAAAGCCACCACCACTTTGTAAGGG
>ERZ1032852.12-NODE-12-length-50544-cov-20.615184_pt1 | contig 50544 bp, 40 predicted proteins | sample MGYA00516689_ERZ1032852 | MGnify/ENA primary metagenome ERZ1032852 (study PRJEB33719, sample SAMN04262499) | wastewater metagenome | biome: rural village; feature: composting latrine chamber; material: composting feces with ash | place: El Salvador | collected...
AGAGGATAATATGTCATGGGGAAAAGGATTTTGGGATAAATCAGAAGAGGGTGAAATAGTTAAGTTTTCAGCCGAAGTTAAACGACTGTTTTTTATTGATGGAAGAACAGGTGAAGGAAAATATCAAGTAGCACCATTTGAGCTTTTAGAGGGTCCAAGGGTGTTTAAAAATAGAAAAGGAAATACAAATGTTCATGGTTATGTGCCAGAGCTGATTGTAGGTAATCAGTATGTCTTTGAGGGAGTATCAAAGATTGATGAAGTTTATGGAGTTTCTTATGAAATTACATCAGTAGATATGTATGTCCCAAAGGGAGACTCTGGAAAAGTTGAGTTTATCAGAAGATATATTGGAGAAGTAAGTGCCAACAAAATAGTTAAAAAACATCCAGATATTATTGATAAACTGATTAATGGAGATAAAATTGATATTTCTGATGTTAAAGGTGTAGGTCCTAAAAGACTTAAAAAATTACAAGATGGTGTTCAAAAGGACATGAGAGAGATTCAATTATTCAAAGAGTTTGATAGCTTATTACCTTTTAGAGTTATAAAATTAATAAGCGAAATGATATATAGAGATGAAAAACCTATGAGTTTAGGGTTAATAAAAGAAAAATTAAGGACAAAACCATATCATTTCTTGTGTTCTTTAAGTGGGATTGGATTTAGAACTGCTGATAAGATGATATTTTTAATTGCTAAAAATCATCCTGATAATAAAATACTTCCAAAAGATGTTATGACATCAGATGAAAGATATAAGTTTGCAACAAATCACTATATGACTCAGAAAATGTATGAGACAGGAAATACTTATATTGAAATGGATGCAATCAGAAATTTCTTAAAGTATGCTGTTTTAAAGATAACACCTGAGAAAATCGAGGAATTGTTATCAGACAAAAGTGTCTTTGTTGTTAGTGAGTCTGAAAAATATATAGCTTTAAGAGAATATTTCTATAAAGAGTCATATATTTACGAAACAGTTAAAAAAGCAATTGAATCCAAACCTAAAGGAGTTCATATTAAGAACTTGGAGTCTTATCAGAGTATGCCAAACTTTGATTTATCAGAAAAACAGTTATCAGTAATACCTATGTTATTAAATCATAAAATATCCGTTTTAAATGGCCATGCTGGAACTGGTAAAACATCTACAATAAGAAAGGTTGTAGAGTATTTAAACGACAATGATTTAAGTTATAAGTTAATGGCCCCTACAGGAAAAGCAGCTAAGGTTCTTGGAGAAACAGTAGGTGAAGATGCTAGCACGATTCATTTAGGTTTAGGGGTTACAAGATTTAATGATGAAACAGGTCATATTTCATTTAAAACTAATGCGTACAACCCGTTTTCAGAAAAATACATCATTATAGATGAAGCTTCTATGATAGACACTTTGTTAATGTATGACTTACTTCAGGGTATAAACTTCGAAAGGACACACTTATTACTAATAGGTGACGATGCACAACTTCCTTCAGTTGGCCCAGGTAATGTGTTTTCTGTATTAAAAACATCAGGACTACCAACTGTAGAGCTGTTAGATGTTCATAGATACGGAATTGGTGGAATATCAACAGAAGCAACTAAAGCCAGATTAGGAACTATGGATTTGCCTTTTGATAAATATACTAATGGTGTAAGTGGAGATATATACCACTTTGAGCATGTTGATATCAGAACAGCCGTTATGAAAGGAATTCAAACCTACCTAAAGCTTGTTAAAGAAGAAGGTGGAAACTATGATAATGTTTTATATTTATCTTATAAAAGACGAAATACTGACGATGCAGCGGTTGAACACTTAAATAAAATAATTCAGATGGAAGTAAATGAGGACAATGACTTCATTCAAATAAATGGAGAAGATACAAGGTTTAAAATTAACGACTATGTAATGCAGACAAGAAATGATTACAGAGCTATTGAATTAGACGAAGAAGAAGTTGCAACACTTTTACATGGTGGCATACTTCCTCAGTTATTTCTAAATGATGATAATACAGCGACTGTCATAAATGGTGAAACAGGAGTTATCTTTGAAGAGTTTAAAGATGGAATAGTTGTAAAGTTTGGTCCCTTAGAGTACGGAAGAGAAGATGAATGTAAATATATATATGTACCTAATGATAAAATTTCACTTCTAGAACTTGCTTATGTTACGACAATTCATAAATCTCAAGGAAGTCAAGCCAGAAATGTAGTAATCGTTTCACCAAGAAACCATGCTTTCGCAATGTCTTCTAACTTGATTTATGTAGCAATAAGCAGAACTCAAGAGAGGTGCTATCATTACGGAGAGGCAGATGCTATTAATACAGCATCTAGGAAAAAAGAACAGATTAATAGGCTTACAACATTAGAGAACTTCTTTTTAGATAAGGTGAGAATCAAGTAAAAATTTACTGAATTACAAGTTGACATTTTTTAAATCGTGTGTTATAATAATATTGTAAGATATATTAGTCTTATAAAACTATTAGGCCGAAAAACGGCGAAAGGAGAAAGAATTATGGCTAACAATGTTTACATGACTATGGGTAGGTTAGCAGCCGACCCTGAGGAAAAAATCGGAAAAAGAGGTCCATTTCTTGTATTTACAGTATATGAGAAAAACTATCCTGAGGAGGATATGAGACAAGACTGTGTCTTTTATGGTTCTGCTGATGAGATTGCTAGAATTAAAAAGCATTTCAAGGTGGGGTCTAGAGTTAAATTAACAGGACACCTACAAGGTAGAACATTCCAGAACAGAGAAGGACAAACAATCTTTAAAAAAGATATGGTTGTCTATAATGTTGATTTTTGGGATAGTGGTATCGGAAAGCCAAGTGAGGATGGAGCAGCTAAAACAGCAGCACCTGCACCTGCACCGACACAAGCACCTACTCAACCAGCTCCAGCAGAAGTTCCAAAGCAACCTGATATGGGCGGTTACGACGATTTCCCAGACGACTGGTAAACCACCTGTCAAAACTAAGAAAACTCGGATTATGTCCGGGTTTTTTATTTATAAAATGTACTATAATATAGATGTAGTTAATTAGTATTAGTTTTAACTTAAAACAGGAGAGGAGAATGTAAAATGAAAGTTAAAAGTATGAGAGTGTCTGACTTAAAAGAGTTAGGCCAAGAGCTTTATAAAGAGCTTTATGGTAGAGAGTTTGAAGAAACTAGCTTCTATAACGCTATTACTGAATCGGACGAGTTCCAAAATGTTATAGCTTACAGAGGTGATGTTCTAGAAAACTTTCAGAAGCAATATAGCTTAATCTGTGATTGTGGTCACACACAACGCTCAGGACGTTACAGAGCGACTGATGATGTTTGTGAAAATTGTGGAGGTTCTTACTTCGCATCACAAACTATCGCCGAAACGTTTGAGTTGGATGGAGCATTAGGACTTGTAGTTAGCAAGGCAACAAAAACCAGAAATGAAGAAGGAGTCAAACACAGACTAGAAATTAGAGATGTTGTATTGGTTTCTGAGAATCATGTAAATGCTCAAAACAGCTTAAGAGCATCAGGTGCTATCTATAATGGAACACACCATCGTGATTCTGTAAAAGGCATAGTGAAACAAGTGTCTTATTTGTTGGATAACCAAAGAACTGCTGGAAGTCTACACGAGGTTGGAGATAGCCAGGTGGTTATAGATTTAGCCAATAAAATCATTGCTGAAAAAGAAGAAGCAGCTTTCAATAGAAAGCCTGCTAAAACAGCTAGACAAAAGTTTATCGATGCTTTTACAAAAGAAAAGACAAAAGTGCTAAAAGAGGATACTGGAAAATATCTTTATGTATCAGTTAAAGATGATGATACCGCTGTAAGGTTTACAGAGAAAGGAATCGAAGAGTTTCCGTATGTTGTAACTGAGACTAGTTACAGACATAAGCCCGCAACAATCAAGGACATCTTTACTAATGAAGAGTATAAGCTAGACAAGGAGCTTCTAAATGGAGAAGAGAACAGGAGTAAGTTTAACTTCTTCCTAGATGAGGATAACAACTTATTTGGAATAGCTCACAAAGTATCTTATAGTTTCAGTTCCTATAATGGAGAGTTCACAGCAGAAAGAGTTTTAGATGGAGGGTTCTTCTTTAATAAAAAGAATGAAGCTAGGTCTATAGATTCTGGTGGTGGGACAATATCTGCTAATAATAGATGGCGTTCCACAATAGCAGAATACGACCCAGAAGAACTTAAAGAAGTCCTTGAAAAATCTAACCAAAAAGGTTATATGGTTGATTTTGCAATTAAATTTGCAACCGAAACATACATCGATAACTCAGAGGTTAAAAGGTCAACTTTAAGCTCCAGAAAGCTATCATCTATGTCAATTACACTGTCTGATTATCCTTTTGTAGAATCTGTTTACAAAATGGGATTTAAAAACATTGCAAGTGACGTAGCCTCTAATCCTAACACTTATGCAAGATACAAGGGCTATAAATCTATTTATGATGTTCTTGGATTTAAGGACAAAGCATTTACAAAAGCTTTATCCAGAAGAAATGTTAGTTTTAGAGAGTTAATTAGTCTTGGTAAAATCTTTGAAGCAGACCAGAAAAGGTCATCACCAGATGATATTCTATGGTTCTTAGACGAAGGTTTGACTTATAGGGATTACAATATTGTTGACGCTATTAAGCATTTAACATCAGCAAGAAGACTAAAAGATTATCTAATAAATGTTTTAGATTATCAGTGTATTGCTCCTAACGAGTCAATAACAATCTTGGCTGACTATTACCGAATGGCTGAAAGATTGGATTATGATATGACACGTAAGAATGTATTAGTTCCGTCATCTCTAAAAAAAGAGCATGATATAGCTACATTTTCCTATAGAGCTATTCAAGACCAAGTCAGCATGGAAGAGTTCATCGAGGCAGCACAATCTTACAAGCACCTTGAATACAAACAGAAAAGCAAAAAAGGTCTTATGGTTGTTGCTCCAACTGAACCCAAAGACGTAATTGGAGAAGGTAAATCACTTCACCATTGTGTTGGTTCTTATGTTAATACGATTAGAGATAGAAGAACTCAAGTTCTATTTATCAGAAGGCAAGAGGAGCCAACAGTTCCTTACTATACAGTTGAGGTAAGTCCAAGCGGTGTGGTTACTCAGGTAAGAGGATTGCAAAATAAAGCAGCAAACCCAGGAGTGAGTAGCTTTGTCCGTGAATGGGCTAAAGAAAGAAAACTATTAGTTAGATACTAATAAAAAGAAACCACTTATTACTACAATAGGTGGTTTTTTATACATTTCTTTTATTTTGATATTTTTTTCTAAAGTATTGGTTTTGGAGTAAAGTGTGGTATACTATTTAATGAGCGGCAGGGTTATGTTAATTATTAACTTTATCTGGCAGTAAAGCTACATATATTAATATAACAGATTACACTAATTATAATTAGATTAAAGGAGGAAAATGCGTATGCAAAAAAGAAGAAAAAATACTAGCAGAGCCACGTCGCTGCTACTAGCGTTTGTAATGCTTCTTGGGACATTCATTTCACCTGGACTTGGTTCAGGAATCACGCAAACAGTAAGTGCTGATGAAATGAGTGACAGGGAATCAGAACATATTTCGAAAGTGGTAGACTCTGACAAAGCATATGTTAGTGAAAGAGAGTATATCGAATCAAACATCGATGGAGAACTAATAAAAGAAATTGATAAGTTCGATATGGTCACAATGTTCAAATTGAAGACTACGATATTTGAATCTAGCATACTAAATGATGATGACACTCTAGACTATCTAATGGATTCATTCAGTCCTGACGAGACAATGGACGGTTTTAGAAAAATTGCTATGGGAGCAAAAGGAGTATATAACCTAAGTGATGACTCAGACTATTATGTAACCTTAATGGATACTACAATAGGTCAAGACAATGCAGAAGTTAGAGATGTAATTTTTGCCATCAACAATATGGAAGGAGAAGTTCTTGATAATATTGTTCATGACAAAGCAACTGGATTAATTTACATTCCGAAAGCTTTATATGAAGTAGATGGTGAGTTTGCTGACAATGAAGTTCAAGCGCAAACATTAGTTGCTCTGGACAATTATCATGAAGCAGCAAGAGATATTGCACTTTCATTAAATGGAAGGTCAAAAGTAATTAAAGCTGTAAACAACAGAACGACATTAACATTCCCAATTATCGACGCTGAAAATGGAGATAAGATTAGTATTGATAGTTTACAAGTTTTCGATGGTGAAAACGAAGTTGATGTAGATTTTATACATTACAATGCTAAACAAGGAAGGTTAACAGTAGAAATCGACCCTGTTAATGTTTCACAGCTAAGAGTAGAGTTTACAGAGAAAAGTTTAGTTGATTCAATCAAAGAAATGTTCTCTCCAAAAGTTAAAGCAGTAACTAGTGAAGCACTAGCATTCCATAATACAAAAGCTTACAAGTTAACGCCAGATGCGTTACAAAGATTGAAAGATGGAACGCTTAACAATGTAGCTTATACTGGATACCTAGTCGGTGGACCTTATACAGTTCCAGGTGAAGGAAGAAACATCAAAGCCACTCAAGATATTGGACAGGGAGCACAGGACCTTGTTAACCAGTTAAACGGTAAAGTCTTTGGTGGTGGAACACACAATAGCTGGGAAAACTGGCAAGAGAATGACTCTGGTGGATATGTTTGGAGGATAACGCTAGATGGAAACATGCAAGTTAACCGTGGTTTATTAGAATTACCTACTAAACCTGGTGGAACAACTCAAGCTCATGAGTATACACGTGGGGCAGCAGGTTGGGAAGTTATTAAAAACCCATCTGGGCACGGACTATTTGCATCTGGTGGAGTAACTGGAGATGGAACTACAAGTATTAGATTAGCTTGTGGACATATTTCATTACCAGCAAGTGCTCCTGCAGGAATGAATGAGCAAGTTTGGTTACCAGCTGGCACATCTGGTGGAGTAACTACAATTAAAAAGAATGATAGAGTTGTTTACGGAACTTACACATTTAACAGAGTTCTAGATTGGAAATACAACCCAGGTGGAAAATCTTGGATTATTGTAGCTTCAGTATCTAAAAAATATAACGACCAATCAATGTTCGGTGCGGTTAAACTAGAGGTTGAGACACCGGAAGAAGATGGATATCTATCATTGCTAAAACATGGTGAAACTGGAAATGCCTTATCAGGAGCCAACTTTACAATTTATAACACAAGAGAAAATGCAGAAGCCGGTGGAAGTACAGGGGCTATTCAAAATATAGTTACTGGTTCAAACGGTAGAGCAACATCTGGAAAACTAAAAGCAGGAAGATATTATGTTAGAGAAACTCAAGCTCCAGCAGGATATAATGTAAATACCACAGTTTATGGGGTAACAGTTGAACCAGAAAAAACAGCTCAAGTAAATGGCGGAACAGCCATAAAGAACGTTATGAAAAAAGGACAGATTGCGGTCCGTGGTAAATTCGTTCCTTCTGGAAGCGGAACTCATGGAGCCCAAGGCGTTGTCTTTAATATTTACTCAAATTCTGGTTTAACAACTAGGGTAGGGTCAATGACTACAGACAAATATGGGGACGCAATATCTTCACAATTACCAATTGGAAGATACTATGTTCAAGAAGCTCAGACACAATCAGTTAACTTAACACCACTAACAACAGTATACACAGTTGATGTAACAGAAGGTGGAATTGCATTAATTAACGGTGGACGAGAAATTAAAAATGTGGCGCCTGTGGCAGATGTTCAATTCAAGAAAGGAGAAATCCTAGGATATGAAGATTTATCTGTTTATAGTAACGCACAGTTCCAATTAAGGGTAAACTCAGTTGACGCACTATTTGCCGATTCAGCACGTTATGGTTCTGGAGTCTTAAGTAATAACGATGGTGAGCCAATTATAGTTAGCCCAGATGCAAACGGTGACTTCGGTTTTGAAAGATTAAACTTAGGTTCATATACACTAGAAGAAGTAAGTTCAGGAATAAATGGTGTTCCTAAGAACCCACAAGGTATCAACTTTACAGTTGTTGCTCGCCAAGTTGGCACCACAACTGTTGGAGTAATACAATGGGGAACTAATAACAGTAAGAGTGGCGCAATTTCACAAATGCAAAGCCATTACAGTAAAAATGGATTTACTGCACCAAGCGTTTCAAGCAGTGCAGACCAGGGTGTATTCTATAACTACTTACCAGAATCATTTGTTGTAGTAAACAAATTTGATGCTGATACAAGAAGCAGAATGACAGGCGTTGAATTCACATTAGACCAAGTTGGTGGAAGTGGAAGCAACAGGTATCCTTTAACTCAAGTTAAGAATACTGATAATAGTGGAACAGTTAAATTTGGTCCATTAAAGCCATATCAAGAATACAGAGTTTACGAGTCTAAAGTACCTGCTGGTTATGAAGCAACAAACTTCAACAGCACATTTACTCCTAGACCAGGTGTAACAGAAACATTTAACTTTGATGTTAATAACGAACCAATTAAAATCAACTTCTCAATCGATAAAAAAGATTTAGAAGGTAATGAATTAAATATAAGAGAGTTTGACGGGGTACAGTTCAGAGTAAGGTCAACAAGCCTTGTTAAGGATGCACATACCGTAACAAACCAAATCATCGATGAAACTATCACAGTTGCAAATGGCGTAGCAACAACTCCGAATATACCTCTAGGTATTTACGAAGTAACAGAAGTTTATATGCCACCAGCAGTTGCTGAAAAGTACAAAGATATTTCAGGAGCGAAAATTATTATTGATGCAACAAATCAAAATAATATAGTAGTTCAAGATAACAATACAGTTCAACTTGGTCTTGCAGACCTACAAGGTCAATTCGATAGACTAGATTCTAACTTTACTGCTGATACAGCATTAGACGCAAGCGATAAAGTATTTGCTAACGTTTATAAGTATGGAATTATTAAAATCGATAAGCAAAGAGCAGGAACTGGTGAAGCTCTAAGAGGAGCAATATTCGAAATTTCAGGTGGACCTGGAAATTATTACAGCAAGGAGTACACTACTGATAATAACGGAATGATAGTAAGTGAACCACTAAGAGTTGGAACATATACTGTTAGAGAAATTCAACCAGCTAAAGGTTTCGGATTTGCAGCAGGAGCACCACAAACTCACACTGTAGAAGTAAAAGAAGCAGCAAGTGCAGCATCTATTACTCCAACAAGATATGAGTATGTACAAATTGACAATGATTTCGTGGTTAACCAACCTGTAGAAATCAGAAAGCAAAATATCGTTGAGGGAGACCATAACGGAGACGTTAGATTAGATGGAGCTGAGTTTGACCTATTTATGATTGAACCAGATTATCCAGGACTTCAAGGAGTACCTCAAGCTAATGATAAAATTGCATCATATGTAACTGATGCAGATGGAAAATTTGTAATTCCATCAGAAGACTTAATTCAAGCAGGAACATATAAGTTAGTTGAAACTAAAGCTCCGGACGGATTCTTAGTTAACCCTAACCCAATCTTCTTCACTATCACAGTGGACCCAGAGACAGGTTGGACAACTACAACTTATTCAGTAGATGCTAAAGACAATACAATTGCTCTTGAGCAAGAACTTGATTCAATGCACGCTCACTTAACTAAAGTTTGGAATAACTTGTTAGATAGCGAAGCACCAGAGCAAGTTTATACACCTGAAGAATTAGGAATTGAAATTACTAAAACAGCTGAATATACTCAAGAACACTTTGATTATATGGAACTTCCAGAATTCGGAAGAGTTGAAATTAGTAAAAACTACGACTCTGATACAGAATTACCTCTTGAAAAAGAAGATAATGTTCCTGAAGAAGGAGTAGTATTTGAAATTTACTCAATGAGAGACGGCGCACTAGTAGACACACTAGTTACTAACCATCAAGGTAGAGCTTCATCTAAGTATTTACCATATGGACAGTATGTAATGAAACAAGTAAGTAGTCTAGACCCAAGTATTAACAAGGTTGAAGACCAAGTATTTGCTATTACAGAACACCGTCAAGTATTAAACTATAACTTAATTAACGAAGCGGCTCAAATGAGATTACGCATTGTTAAGAAAGACGCTGATACAGGCAAGTCTATTTTCCAAGAAGGAGTAATCTTTGAATTATACGCTGCAGAAGATATTATCAATCCTCTGACAGGAAAAGTTAAATATGAAAAAGATGAAAAAGTTAAATTCCTAGCAGGAATCGAAACATTCACTGAACTAGTAACAAATAGTAAAGGTGAAACAACATCCTTCCAAAAGCTATTAGCTGGAAATTACTACTTGAAAGAAATCAAAGGACCTAATGGATACTTTGTAAATGGTGATGAGAAGTTTGCCGTAAAGATACCAAACGAATCTGAGCTACAAGCAGGTGTAGTCAATACAATTGAAATTACACTAATCCCTGGAGTTACTGAAGACGCTACAGAAATTGAAGTTGAAAATAAACCACAATATGGTGAATTAGTAATTCAAAAATCAGCAGAACAATTAACTGGTTGGACATCTGATGTGAAAATTGTGAAATATCAAGAAGCAGCATCATTAAAAGAAAACGAAGTTAAAAAACCACAAGCTAATGTTGCTTTAGTATTAAGGTCAGAATTTGACGAAGAATACGAGAAGCAAGTAGAAGTAGTGGAAATGATAGATAAGACATTCTACGATTATAAAGTAGTTACTACAGTAATTGATTCCGAAGGTGGAAATACAAACACTGTAAATCAAGAACTAGACGAGAATGAGTACAAAGCAAATAAAGCTCTTGTTGACCTAGTTAATAAAGCTGTTGCTGAAGGACAAAGCTTGTCTGATGGAATCCAAGTTGTTAGCGAAACTGAGGCTGACGGTGTAACAACAATTGTTGTAACAACTGTTAAGTCTAAGATTGTTAAAGTTAACTCCGGAACACCATCTTATAAAGTAGAAATTGATACAAGAAAAGCAGTTACAACAGAAGAAGTTAGAACTGATGCAGATGGTAAATTCTCAAGAACTGTAGGACCTGGAAGTTATATGCTTAAAGATTCTAAAGGAAATGTACTTGCAACACTTGATGTAGCCGAAGGCGACACAGGAGTTATCGAGGTTGCATTACCTGATGAAATATCTACAGAGCAAGAATATGTATATGGCGACATTATCGACAAAAAATATTCAGTCCAGAGACCTGTATATGAAGTATTACCTCTGAAAGGAGCTAAATTCGAAGTTATAGCAGCTGAAGATATAAACTCTTTCGACGGACAAACTGAATTCTACCGTGAAGGCGACAAGCTAATCTTCGCAAGTGAAGATATCATTGTAGATGGTAAGGTTGTTTATGAGAAAGGCGATGTAATCTCTGCACCAATCCTAGATGAAAGCATTCTTGAAGGTAAAACTCAAGATTACATTGAAACAGGAGCGGCTAAAGACACTGTAGCTACTAGAGTACCTCTAGGAAAGTACAAGGTTGTTGAGATTGAAGCACCTCTTGGATTCAAGAAAGACGCAACTATTAACGAAATCGAATTCGAGGCTCAAGACCAAACAATTGAAATCGTTAAAAAGTCACCTGTTGAAGTTGAAAACGAGAGACAAATTGTAACAGTTAAAGCAGTTAAAGACTTACTTGAAAAGAGATTCCCAGAAGGGCAAACTCCAGAACATATTGTTCTAGGTTTATACGCTAAAGAGAACATTGGCTCATTAGCTGCTGGTTCTATGATAGACGTAGCAAATCCAGACAAGGACGGAAACGTTGTGTTTGAAGATGTACCAGCTGGTAAGTTCTATATTAAGGAAGTTAACTCATTAAATGGATACGAATTAAATGAAACTGAATACGAAGTCGAATCTTCATACGTAAAAGATTTAGATGAAGACATCGTTGAAGACTTAGATGAACCAATCGTTAACAAACCAAATAGTTCAACAACTGTATTAGTTAAAGTTGATGAGCATACTGGTGAAAAATTACCTGGTGTACAGTTTAAGTTATGGAAAGTTTATTCAGACGGTTCTAAAGAGCTAGTTATGAATGACGGTGCCGACGTTTGGATTACAGACGAGAACGGTGAAATCCATGTACCTGGACTAGATGATGGTAATTATGAATGGGAAGAGGTAGAAACACTACCTGGATACATTGATGAAGGAACGAAGATTCAAATCTCAGTTGGAGAAGACAGTAACGTAGAAGTAACTGTTGGAAACCATCCATCAGAAATGTCATTCATTAAGATTGACGCAGAAACAGGAAAACCAGTACATGGTGCCAAAATGGCTCTGCTTCATGAAAATGGAGACCCAGTCAAAGTTAATGATAGTGGTTATGTAGTACACGACCCTGAAGCAGCTGCAACACACGGCGATGCTAACTGGATAAGTGGAGACCATCCTCATGTAATTCGAGGACTAGAAGTTGGTAAAACATATCAATTAGTAGAACTTGAAGCACCTGAAGGATATGCGCAAGCTAAACCTGTAGTGTTCACAGTTGATAATGTAGTTGGATTACAACTATCATCAATGAATAACAAGTTTACAGACGTTAGAGTAATCAAGAGAGATTGGTCATCTGGCGAACCTGTACACGGTGCAACACTAGAAATCAGGGAAGTTGATAAAGATGGAATTGTTGGAGATATCGCAGTAGATAAGGTAACAGGAAAACCAGTAGTATGGACTACAGGACCAGGACTTGAAGATGGATTCATCATTAGAGGACTAAAAGTTGGACAGCTTTACGAAGTTGTTGAAACTCAGGTTCCTGAAGGATACCTACCTCAATCAGAGGATATTACAATGAGATTCACTGTACTAGACACTGAAGATATTCAAACAATAGTAGTTGTAAACGAGCCAATTCCTAATGTTGGAACAAAGGCCGCTTATATAGATGGAAGCAAAGAAAATCTACCTGAGGACAATCTAGTAATCATTGATATCGTTTCACTTGATAAGCTAGTCGTAGGACAAACTTACAGAGTAGACGGTCAAATGGTAAATGCAGATGACCCATCAGAAGTATTTGACAGCGAGTCCGTAACATTTGTTGCTACAGCGACATCTATGGAAATCAAAGTTAAATTCGTAGTAGACTTAGCAGACCTAGAAGGCACAACACTTGTAGCATTTGAGCAATTATTCCGTTATGGTAGACCTGAGGAAGATGGTCCAATCGCTAAACACGAAGACCCAACCGACAGAGACCAAAACGTATATGTTCCAGAAATCGGAACAGTTGCTACAGACAAGATTGACGGTGCTCACGATGCATTAGCTACTGATGAAGTAACTATTGTAGATATCGTAAGATACACAAATCTTGAACCTAACAAAGAACACAAGGTAGTTGGAAAATTAATGTCTAAGACAACTGGACAAGCACTATTAATCAATGGTGAAGAAGTAATTGCTGAAACAGTATTTACTACAGATGAAACTGGACACGGTGAAGTAGCAGTTGAGTTCACATTCAACGCAGCAGCCTTAGCTGGTGAAACACTGGTAGTATTCGAAGAAATGTTCAATGCAAGCGGAAAACTGATTGCAGAGCACAAAGACATCGAAGACAAAGAACAATCAGTATACATCCCTGAAATTGGCACATCAGCTGTCAACAAAGAAGATGGTACCAAAGAAGTTTCTCCTGAAAGAGAAGCAATTATAGTCGATACACTTGAGTATAAGAACTTAATTGAAGGTGAAACATATACTGCAGTAGGTATCTTAATGGATAAGGAAACTGGAGAACCACTACTTGTAGATGGTAAAGAAGTAACTTCATCTAAAGAATTTGTTGCAGAATCAGCAGACGGTTCAATTGAACTAGAATTCGTTCTAGACCCAACTGGACTAAATGGTAAAGAACTTGTAGTATTCGAAGAAGTGTTCAACATTAACGGAAAGTTAGTTGGAGAGCATAAGGATATCGAAGACGAGAAGCAAACAGTATACGTTCCTAACCTAGGAACAACTGCAAGCCTAGAGGGTGCTGACCAAGCTGATGAAAATAGAATGGTTACAATTCATGATATCGTGGAATATGAAAACCTAATCGTTGGTAAAGAGTACACAGTTGAAGGATTCTTAATGGATAAAGAAACTGGAGAAGCATTACTAATAGACGGTGAAAAAGTTGTTGAGACATTAACATTTGTACCAGAGGAAACTCATGGAACAATTGAAATGGCGTTTGTAGTACCAATGGATGCTGTAGCTGGTAAAACACTTGTAGTATTCGAAGGATTATATAGGGATAACAAAGAAGTAGTATTACACCATGATATAAATGACGAAGCACAAACTGTTGACATTCCAGAAGTTAGCACTTCAGCTAAATTCGATGACGACAACAAAGAATCTAACCCACTAGAAGAACTAACTATCATTGATAGAGTAACTTATAAAGGATTAGAGATTGGTAAAGAATACACAGTTAACGGAGTTCTAATGGACAAAGAAACTGGTATGGCACTAATCGTTGACGGCAAGGAAGTAACTTCAACAATTACGTTTGTAGTAGAAGCAAGTGATGGATACATTGACTTAGCATTCACAGTACCTGGAGAAGCTGTAAGAGGTAAAACTCTAGTAGTATTCGAAAGCTTACTGCATGAAGATAAGTTAGTCGCAATTCACCACGACATCGAAGACGAAGCTCAAACAGTTCGAGTAACTGACCCTAAGGTTGGTACAACAGCAACTGTTAACGGTCAAAAATCAGCAGTAGCAGCTGAAAACATGACAATCGTAGACAGGTTTGAGTATGAAGGCTTAGTAGTTGGTAAGACTTATATCGTTAAGGGAATCCTGATGGATAAAGCAACAGGAAGTCCATTACTAATTAACGGTAAGACAGTTGAAGCAGAAACTGAGTTTACAGCTTTAACACCAGATGGTTTCGTACTAGTTGAATTCAATTTCGACGGACGTACATTAGGTGGAAAAGAGTTAGTAGTCTTTGAAAAACTATTCGAAGTTTCTATCGACCTAGATGGAAATAGAGTTGAGAAGTTTGTAGAGTCTCACGAAGACATCAACGACAAAGGTCAAACGGTTAAAATTGATAAACCTAAGAACCCTGTTGTACAAACATCAGACGGCTCAAACGGTATGACAAATGGACTAGCTCCAATAGCGATGTCACTAATCGCTGGACTAGCACTAGTCTTACTAGCAATCAAAAAAAAGGAAGAGGAAGCTACTAAAGTAGAGTAATCCAAAACCTTTACAAGATATAAAAAGACCCCCTCGGGATAACACCTGAGGGGGTTTTCTTTTATTAAATTTTAAAGATTGTGTTTAATTAAGAAATCATTGTTGATTACTTTAAAAGATAATCTTGTTTTATTTTTCATAGTTCTACCATCAGTAGGTCTAATAACAATACCTTCTCTTTGTCCGGCATTATCATAATTACCTTTTGAGAAGTCTTGAAGTTCTTCTAAAGTATAGTCAAAGCTATCTCCTACTTCTAAAATTTTAACAGTTTTAAGAATGTTATTAGGGTCTAGCCAGGCAAAGATTTCATTCCATTTATTAAATGGATATACTTCACCAGTGATAGGGCTACCAACATTAAACAATGCAAATTCTCTTCCCTTAATGTTTAGCTTATTCTTTTGAATCCCTTCACCATACCATTCACCTTGAATAAAAATATCTTCTGGTGAGTCTTTAATCAAATCGATTAATCCCTTTTTAGTAAGTTCAACCCACATAGGTGAGAACTCGTCATAAAGAACTTCTGTATTCCTCATAAACACTTGGACAACTTCACCTTCTTTAACAATAGTAAGTGATTGTCCATCAACTTTTTCACTAATGTAGTAAGGGTGTCCTCGCAACTCATTAATATATCTTTCATCTGACTGAGCTCTAATTTCATCAGTTTTAGAAATAACAGGATGAAACATAGATTTAGTTCTTTCACCTAAGCTAGTGTTTTCAGGAACATCATATAGTTTAACGTTAAGCATTTCTGTTAGGTCAGTTCCGACTTCTAGATTACTTAAGTCCTTATCATCAAAATCGGCCAAGGACATAATTAATCCTTGAGACACAACACCTCTTAACTTCTTAGTTCTCAATCTGTATCCCTCTCCCATAAAAACATTATTTCTATAAGAATCCTTTAAAAATTCATACTTACTTTCTATTGGGAGGTAAGAGTCAATTTCAAAATAAACAACCTTTTCTCCAACTTCGTGCTTTCCTTTTTGTACTACAACACCCCAGCCCATAACTCTTGCACGGTCGATACGGTCTGCTCCTTCAATACTATCAATAGACTTAATAGTTTGGATTGTTGCTAGTTTTCTTTCGTGATTTGCCATATTATTTCTCCTTTCATCTTTTATTTACTTACATATTTATTATACCAGAAGGGTTCCAAATTGTCAACTAAAAAATAAAAACTGGTGTCTGTTTCTCTTTATTAGTCAACTGTAGTATAATATATAATGTAACACAATTACATTAAAAAGGAGGTGGTGCGATGAGTCGTTCAGCCAGAGGAAGTTCAGGCGGAGGAAGAAGTTCAAGCTCAGGAGGAAGTAGGGGTTTCTCAGGTGGCATGAGTTCGTCCGGACGTTCAAGTCGAGGTAGCAGCAGCTCATCTCGAAGCAGTAGCAGTAGCAGTAGAAGTAGAGGCTACTCATCACCAACTAGACACTACCATCGCCATTATGGAGGTTATAGTTATGGAGGTTATAGAAGACGAAGCTCTATGACTTGCGGAAACTTATTAGCTTTCGCAATAATCATTCTATTTATATTTATGATGATTGGCTTTATGGTTAGTGATGGAGGTTCTGTATCTACAAGTACAATTCAAAGAGAACCTCTTCCAATGAGCATGTCCAAGGAAACAAGTTATTATACCGACAATCTAGGGTGGATTCGAAAACCTGCTAAACTAGAATCTGGAATGAAGGAGTTCTATAAAGCAACAGGGGTTCAACCACACTTATATATAGCTGGAGATGTCGAGGGAGATGATTATCCTGATAACATTAAAGTTGAAGCTTGGATGGATAAAACATATGATGAACTATTTACAGATGAGGCACACTTGATGTTCTTATTCTTAGATAATGGTTATGATTATGGAAGTTGGATATTAGTTGGAAAAGAAGCAAACTCTGTGATTGATATGGAGGCTCAAGGAATTATACATGATTATTTAGACAGATATGTTACAAGTGATATGGACGATGAAGAAATGTTCAGTACAGTGTTTAGCAAATCCGCTCAAAGAATTATGACAGTTCACGAGTCACCATGGGCAAAGGTACTTACCTACGCTATAGTAATTGCAGGAGGAGTTATTATTGTTAGAATTGTGCTTGCTGGTCGTAGAAAGAAACGAGAGCAGCAGTTGATTAAAAATCAACAGGATATTGACATCCTTAATACACCCCTAGAGAAAATTAAGGATTATTCACATTTAGAAGAAAAATACAAAGATTAAATGGAGGTTTTAAAATGGGAATACTAAGTAGATTTAAAGACATTATGAGTTCAAACATTAATGCGTTATTAGACAAGGCGGAAAATCCTGAAAAAATGATTGACCAATACCTTATTAATGCAAAGAAGGATTTAGCAGCTGTAAGAAGAGAAACAGCTGGAGTTATGGCCGAAGAGAAGCGTGCTAAAATGAGACTAGATGAAGAGGAAGCACAGGTTGAAAAACTAACAGAATTAGCAAAGCGTGCATTACAAGCCGGTAACAGAGAAGATGCTGAAGTCTTAATTTCTAAAAAGCAGTTAATTGAAGAGGGATTACCTGAGTATATTGAAATTTATGAATCTAGCGTAAAAAATGCAAATCAAATGAGAGAAATGCATAATAAATTAGCTACTGATATAGAAGCTATGGAACGCAGAAAAGATGCTATGAAAGGTAAAATTGCTGCAACTAGAGCAAAAGAAACAGTTAACAAAATGGGTGCTGCTTCCGATAAGTATGGTGCTACATTAGGCAAAATGGGAGACCTTGAAGCTAAGGTTGAAAAGCAATATAACATGGCTATGTCCGAAGGTGAACTATTAAACGAACCAGTAGATTCTGTCGCTGATATTGAGAAAAAATACAGTGGTAGTAATCCTGCAACTGTAAGCTCTGAGTTAGATGCTTTAGAAGTAGAGTTAGGATTAAGAGCTGCTGAAAAAGTAGAAAAAGAAATAGAAGATTTAGAAGAATAAGAGGTGTTTAAAATATGATGAACGCTCTTATAGATAAAGCATTAAATGCCATGATTCCTGTAGAACACTTTATCACCGATAATTTAGGGGATAGATTAAAGTTTCGTGAGGAAGGAATTCAAAAAATATCAGAATATATATGGATAATTCCATTTTACTGGGTAATCTTTGGATTTATAAATATGTATAAAGGATTAAAAAGTCTTGGAGTTATACTTAGTATAGGTTTAAGGTACATTGGTTTTTTCACAGGAATAGGTAGAATAATACTATTAATTGCTGCATTAGCAGCTACATCACTGGTTGTTTTTATCGCATTAAAATCAATTCCTGACGTAAAAGAGAAAACCCTTAAAGGTTGGAGGTTTTTACTGCTATTATCTCTTGCATCATTTGTAGCAAGAGTAATTGGAACCTTATCTGCATCAGGACTAATTTACGCTATAATCTTATTAGTTATAGAGATACTTGTATTATCACAAATAATTGTAGTTTTTAAATATGACATAATAGATGATGTACTTGTATCAAAAATTGAGGATTTTGAAATTGAAGAAATAATTCAAAAAACAGAAGAACTTCCAGTAGATAAAGTAGATGAATTTGAAAAAGATGAATAATATAATAAGACACTTTCGGGTGTCTTTTTTTATATTTAATTATCTCTGCACGGGTTTGGTAATCTGTCTTATTAGATTTAAAGGTTTATCTTCTTGACTTTCTGTAACTTTTACTGTATAATTGTATTATAGGTTATAATATAAGTGGTTATGTCATTTTTAAATATTTATAAAAGAAAGGAGAAGGAGAATGAAATTATCTGGAATTGTCGAAATTCAAAAACAGGCTAAACAAAGCCCAGATGGCAAAGCTATTAAAATAGCTGCTAGAAGTAATTCTCAAAAAGGAGATTATATCTGGTATGTTTTACATTCAACAAATAATAAAGTTTTTCCAACTTTAGAGAGTTTGAGCGTTGGTGATATTATTCACTTTAGCGGTGCAACTCTTATCGAAGTTAGAAGCTTTATAGGTAGAAATGGAGAACCCTCAACAATGCTAGAGGTTTCACTTAATTATAGTGAGGTTTCATGTCAAAGAAGAGAAGCGTCTTATCAAAGCCAGGGTGTAAGCAGAGAGGCAAGAGTTAACAATAGTCAAGTCGAACAGGCGGTTGACCACAGTCCTCAAGAAAAGATTAAGTCTGAAAACAATGAAGAAGACTATAGTTTTGACCAAGAGAAAAAATCAGAATTAAATATTCTTTCAGAAAATTGGGAGGGTACACCTTTCGATTTGTAAGAATTTAATTAGGAAGGAGTGAGAGTATGGAAGTTGAAATTTTAGAGCAACTTGATAAATCAAATTTTGACCAAGACCTTCAAGGTGAAAAAATCGTTGGAGAGTTCTTGAATGAAATCTTTTATGATTCAGCATTTCTGGACTACAGAAGGGTTGAAAACAAGATTGAACAGTTCAGAGGAGTTGATGTTGTAGCTTATACTGAAAACGGCGACTTTATCAATATCGATGAAAAGGTTCAACTTACTCAGTTGGGTAATCCTACACCGAGTTTCGCTTTTGAAATTCAGCATCTTAACAGAAAAAAAGAAACAGTAGATGGATGGTTGTTAAAAGATAACGATACAGATTACTATTTACTAGGTTACTTTAATGAGATGAATGGTAATGTAAAAGTATTAACCAATGCAGAGCAAATAAAAGAGTTTGAATTTGTTTATGTTTCTAAAGCAAGAATTGCTCAGTTTTTAACCCAAAAAGGTTATAACAGAGAGTTTTTAAGAAACGAAAGTGCTAAACTAAAAGAAGTGATTGACCAAGGAGGAGAATTACCTTCTGAATATGAATCTAGAAGAACTGGATACAGAAGGGTATTGGAAAATGGTGTAAACTTATTTTACACAACCTACCTGGTTGAGAAACCACTAAATGTTGTAATTCATAGAAGGCATTTAGACAAACTAGCTACTTTGATAGTTAGATATAAGGATGGTAACATCGAATATGTGAAAAATTAGAAGGGAGGAAGAAAAATGGCAAAGGTTTATGGATTTAAAATTGATGACGTGTTAGATTTTATTAGCCCTGAAAAGGTTATGAAATATGGTGAAAAGTACATCGTAGATGATGGAGTCTGGAATGTTATGAGTAAGCGTCAAGACGAGCGTTATAAAACATTCTGGAAATCAGATAGTGTATCTAAGGTAATTCTTGGAGTATTAATTGACAGTATTTTTCAAGGTAAGAAATATCTTGAAGGAGAGCTTGTTGAAAATACTCTAATTATCTATACTAAAAACATGGATGCGTTCTCGGAAGAATTGAGTGATTATTTAAGGTATACTCCAAATACCGATATCTTTCAATTTAAAATTCTAAACTCCTTAGCCAAAATTTCTAAAGAAGAGTTTGACCCCAATTCAAAGGAGATTCAATTACCTGTTGAATTTGGCTTCTACGACGTTGGCTAGAAAGGAGAATTAAAAATGAGAAAACCAGAAAGAATAAACGTCTTTTGTGAAGAATTTGCTCAATTATGGAGAGATAACTTTCCAGATTGGAGGTTTGGGCAATTATTAAATAATCTACAGCGATATGCTGGAAGTGATTTATTTTATCTTGAAGAAGAAGCAATGTTAAAGCTTTTAAAAGAGTTCATTGAAGACATAAAAAAAGACTAGATTAATTTCTAGTCTTTTTCATTTCTCTCAGTCACATCCTAAATTATTTTTATTAGTGCGTTCGTGACTTCTTCCCATTTGATAAAGCCTTGATGGTATTCGATTAGGGTATAAGGAACAATCCTTAATTTGGTGCATTTGTGCAACCCTAGCAAATTTAATTGTTATTAGTTTGCCAGTTCTGTAGTTGAATATTCTAATGCTTCCATCGGAGAATAGAGCATGAATCTCTAACCCGTTTCTGTGTCCCTTGTCAACTATGGAAATAAATCCTTTCTCTGGTTTTGCTTCTAGGTCAATTGCATTTAACCTTATCTCTCTTTCCAAAGACATATGTTCTGTAAGTTCAACATAATTAACCATAGCAGAAAATTCATTTACTGTTAAGTGACTAATAATGTCAAACTGGTGGAAAATACGTGGTTCATCCCCTGTTTCAAATAAGTGACCTATCTTTTTTAAGTCCTGTAGACTATTAAGTGTATGTTTCATATTCAATCTCCTTTCTAATGATTTGTTATAGATACTACTGCTTATCTTTATTATAACACATATAAAAAAAGAGGGATGCCCTCTTTCTTATCTTTATTCGTCTCCGTCATCTTCCCAATCAAAATCAATATCGAAATCAATGTCAAAATCAAACATATCATCTAGTAAGTCTTCAAAGATATCATCGTTAACATTTTCTAAATCTAAGTTAGACATCATAGCTGTTGTAAATCCTTCATCAAATCCATCAACTAACCATTTGTCTCCATCTTTTTCTAAATACAATACAGCTTCTGTTTCCATAAACTCTTCTTTATTGTCTTTCTTAAAGTCATTAAGCGTTTTTTCAATTTTCTCAACCAGTAATTCTTCAAGGTTTATTGCGATTTCATCTTCATCAATATCTTGACCAAATGACTTGAAAGCTGCCTTAATAGATTCTCCAAACCATTCAAACAAAGCTTTTGCAAATGGTTCTGCTAATTTTTCATTGTTAAGATGCTTAATATTTAAAGTTACATCGGCCTCTGTCTTATCCTTAAAATATTCAATTTCTTTAATTTCATAAGACATTTTACCAGTAAAATCACTAAACATCCTTAGGAAAGTATCAATTGTCTCTTGTGATATGCCATTATCCATTTCCAACATATCATCCAAATCTTCAATACCCATATCCCCAATAAATTCTTCACCTGCTTCTTTTGTCATAAACTTCGCCATTTCTTCTGGTTCAAATTCTTTAGCGTGTTTCATAAATGAATCCACTGTTTCTTTCACAGGGTCTTTTTTAGAACACCCCGCAATCCCTGAGAAAAGAACCAACATTACTAACATTAAACTTAAAATCTTTTTGCTTTTGTTTTTCATAAGCCCTCCTTTTATTTATGTTTTAAACTTCACATATAGTATAACACATATTTGGCACTTTGTAAATCATGTGCTATAATCATTATATAGATAGGTAGTTTTTAACTGTGTTTTATTATATACTTTAAAATGTTTATATTTCAATTACTGTGTAGCTGAAAAAGATGCAGTAATTTAAGAAACCAACCACAGTGTTTCTCTATCTTATCTATTTTATAAATACAGCTTCCTACCAAGCAATAGCTACAGCCCGTCATTCGAGACGGGTTTTCTTTTTATCTTTTTATTTTTATTAACTCAACCCCATATATACATTTACTCGGTTTCCCGTGAATAAAATCCCTCATATCTTTATTGTGAAAATGACCATAGTAATGATACCTCACTTGATTATTGCAAAGTATCTTATTTATCCCAATTAACCCTTGCCGTACATCCCATAAAGATTTGTCAGTTATAGTATAAGGTTTTGTATGAGAGAATAAAATATCTATATGACCATTAAACTCTTTTTCAAACAATTCCCTATCATTTTTATATATAGAATAGTCATTGTAATAATTTGAGCCTTCTATACCCATAAATGTAAATCCTCTAAACTCTATAATTCTTTCATCAATGTCGATTAAGTTATCTCCAAAAATGCTCATGTCATACATATCATGATTTCCCCTTATCGCATATAAAGGTAAACCTTCCTCTTGACAAAAAGATATAAGAACTTTCATAGAATCTATAGTTAAGTCCCCAAGACTAACTACAAAATCAATTCTGCGTGCCCTAAACGCCTCTAGGTCGCTTTTAAACTCTACAAAGGCACCATGTATATCAGCAATGATTAAAACCCTTAGAGAGCCTTCTAAGGGCTTACAGGACAATGGTTTTAATTTACGTGCGATTAAACTCTTGTCATTATTATATCTTATAGAATTATTATATAGCCTTTTAAATTTATTTATCAATTAGCCACCTCCTAATTTGAGCCATATAATTATTATACTGTATTTCACCTCAAAAGTAAAACTATTTTTCAAAGTTGATTTATAATAGTTATAGTAATACTATTTTAGATAAGGAGGTATACAATAGTGAATGATGAAAGATTTGATGATGTTCGACACGAAGACATCAAGGATGAGTCAAGAGATGTTAATAGAGAAATAAATGTAGTTTCAGTTGAAAGAGACTCTAATACTGGCGTAGAAACAACCAAGTTTGATTATGGAACTGAAAGATGTTATCTTGAAAGAAAAGATGAAGATGGAATAAAGATGGAATCACTTCAACGTGGTGAGCAGGTATATAAATCAGAAAATGATACCTACTTGTATACAGAAAGGATAACTTCTAATTTTTCCAGAGATAATGAAGAAGATATTAGGTTTTTATCTGATGTCAAAGAACATTTCGGCTACCCAGATGTTAGAGCTCAAGAAAATTTAGATTCTTTATATGAAAGAGAGCCTGATGGTAGTTACATTAATGAGTACTACTCAGAAGATGAAAGAGACTATAGTGATGACTATGATTTCGATGACTTTGATTTAGATTTAGACCTTGATTTAGACCTTGACAGATATGACGAAAGAGATGAAGATGAGTATGACTTAAATAGTTTATATGCAGATGATGAATTTTTCGACAATTATGACTAAAGAAAAACCCCTATTATTTAGGGGTTCTTCTTTTAACCTTATAAAAACCAATCTTCTAACTCTTCAATAACATCTGGCTCTTCTTCTTTGTCAATTAAAACAAATGAAAATACATTTGCCTCAACTAAGGCATCGAAATCAGAAACATAATTGTATTTCATTTCAATGTTATACCACTCGTTATTGTGAGAGTCGTGCAGGTATAGAGTATCCATTTGATGGATATAAAGGTCTTTCCAGAATAGGTGCTCTGCAAACTCCTCTAAATCTCCAACCTCGATTTCTTCTAAATTAAAGGTTAAAACTTCTTTTACTTCTTCCATTATAATTCTCCTCTCTAGTTTTATTAATAGTGAACATCACTATCTATATTATACTATAAATAATAAATTAGGTCAATATACACTAGCTTTTTAAAGAGGTTTATGATATAATAAGATTATAATAAAACAAGGAGTGATAAATATGTCTTTAGTTTTAATTAAACAAGATTTGCTCAAGTCAGATGCAACTGTTATAATGCATCAAGCTAACTGTTTTAATAAAATGGGTGCTGGTATAGCTAAACAAATAGCAAGAAAGTATCCTAGAGCTCTGATTGCAGATAATAATTGCTCTTTAAGTCCCAAAGAGAGACTAGGATGGTTTAGCCATTCAGTATCTATCGGCGAACCAACAATCGTTAATTTATATGGTCAATATGGGTATGGCTCAGGCGTTCATACAGAATATGATAAGTTAGAAAGTGCTATCAGTAATTTTTTATTGTTTGCCAAAAACTCAGAAGTTATTAATTTAGACAAAATAGGAGTCCCTTATAAAATGGGGTGTGGTCTAGCAGGTGGTGATTGGAATATAGTTAAAGAAATATTAGAGAAAATGAGCAATAAGCATAATGTAGATATATATATTTATCAGTTATAGAAAAGGAGTTGACAATTATGATTTATTTTATTAGCGACCTACATTTTGGTCATCAAACAATTCGAAATGTTGAAAGATTTGAATTTGAAACAATTGAAGAACACGATAAAAAACTTGTAGAAATAATTAATTCAGTAGTTAAAGATACTGATACTCTTTATATTCTAGGAGATATCGGAAATATTGAACCAGTTAGACTAATCAATGGAAGGAAGATTTTAATTAAAGGAAATCACGATAAAATGTCCAGAAATAAATATCTGGGATATTTTGCTGAGGTTTATGATTATCCAGTTTATTTTAATAGAAGAGTTCTCCTTTCCCACGAACCTCATCCTGTAGAAGACCATATTCTCAATATTCACGGTCATCTTCATGGTTCTGTTCTAGATAGTAAAAATCATCTTAATCTATCTGCAGCAATGGTTGATTATAAGCCAATGTCAGAAAATGATATTCAAAAACATATTGCAGAACTACCAAAAGCCAACAGGAAATTTCTTCAGGAATGGTTTGCAGACCTATATGTGTTTTCAGACACTAAGAGGTTTAATGATGATGTAATTATGGATGAGAATAACAAGGTTAAATTAAAAGAAACAATTGAACACAGAAAGACGTTTTTTAGTCAAAAAGAAAAAAATAAAGAATAGAAAAAGGAGCCAAAGGCTCCCTTTTTTATTTACTCACTTCCAGTCATTTCAATTTCAGTATTGTAGATTTCTAAATCTCCCATTTCATATCCACTGTGCATAAGCTCCTCCAAAAGTTCATCTGTAACTTCTGTCCCTTTAGGAACTCTTACGGTCATTTTACCTCTTCCAATTTCTGTTACATAAATAGTGATGTTGTCATATTTTTCCATATTACGACTCCTTTCTGTTGTATTTTCTTATCTCCTCAATCCTAGAATTAACTTGGTCTAGAATATCAATACCTGAATACTTCTTGATGCCTTCAGCTATTATACAAATATCAGTTCCAAAAAACAAATCAATATTGTCTATTTTGTAAATCTCTGACATTTTATAACTCTCGGGAAGTTTTTTGTCATAACTTAAAATTAGCATATCATCTCTCATACCGTCCATTTTAATTTTGCTTGGAAAAAACTTCGCATCTACCACATCTGTGACTTTTAAGTATCCACTTTTTTTATAATTCATTAACTTAACATAATTATCTGGTAAGTCCTCAGCGGTGATTTTTGTTTTCCTTCCAGTTCTCCAGCCACTAAATAATGTCATATCAGGGTTTTCTTTTTTAACATAAGATGTTTTTTGCCATTTGTGCTTCATACTCAAGTTATTAAGAATAGCTGTAACGGCATCTTTATTTTTAAGTCTTACCCAAATTCTATAATGAGAAAAACCTTCTTTTTCAAACCATCTACCATTAGATTCATTTGTATAAGAATATAATTGCAATGTGGAATGTGGTTCTGCCTCATCAAAAATGTCAACATAAACATAATCAACATCTCGTAATTCCTTTATCGGAACGTGTTTAAAATAATAATCATTATAAAATCTAGCTTTTATGTTCTTTTTCATAAAGACACCTCCTTCTTTTAATTTCTATCTTTATTATACCAGATAATTGTCTAAATGTCAAATTAAATAAACTAAAAATACTCAACTTAAAAGGCATAAAAGACTTGAAAAAATCAAGGTTATCTGCTATAATAGACATATAGGGGCAAGGCAAAAAGGAGGTGCAACTATGAGAAATAAGCCAAGCAACTTCTCCTATTTTAACAAGTTTTTAAAGCAGCGTATGAGATTTTCAGGATATTATGATGGGTTTAAAACCAAAACTTATAATAATAAAAAACATTACTACGCCTGCTTTACAGATGTTAAAGAAGTAGTGACAGAAAAAGAGTATAGAGACCATGTATTTGTAGAAGTAGAAAAAGGACAAATTAATCGTATGGAGCATTTATCAAGAGAAACTAAATATACATTTACTGCCATTGTTGATAAATACAAAAATAAGCCCCAAGGTAAAATATGGTATGTGCAAGAATCTTTTGGTCTAAACGACTTAAAAAAATTACAAACAGTAAAAGAGTTTAGTAGAAATAAATAAAAGAAAGGTGATTAAAATTATGAAAGAGATGAAAAGAGTAAAAGAGCTAAGAAACATCATTAATAAGGCTGATATAGCTTATTATGAAAATGACACAGAGATAATGAGTAATAAAGAGTATGATGATTTAGTTGATGAGTTAAATGCTTTAGAGGAAAAGTATAATCTAAAAGAAGATTCTCCAATACAAAAGGTAGCTGGAAATCCTATGTTTGGAAAAATCAATCATAAATACCCTATGCTTTCACTTAATAAAACTAAATCTAGTGAAGAATTGAAGGGTTTTATTGCTGATGAACCTGCTGTGTTAAGTTATAAAATGGACGGTCTAACCTTAGTTTTATACTACAAGGATTACAAACTTGACAAATTAGTTACTAGAGGTAATGGTTCAGTTGGTGAAGATGTTAGCCATAATCTAAAACTCATAAAAAAAATCCCTAATAAATTAAATCCTGATAGCTTTGATTCAGAAGCAGTTATTAGAGGCGAAGCAGTTATGAGCTATACAGAGTTTGATAAACTTAATGCCTTGAATGATGGTTCTTATAAAAACCCTAGAAATTTAGCTTCAGGCTTATTAAGAAGTAAAGACACTGAAGTTGAAAACGTAATAGATTTTATCGCTTACAATATAGACGGGGATTACGAAGAGAAAACCAAAAGAAATTATTCAGAGCAGTTAAAGGCTTTAGAGGAAGCGAAATTCAATACAGTTCCTTATAAAATTATTAGAGGAAGTGAGCTGGATAAATCTATTGAAGAAATGTCTCCAGAAAACACGGATTTCCCTGTTGACGGATTAGTTTTAAGATTAAACAGTTATTATAAGATAAAAGAGCTAGGTGCAACATCTAAGTTCCCAAGATACGCTATGGCTTATAAATGGGAAGATGAATCAGTACTAACCAACCTACTGAGCATTGAATGGTCTTTAGCTAGAAGTGGTGCTATAACGCCAGTAGCTATATTTGAGCCAGTGGAAATAGAAGGAACAGTAGTAAGCCGAGCTTCACTTCACAACCTCTCTATGTTTGAGTCATTTAATTTAGGTGTAGGAGATGAACTAGAGGTTTACAAGGCAAATATGATTATTCCCCAAATACTATCAAACAATACTCAGTCTGGAGGAATAGAGTATCCTAAAACCTGCCCTTCTTGTAATACTGTTACATCAATTGAATCAGGTACTATTAAAGGAGTAGAAACTCTAATGTGTAATAACCCTGACTGTTTAGCCAAAAACATTTCAAACTTAGAATTATTTGTGTCTAATGACGCCTTTGAAATTGTTGGATTAAGTGAAAAAACATTAGAGCTTTTGGTTGAAAATGGTTTTGTTAAATCCTATATAGATATATTAAAACTAGACAAGCATAAAGAATCCTTATTGGAACTTCCTAGAATGGGAGAACAATCTGTGAATAACTTGTTAGAAAACATTGAAAAAAGTAAAACTATTCAAGCTAATAAATTCTTAAGGTCATTTGGTATAACATTGGTTGGTAATTCTCTGACTAGAAAAATGTTTGAAGGAAGAAATAACTTAACTACATTAAAAGATGTGATAAATTCAAATAAAGAAAAACTAATGAAAGAATATGGTTTTGGAGATGTTGCGTCAAATCACTTTATTGAGTATATGGATAAGAATAAAGATAATGTATTAGAAATATTAGAACTGGTAACAATTAAGGATGTTGTTGAGGTTAAACAAGAAAACACGCTTGACGGAGTTGTGTTCTGTATAACAGGAAAACTAAACAGCATTAGTCGTAAAGAGTTAACATCTGAAATTGAATCAAGAGGTGGAAAAGTTCGCTCAGCTGTAACAAGAAATACCAATTATTTAGTTAATAACAACAAGGAATCAACATCATCTAAAAATAAAACAGCTAAAGACTTAGGAATTCCTATCATTAGTGAAGATGAAGTAATTAATATGATGTAAAAGACCCTTAATTGGGTCTTTTTACTATAAGATAATTAATAAGGAAGTACTTATGAAATACAAAGCTGAAATCACAGATAAAATAATTGAACTAGAAAAAGATTTTAAAGATGCCACTCAAAAACTTAATAAGTCTTGGGGTGATAAAGCTAAAAAACTTTTAAGTCAAAACGATTTTAATATAAAAAGAGAAAATTGTATGTTCACAAGGGATATATCTAGAGAAAGGATTGACAATTTTAAATGGGCTTTAAACAACAATCAAGAAGTTATAAATAAGAAAAGTAATGAATATCTTAGTGTTTATGAAAAAAAGATAGAAGAATTTAACAAGTTTAAAGAATCAAAAAATAAAGGGTTTATTAGTGATGAAGACTATGTGAAAGGAAAGGAACATTTCACATGGATTATAGAAATGTCAAAAGTTAAAAAGAAAGACCTGCAATGGGTCTTTCTTTTTAGAATGGCAGTTCGTCGTCGTAGTTGCTATGATTTGGAATTATTAAATCTAGAACAACGGCTTCTTCTCCGACAAAATCACTCTCATTTTTCTTGTTTTCATCAGGAATGTAAGGAAGAGAGTATTTATTATGATAAAACTTTCCCTTTAATTCTTCAGAGCCTTGATATTTCCTTTTGTTATTTAACTCACTAATTTGCTTCTGAATAACTAGGAAATCTTGTTCTTTTGCACGAACATTGTTCTTTCTCATCATTTGATTAATAAAGAACCAATTATCTCTCATTTGAATTTCAACGGTGTAATATTCATCGTTGACTAATCCTGACATTATTAAACATCTTCCATCTTTCACAGAATCCATATAGCCAAATACACAATTGTTTTGAACTTCGCCTTCTCTGGCAAATTCTTCAACAAATAATATAGGTTTCAACTCATCAATGCTTTTTGCAATTAAGTTAAATTTTTTGTGGTATTTTACTTCAGGATTATCATTTCCATACTTCTTCATATAGTATTCATTTCTGTGCCTAATGGTTACAGAATCATGCCTGTTTTTAACAGATTTTGGTGATAATGATAATGAAACTTTTTCTTTTAAATCTATCATCATTTTAGCATAGTCTGATGCATAGCTTATTCCTCTACTCTCCTCCCACGATAAATTTTTATATTTATCTCTATAATAGAGACCAATTAAAGAATAAAACTCTTTTGCTGGAGGAAACTCAAAGTTAATTGATGGTCTTTCAATCAATGTAGTTAAATAATTTCTGAATTTCTGATAATCTCTTTCCATAATATGTTTTTTAGCTAATCTTAAATAACTAGCAAATATAACTGGAAATCTCTTTATGTCGTTTTCAGAAACTAAACCATCATTAGCCCTAACAAATTCTGCTTTATTGTTGCTTAAGATGTAGTCATTAACAGAATAAGGTGATGCAAGGATTAAAGACGCACTCTTTTTGTACTCATTGTAGAAATCTAATCCTCCATATGATACTTTAGATAAATCTTCTAGTAGTGCTTCTCCTAATTCATTATTAAGCCTCATTAGTATTAATAATGACCTTCCGTTTAATGGGAAGTATCCACCTCTTTTCTTCTCAACAAAAAAACCTTGACCTTCAATGAAGTTTAAAACATACTTCTCTTCAGTTTTTAATGAATAAAACATATCATTGTCTTCATTGTTGGAATAATCATAAGGGTAAGTTAGTCCCTTTACTCTCAGTAATGCTAATCTGTAAACTCTAGGCTTTCTTTTTTCACCAGTTTTACTGTCAATAACATTTACTGAGTTCCTAGACTCAAACTCAGACCTGTATTTATCATAAGCGATAAATGTGTCTAGCATCTTTCCTTCAACATTTAATTCAGCAATTCCACCTGCTTGATGCATTAAATGATAACTCGGTTCAAAATCATCTTTCATTTCTTTACCTTGTACCTTAAGAAAATTTTTAATTATTTCTTCGTTGAACTTTTGGGTTTGTTCAACTAAAGGTTGGTATACTTCTATTTTCTCCATTAATTCAAGACTTGCTTCTTCTGCCACTCTTTGTAAATTAGAAAATTTATCCCAAGTTAAATTTTCCATTACTAAACTTTTCATATATCATTCTCCTTTATAATATGTTTGATAGTTGCAACCTACATACATATTATAGCTTATTTATAGTTATTTTTCCAGTCTTAAAAATGACCTTTTTCAAATAGTCTTAAGAAATCCCTCAGAATCGATTTAAAATCATAAAAATACGCTTAAAGCCTTTAAACAAGGGCTTTTTGAGCATTCGCTTTTTAACAATACATAAATCTCAAAAACAGCTTAAACAGTGGGTTTTAGAGACCTCTATCGAAACAAGTGAGGATAGTTCACTTTGTCTATTTTAGCCTCTTAAAATCGATTTAAAATACTGTTTACAGTTGTCGATTTATATGATATAATAAAGGATAAAAGGAGGGTTTTATTATGAGTAAATATTACTTCTTAATCGAGACTAATGAAGATGACAGGTTTCCAGCTGTTGAGCCTTGTTTTAGCACTATCGAGGCAGTGAGGCGACATAACTGGTATCACAATACAAACAACTATAAATTAATTAAAAGCCTCTCAGACGTTCCTAATGGCGTTTCATCCTGTGATATAGTTCCAGTTGGTAGCTTAAAGTTCTATCAAGAGATTACTAATACCAAGTTAACTCCCCCAAGAATGGATAACAATTTTAAATATTGGAACTATAGCATAAATGGAAAATTCATAAACAGAGACCAAATGTTTAAAGACAGCAATAAATTAAATAGTTATCAAGAAGGTGATGTTTTTGTAAAGCGTGCAGACCATTATAAATCTTGGACAGGAATTAGTTCTAAAATCCACCTACCTTCTATATACCCTGTTTCTTGTATTCTTGAAAACTGGGATAACGAGCTTCTAACCTTTTCAGAAATTTTAGATATCCAAAATGAATATCGAATATTTCTTCTTGGAGATAGGATTGTTGACATTCGACAATACATTGGAAATCCAGACATTGTAATAGATATGAGCAAGTTAAATGATATTAAAGATGAAATTATGAACAGTCCATGTTTTAAGGATGAAAAGCTGGATTATATAGGTTGGTCTTTTGATATTGGTACAATAGCTGATGATATTGTCTTTTTAGAGTACCATCCGATGATATCACTTGGTTTTTATGGTGCAGATTTTAAAGAGATTCCACTTGGTCTTATAAGGGCTCATTTGGTACAAGTTAATAAATTTGCTTTTTAAGGTGAATTATGCTATAATCTTTATTATGTATTAGCTATACATGAAATTTATGGAAAAAATTAAGGAGGTACTTTTATGCAAAAGGCAAGTAAAGTACTAGCATTGTTGTTATCCATTGGAATAATGGGAATGACAAATATAAATCTAGCTGCTAATAGTTCTAGGGTAGAAATACCTAAAATTGCAGCGAGCGCTAGTACCGATAGCTTGAGCAAAGAAAAAAAGGAACAACTGATTCCAAAGAAAACAAGTAAAAGCATAATCATAAAAAACAATAGTGAAGAAAGAAAATCGGCTCAAAAAGATTATGAAAACAAAAGAGCTCAAGAAATAAAAGAACAAAAAGCCAGGGAAGCAGCTGAAAGAGCAAGGAAATCTCAGGTATCAAGAGGACAGACGTCAAGGCGAGATTCTACTATGGAATACACACTTAAAGATTTGAAATTTAAAGGGGTTATTCATTGGGGTGGATATAAATTCACTTATTATAGCCAAAGTGTATTGCCAGGTGGAGGGCTGACAATTCCAGGAAGACACGTTAACTCTAACGGATATGTCGCAGACGGCGACGGATATATCGTTTTAGCTAATGATGCACCAAGGGGTACAATTATAAATACACCGTTCGGAGGGCCTGGAAAAGTTTATGACAGAGGTACTGTTGGAAATCACTATGACGTATATACAGAGTAAGTAAAAATAGAACTAAAGGAAATCGCATCAATAGCTGGTGCGATTTCTTCTTTTATGTTATAATAAGAGTGTAAGATTCACTATTAGTAGAATTAAAAAGAAAGGAGAAATGTTATGTCTTACACTATTATTTATGAAAGATTATTTGTCAAGGTCCAAATAGGGGAAGGTCTTGGAATACTACCTTTGATTTTAGCTGGTAGTAATAATGTTACAGAAATAAGTCCTTATTCCAACTCAGAAAGAAGAGCTAGGGATTGGTCCTTATTGTCATCTAGGGGAGCAGAGTTTAATGAAAACTATGGATTGCCTGTAGTTTTGGACTATGAAACTGATGAGCACTTCGATAGGTATGTTGCTCCTGACGCTGATGATACACATCATTTCAAATACAATAGCAAATGGATTAATACTGCTAGTTTTAAAAGGTTTTGGAAAAATGGTGTAAAGATGGCTTTAACTATTGAGGAAATTAACGAAAGGAGGCTTTATCCTGTTGGGTTAAGTGTTTTAGTCTTTGAAGAAAGAGACAGAGTCGAACATTTAACATCACACAATTGCCAAACTTCTAAGGCTTTAGCAGATGCTTTATTTGAAGCAGGAAAATACAAGTTAGAGCAGGAAGAGAAAGGAAGTGATGCTTATATCTATATTTATGTTGGATTTACAGAAGAAGACGTATTAAAGAGAGAAAAGCTGAAGGGAGATTTCAGGACAAAAGTCAACCGTTCAGTAAATCATGTTGAAGAACAAGGTTATGCTTATTTTATTAAGTCAGGAAGCAGTTTTGTTAGAAAATTAACTGCTAGGGGTATTTACACTCAGTACTCTCATGGTGGAGCTAGACAGTTTAAAACTGAAAAATTAGCCCAAAAGTGGATTGACGGAATAAGAGAGCGAAAAAGTTTTGATAAAGACTTTATGGATGGATTAGAAATAGTTAAAATTAAAAAAGAGGACTAAAGAAAGGATGATAATTAAAATGAAAGAAAACTTAAACATAGGTTCAATTTATAATATCAAAGGAGCAACATCTTGTAAAGCTCATCCAGTTGATTTAAAACTGGTGAGATATACAGGGTTGGCTAAAGATGGTGAATATAATTTCGAGAATATTTATACCGAGGAAGAATTCACTATTTTAAAAGCAGAAAAGATAACCGAATTAGAAGAATTTACTTTATCAGCGTACTGGCAGGTTTTTGCGCCTATTTCAGGATATGGAGTTACTCCAGAAGATGCGTTGATAAATGCTCAAGATAATATTGATAGCTATAAACTTCCAGAAGATAGTTATTATATAGATGATTCTTTTGAGATAGAGCCTGAAGATGTTTAATCCCCTAAAGAGAACTTCCGTATGAAAATACGGGGGTTCTTTTTATTATTTCTTAGGATATTTGCTTGCAATTTATAGTTATTTCTGATATAATGGATATATTATAGGAGGTGGAAATTATGGATTTTAAAAAAGTAGTAATTACTGGTGATATACACGGTGATTTTTCTGGTGTCATAAAAGCCGCTGACAAACTACCAGAACCATCCTTGATTATTATTTCAGGAGACTTTGGTGGCGTTTGGGCTTTTGACCCAAGAATGGTCGATTTAAGTCGTTCTAGTCTAAAATATTCCAGTATGTTTGACGAAGCTGAGAATAATCTGTCAAGAGAGTCTAAAAAGCTAGATGAACTTTCAAGCAATTTAAAAGGGCACACCTTAATGTTTATAGATGGAAACCATGAAAATTTCGATAGATTATATAGTTTTCCAGAGGTAAATGTTTACAATGCAAAAGCACATCAAATAAGAAGCAATATATTGCACATTAAACGTGGGGAAATTGTAAAGGTGAATGGAATGAAACTATTTATGTTTGGAGGCGCTTACTCTCATGATATTTCAGGAGGCTTGGTAGATATTGAAAGTCCAAATGCTGCAATTCAATATATGGAAGCAATGGAAACAGGTTTGGCGTTTAGAACAAAAAGAGTTTCTTGGTGGAAAGAGGAAAAGCCTAGCGACGAAGAGCTGGACTATGGCTACAAGCAAATAGAGAAAAACCCTGAAGTCGATTATGTTGTAACTCATCAAACAAATATGGCTATTGAGTCTAAAATTGGTATAAATTACAAAGGTGAATTTGGATATGATTTTCATGATTTCTTAAGAGCTATAGATATTAATTTAGACTTCAAACTATGGTTCTTCGGACACTATCACGATAATATTTTATTAGATGATAAGCATATGTTATTGTATGAAAAGTATATTTCAATAAATAAAGAAGGGTGGGAGGTATTTGAAATTGAGTAACTATAAAAAGAGAGTTAAAAGCCAAAAAAACAAAAATATAGCATTACTAGCTGTTGTTTTAATTTTAGCCTTATTAGTTGGAAAACCTTTGGTTTTAAGAACATATCCACTAGGACAAGCAAGGTTAAGCGTTGATGGTTATTTGAAAGGATTGAAAACAGTTAACAAAGAGCAGACAGCAAAGTATTTAACTGATGGTGATGCTCATAATATGAATATGAATATAGTTATAAATAATAGAAACGAAAAGAGTTCACAAATATTTTTCCAACAAATAAATTATAAGTATATTTCAGGTGAAGTGAAAAATGATAAAAGTGCCGTCCTGAGATATAAAGTGTCAGCTAAGAGTTTTCCAGACTTATTAAGTAGGTCAGGTCAAGTATCTATAAGCGATATAGAAACTATAACAAATGAAGTCGAAGTAAAACTATACAAGCACGAAGGAAAATGGTTGATTACTAATGGTGTAGAAGTTTTCCAAAAGATTGTAGGATTAAGGTAAAAGCACTTGATTTTTTATTGTATAGTATGTTATAATTAAGTTGTAAGATGTTTATTCTTATAAAATTTAAAAGACCCGAATAGGGCGAAAGGAGACTGTTATGAAAAACAGAGATGATTACAAAGTTATGGCCGAAAAGATTGTAGGTATTCTTGGGGATGCTGGTATGAGGAACTCTGCAGAGGTTGTTATCATGGGAAGTGGTAATTCTGCAAAGATGGAGGTTACAGGAGACACCGATAATATTATCGAAACTGTAATTCCTTATCTTCAGACAGAAGTGGGCGACGAGATTATTGTTACTCACGTCAAGAATGACCACGCTGCTGGAAAGTCAACATTAGTAGCTTTAATTGATGTAGAGCTTCTAATGAATTCAGATGCCGAAGAACTTCCTGATGACGAAGATGTCATGAAAGAGGTGGTTTCTGCGCTAGGGGCAGTCTTAGGAACTGACCTAGAAGAGTTAATCGAAGATGAAGACGACGATTACGATTGTGACGACGACTATGACGACGATTACTATGATGACTGCTACGACGATGAAGACGATTGGGACGACGAAGATGACTGGTACGAAGAACCTGTTGAGGTGCTTCCAGAAATCAAAGCTGGCCCATGGGTGTTGTATGTTATGGACCCTAATATTCAAGAGGGTGCACTGGTAGCCAACCCTTATGTTGGCCCAGACTGGAAAATCGCTATGGCTGATTCATATGAAGAAGTTTACAACAATTATGCTGGAACTATTAGTATGATTAAGGCTATGGGATTAGAGTACAAGATTCTTCCACCTACTGATACCGAAGTAGAAGATATGCTTGTGAAAGGAGCAAGATATATCCCCGGCATTAAGGCATTGTACGAAAGTAAAAATGCTTTTGCAGAAGGAATTAGCCAGATTACTGGTGGCTCTAAGATTGACGATGAGTTAATCGTAAGGGTAATGGAAGCTAGCAAAGCAATGATGGAACTGAATCCAGATGATGATTATAATGCACTGCATTAATCATCAGTAGTTAAATCTGTTGTATACTGGGCCCTATTTAGGGCTCAGTATATCACTTGTAGCAAAAAAATTGAAAAAGCCTTGACTTTTTGCAAAGCAAGTGCTATAATAAAACAGTAGCTTAATTTATTGAGTTTTGACATACTTCTACTAAAAAGTTGAATTTTAAACGTCAAATGCAAATTAAGCTATTTGTTTATTTGAAAGGAACTCAAATGGTAAATATTAACAAATTTAAAGGAGGATACCATATGAAAAATTTAGAGGTTATCGCATTAAGAAGAAGAGGGGCATTATATGTTCCAGAGAAAAAATCAGACAAGGATGTTGTTACTTTTGGGGCTTTCCTTCAAAAGCTTACAAACTATGGTTTCTATCTTGACATAGCAGACCAGGCTGTTGTTGATGCTTTCAATAAAGGATTAATAACAGAAGAAGTTCTTGTTAGTGTTGTAGAAGCTCTTGACTATGCTTATGGCGTAGCAGACGATGCTGTCGTTTTATATCCAAACTTCCCTCTGGAAGTTGAGGAAACTGACGAACTTAAACTATTTGTTGATGCATTAGTATATGCACTAAGTGGCTTTAGTTTAGTTCCAGTACAAAACGATGAGTACAAACGTATAGCTGAAGAATATACAAGTAAAAAAGACCTAAGGTCTTTAACTGTTGTTTCTGATGCTGATATGGTAGATATATTCTGGAATTTAGCAGAGTCAAGAACTGCTTTATCTGAAACAGATGTATCTGACATTGAAGTTTTGCTTAAAAAATATGGAAAGGAAATCGTCGCAAGTGCTCAAGTACATGAGATTCCCTTTAAAGAAACTATGGCAAAGCTGGTTGTTGAATTTGGTAATCTAGGTCTAGATGCCAGATACCTAATGAAAACTCCAACTGACCTTTTAAGAGTATTGCAGTATATGCAAGAAGAAAGAACAGACTTAAAAGGACGCTTCAAGCTACCAACTTTCAGTGCAGGAGTTAAGAATTTAATAGCTACAGCTTTAGATTCTATGCCTTTTAATGTTGAAGACATTTTAAGGTATAAAGAAGAGTGGAAACACATCTTTAACTTCGCAACAGAAAGCAAGCATACTAAAAACTATAAAGATTATCTTTATAGAAATAAAAAATATACTCAAGGGTTTTATTCCCAAGAGGATGCTCTGTTTAAAAGCCTTAATAAGAGTTTAGAAACATCTTTTATTAATATTATAGAAGGTGAAATTGTGGCATCATCTGATGTTGCTCTAGTGAAATACCTAGACCATCTTGCACAAAGACCATCTGAACTCTTAAGAAGAGTTGATAAGGTTCTAAGGTTGTCTTTAGACGACTCCGAACTATCAGTGTTAGCTGAATATATTGAAGAAGCAGCTGCTGTTTCTGAAAGACGTATTTCATATCAACTTTTAAATCACCTAGAAAGAAGAGATAACGCTCGTGGTGTTTATTTCGGTGGTAGTTTCCATGTTCTAGAAAACCTTGAAGCTCTAGAAGAATATGAGTACGAAGCAGTTCGTAACGCTGTAACGGCTGGTCTTGTTAGAAACTTTGAGGGTGAAGAGGCAATTGTAGTTGAAAGAGCTAAAAATTTAGATATGGTTCCTGTAATCACTTCTAATAGACACAGTTCTGAAAGCTTCGAGGGCTTAATTAGTGGAACAAGGTTTAAATTACCAGAAGGAACAAACTTCTTCAGAATGTTTTCTGAATGGGGTGCAGACCTTCGGGATGTAGACCTGTCTGTAATTGCTCTTGGAGAAGATTTTGAGAGAATTTCTACTTGTACCTACTACAATCTAAAGGATAAGGGTTTAACTCACTCTGGTGACGTTAGGCGTGGACCTGGTGCAGAATATGTAGACGCTGATGTAGATGTTCTTCGTTCAATCGGAGCTAAATACCTGTTTGTTCAAAATTATAACTATAGTGGTGGAGAGATGCACGGTGTAAAAACTGGAGTATCCCTACTAAATAGAGGTAATAAACAAAAAGGTAGTATCCATAAAGCCAGTGAAGTTCTTGTTTCTAGTTTCCATACTTCTGAAAAAACTAGCGTTTTCTCATTAGTCGTTAACCTTGAAACTATGGAAGTTCTTTGGTTAGATACACCAGTAGAAGTTGGCCGTTATAGCAACTTTGAACAAAGTGCTAATGAATACGGTGTCGCTTACAAATACTATAGCGCTGACGTATTAAAGGTTCAAGAAGTTCTTGACTTAATGCATGAAGCAGGTGTTTTAGCATATAAGGATGAGCTAACTCCTGAAGAACTTGAAGATGAAGAGCTAGAAGTTCTAATTCTGCAAGAAGAAAAGGAAGATGTGTTCTTAACTAAGCACGACTTAATCAACACACTACTAAATTAATTTAAAATTAATTTCAAAAAGGGCTTGCATTTGCAAGTCCTTTGTGTTATAATAGAAGTACAAAAAGGGTTCACATAAGTTGCGTGATACTTCTCTAATGAAAACATTTTAGAAGAAAGGGCTATTACCTGTTGATGACACGCATGCACCACTTTTTTGTCAGGTAATAGACATTATTAAAATACTGAGGATTAAATACGAATGAGTTTCGAGATACTTCTATATTAGAATAAATACAAATATTTAAAACAACTCGAGAGCACAATCCTTAGTACATAATCAAAGACCATCAGTTTCTCTTGAGATTGGTGGTCTTACTGCTTTAAAAACGTTATGTTTAAAATAAAAGGAGGAATAAAATGAAAGGACTGAAAGGTAAATTAACTGCACTAGGGCTGATATTTGGAATCTTGGGAGGTTCTCTTGGAGGTGTTCATGCTTATGAGGGAGATTTCGATGTAAATAAGATTGAAACATGGAACCAGTATTATTATGACGATTTTAGCCATGAGCGAATTAGGCCAGATAGCCCTACAACTGTTGGGGATGCTGCTTGTGGTTATTTTGCATTGGCAACCGCAGCAGTCAAGGAAGGAACCGTAGATGAGTCATTTAATCCTGAGGTGTTTCTAAATGCTGTTAGAGAAAAAGAAGCATGGAATACGACGTACGGTCATTTTAATTTCCACAGGGTTGAAGAATTTGATATTGGATTAAAACTTCCAGAAATTACTAAGTTTGGTAATGCGGTAAGGGGTAATTCTGGTGATGCTTATTATTGGAGCATTTCAGGTGACTGGGAATCTAAAATGGATACCGTTAGGGACTTATGGAAAGAGGGCTATTATATAATTCTATGCCTAACTAACAGTAGGACCAATGGTCATTATGTTTTTGTCGATTATGTAGATGAAGATGGTAGAATAAGAATGACTGATAGTGCTTTTATAGGAACATGGATTGATGAACAGTATAATGGAGGGTTTTCTTATATGATAGTTCTTGAATCTATTGATGGTAAAAAAAGCAACGAGCAAAAAAGTGTTTACAATCATGATGATAGTTCCAGAGGGTTTAATGCGACATTAACTTTTCAAGAATTTATTAAAAACTTAGATTCTTTTGAAGTAATTCAAACTGTAAAATAGTTTGGGTTTAATAGTTGTTTCGGGTATAATTTAGTTAGTGCTATAAAACAAGGTGCTAACCTATCTGGAGAATGATACAATTTATTAACAGGAGGTATAGATATGTTGTATGAACCAACATCCGTAGATGGCTATAAAAATCAAAACATTACAATGGTAGCAACAAACCTTCTCCAGTCGGAATGCTCGGATGAAGAATTAATTGAAGAAGCATTGCCTTTATTAGAATTTATCAAATCTGTTTATCCTAAAGATTACAAAGTTTACATAGAATGTGATTTTAAAGAGATAAGCGTTAATAATATAAAGGATGTACTCAGGAAGGTAGTAACCATGAATACGTATAATAGCCTATAAAAAAAAGCGGTTTCTATTGAAACTGCTTCTTTTTTTTGTTATAGTTTATAATATAGGTAAAGGATATAAAGGAGGGGTTAATATGAGCCGAACAGAAGATTTAGAAATTAAAAATATCGAAAAAGAAGATATTCGTGAAAACAACAAAGAAGTTGAAAGAGACATTGCCTTATCAAAAGGTACTTTTCGTGATGAGCCTCGTTCAGCTATAGCCCGTGAAGAATGGGAAAACAGGTCAGAACAAAAAGACATGAACTCTAAAGAACGAGAAGAGCTCGCACTAGAAAGAAGCAAAGATATAGTAAAATCTATTACGGAAAATAAAGATAGGATTGAAGAGCAGGGGTTTGGAAAACCTCTTCTTAGTGATGTTCAAAAGTATAGAGAAGAGATTATGCTTGATATCAGAACTGAAAAAGATTTAATTGATTTTGCCAAAGACAGGTTTTCAGCAGAATCTGTAAGTTTATTAGAAGAGCTTGTGTCAATTAAATATAATATTGAAACTGAATTACCTGTTTTGGACACCCTAAGAGAGTATAGTCTTTATGACAGATTAGAGGAATTAGAAATAGAAGGTAAAACAGCAGTTAAATCACAATCTATTGATGCTGATGAGCTTCGTAACAATGTAAGAGAATATGTTGATAAAATCGGAAGCTCTAATATCAGAGAAGGTTTAGAGGAAAGAATTGATATAAGAGATAACCCAATATCTAAAGATGTCCTTAACTATAACAGAGAGCGTGAAGTATATATTTCAGAAAGTGATAGAGAAAGAAGCTCAGAAACAATTTATTCTAGAGAATTTTCTGAAAGATTTAAAGAAGACCGAGACCTTTTAGAAAAATGGGATATTGACCGTGATTCAAAAGGCTTAGAAAGAGACCGTGCTTTAATGCTTGAGAAAGCCATTGAGGATATAAATTTATCACCAATAGTTGAAAATTACTTAATGGATATGGACAAGGAAGACCTTGAAAAGGTATTAACTGATGTAAATTCAAGAATGGATTACGAGAAGTTTTTAGACAGAGCTGCAGAACACACTGGAACATCTAATAAAGACGAAGCAAGAGATGAACTTGAAAAGAATTATTACGAGCAGATGCTTTCTTGGACAAAAGATGAAAGAACAGTAGGTCTGGCAGTTCCTGTAGATATAAACAAAACTGAAAGATTTGAGCATGTTAAGTTTGCAGCTCAAAGAACAGAAGATTTAGAAAGACGATATTTAGCTTTTGACCAATTTGAAAAAGATGTCTTAAAAGATAAAGCAGACATGGATAAAGATGGTAGGTATATACTTCCAAATAAAACTGAAAATTTTATGTCAAGAATTGATGATATAGATAAAACAAAAGCAGTCGCCGCTATACAACTATCTATGATTGATAGAGATAATGAACACTCAAAAGACTTCATTCATAAGTCAATCGACAGTAGAATTGATAGAGGCAATTTAGAAAATACAAAAGATTTAGTTAAAGAGTTAACCACTGATATTAGAGAATCTAGAAATCATGAGAAAACATACAACACTAGTTTAACAAATGGTTCTAGGGTATTTTTTGAAAAAGACGAGGAAATTGAAAGGTCTTATAACTATTTCGATGAAAAGAAAGAGTTAACAGGAGTTCTTAAAGTTGAAGATGTTAGAGATAAGGATATTCTTCATAAAGGAGACCTTCGAGATTTAGTAAAAGTAAAAGAAAGCAGAGACAGTGCTGCCGGTTTTGAGAGAGAAGTCATTAAAGATGACAGAATCTCCGAAAAAGAAAAAACCGAGTTATTTATTGATAAATTATCAGAGCAAAAAACCATTGTTAACAGATTTTCTAACAAAGTTATTGAAATTGAACTTACTAAAAATGTAGGTAGAGAGAGTTTTGGAAAAGAAGCTGAGGAAAGAGCTCAAAAAGCTTTTGAAACGATTAAATTCTCATCAAATCAAAAACTAAGAGATGAAACTAAAAAAATGATAGAAAATTCTAGAAATAGTAGTGATAAAGAAGAGAATAAGGTAGCTCAGTGCTTCGATATGAAAAATGAAGTATCAAAAGCCTTTATTAGAGGACAGCTAGAATCATTAGAAAAAGATATTAGATTTGAAATAGGAGATACACGAACTGATATTAATCAAATGCTTTATCTAGATGGACGAGATGCTAAAGAAGTTGAATCTGATGTTAGAGATATGGTAATGTACAGAGCAACAAAACTTCCTATTAACAAAGATGATAGATTAGAAATATTGCTAACAGAAAGAGACAGAAGTGAAACTGTTAAAGATATTGAAAAAAGTTTAGGTAGAAATATAGGGGAAGACGAGCTTAAGTTCCAAACTTATTTAGCAAGTAATAGAATGCAAGAAATAGTTTCTAGAACTGCCTATGCTCTTAGGGGAGAAGATAAGAATAAGTCTGAAAGAAATATAAATGAATTTTTAGTAGCTAAATTTGACTTAGAAAAAAATGATAGAGAAGGAAAACTTCTTGGAAATATTGCAGATGAAAGATACAGGACAATGTTGTTTGAATCTACAATGGGCACAGGTGGAGCTACTGAAAGACATCCTGATACAGATAACAACTTTGATTTCCATAATAGCTCAGCAATGAGAGAATATATGATTAATCAAGTTTTAGAGAAAAACGAAGATATAATAAATGTTATTTTTGGTGAATTTGAACCTAGTTTAGAAAAAACCATGGATGAAAAACTACCAGAAATGATGGATTACAATAATGCTCTTTATATGGCTTCATTTGGAAGACATTTTATGGACGAAGGAATAGCAATTGATGCTAGGGTTATAAATGTTGTGCCAGAAAGGTCTGGAACTGCTGGATTTGCAGAAAGACATGTTTTAGAACGAGAAACAATTCAAGGTGTATTTAATGGTGTAGATTCATATAGAGAATTAGATAATGGTAATTACACCAGCCGCACTATGGGAGAAATCCCTAAAGAAGAAGCTGAGCGATTAAATGGCATGTTTAGACAAATGTTTGATTATCACAATGCTCGAGAATTGTTTGAAAATAACATGAGGCCATCAGATGCTATAGAATTAGTCGCTAGGGGAGAGGTAATTAGTGACCATCTAAGATACAAAGGCATAGAAAGAGGTGAGGGCCCTTGGAATAGAGAAATCAAATCTTACCTTCATAATATAGATTACTTAAGAGATGCTCTTGAAAAGAACTTTGAAAGAACAGTTCATAATGAAGGCATGTTGTTTATGTCTCCGGCAGATGAAAGATTTGCAGACAGTAACTACAAAGATTTATTTAAGTTAAACGATAGAGGAGAATTAGCTAATCCGGAACTAAAAGAACACTTTGTTGAACGTTCGGAAGAGTTAATGTCAGCACTTTATAAGCAAGATTTTCTTGCTGAAAGGGATTTAAAAGAATCTCTAGACGATGTTAATAAAGGAATTAGCGATAGAAGGAATCCTTTTGAAAAAGAAAGAGATAGATTAAAGTTAGAAATTCAAAGAGAAGAAACTAAAATAAACAGAATTGAAGCCCTGGTAAACAAAGAGGTTGCTAAAACCGAAGATTTAAAAGCCTATAACGAAGAAAGAATTTCAAAATTGACAGAAAGACGAGATGAAGAGCTAGCACTGGTTTCTCGTGGACCTCTTTCAAGATTAAAAGAAGTTTCTGTTAATATGAAATACAACCTCCAGTTAAGAGAAATAAAAAACGATGAAAAGGCTTACGAAGAAGATTTAAGAAATGTCATAGCTAACACTGATAGACAGATTAATGAACATCAGGTAACAATTGAGCAGTTAGAAGCAAGGGTTCTAGAGTTAAGAGGGGAGTCAGTCCAGGAGTTGATATCTGAGCGTCATGCATATGCAGAAGAAAAATATCAAGAGCTTTATGAAAGTTGGTCTGACAAGGGAAGAACTTTCACCACTAATGATTGGAAGCTTGATGCTACTTTAGGTAGAGATTATAAATCTCAGGCTGATAAAATTAAGTTGTATGAAGATGTTAGACAGATGTATTATTTTGATAATTATGACAGGTTAGAGTCAAGACTTGAAAACAGAATCAAGGCAGCTGAATTAAGAGTAAATCAAATAAACGCCAAGTATGATAGCAGTTTCTTTAGAAGTGAAGAAAATGCTCCAGATGAAATTGCTCGAAGCGAGGAATTAAGAATAGAGGAAATGAGCAAAGCTGCACAAGATATTAACACTTCATTATCGATAAGCCTAGAAAGAGCTCAAGAGCTGAATATTCATGACATTGAAATGCCTATGGACTCTAGTGATTATATACTTTATGAGTCAGCATTAAATGAAAAGTTTGTTGAGTATCTAAAAACAGAAATACATCAACCTGAGATATTTGAAGAAATATATAGAAGCGTTGGCGAGTTACGAGATTATGAAGCTGGTAGAGGAGAGTTAAGAGAAGGAGAATCTGTTAGAGATAGAGAAAAAGAAATTGAAGGATGGGTTAGAAGAAGCAGTATCCAAAGAAGAACACCTATTGAAAACATAAAAGAAAACCTTCAAGAAAGACCTTCTGTAACACTTAGAACAGCTTATGAGTCTTATAACGAGCGTATGGCTAGATACGATGCACTATCAGAACTAGAAATGGGTTCTGTTGGAGCAGGCGTATGGAGTGATGAGTACTATTCACATCTAGACGATATAAGAGATGAAGTATATAACGACTTATATCTAGAATCTATCAATTACTCTGAGCATGTGCCTGAAATGACTCCCGAAGAACGAGAAGCTTGGGATGAAATCACGTATAAAGCAGACCTTGAACAAGCAAAGCTAATGGAAGATTACTATAGAGAAATGGCTATGGATGAAGAAAGGCTAAATAGAAAGCTAGAGGAAGAATCTAGAGAAGAAAAACTTAGTAGAGCTGAGTTTCTAGAAATGGCTAGAAGCCAAGATGATTAATAATAAATGAAGGTGGCAGGGTTTACCCTTACCACCTTTTCTTTTGTGCTTGTATCGTGTATAATATATAATAGAAAAGTTAAAAGGAGGAATTATATGTCTAAAAAAGAAAAGTTACCAATGAGGTTATTTTTATTGGTCCCTACAATTGTTAATGAAGATGGGGTAGAAGAAAAAACATTAGTTCAATCTTCTCCTAAAATGCATCCGCAGCTTGAAGATATATTATTTGCTTTCCCGAGCAGGTTTGATGCTATGTATTATTTCAATCAAATTCAAGAAAAATCAAACAATATATTTAATAAAGCATTTTACATACCGGCATTATACACCGAAGTCCTAGGGTTTTCAATGCTTTTAGGAAATAAAGCAGGAATGTTTAACATTTACTATGCACCAAAGAATATGCAGCTTGAAAAAGAAGTATTAGCATTTCCTCAGGATTATAATATTAAAACTGACAAGTTCGATGAAGAATCTGGTAGAAGAATTATGAATTTATATAATCGTCCTAAAAAATATGACAATTACATCAAGTCAGTAACTGGTTCAATATCTCAAGGAAAGTTAGTCGATGAGGTTTATAAAAAAACAAATGATTATATTAGTCATTATGTTGGGCTGGGAGCAGAAATAGATTTGTTAGAGGAGTATAAAGGATATTTTCACAAATATTATCAAAAAGCTAAACATAAAAGACTTATTGATATCTTGGTATTATTTGAAAACTTCATGTCTAACATCGATATTGCTTTATCTAAATCAGTAAGCAATAATATGCGAAGTTTTTTAAAGTCACTATTTACCAATCCTCATAGATATGGTGTTAAATTTACACACGAGTACAACCTTGGTGATAATATGAACATGCCAATAATGGTTGAGGCTGTTATTGATGTATTAGCTATAGAGAACAAACTTGATAATTACACAGAGGACGACTTAATTATTTTAGCTAGAATGTTTAAAGAAGCTTTTCCGAATGAGTTCATTGAGTTATTATTAGATGTTTTGTCAAATTATGCTTTAGACGAAGTAATAAAACAATAAAAGTAAACCAAAATAAAGAAGCCTAAGGCTTCTTTTAAATTTAGTGTTATAATATATATGTAAGTTGTTTAACTTTTAAAATAATTTAATCAGGAGGATAATGACTATGAAAGTAAATGTTTTATATGTCGGAAAAAATGGAGAAAGGCTAAATTTTAATGATGTAAAAGTCGGATATTTTAGCCGGCAATTGATTGCTTCTAACCTTGACGGAGTTGCGTTGTTAAGAAGCAGCCAAATTACAAACTTCAGTATTGTTTCGGATAACGTTTTGGATTTATATGGAAAACCTAACGCTCAAGGTGTTTCATCTATATTCAGGATATTTGCCGATTCAGAACAAATAGCTGGTCTAGCTCAAGCAGTTGCTAGAGAAGTTTATTTGTAATTTAAAAGACCCAGTGGGTCTTTTTTTATTCTTCTTAGTTTTAATAGTATACAGGTTCGTCAACTCCATTGTACCACTGGTAGGATACGAGTCTTATTTTTGAAATATCTTCATTAAACAACAAAGATAATTCTTGAGCCTTATTCATTATAGTGTGAATATTTTCTACAAGAGGTTCTTCATCTCCCCATTGAACACTGCGATTTAGTACCAAGTCAATATACCACCTATCATCATTTGATAATACATCATACTTCCCTTCATAGAAAAACACATCTACGGTGTTGTCACTGTTTAGATAAACTTCTTCAGCTTCTCCAATTATATCTTTTAATATTTGGTAAGCTTCGTGATTATTCTTACCATATAAACTCTCAACCTCTAACCTCAATACAGCTTTACTCTCCATTGAACTCATAACTACCTCCTTTTAATTCAATTATATCATGACTACTAATTAAAGTCAATATGAGTTATAATATAGATGTAAATGTTATTTACAGCTTAATTTCAAAATATGAAAGGAGAATGTGAAATGAAAGCGAAAACTATTTTAAAAGAGGCTTTGGAAACATATGCGGAGCTAAATCCAATCTTAACATCAGTTACTGGAACTGGGAGGTATTCTGTATCAGGGCAAAAATCCTTACTGGATAATGTCAATGAGTTTAACGATAGGTTGGTCTTAGAAAGAACTAGAACCAAACCTTGGGAAAATGCAACAGAATTTGCAATTCCAATCAAAGTAAATGGTGGTTATGAGGATGGCGGTTACCTAGTGTATTTATTAACACTTATTAAAGTAACTGCAGCAAGAACAAATAATTCAAACTATGCTGATGATAGCATCTTCAATAAAAATGGTGTAGCACCTTTAGGGGCTGTTATTATTAGAAAAGAAGATGAAATCTATGAGTTTCTACAGGTTGATTTTAGAAGTTCCATGGGAGATACAAACCTTTTGGAAATTCTAGATAATATGGGTGGAGACTTTACTGCTGAGTCAGTTATGGAGGTTGCTAGGAAAAGGTCTTATGGAAGTTATTATTGGTCCAGTGTTTACATGGATTATAACGAAGAGACTTTCACAAGAGATTTAGATGAGCCTGTATGGACGAGTGTAGGTAGCGCTGGAGCTTTAGGTCGTGTATTATATAATGACTTAATTGTATTTCAGAGAGACCCTCGTGAAATCGGAGCGGGTGTTGTAAAACATCCATATCCTAGAGAATATGACAACCTATGGGAGCTTGAAAGACACAATATTGCTGTCAGAAGAGCCAGAAGAGTTGCTAAACCTAAAAAAGGTACAGTACAAGCAAGAATTAATGAATATTCAGGATATTTAACTGAATTTAACCCTGATTCTGCTGCTCTTCTAGAAAATCATGTTGTTGTTGAAGTCTTATCTTCAGACACTGAAATCGCTGTTTTAAGATTTATTTCTAAAACTGCTAGTTTGGATAGTTGGACACCTAATGGTGAAATGAATGAAGTATTTAGGGTATTCGTTGAGAAGAAACGCTTAACGTTTGCAGAAAGAATTCATGACAAGTGGGTTTCAACAAGCAGGACGAATATTAGCGCTTTTGGTTCTTATGAAGTAGCACCTATTCCAGCAGATAAGCTTAAAGGTACGAAGCTTGAATATCTTATTGATACAATTGATAGTGTTACCGGAAGTTTAAAAGATGGAAAATTAACAGGAACTATTTTGCTGGAAATCTTAGGCACTAACTTGTTTGAATTAGTAAATGGTGATGAAAACTTAAACGCTATGTTTAAAAGGACTTTAGAGGTTCCTAGTAGTGGTTATAGTTACAGCTATAATTATGGTGTAACTCAAAACCTAAAATATGCCTTTGGAGAGACGATTGATGATTTAATCAACTCTGAGAAAAGAATCAAAAACTTATCCAAAAGAAAGTGGTTTAAATTATCACCTGGTCAGTTGAAAAAAGTTTATGAGTTTGATAAGTGGATTGAGGAGAATAAAGATGACCTACCTTTCTACAACGACACCAGAAGTAGAGGATGGGGCTCACTAAAAACCTTAACTGGGTTAAACGTCCTATCAGCATTCACTGCAGTGAGATATCGCTCAGGTGACTCTGACGAAAAATATCGCTTAGATAACATTCAGCACTTATCAGAAAAAGATTTTGATTTACTAATTGAGTTATTAAAAGGGTATATTAAGCTTACCGCTAACCCTGAATCCTCAGACATTAGAAGCATGTTCCATAACTTAAAAACAATTCAAAGAAAATTTGAAGTGTTAAATTTAGTGGAAATACATCCTGATGCTTTAGCTCTAGTAAAAGACTCTATTAGAATGGTATCTCAAGTTAATAGCTATATGCCTAATAATAGAAGAATTCCTGAAATTCGCTCTGGTTTAAATACAATTGAGGATATTCGTGAGTGGCATGATGATTTAGTTGAAACCGTAAACCACTTACAAGTAGAAAGAGATAGATGGTATAGACTAAAAGAGCAGGAAAGATTTGAAAAACTTCAAAAGGATTTCGAAGCCCAAAAGAAGTCTTGGGAAAAACTTCACTATAAAAATGATGAGTTCGTGGTTATTTCACCAAAAACTCCATCAGATTTAAGTACAGAAGGCTTGTTATTGAATCACTGTGTTAAATCATATGTTGAATCAGTAGCTCACGGCATAACAACAGTTCTATTCATAAGAAAAGCTGAAGATATTGACTCTCCATTTTACACTATGGAAGTTAATGAAGGTCAAATTAGACAAGTGCATGGAAACCACAACAGCAATGTTGAAAAAGGTTCAAACCTAGATGCGTTTATCACTGATTACGCTAAAAAGCACAAATTGTCTAGAGATAGAATCGACAGAATGCTTGCTGCACCAAGATAAAACTAACACCCCTATAAATGGGGTGTTTTTTATTGCTTGCAGAAAATTGTAATCTAGTGTATAATATAAGTGTCAAATTGATTTTAAATAAGATAGGAAAGGAGAAATGAACATGAATCACGTCGAAGCAAAAGAAGCCTTAAATAGTGGAGTTCCAGTAATTAGTAATGGTGTTTTATACCGCTGGATAAACTCAATGAATTGGAGGGTTATTAGAGACAATGATGGGGAAATATTAGGAAAGGTGATTGAGCTTGAGCTGTCTTCATTTACAGGAAACTCTGTAACTATAGCAAGATTAAATCAAGTTGAAATTGCCAAATAATTACAAAAATAATTCTTGCATTACTCTTGTAAGTATGATAATATGTATTTATAAGAGAACCGGTGAAATTAGCTTAATACTAAACACAGGTTGTAAAAATCAAAAGGAGGAAGAAAGATGATGAAGTTAATTATTACAATTATAGGAATTTTATTGGGTGTTGGTCTAGTAGCGTCTACTACTGGACAGTTTGATGATGAGGGTAACTTTGAAGTTACACAGAAAGGGTTAAGACGACTATTTGTCACTGTTCCAATAGGTTTGATAGCTGTTGTTCTTTTCATTGGATTAGCAAACTCAGTTGAGGTAATTCCAGTAAACTCAGTCGGTACAAAAATTAATAAGTACACAGGTAAAATCCATGAGGATGTTTTACCAAGTGGGGTTCA
>ERZ1032852.13-NODE-13-length-49469-cov-15.010361_pt1 | contig 49469 bp, 38 predicted proteins | sample MGYA00516689_ERZ1032852 | MGnify/ENA primary metagenome ERZ1032852 (study PRJEB33719, sample SAMN04262499) | wastewater metagenome | biome: rural village; feature: composting latrine chamber; material: composting feces with ash | place: El Salvador | collected...
GCCTCGCGACCTTCACGCTTTGACAGCGACTTGAGGCCCTTCAGTCGGATGATCTTAAGGGCGGCTTCTTTATCTCCGTCCGCCTCAACCAGGGCGTCCTTGACGTCCATCATGCCGGCGCCGGTCTGCGCGCGAAGTTCCTTCACGTCAGCCAGTGTGTACTTAGCCATCTATCTGGCTCCTTTCAGTGCTGCGCTACTTGGTTTCCGTCTCAGCTTCAGCCTTGGCCGCTGCAACGGACTCGACCTTTTCTTGTTCTTTCACGTCGATGGAAGGGGCCGCGGGCGCCTTCTGTGCAGGGGCTTCCTTGGCGGGAGCAGGGGCAGGAACCTCTTCAACCACTTCCTCGATCGCCTCCACTACCGGTGCGGCTTCTTTGGCGTCTGCTTCCGGGCTGCTTTCAGCAACCGACGCTTCGGCTGCTGAAGCTTCGAGCAGTTCGCGTTCCCATTCGGCGAGCGGCTCAACAGTCGCCTCGCTTTCCTTGCTGGGAGCGTTGCGTGCCAGTAGACCTTCGGCGACTGCGTCAGCAACCACGCGGGTCAACAGCCCTACGGCGCGGATAGCGTCGTCGTTCGAGGGGATACCGTAGTCAACTTCTTCAGGATCCGAGTTCGTGTCGAGGGTGGCGATGATCGGGATGTTCAACTTGCGTGCTTCCGAAACCGCCAGGTGTTCCTTGGTCGTGTCAACGATCCAGACGGCCGAGGGAGTCTTGCTCATGTCGCGGATGCCGCCCAGGGTGCGGGTCAGCTTGTCCTTCTCACGACGCTTCATCAGCAGTTCCTTCTTCGTGAGCCCCGTTGCAACGGAGTCTTCGAAGTCAAGCTGCTCAAGTTCCTTAAGCCTCTGGAGACGCTTGGAAACGGTGGAGAAGTTGGTTAGCATTCCGCCCAGCCAACGCTGGTTCACGTAGGGCATCCCGACTCGCTGTGCCTGTTCGGCGACGGCGTCCTGAGCCTGCTTCTTCGTGCCAACAAACAAGATAGTTCCACCGCGAGCGACCGTCTGCTTCACGAACTCGTAAGCGTTGTCGATGTCCGCCAGGGTCTGCTGGAGGTCGATAATGTAGATGCCGTTACGTTCGGTGAGGATGTATGGTTCCATCTTCGGGTTCCAACGGCGGGTCTGGTGTCCGAAGTGGACACCGCTCTCAAGGAGCTGACGCATGGTTACAACAGCCATGATCGTCCTTTCACTGCTGCGCAGTCAGGGGCCCGGTTAGGGGCCCGGATTTCGGTTGTCTATCTGAACTCAAGGTGAGCCCAAATCCTGGTGCCACGGCCGGGGGCTCCTAGGGTTACCCCAAGGACCAGCGCCCGCGCCCCGGACAGCGTCCGGTAGCGACACGCGAAGTCATCCGCCAGGATCTGCCTAGCGAATGCTGAGGAATAGTTTAGCTTGAGCGCCGCACGGGTAGCGTCGCGGGAAGTGTGAGGCACGACAGGTTTCAGCCCACAAAACACCGTTTGGGACTAATCCACAGCTTGCAGATGTCTTCCTGCAAGGGGCGCATGCGCCCGGAATGCTTGAGCCATGTCTCCTACTGTTTCACTCCCTGGCGTCCGGGGTCTGGTCTCAATGCTGCTCTCCCTAGTCTTGCTGTCCGGGACCAGCGCCTCGCAACAAACCAATAACCTGACGGAAGCCAACGATCTCCCGTGGGGTTGGCCGTCAGGATCCCCCGCGGCAGTCCTGGTCTCCTTCGACCTGCCAGAAAAGCACTGGATGCCAGGGCACCGGGGCGTTGACTTGGCGCTGGTGCCAGGGGACCCCATCTACTCTCCGGCCAGCGGAACAGTGATCTTCACGGGGATGGTGGCGGGGCGCCCGGTGATTTCCGTGATGCACGCAGGCGGCCTCCGCTCTACCTACGAACCCGCTTCGGCAGCCTTAGAGGTAGGGCACGTGGTGGAAAAAGGGACCCTCATCGGTCACCTTGAGGAGCCTCCCGACACGTATTCTCACCTTGGCCTGCACTGGGGCGCTCGCTTTGGGCCGAATGAGTACATCAACCCGCTTCGCATGATCGCGGGCCCGTCGGTCTTGAAACCGTGGGACTAGGCCCTTGGGTGAGCGCGCAGGTAAGTCTGGGTCAGCCTACGCGCGTCAACGTGGGTGTAGCGCTGAGTCGTGGAGAGGGAAGAATGTCCCAAGTACTCCTGCACAAAACGCAGGTCCGCTCCAGCCTCTAGCAGGTGAGTCGCGGATGAGTGTCGCAGGGCGTGTGGTGATAGTGAGCGCACCCCTGCCCTGGCGGACAGCCTTTCCAAGCGGGCTCGCACAGTTCTTGGGTTGAGGCGCCCCCCTAGCTTCCCCAGGAACAACGCCTCTGTTTCTGTCCCTACTAGTTCGCCCCGCACGCCCAACCATCGCTCTAGGGCTTTCCCCGCGGGAGCACCAAAGGGGACGACGCGTTCCTTACTGCCCTTCCCAAGGACCCGTAGCGTTCGTGCATTCAGATCCACAGAAGTGAGGTCAAGACCCGTCAACTCAGAAACACGCAAGGCTGCCGAGTAGAGCAGCTCGAAAACAGCCCAGTCCCGAACCGCTACGGGGTCGCCACCACTCGCCTCCTGCTTAGCCTTCGCGAGCAAAGACTCCACTGCCTCCAGTTGCAAGACTGTGGGTAGGGCGGACGCACCCTTCGAAACCTGGAGTGCCGCAGTCGGGTCGGTGGGGATCAGCCCTTCGTCCACTAAGAACAAGCAGAAGCTTCGCACGGACGCAGTATTCCTGGCGATTGTGGCCCGCGAGCGCCCCGAACGCACGCGGCTTCCAAGCCAGGTCCTCAAGGAACGAGGAGTGAGCAATGGGTCAAGCCGTGACGCTGGAGTCTGTTCTAAGTCGACCCCCAGGTGCTCAAGCAGAAGCCGCACGTCTGTTTCGTAGGCGCGCCTGGTTTCTTCAGAGTGGCCGTGGGCAAGCGTCAAAGAACGCCCCCAGTCCCCAAGGACCTGACCCGCGGTGCGTTCCATGCTCCGATCCTACGGGCGCCCTCCCTTAGGCAACGCGGCCCCAGTGCCCCGTGTCAGACACGGTTGCCAACCCCTGTGCTTCTAGGCCCAGCAGCCCCATGCGCACTTCACCAATGGAAAGCCCACTTTCTGTCGCGGCCTGCTCCAAGCTGGCGCTGCCTCTACGCGGCAGTGCGTCCCAGGCTCGGCGTTCCAGAGGATCAACTACGTCAAGCTTGCTTGGATTCTGCGACTGCCACGTTCGTACCTGCTCCGGGAGGTCGAAGAGTGACCCGCTCTCGTGTTGGTCAACCTGTCCTAGGAGCGCAGTGACGTCGCTGGTTTCAGTGATGACATGAGCGCCGTCCTTCAGGAGTTGGTTCGCTCCCGAAGAGGTCGCAGAAGTGACCGGGCCTGGGATGGCACCGACTTCCCTTCCTAGTTCCACGGCCCGGTTGGCGCTGGCGATGGCTCCTGAGCGAACGCCAGCTTCAGCTACGATAGTCACTTCAGAGAGTGCAGCGATTATGCGGTTCCGCTCCAAGAACCTCCACCTTGCGGGACGGTACGAAGGCGGCATTTCCGCCAGTAGGCCTCCCCCGTTTGCCACGATCTGGCTGAACAGAGACGTGTTGCCTGCCGGGTAGAGGTTCCCCAGTCCCCCGCAGAGCACGGCAACCGTCGGCAATGCCTTAGCTCCCTCAATCGGTCTGAAACCCTTCAGCGCTCCGCGGTGAGCGGCTGAGTCGATGCCGTACGCACCTCCGGAGACGGTGCAGATCCCGGCGCTGGAAAGCTCGAATGCAAGGTTCGTGGCGACGGCGTTCCCGTAGGCTGTGGAGGCCCGTGCCCCAACCAAAGCTACGCAGCTCTGGCTGGGTTCAGGTGGGCGTCCCAAGACCCAGAGGGCAAAGGGAGCTGCTGGTCCCAGCGCATCCAAAGCCTCAGGCCAGGCCGGCTCGTCCTTCGTCAAAAGGGTGCCACCCAGTGCAGTAAGCGCGTTCAGTTCTCGCTCCAGGTCCAAGTTCTGCAGGCGCAGGCGAATGCGTTCGTGGACCAGGCGCCACGGCGGGCCCGCGGTCTCTTCCACGCGCGGCTCCCTAAAGGGTTTCGCTGCCCACTGAAGAGCTTCTTCGGGTCCGTAGCGCTCCACTAGCGCCCCGATCCGAGTGTCCCCCGGTTCCGCTATCCCGCTCCAGGCCGCGAGCGCGTGCTCCGGGCTCAAAGTCTTCAAAGACTTGTCAGTCATATCCACGATGGGACTCCTTCCGCCACGCCACGCAAGGCCATTGCGAGTTGGTGGTCATCCGTGTTTGGTTCGTTTCTTCCTGCTAGGTCAGCGCATGACCAGGCCATGCGCAGGATTCTGTCGGCGCCGCGAAGTGAGATGATTCCGCGCATCACGTAGCGTTCAAGGTCTTTGCTGTAGGAACGCGAGAAGCCTTCTTTTTCGCGGAGAAAGCGTCCAGGGACTTCTCCGTTAAGGCGCCACGGCGTGTCTTTCAGGCGCCAGGCACTCCTTTCCCGAGCCTCTGCGACCTGCTCTGCGACGTCTGCTGTTCGAAGTGGCTCTTCGCTGAAGAACGTGAAGTTTTCAGGTTGGTCGACGTGGACTTGGAGGTCGACCCGGTCCAGGAGTGGCCCGGAAAGTCGCGCCCTGTACTGGGCTTTTCTGTGTGGGGAACAGCGGCAGCTCTCCGAACCGCGTCCGCTCCCGTAGCCGCAGGGACAAGGGTTTGCTGTGAGGACCAGTTGGAACTTTGCTGGAAACGTGACCTGAGAGCGGGCGCGGTGAACGGTGACGTTTCCTCGTTCTATCGGTTGCCGAAGCGCGTCGAGGGTTCGTTGGTCGAACTCCGGAGCCTCATCCAGCAGCAACACCCCGGCATGGGCAAGGGAAACGACTCCGGGCCTGATCGGGTTCCCTCCGCCAATCAGGGAGATCAGGGTAGCTGAGTGGTGCGGCATTTCCAGTGGTGGCCTCGAGTGCAAACTGGTGAGGCGGTCACTGCTTTCCACCAGGGACCGCAGGGCTGTCACCACTTGGGCGTCGCGTGGCGACAGGTCAGGGAGCAGCCCGGGGAGTGCGCGCGCCAGCATGCTTTTGCCGCCTCCTGGCGGGCCGTGAAGCAGCAGGTGGTGCCCGCCGACGGCAGCGACGGTTAGTGCCTGCACAGCGCGTTCTTGGCCCCGGATTTCTTCCAGGTCGACTCCGTCTTCGGCTCCGGCGGGCGCGCCTGCAGGTTTCACCCCTGGCTCGACTCCGTCTGCGGCAATGTCTGCAAGCTCCGCCACGTGGTTCCAGCAGTCCTTCGCGGGAACTCCCGGGTTTGCGAAGGCATACAGCAAGTCGGAAAGGTGGCGGCAGGGGATGACTTCCACGCAGCCGGGCAGTCTTGCTTCTTCTGCGTTGGCCGCTGCAACCACGATGCGTTCCAGTCCGGACTCCCCCGTCGCGACCGCTGCGGGCAGCACTCCTGGGACTGGGAGCAGCTCTCCGTCAAGCCCCAGCTCGGCGATGAACACGCTGCCTAGCGCCGCGTCTTCCGGGAGTAACCCGCGCGCCACCAGCATTGACACCGCGATCGCAAGGTCGAAACCTGAGCCGGTCTTGGGAAGGTCTGCGGGAGTGAGGTTTACTGTGACCCTGCGATTCACCGCCGGCAACCCGCAGCTGAACAGGGCGGCCCGCACCCTCTCTTTCGCTTCACGCAGGGACGCATCCGGAAGACCAACCAGAGTCGTGCCAACGATCCCGGGGCCAATATGGGTCTGCACCTCAACCGGGATGCCTGCAAGGCCAAGCAGTGCAATGCCGTTCGTCCGGGCAAGAGCTGTGCTCATTGAGCCACGTCCTGCAGCCAAGCGAACAGTGGGGCACGTCCCGGTCGAAGCTGGACACCAACAAGGTCAAAACGGCACGGGCTCCAGTGCCCGTGCTGCGCAAGCCACGCGTTTCCGAGCCTCAGCAACGTGTTGAGTTTCTTCTGGTCCACCGCAGCGAGTGCGCTGTCAGGGCCGACGCCAGTGCGTGTCTTCACTTCCACGAAAACCGTGGTGTCCCCGTCCCTCACAACCAGGTCTAGCTCCCCGGTTCGCCCGTACCGCCAGTTCCGGTCCAGAACCTGGCAGCCGTTGGCAATCAGAAAAACCGCTGCGGCACGCTCACCTTTCGGCCCTAGAAGCCTGGCGTCTGGCTTCCGCACGCAAGTGGTGGTTTCTGAGCTGTTCACGCCTCAAGGCTCACCCAGACACGCTGCAGCTCTTAGCTCCAAGCAACGGGGTTGTTAGAAACCCCCAGTACTGAAGAATGGGGAAAGAAGCGGGAAAGGCACCCTAACCCCTACTAGGGAGTGGGGATCTCCAAGTCCGGTTTAGAAAGCTCCTCCACATTCACGTCCTTAAAGGTGACGATGCGCACCGACTTCACAAACCGTGAAGGACGATAAATGTCCCAGACCCAGGCATCCGTCAGGGTTATGTCAAAGAAAATGTCTCCCCCAACAGGGCGCGCCTGAAGCTCCACCCCATTGCAAAGGTAGAATCTTCTCTCCGTTTCAACGACGTAATTGAAAAGCGGTACGACGTCCCGGTACTCCCGGAACAACTCCAGTTCAGAAGCGGTTTCGTAAGCTTCGAGTTCTTCCGCACTCACCTGCCAGCCTCGCTCCTACCCTCCACCACACTCTGAGTGGGAAGGTTCCACCCGAGCCTGTGGCGTTTGCTTGCCCCAAGCGTCCTCAGCGCTTCGATGTGCACCTTCGACGCGTATCCCTTGTTTCCGGCCCAATCGTACCCGGGATCAGCTATCTCCATCATGTAGCGATCCCTTGCGACCTTCGCGAGCACTGACGCCGCCGCAACCACGGAACAGTCCCTGTCAGCCTTCACGCGGGTCGTCACCGGCCACGGCACGCCGGGAGCGTCGGCCTGGTCAGCTGACGAAAAGAGGTCGTCCTGGCTGAGCCAGTCGTGGCTCCCGTCAAGCAGGATGCGAACGTCCGCACCGAAGTCTTTTCGTAGGCGCATCACCGCAAGCGCGCGGCGCCCCGCGAGCCTAAGTGCGGCAGTAAGCCCCAGCGCTGAAACCTCGCTGGGACTTGCCCAACCAACGCTGTGGGCCAGGGCCCACCGAGCTATTGGGGTTACCAGCTCTTCCCGCCTGGAGGGTGAGAGCACCTTGGAATCAGCGAGCCCCTTCGGCGCTCTTCCCGTCGAACTGTCCACCGCCGCGGCTCCGACAGCGACGGGACCCGCAAGCGCTCCTCGTCCCACCTCATCAATCCCGATAACCACCCGCGCGTCTTTCAGGAGCCGCAGTTCAAACCTGCGTGTGGGAACCGCGGGGCTCACGGCTCCGGAACCTCACTAAACACGTCGCGCGCCCCCAGAGTCGACCACCTGTCAAAGGGCCAGATCTCTGCCCACGCGCGCCCAATCACAGAGTCCTCAGAAACGAAAGCAGGCGTGCCGTGGGAGTAGTGGTACAGGGAGTCTGCGGAGTTTGACCGGTTGTCACCCATGACCCACAGCGAGTCTTCGGGGATAACCACGGAAAACTCGCCGCTAGACCCTAAAGGCCCTTTAACGTAAGTTTCGTCGATGGGCGCTCCGTTCACCGTGAGGCGACCTTCGGCGTCGCAACAGGCAACCGTGTCGCCCCCGACGCCAATGACGCGTTTCACCACGACCTGGCTTCCGTCCTTCGGCACTAGCCCCAAAAATTCGGCAACAGGTCGAAGTGGGCTTTCCGACTCCGGGTCCACATCACCCAACCACCCCAGCGAATCCTCGAACACCACCACGTCGCCGCGCTCCACGTCGGTACCGAGCCCGGGCAGCCGGTTCACGGCTATCCGGGAGCCAACCTGGAGGGTGTCTTCCATGGAGGAAGAGGGAATCTGGTAGACCTGCACGACGAACATGCGTAGCAGGAGTGCGATGAGAGTGGCCCCGACCAGCACTATCGCTATTTCGAGGACCCACTTGACCGCGCGAGAACGCGACTGTGCACGCCTTAACTCGGCGCGCATCGGGTAGCGTACAGGCTCTACCTTTGGCGCGAAGGCTTCACTACCTGACGCTTCCACCACGTTGCCAGTCTAGCGTCCGCCCTTGCCGCAGCGTTTCGCTACTTGGCGTCCTGCACCCCGGACTGCTTTTCGCGAACCTTGGCGGCCTTGCCCTGGCGTTCGCGCAAGTAGTAGAGCTTCGCACGCCGCACGTCGCCACGCGAAACAACTTCGATCTGCTCGATGCTTGGAGAGTGCACTGGGAAAGTGCGTTCGACGCCAACGCCGAATGAGAGTTTGCGGACCGTAAAGGTCTCTTTGAGCCCAGAGCCTTTCCTTGCGATCACAATGCCCTGGAAGATCTGGACACGCGAACGGTTTCCTTCCTTCACCAGGACGTGCACCTTCACGGTGTCTCCTGGACGGAAGTTCGGGATGTTGTCCCGGAGGGAGGCTGCGTCAACCGCATCTAGCTTCTGCATGGTTTCTCCTTGTCGAGCGCCGCCGCAGGTCGGTCCGACAGGTCGCGGGGTCACCCCCGAGCTCTTGGCGCGGGCCCTTGCTTTGGTTTCCCCCTGCGGCAGGAGTGACCCAAGGACCCGGTCATCCAGCTTGCCACAACCTGGGGGCGTCGCAGTCGTCTAGGCCGGTGGATCGCGGGTGAGATCGCGCACGAAGACGTCGTCAGCGTGCTGCCTTCCACCCACCTCGAAGGTGCGTGAGCCGTCTTTTGAGTAGCCGTGGCGGCGGTAGAAGCGGGCTGCGCGCCGGTTGCCTTTGTTGGTGCCGAGCGCGCTCCACTTTGACCCCCACGCCTGAACCGCATCTTCAAGTGACCACTCCAGTAGCGCACCCGCCACCCCGGATCCCTGCCAGTTCGCATCCGCGTAGCACTTGGAGACGTATGCGCAGTCCTCAAGGGTGCGTCCTTCACCGAGTGCACCTTCTGGATGCTCTGGGAGCAGCAGCGTGTAAGCGATGGCTTCCCCGCCCACTTCAGCGACCCCCAGCCGCGCCCCCTTCCCCATCTCAGCGCGCAGAGCCTGCGCAGTCAGGTTTTCCGAGGTGAACGCGTCGATTTCCTCGCCGGAGGTCCCCGGAGGGCATGCGAGAGGAAAAGTTCGCGTCGCAAGGCTCGACACGAGCTGCAAGTCTTCCTCGTCCTGTTCCACGGGACGGAACGCAACGGGGACAGGTGGGTTGGTGGGAAGCAGACCCTCGCCCGCGAGCACTTCCCGGTCCCGACTGTTCAGCGCCCCTTCTTCGGAGAGCAAAGCAGCAATCATGTCGGGGCGGGTGCGCAGCGTCCTCCGGAGAGCCGAGTCGCGGCGCCAACGCTGAATCCTGGCGTGGTCCCCCGACAAAAGGACGGGTGGAGTGCCCAGAGAGCGCCACGTACGAGGGGAGGTGTAGACGTCGCCCTCCAACAGCCCGGCGTCTGAATGGGATTCCTCGACAACCGATTCGGGGTTCCCCACGACCCCTTCAACAAGGCGGGCGACTCCCTCAACCAGGGCGAGCGCCGCGATCTCTCCCCCGTTCAGGACGTAGTCCCCAAGGGAGTACTCAAGGACCTCGACACCTTCCTGGGCTGCGTAGTGGGCGGCAATGCGCGAGTCAATGCCCTCATACCTTCCGCACAGAACGACAATGCGCTCCGCTTTTGAAAGCTCCTCCAGCATCCGCTGGTTCAAGGGTTTGCCGGCGGGCGTTGGGATTGCAAGAACAGTGTTTGCCGGCTCCCCGCCTAGAACGGAATCCACTGCGCGACCCCAGACGTCGGGGCGCATCACCATTCCTGGGCCGCCCCCAGCCGGCGAGTCATCCACGCTTTGGTGGCGACCCTCAGCCCACTGCCGCAGGTTGTGCACTTGCGCGTGAATCTTCCCGGTCTCCTGCGCTTTGCCCACTAAGGAGAGCTGGAGGACGTCAAAGTACTGGGGGAAGATAGTTATCAGGTCGAACTGCACGGCGCTCCTTAAGGGAGGTCAAATAGACCCTGGGGAGCGTCGATGATGACCTCGCCGTCTTCAAGGGAAACCTTGGGGACTATTTCCCGGACGAACGGGACCATGACCTCTTTGTCACCCACCTGAACCAGCAACTGGTCGTGCGCCGCACCTTCATGCAGGCCGGTAACGGTTCCTATCAGGCTCCCATCGGGGTCCACGGCTCGAAGCCCCACCAGTTCGTGCGGGTACCAAGCGTCTTCTTCACTGCTCTCCTCGGTGAGCAGTCGGCAACCCCGTAGCGCTTCAGCTTGGTTCCGGTCCTGAACACCCTTGAAACGGCAGGTGATCCTTGCCCCTTGAACCCGGCTGCTAGCAACCGTTAGCGTCCCGCCAAGAGACGCCAAGAAGCCTTCCGCGAACGCACTTTCTAGTGCGCCTTTGGAAGGCTTTTCTACGGTCAGGTTCTGACCTGGCGCGAACACTTCTTCGGGGCGGTCGGTTCGGACTTGGACGAAGACTTCACCCTTCAGTCCCCTGGCCGCGCCGACCACCCCGGCAAGAAGAAGTGCGCTCACTTATTCGACGACGTCGACGCGAACGTAGCCCGGCCCGTGCAAAGCGGAAATGACGGTGCGCAAAGCCCTAGCTGTGCGGCCGCCCCTTCCGATTACTCTTCCCAGGTCGTCTGGGTTTACGCGAACCTCAAGCATTTCGCCGCGGCGGGTCCCCCGTGTGGTGACGCGGACGTCATCCGGGTTATCGACGATGCCGCGAGTGAGGTGCTCAAGGGCATCGGCAAGCATGCTCACTTGCCGTCTTCCGCAACTTCTTCAGCAAGCGCCGCGTCAGCGTCCTTGACCTTTGCGTCGGCCTCTTCAGCCTGGGCAACGGCTTCCTTCGCAGCAGCTTCCTTAGCCTTCTCGGCTGCGGCGTCTGCCTTGGTCTTCTGAGCCCTATCCTCGGCCGCCTTCACCGCAGCTGCGGTCTCAGCTGCCTTATCGTCTTCCGCAACTTTGATGCGCGAAACAACGTTCTTCTTGCCCGCCGCGCGGGCCAGGTCACCGTTCAAGCTAAGCAGGCGACGGGCCTGGTCGGAAGGCTGAGCGCCGACACCAAGCCAGTAGACGGCGCGGTCTGAATCAATGTCAATCAAGGAAGGGTTCGGTGTCGGGTCGTACGTGCCGATCTCTTCGATCACGCGACCGTCACGCTTCTTGCGTGAGTCAACAACAACGACGCGGTAGTAAGGGTTGTGGATGGAACCCATCCGCTTCAAACGAATACGAACTGCCACTTTTGTGGTTTCTCCAAATCTTAAAATGGTCGAGGGTCGGCCGGTTCGGTGGGTCACGAAACGCCCGCTCCTACATGGACGCGTCAACCTAGATGAGAGGGGCCTAAGCAGACGAGTACAAGCGCCAAGTCTAGCGGCAATCCCGCCACGATCCATCCTCGTGGGACCCCAAAGCGGGCCCTACCCCGTGGAATCGGTCACGGACAAAGGCTGGGACTGCAAGCTCAAGGGTCGTGGGACACTGGACTCATGGAGAACAACACGAACCTTGAACTTGATGTTTCCGAACTCCCGCTGGACGCCCAGCTTTTGCAGGTCGCTCACGAAGCGGCCCTAGCTGTCGTCCCTTATCTACGGCGTGTTGCGAGGTCTTCTCCAAAGATCGACACGAAGGTGGACATCCACGATCCCGTCACGGTGCATGACAAGGCGGCCGAGGTAACGCTCACCCAGTTCCTCTCTAACGCTGTTCCTGGGTCGCGTTTTTTGGGCGAGGAAATGGGTGAAGTCGGCATGGAACCCGAAGCAAACTCGCCTTTCGTTGGGGAGGTGACGGACTTGGGGTCCTCTGTTCGTTGGATTATCGACCCGATTGATGGCACCGCGAACTTCGCTTCAGGCCTGGTGTACTTCTGCACTTCTATCGCAGCGGAGCTGAATGGGAAGGTCGTTGCCGGGGCGATCACTGTGCCAATGATCGGTGAGTCCTTCCTTGCGGATGCCAGTAGCGCCTGGCATGTCGGGGCGGATGGAGTGAGGACGCCGATGCGGGCCGACGGGCCACCTAGTGAAGACACTGCGCTCTTGGCTACCTATTACCCGGGGCTGTGGGCCTTGAACAACACGCCGCAGCTAGCGTTAGAGCATGACCGGGCGCTCATGGAGAGTTTTGCGACGGTTAGGAGGCCCGGGGCAGGCGCATTGGACTTGGCGAACGTGGCAGCCGGGTGGGTCGGCGCGTCGATGGGAGTCGGGTTCAAGCCGTGGGATGTTGCGGCTGGGATCCACATGGTGCGGGTGGCGGGCGGTGAGGTGTTGAACCTCCCTATGGGGACGGACCTGCCGGATGGGCTGCGACCGGGAGTCGTGGCCAGCGGCAGAAACCTGGATGCGAGTACTGCGAGGCGTGTGCTTTGGGAGGTGCAGGAGTGCCGCGAGGGACTCTAGCCCCCCACCCCCACCCCCACCGATTCGGCCGCGCATCGCACCACCACACGCAGCCAAAACCGTGGGATGCGCGGCCGAAACGGAGTTGGGAGGAAGGAGACGGGGAGGAGGGTTAGACGCGGCCGAGCATCCGCTTCAAGTCATCAGGCAGCGCATCCAGCGACTCCCGGGTAAGGCTTGGCTGCTCTTGCGGCGCCCCTACCCCGAAAGCCGCACCCTTAGCCGCGGCACCGCCCTGAGAGGACGCAGCCTTCCTCTGCTCGGGCGGCAGCATGGCCTCAAGCTCCTGCTGACGCCTCTTCGCAGGGTTCCCCGACCTAGCTTTCTTCGCGACCCTGCGTCTTTGCGCCTGGGCGGCCCTAGCATTCTGTCTCTGCTTAGCCCGCCCAGCTCCACGTCCCTGCGCCATCGACTGGAAGTCTGGCATCGCCCCGGGAGCCATCCCCCCTGGACCCATCGAGGACATCATGGTCTTCGCGCTCTCAAAACGCTTCACCAGAGAGTTGACGTCCCTAACGGTGGTGCCAGAACCGCGAGCGATTCGCGCGCGCCTTGAACCGTTTAGTATCTTCACGTCGGCGCGCTCGGCCGGCGTCATGGACCGAACGATCGCCTCCACACGATCGACCTCGCGTTCATCAAAGTTCGCAAGCTGGTCACGGACCTGGCCCATCCCGGGCATCATGCCCAAAACCTTCTTCATGGAGCCGAGCTTCTTCACCTGCTGCAGCTGAGACAAGAAGTCATCAAGGGTGAGCTCCCCCGACATGACCTTCTTGGCCATCTTTTCGGCTTCATCCTGGTCGAACTTCTTTTCAGCCTGTTCGATGAGAGTGAGGATGTCTCCCATGTCCAGGATGCGCCCGGCCATACGGTCAGCGTGGAAACGCTCAAAGTCGTCGAGCCCCTCACCCGTTGAGGCGAAAAGGATCGGCGCACCCGTTACGCCACGAACAGAGAGTGCTGCACCACCACGCGCGTCACCGTCCAGTTTGGACATAGCGACGCCCGTGAAGCCGACCCCGTCACGGAACGCGGTCGAGGTCTGCACCGCGTCCTGCCCAACCATTGCATCCAGAACGAAGATGGTTTCGTGAGGATTCACAGCATCGCGGATGGCGCGGGCCTGAGCCATCATTTCTTCGTCTACGCCAAGCCGCCCGGCCGTGTCAACAATGACCACGTCGATACCGTTTTGGATCGCGTGGGCAAGACCGCTCTCCGCGACCTCCACCGGATCTCCAACGCCGTTGCCGGGTTCGGGAGCCCAAACCTCCACACCGGCTCGGTCCCCAACAACTTCCAACTGGGTGACAGCGTTAGGCCTTTGAAGGTCAGAAGCAACAAGCAGGACCGACTTATCGTTCTCCTTCAGCCACTTACCAAGCTTCCCCGCCAGAGTGGTTTTGCCAGCACCCTGCAAACCAGCAAGCATGAACACGGTAGGGCCGCGCTGAGCAAACGTCAGTTCGCGGCTTTCCCCGCCCAGGATTTCGACGAGCTCGTCGTGAACGACCTGGACCACCTGCTGCCCGGGGTTCAGTGCCTTGGAACGCGCCGCGCCATACGCTTTTTCACGCACCCGAGTGGTGAACTCGCGGACGACAGGCAGTGCCACGTCCGCGTCCAGGAGAGCACGCCGGATCTCAGCTAGAGTCTCATCGACGTCCGCCTCTGAGAGCAGCCCTTTGCCGCGAAGGCGCTTGAACGACGCGCTTAGGCGATCTGAAAGAGTGTTGAACACGTTGCTCCTTGGGAGTTACTTGCGGGTCCTAGGCCACAAACAGGGTACAGCAGCCTTACTCGCCGACTATGGCGTCAACGAAAGCTTCGGGGTCAAAAGGCGCCAGGTCATCCGGGCCTTCACCGAGCCCAACGAGCTTGACCGGGACACCAAGCTCCTTCTGAACCGCGAAAACAATCCCGCCCTTCGCGGACCCGTCAAGTTTGGTGAGGATGATGCCGGTGATGCCAACTGCTTCCGCGAACACTTCAGCCTGGCGCATCCCGTTTTGTCCTGTGGTGGCGTCAAGGACTAGGAGGATCTCATTGAGCGGGCTCTGCTTCTCCATGACACGGCGGATCTTGCCTAACTCATCCATCAGGGTCGCTTTGGTTTGGAGTCGCCCCGCCGTGTCGACGATGACGACATCGGAGCCCTGTTCTTTCCCGGTTTTCACGGCCTCAAACGCCACAGACGCGGGGTCCGCACCCTCACGGTCGGAGGAGACAACGGGGACACCAACGCGGTCCGCCCACGTTGTCAACTGTTCGGTCGCGGCAGCCCGGAAGGTGTCCGCAGCTCCCAGCAAAACCTGCTGGTCTTCCGCAGTGAGCAGGCGCGCCAGTTTCCCGACAGTGGTCGTCTTGCCGGTCCCGTTCACCCCAACCACTAAGACAGAGGCAGGGCCAACCTGGTCCCCCTCCAGTTCGGGTTTGCTCAAGTCCAGTTCGCGACTGGCGTCCGAGGAAACTAGTTCCAAGAGCTTCTCCCGCAAAACCTGCCGCGCGGCGTCCGCGTCCAGACCGCCACGGATTTTCGCTTCCTTTTGGAGCTGGCCCATTATCTCTTCTGTGGGTCCCAGCCCTACGTCGGCAAGCAGCAGGGTTTCTTCGATTTCTTCCCAGTCCGCAGCCGAAAGGTCTCCCCTGGCGAAGATCGACAGTAGAGCGTTCCCGATTGCGCCCGAGGACGCCATGCGCGCCCGCAGCCGCCCCATACGCGTCGCGGCACGTTCCGGGACGTCAACAACAACTTCCTCAGTGACCTCCGGCTCTTCTTCAACCTCAACTTCGGCTACCGGCGCCGGCAGCGTCTCAGCGGGTGCCGCCGCTTCCGGTGCCTTTGGAGGGGGCGACGCCTGCTCTGGGAGCGCGCTTTCTTTCGGCGTCTCATCGCTTTTCTTGGAGCGCAGCGTTTTGACAGCGAACCAAACCGCAACAACAACGACAACGGCAACTAGGACCGCGACGATGATGCCTACGGGCGTGCTCAAAAAATCAGCCAAACTTGTCATGGTGGGTCCTTCCGACAAGAGGTTTTATTCCAGGTCACCAGGGTACTTGGAAACCCGCCCGCTAACTCAGAGCGTTCGGGTCTTCCTTGTCCGAGGTCGCGTCGCTCAGCTTCGGGAGCCGAGCTCTCCACGCGTCCAGCTTCGGTTCTTCTTGGAGATACTTCAGTCCCCCAACCCAGCTGGAAAGGGACGAGGAGTCTTCGAGTTCCTCCGAGTTTTCCGTGGGAGTCCAGTTCACGTAGCTGTGCCGAAGTTCGGGCTCCGGCCCCTCCACCGACTGCTCGACCGAAACCTCTTCTGAGACTTGAGGCGAAGGCTCCACTAGTGGCACAGGAGCTAGGAGTTCGGCCGGGACTTCCACCGAGTCTTCGACTGAAGGCTCTTCGGGGAGTTCAACCGGGAACGTCACAGGGACATCCGCAGGCTGGTCGAGTTCGTCCGGTTCGGGCGGGGCAGGGGGCGGCGGAACACTAACCTGAGGCTCCGCTGCAGGCCCCGGTTCGACCGCGTCTGCTAGCAGGTCCGAAGCTTTGTGAGCACCTGCCTCAGCGTCCTTGTCGGGTTTGGTGAGGCTCGTCTTCGCGAGATTCGACGCCTGCTCCCACAGCCCCTTGGCAAAAGCCCCAACCGTGGTCCAGAACTGCCCTGGCGGTATCTCCGGAACTGCGCTGACGTCCGAGGCGCCGGGGTTCGTGGTTCCTATCAGATCCGCGGCCCGCAGCTCATCAAAGGTGGGTGGTGGGGGCCCTTCAGGCGGCGGAGACCAAGGCGGGTACTTCGGCAGTTTAGGAAGTGCTGCCACCGCCACCGGGGAAGACGCGAAGGTCCCTGCCACCGCTGTTCTGCCAGCCACGTTGGATGCCCCACGCTGGTAACCCTGGCCGGATTGCGCCATTTCTGCCGCTATCCACAGCTCGTCAAACGAAACGCGCCGTGGCTGGACAGGTTCGCCCCGCAGGGTCTTCACTCCGGACGATTTAAGGTCCGCAGTGTTTTCTGCCCACTGCAGACGCCACTGCCTGGTTGGTTTCTGCACCAGTGCCGCAATGATGATGACAGCGGTCGCGAGGATGATGAACGCCAGCACAACCAAAAGCAGTAACGCGGGAGTCTTCACACCTTTTCCGATCCGTATTTCAAAGTGGCACCGAGTCAGGCCAGAACCTATCGGCCCCCTGATTGTAGGTCACCTACTGCTCCATCTTGTGTGACACAACAGCCGTGACGCCATCCTTCATCGACAAGCCGTAGAGCGCGTCGGCAATCTCCATGGTTCGTTTCTGGTGGGTGATGACCAGCAACTGGCTTTCTTTGCTTAGGTCTTCAAACAGGCTGAGAACCCTTGACAGGTTGGTGTCGTCGAGTGCAGCCTCCACCTCGTCCATCACGTAAAAGGGCGAGGGCCTGGCAAGAAAGATTGCGATTAGATACGCGAGTGCTGCGAGGGAACGCTCCCCGCCGCTCAGGAGGGAGAGTCTGGTCACCTTCTTCCCAACGGGACGGGCGAAGATCTCAACGCCTGTTTCCAGTGGGTCTTCCGGGTCTGTTAGCTCCAGGCGCCCTTTACCACCTGGGAAGAGACGCTGGAATACTTCCCGGAACTTGTCAGCTGTGTCCGCGAACGCGGCGATGAAAGACTCGCGGACCTGGTTGTCAACTTCGCGCACCAGTTCCAGTAAGTCTGCTTTTGACCGCCCTAAATCTTCAACCTGGCCTTCCAGGAACTCCAGTCGAGAGGCCAGTGCCGCATGTTCCTCAACAGCCAGAGGGTTCACCACCCCTAGCCGAGCCAACTGACGCTCAGCCCGAGCCAGCGCGTCCCCCGCGAGCACGCGGTCAAACGCGACCGATTCGTCTTCGCCCTGGGGAGACCACGGGTTGTGAGGACCGAACCGCCTTAGGAACTCGTCAACCTGCGATTGCAGTTCGCTTGGCCACTCCAGGGTCGGCTCACTAGGAGCCTCTAACCCCAGGAAACTGAGGACCTGCAGCTGCGCGTTTTCGTGAGTGCCCTGCCGCCCAGCAAACGCGACTTCCGCCTGCAACAACTGCTCACGGGCGCCGGCCTGCGCGGCTTCACTCCCGGCCAGTCGAGTTTGCAACCTGTCGGCTGCGAGCTGTTTTTCGTGGCGCTGCAGGTTCAACTCACGACGCTCAGCCTCACAGGCACTGGCCGCCTCACTGGCCCGTTCGGCTCCTGCAGCAGCGCGCTCCGCGATCGCTTTGGCGGCCCTTCCAACCTGACGCGCGGAGGACTCTCTTTGAAGTTGCTGGCTGCGCTCTTCGCGAAGCCGACCAGCTTGCGCAGTAAACGCTGCTGACTGGGCGCTCATTGACCGGGACCGTTCACGGGCGACGTGGGCCGCCATTCGTGCAGTGGTTTCTTCTTCCCTTTTTGCTTCGAGTGTTTTCTCTGCCTGGTCCAACTCCTCTTGAGCTTGGGCAAGAAGCTCTTCAGAGGGTTCTGGACGCTCCGTCACCAGTTCCTGGATTTTGGCAAGCACCTGTCTTGCTTGCTCAAGACTGGACTCTGCGCCCCCCACTGCTTCTTTTGCACGCTCCAGCTCAGCCTCACCGGCGTGGATCAGTGCTGCAACCCGGGCACGTTCCCCCGCAACCTCAGCGCGCTTCGCGTCAGAGGCTCTAAGGTCTTCCAAGGCTGCTTCGCGCCGTGCGGTCGCTGCCATGAAGGCTGAGCGCGCCTCACTGGTTTGCAGGGAGACCTCCCTGAGCTTCTCCTCCGCTGCGTCAGCCTGCTCCTGCGCTTTCGAATGCTCGGCCCTCAAGGTGATGGTTGAAGTTCCAACCTCGCTAGGAAGGTGAACGGAGTGCCTTGTGAAGACAACTCCGCCCCTAGTCGCAACCAGGCGAAGCTGTGGGAAAGCCTCTAGAAGAGTGAGCGCTGAGCTGGCGGACTCACTTACCCAACAGTCTCCAAGCAGCTCATGTAGAGCGGCAGAGAGCGTTTCGGGCACGCTTGTCACCGCGAGCGCCGGTGCACCGTAATCGTTGCCTTCCAGCGACGATGGTTTCATCTTCCCTTGGCTTATGAGCCCTGTAACGCCGTCGTATCCGTTCGTCCCAGCCTGGGAAAGAAGCTGCTCAGTCGAGGTGCCTTGGCTCAGAACGCGGGCGGAGTCCATGGTTCCAAGCAGTGCTTCCACCGCCTGTTCCCATCCGCGCTGCACCGTAAGCAGTTCGCTCAAGGTCCCATCCGGCGAAACGCCCGCAACCTCCCGCGCCCAGGTCCCTGCGGGCCCCTTCAGGGCGCGACCAAGCGACCGGGCTAGCGTTTCGACCTGGGAAGACAGTCGCGCAACACTCTGAGTCGCCGCGCTTTGCGCCCGCTCTTGCGCTTCAAGGCGCGCGCGAGCCGCCGTTTCTTCCTTTGCAGCGGACTCATACGCGTCTTGCGAAGGTGACCGACTTTGCCCGGCGGGCTCGGGTGGCAACTGAGGAAGCGCCTGCAATCGCGCTTCCGACTCTGCGGCTGCCTCCCGGCTAGCTTGGACTCTCTGCTCAGCTGCTGCAACGTTCGCAAGAGCACGCTCTCTGCCAGTTTCAAACTTGCGGTAGGCCTCCAGGCGTTCCTGAAATGCGCCTTGCTGGCGGAGTAGCTCAGAGCGAACCGACGTGGCGCGCTTTTGAGCTTCTTCGCGCCCCTGTTGCGCCTCTCCAAGTTTCGCTTCCGCTTGCTCAGCAGCCGAAGCGGCCTGCTTCGCCTCAAGTTCGGCTTCCTGCGCGCGCTCGAACGCAATGTTCACTGCATCATCGGTGATGGCCGAGGGGACGCGGTCTGCGGCAGCGCCGCGTTCAATCGCCAGCTCAGCTGTTGCCTGCAGTCGCCCCGCCAACTCGCGAAAGTCACGGTATCTCTCTTGTGCCGCTTCCCCGAGGTTCGTCAGCCTAGCCAGTTCGCCCCGCACTTGGCTGAGCTCTTGCGAGAGCCGTCGAGCCCCGCCTTCCGCTTCGGCGTTCGCCGAGCGCATGGCAGCAAGCGCGGCCTTCTCCTTTTCTAACCGCGCAGCCGATTCCGCAAGGTCTGCCGCTAGAAGCCTGGACCTCGCGTAGTCGGCTCTGGCACGGACTCCGGCCGCCTCCCGCGCAGCCTTCGCCTGCCGTGCGAGGGGGCGCAATTGCCGTCGGATCTCCTCAGTGAGGTCCAAGACGCGCACCAGGTTCTGATCCATCGTCTCCAGCTTGCGTAGCGCACGTTCTTTTCGTTTCCTGTGCTTGGCGACCCCGGCAGCCTCGTCGATGAACGCCCGCCGGTCCAGGGGGCTAGCACGCAGCACCGCGTCCAGCTGACCCTGACCGACAATGACGTGCATTTGCCTGCCCAGACCGGAGTCGGAAAGCAGTTCTTGAACGTCCAGAAGCCGCACCGGCTGCTTGTTGATTGCGTACTCGCTACCACCGGAGCGGAACATGGTCCGTGAGATGGTCACCTCGGAGTAGGCGATGGGGAGCCTGCCATCGGAGTTGTCGATGGTGAGTTCGACTTGAGCGCGCCCCAGTGCTGGCCGGGTCTGAGAGCCCGCGAAAATGACGTCGGCCATGTTGCCGCCGCGCAGGGATTTCGCACCCTGCTCACCCATGACCCAGGCCAGGGCGTCAACAACGTTAGATTTCCCGGAGCCGTTCGGCCCGACTATCGCGGTGATTCCGGGCTCAAAATGAAAACGGGTCGTGGACGCAAAAGACTTGAAACCGCGCAGGGTTAGGTCTTTTAGGTACACGGTAGGTGACTTTAGGCCAGCGCGTAGTGTTCGTAGTCAAGCTCAGGGAACCACAGCGCGATCTCTCTGATCGCCGAGGTCTCTGAGTCCGACGCGTGCACAATGTTCTGCACCGCTTCGGTCCCCCACGCGCGCCCCAAGTCGCCCCGAATGGTGCCGGCGGCGGCTAGCGTTGGGTTCGTTGCTCCAACCATGTTTCGAACGCCCTCAATCACGCGGTCACCTTCGACCACGACGGCCACGACAGGGCCCTCCATCATGTAGTCGAGCATGTCCGGGTAAAACGGGCGTCCCTGGTGCTCTTCATAGTGTTCCGCGAGCAGGACTTCGGAGGCCTTCTTGATCTTGAGGCCCTTCAGGACGTATCCCTTTGCTTCGATGCGCCGCAGGACCTCTCCGGTGAGGCCCCGAGCGAACCCGTCGGGTTTCACTAGCAGAAGCGTGTGCTCTTTATTTGGGTCAAGAAGGTCTGGGGTTGGCATGGTGCTCCTTAGTTATCTTGTTCGTTCACTACGCCTGCTACGTCAAAGCCGGCAGTAATCGCGTCTGCGAGCGCATCAGCCGCGGCCTTTGCGTCGGGCCCACTGGCGGTGACCTCTACTTCCCGCCCTGCTGGGAGTGCCAGAGCCATCACCGCAAGCGCAGACTTAGCGTTTGCGCCGCCCACTTGGATGTCACTGTCGAAAGTAGCTGCAAGCGCAGCCAGTTTGGCTGCAGGCCTGGCGTGAAGACCCGCAGCGTCAGCAATAACGGCTGTGCGGGTCACGGCACCTTCCTGCAGCGCATCCGGTTCTTCTTCGGGAAGGCCGCTGCACATGAGTCGCGCAGCTTCCGTGACAGCTCCGACAACTTCGGCCAGACTGCCGCCGTTTTGGGCACTCACCGCTGCAGCTATAGCGCCTTCAACAAACGGCCCAGGCGCATGGCGCAGCAAGTCTGGATCGTCAGAGAACTCGATGATCGTGTCGACGGTCATGGCTGCTGAACCCAGGTCGGAGACAAGGACTACGCCGGCGCCTTTGGAGGAACGTAGGGCCTCACCTGTCACCATCTGGACGGCGTCGAACGAGGTTCCAAGCCCCCCGTTCGGGTTCCCTCCCGAAACTCCAATGTGGACATCGGGTGCCATCTGGGCTGCCAGCTCTTTAGTTCCCTCAGCAATCAGGCGGGAGTGGGAAACAAGGACAAGTGCAACACGCTTCGTCAACGGGGCTCCTACGATTCTTCGCCGTAGACTTCCCGGGCTGCGTCCGCCGCGCTGCGCAGGATTAGTGCCGAGGAAACAGCTCCCGGATCCAAGTGACCAATGGAACGTTCACCCAGGTAAGAGGCGCGCCCCTTAGTGGCCTTCATTGGTTTCGTCGCTTCAGCTCCCGCCTCTGCGGCGCGTGCAGCAGCCTCAAACGCTGCTAGGACTCCGGCGTCCGCGGCTGCACTAGCAGCTTCTGCTGCTGGAAGCCACGCATCCACCATCGTCTTCTCCCCTGCCACAGCCTTCCCGCGAGCCTGGACTCCCTGGGTAGCGGCAAGCAGCATTTCACCGACGTCTTCCGGGGCTAGCTCACCGTCCGAAAGGGCTGTGGCTGCCCGCAGGTAGGCGGTGCCGTAGAGGGGTCCCGCCGCACCGCCAACGGTAGAAAGAAGCGTTTTCGCGACGTACTTCAGCAGGTCCTGCGCGCTTTCGGCTGAGTCCAACCCATCTCCGCGCACCACAGCGGTGAATCCGCGATCAAGGTTTTCGCCGTGGTCCCCATCGCCAATCTGCCGGTCAAGATCAATGAGATATTCACGGTTCTCACCGATGACTACTCCGGAGTCCTGGGCCCACTTACGCGCCCATTCCAAGCTTTTTGACACTTTCAGTCCTTACCCTTGAGTGGTCTTGCTGCTAGCTAGACCATGCGACGGTGCGAACCGGCGCGTCGAACAGTTCTAGGAGTTCATCATTTACCCGAAGTAGTGAGATAGAGACGCCAGGCATTTCCAAGCTGGTGACGTAGTCGCCGACCATCGGACGTTCCAAGATGATGCCGTCTTCTTTCAGGAGGGAGGCAAGCCTGCGGAAAACTATGTAGAGCTCCGATTCGGGGGTCCCCCCCATGCCGTTCACTAAAGCAATGACGCGGTCACCGGCTCGAAGTCCCAGGTCATCGCGGACCTGAGCGTAAAGCTCCACTGTGAGGGCGTCAGCGTCTTCCATGGGCCCGCGCCTATATCCCGGCTCCCCGTGAATTCCGATCCCGAGCTCGATTTCTTCTTCACCCAAGTCAAAAGAGGGCTTGCCAGCATGCGGGACAGTGCAGGGACCAAGAGCAAGCCCCATGGAACGCATGTTCCTGTTCACTTTTTCGGCTACAGTAGCGACTTCGTCAAGCGAGCGCCCCTGCTCCGCAGCGGCCCCAGCAATCTTTTCAACAAAAACGGTGCCCGCAACGCCACGGCGCCCCGCAGTGTAAAGAGAATCTTCGACAGCGCAGTCATCGTCAACAATCACTGACCTGACGGTGATCCCTTCCATTTCTGCAAGGTCTGCCGCGGTTTCGAAGTTCAGTATGTCGCCCGTGTAGTTTTTGATGATGTAGAGGACGCCTGCGCCGCGATCCACGCTCTGCGTAGCTTCCAAAACCGGGTCAGGGGTCGGGGAAGTGAAAACCGGTCCTGGGACTGCGGCGTCCAGCATCCCAGTTCCGACGTAGCCGGCGTGGAGGGGTTCGTGGCCGGAACCCCCACCGGAGACCAGCGCAACTTTGCCGTCTTCCTTCGCTTGCCTGCGCCCCACCCAGTTCGGGTCAAGGTGGACGTCTACCAGGTCGGGATGGGCCAGAGCGAAGCCTTCAAGTGTTTCGACCACCACGTCTTGCGGGTCATTGATGAGTTTCTTCACCGGCGCCTCCCCTTTTTCTGTCCGCAGCGAACCCACCTGCCATCTTGCCACTGCTACAGGCGCATTGTCAGCGAGCGGGTCCAGCGCTGCTCATCAGGTAGCGCTACTTGTCGAATAGGGCCTTGGTCTCTCCGGCAAGCACTATCGACCCAAAGACAACCACGGCTCTTTGCAAACTGGGGTCAGTTGGCTCGTCCATGAGCTTGGTCGCCTCATCCAACGCATCCACCAGGTTCTCTGCGCGGCTCACGCGATCTTCACCGAAAACGTCCTGGGCGATCTCCACTAGCTCATCAAGGTCCATCGCCCGCGGCGTAGGCATTGAGGTGACAACGATGCGTTCCATTGCCGGCTCGATCTCTACCAGCATCGCTTCGATCGCTTTGTCTTCCATCGCTGAGAAGACACCGACCAGATAGTCGGTTTGGAACGCCTCTTGGAGACCCTCCCTCATGACCGCGACACCCGCTGGGTTGTGGGCGGCATCGACGATGACTGTAGGTGAGCGCCGAACAATCTCGAGGCGTCCCGGCGAGCGGGCTTGCATGAAACCCTGCTCAACAATCTCAGCCTGCAGGGCACGCCCACCCATCATGGCCTCAACAGCAACCAGCGCGGCTGCGGCGTTCTGGGCCTGGTGAGCACCGTGGAGAGGAACAAACAGGTCTTCGTAAAGCGCAGCGGGGGTCCGTACAGAAATCAGCTGTCCGCCAACCCCGCTTTGGCGTGACTCAACGCTCCAGTCAACGCCTTCAAGGCGCATGAGCGCGTCAACTTCCGCAGCACGCTTTTGGATCACTTCTAAGGCCTCGGGTTCTTGCGCGCTGACAACCGCAATCCCCCCTGCCTTGATGATCTCTGCTTTCTCGGCCGCTATCTCTCCCAGCGTCTCCCCCAGGTAGTCCTGGTGGTCAATAGAAATGGGGGTGATGACCTGCACGCCAGCAGGTGCAACGTTGGTCGCGTCCCAGCGTCCCCCCATCCCCACCTCGACCACCGCAACGTCAACGGGGATGTCAGCGAAAGCCGCGAGCGCCGTGATAGTGAGTGCCTCAAAGTAGGAAACCTGAGGGCCGCCCGCCTCTTTCGCCTTTTCGTCAACCATCTGGATGTAGGGTTCAACGTCCCTCCAGGCAGCCAAAAACTCTTTTGCAGACAGCGGCTGACCGTTCACCTGAATGCGTTCACGAACGCTTTGCAGGTGGGGCGAGGTGAAGGTGCCGCTCCGCAAGCCAAACCCACTCAGCAGAGCGCTTGCGAGCCGTGTTGTCGAGGTTTTCCCGTTAGTGCCTGCCACGTGAATGATCGGGTAGAGGTCCTGGGGGTCTCCCAGGATGTAGAGGACCTCCTGGACCCGCTCCAGGCTGGGGTCGAACTGGTGCTCGGTTGTCCTGGCTGCCAGTTCTTTGTAGACGACGTTTAGCTCGGCTTCTGCCTCCGCCTCATCCAGGAGCGCTTCTTGTTCAGCCTCCGGGTCTTCGTCTTCTTCTTGCGGCTCCGGCCCGTCGCCAAGGATGGAAGCGATCAGTTCGGGGTCAGCTCCGGCCAGGAGGGTGTCGCGAACAACCGCGCGGAGAGCTTCCAGTTCGTCGTCTTCGCCTTCTTCCGTGTCCTCTTCGGCTAGCTCCTCCTCGTCATCTTCCTCTGCCGCCAACAGGTAGGGAATCAGTTCGGGGTCAATGGACCCGGCCGCTTCGAAGCCTTCTTCTTCGCTGTTACTGGTCATCGCTAACCCTTTCCACGCTGATTGAGACTGCGTCGCCCTCGGTCACTTCAAGGGCCTTCGCAAGGGTCTCGTGGGCAATCATTTCCTTGTAGGTCTCCACAGTCTGACCGCGACCTTCCGGCACCACAAGGGAGACGCGGATCCGGTCCGCGACGTGCAGCCCGGCATCCTTGCGTGCGTCCTGAATGGATCGCACAAGGTCACGGGCGTAACCTTCGGCTTCAAGTTCGTCCGTGATCGCGGTGTCCAGGACTACGAAGGTCCCGCCGTCAAGGACGCTCGCAACCTCTTCACCGCTACCGCTCACAGCAGTGGTAAGGGAGAACTGTCCACCCTCAAGCCGCACGGGTTCGTCGCCGGCCAAGACTCCAGGGAAGACCACGGTTCCGCTCTCTGGATCGAACTCCCACTCCCCCGACTTAGCAGCAGTGAAGAGTTTCGAGGTGAGGGGCCGGACGTCGGGGTGGAAGTCCCGGGGGGAAAGTGACAGTGCGTGCGTCACTTGGAAGCCGGAGTCTTCTGGCGCGACGGCTCGCACGTCCTTCACATTGACCTCGGACGCAATCACCGGTGCGAAGCTCCCCAGGCGCTCGTGGTTTTCAGCAACGACGGTCAGGGTTCCCAACGGCTGGCGAACGCGAACCGAGTTCGTTTTCCGAAGCGCGTGGGCCGCGGAGACGATGTCGCGGATCTCGTCCATGTCCTCAACCAGTTCAGGGTCGCTCCATTGCTCTGGCAGCACCGGGTAGTCGGTCAAGTGGACGGATTCGTCGCCCGTGAGCCCCCGCCAGATTTCCTCGGTCACCAGAGGGAGGAGCGGTGCCGCAATCTCAGCGAAAACTAATAGTGCGGTGTAGAGGACGTTGAACGCGTCTTTGTCCTCGTCCCAAAAACGCTGACGTTGGGTGCGGACGTACCAGTTCGTGATGACGTCAAGGTGACCGCGCAGGGCGGCGGACGCGCGGGGGATGTCGTAGTCGTCCATGGCGGCGCGAACTTCTTCCGTGACTTCCAAGGTGCGCGCCAGGAGGTACCGGTCCATCTCCGGGAGTCCCGCAATGTCCGCGTCTGTGGTGTCCAAGCGATCCAGGACAATCCCTTCGCCTCCGTTGCAGGCGTTGCCATAGAGAGTCAGGAAGTAGTAGGTGTTCCAAAGTGGCAGTAGCACCTGACGCACGGCGCCGCGGATGCCCTCTTCAGTGACAATCAGGTTGCCGCCTCGAACAACAGGAGAATCCAGCAGAAACCAGCGCATGGCGTCCGACCCGTAGGTGTCAAACACTCCGGTGACGTCCGGGTAGTTGCGCAGGGACTTACTCATCTTGCGTCCGTCGTTCCCCAGAATGATCCCGTGAACCAGGGAGGTGCTGAAGGCGGGCTTGTCGAATAGTGCCGTGGCAAGAACGTGCAGGGTGTAGAACCATCCGCGGGTCTGTCCGATGTACTCAACGATGAAGTCGCCGGGGTAGTGGTCCTCGAACCATTCCTGGTTTTCAAAGGGGTAGTGCGCGGAAGCGAACGGCATGGCGCCCGATTCAAACCAGCAGTCAAGAACTTCGGGGACGCGGCGCATCATCGTTTTCCCGCTAGGGTCGTCCGGATTCGGGCGTACCAGAGTGTCGACAGCGGGGCGGTGCAGGTCGATGTCCTCAACCGGGACGCCGAAGTCCTCTGAAATCTGCTGGTAGGACCCGTAAACGTCGATCCTGGGGAAGCGCGGGTTGTCCGACTTCCAAACGGGGATGGGGGCGCCCCAGAAGCGGGTGCGGCTGATGGACCAGTCGCGAGCTCCTTCAAGCCACTTGCCGAACTGCCCGTCTCTTAGGTGCGAGGGAACCCAGTTGATTTCTTCGTTCAGTTCCAGCATCCGGTCGCGGAACTTCGTGACCTCGACGAACCATGAGGATACGGCGCGGTAGATCAGCGGTTGGCGGCAGCGCCAGCAGTGGGGGTAAGAGTGCAGGTAGGAGTCCTGTTTGACTAGGACTGGGCGGCGGGATTCCTCAAGGCGCTCCACCGGGCCGGTTCCTTCGCGCAGGTCGGAAAGGATCAGCCGGTTTGCGTCGAAGACCTGGACGCCTTCGTAGTCGGGGACGGCTGGGGTGAACTTGCCTGAGTCGTCGACGGGCACGACGGTGCCGATGCCGTTCTCCTTACAGACTTTCATGTCGTCTTCACCGAAAGCGGGAGCCATGTGGACAAGCCCGGTGCCGTCCTCCGTTGTGACAAAGTCTGCGGTGACGATTTGGAAGGCTTCTGACCCTGGCGCAACTTCTGGGTCCAGCCCCTCAAAGTAGGGGAACATGGGCGCGTAGCGCCTACCGGCAAGCTCGCTGCCCTGCACCGTGCTTGTGGGGAGTTCTAGTGCTTGTTCCGCGGTTTCAACGCCGAGTTCGGGAAGGAACTGGTCTACCAGGTCGGCGGCGATGATGACGCGGCGCCCTGCCAGCTTCCCCTCTTCCGGGGTGATAACTGCGTAGTCAACGTCCGGGTGGACTGCGACTGCAAGGTTGGATGGCAGGGTCCAGGGGGTCGTCGTCCAGACCAGGGCAAGTTCGTCGGTTGCGTTTCCATCCTCGTCAAGCAGCGGGATGCCGACCGTCGCTGTCTGGTCTTGGCGATCCTGGTAGACGTCGTCGTCCATCTTCAGTTCGTGGTTCGACAGGGGGGTTTCGTCGTTCCAGCAGTAGGGCAGCACAGAGTAGCCCTCATAGATGTAGCCCTTGTCAAACAGGGTCTTGAACGCCCAAAGGGTTGACTCCATGTACTCCGGGTCAAGCGTCTTGTAGTCGTCCTTGAAGTCCACCCAACGCGCCTGGCGAGTCACGTAGTCTTCCCATTCGCGCGTGTAGCGCAGCACGGAAGTCTGGCAGGCGTCGTTGAAAGCCTTGATGCCGATCCCCGTGGGTCCTTCCACCTGGGACTTGTCGACAATGCCCAGTTCACGTTCAGTTTCAAGCTCTGCGGGCAGACCGTGAGTGTCCCAGCCAAAGCGGCGTTCGACGCGATGCCCCAGCTGTGTTTGGTAGCGGCCCACAACGTCTTTCACATAGCCGGTGAGGAGGTGGCCGTAGTGGGGCAGGCCGTTCGCGAAGGGCGGGCCGTCGTAAAAGACGAACTCGTTTGACCCGGATTCGCCCGCATCCCGCTGTTCAATGGACTTTTGGAACGTGTCGTCTTCAGCCCAGTACTGGAGGACCTGCTCTTCAATAGCAGGAAAGTTAGGCTTCGGGTCAACCTCCGCGTCGTCCCTGTGCAGGGGAAAGCGTTTCGAAGTGTCTTTTTCGGCCACTGTCTTCGTCCTTTCGCTTCGCTGCGTCGGACGAGGATTGCTCCCCGCGGTACCACCCCGCTTGCACCAAGGTTTTGGTGCCACTTGTCTTCAAGGCTGTGTCGGGCCCGCCCGTTCGGTTCTAGTAGGCGCCGTAGCGCTGTTCTTCCGAATGCTCCCCGGTGATTGCCGGATCAACGCCCTCCCATGATAGGGGCAGGTAGCGGGGTTCGGTGTGTGAGGTTCAGCGACCCCGCCCCTGCGATTCGGCTGCGAGTCGCCGCTATCGCCGCCTCTAAGTGCCACGACCCGCAGCCGAACCGGAAGGTCGGTGTAGTCCCGGGGGTCCTCCCCAAGTTGCTTGCTGGCGGCTATGCACAGAGCGCTGCTTGGGAGGGATTTTGTCGGGACTAAAACCTAGACTGGGGGGTGAGCGATGCCACAGCGGCGGCGCGGACGGCGATGGGGGAAGCATGGCACTTCGAGCACAGATCACAGGAGCAATAACTGAACCGGTCTTGCGGTTCACACCGAAACAACAGTCGGTCCTGGATTTTCGTATCAACGCGACGGCAGCAGTCAGGAATAAGGCGACTGGGCAGTGGGAAGACCTGGGGTCTCCCCTTTGGGTTTCGGTTGCGTTCTGGGAGCACGAAGCACAGACCCTCAACGAAACCCTGGATAAGGGCGACCGGGTCACTGTAGAGGGAACGTTGGTTCAAGAAACCTACAAGCGCCGGGATGGGGCTGAAGGCACTTCTTTGTCCTTGCGGTGGCCGAAGTTCCTGGGAGTTGTTCCCAGCAGACGCCCCACGCAGGGCCAGCCGCCAGCTGCGGCGGCCCCGGCAGCGGACCCCTGGGCAACTGACGCGCCCTCCGGGGGCGCTCCCTTCTAGGAAGAGCGGGAACGGTAACGGGCCCCCACCCAAGGGGTGGAGGCCCGCGTATCCCATCAACACAGTGTGAGAGTCCGGTGCTACAGGCGCTTGTCGCACCGGCCCTCGGGCTCAACAGTAAGCAACCCAGTTGAGTAAAGGCTTAGACGATCCTGGGAACTTGCTGGGAACCAAGAACCCTCCCCTCAGGACGCTCGGGTTCAACCCCGCAAGGGCCGCGGAGTAGCATTGCCGAATGAGCAAGACAGATTCTTTGAAAGCCCACGTCCTGGAAACAGCCGCGATGGACGAGTCCGTACGCCCCCAAGACGACTTTTTCCGCCACATCAACGGGAAGTGGCTAGAGAACCACGTGATCCCAGCCGACCGCGCGTCGGACGGCGAGTTCTACCGGCTCCGCGACCGCAGCGAAGAGTTCACCCACGAAATCGCTAAAGACGCGCTGAGCGGCGCCATCACCGGTCCCGAAGCTGAACGCATCGCGATCCTCTACGGACAGTTCATGGACGAAAGCCGCCTCAACCACTTGGGTGCGGCTCCTCTTCATCCTCTTCTTGGCCCCATCGAAAAGGCTGAGACGCACGCTGAACTCGCGTTTGTGATGGGTGATCTTGCCCGGTCAGGCCTCTCCGGATTGTTCTCCTGCGGCGTTGCCGCGTCCCTAAACGACACGTCCAAGTACGCGTTCTACATCGAGCAGGGCGGCCTGGGCCTTCCGGATGAGTCCTACTACAGCAACGAAGAGTACGAAGAATACCGCGTCAAATACCAAGAACACATCGGGCGCATCCTGACGCTGGTCGGTGTTGCCTCGACTGAAAGCGCGGACGAGATTGCCGCGGAAGTCATGACGTTTGAAACCCTGCTGGCCGGCTACCACTGGGACATCGTGAAAAGCCGCGACGTCCTCGCACAAAACAACCCGCGCGACTGGACTCTGCTCACTGAGGAAGCCCCGGGCTTCAACTGGGAAGACTGGGATCGGGGCCTTGGGATCTCCCTCGACGGCAAAAACCTGTCGGTCAGCCAGCCGGACTTCGTCGTTGCTGCCAGCGACCTGTGGAAGCGCACGCACCTGCACACCCTCAAATACTGGCTTGCCCGCCAAGTCGCGGACGCGTTCGCGCCCTACCTCAGCAACGAAATCGCTGAAGAGACGTTTGATTTTTACGGCCGTACCCTCGCCGGCATTGAGAAGATGCGGCCCAGGTGGAAGCGCGCATTGAGCCTTGTTGAGGACCTTGTCGGGTTCGACATGGGCAAGCTTTACGTTGAACGGCACTTCCCAGCCGAATACAAGGAGCGGATGGACCACCTGGTTCAGAACCTGCTTGACGCTTACCGCGACTCCATCAAAGAGTTGGATTGGATGGGGGACGACACGAAGGCGCTGGCCCTCGCGAAGCTCGACACGTTTACCCCGAAGATTGGGTACCCAGACAAGTGGCGGGACCTCACGGGGATGCAGATTTCCGACGATAAGACGCTGGTTGAGAATGTTTTGGCTGCGGAAGAGTTCGACACGGAGTGGGAGTTCAGCAAGCTAGGGACAGAGGTGGACCGGCTGGAGTGGATGATGACTCCTCAAACGGTGAACGCCTACTACTACCCGTCCATGAACGAAATCGTGTTCCCAGCAGCGATCCTGCAGCCTCCATTCTTCAACCCCGAAGCGGATGATGCGGTTAACTACGCGGGGATCGGCGCTGTCATTGGCCACGAAATCGGGCACGGTTTCGACGATCAGGGCAGCCAGTTCGACGCCGCCGGAAACGTCAGCAACTGGTGGAACGAAGCCGACCGTGAAGCTTTCGAAGAACGCACCAAGTCGCTGATCGACCAGTATGACCAGTTCTCCCCCGCTGCCCTCGACGACAGCCACAAGGTGAATGGTGCACTGACGATTGGTGAGAATATTGGTGATCTTGGTGGCCTTTCGATCGCGTGGAAAGCGTGGCAGAAAGCGCTGGCTGAAGAGGGCATTGAGTCTGTCGAGGACGCCCCAGAGATTGATGGGCTGAGCGGAGCAGAGCGTTTCTTTGCGTCCTGGGCGCGGATCTGGCGCGGGAAGCACCGCGATGACTACGCGATCCAGTTGCTTGCGGTTGACCCGCACTCCCCCGCAGAGTTCCGCTGCAACGGGATCCTCGCCAACTTCACCCCATTCGCCGACTACTACGGGCTGCAGGAAGGTGACGGTCTCTGGGTTGCCCCTGAAGATCGCGTGACCATCTGGTAGACCCCAGCTGCTGGCTGGCCCCCGCTGGCTTGGGGAGCGTTACAACTTTGACAATCCGAAAACACTGAAAACCCGAAAGAGACTGATGCCTGGTTTGAACCTGACGCGCGCTGAAGCAGAGGACCGCGCAAAACTCCTGCACGTGAACAGCTACGACGTGGATCTTGACCTCTCCGGTGAAGGCGAGACCTTCCGCACGAAGACCGTTATCGACTTTGACTCAAAGGAAGGCGCCTCCACTTTCCTAGACATGGTGGCGGCCAAGGTTCACGCTGTGGAGCTGAATGGCGAGTCAGTCTCAGTGGCGCTCTACGGTGACAACCGATTTCCTCTTGAGGGGCTGAAGAAAAAGAACCGGCTGTTTGTCGACGCCGACTTCTTCTACATGAACACGGGCGAAGGAATGCACAGGAGCGTCGACCCCGCGGACGGCAAAGTCTACCTGTACTCGCAGTTCGAGGTGCCGGACGCCAGACGCGTCTACCCAACGTTTGAACAGCCTGACCTGAAGGCCTCGTTCACGTTCACCGTGAAAGTCCCCAGCTCCTGGACCGTGTTCTCGGTGTCTCCGACGCCGGTCCCTGAGCTCGAAGACGGTTTCTCAACGTTCCGCTTCGCGCCAACCCCGCGCATCTCGACGTACATCACTGCGATTGTTGCGGGCCCCTACGTCGGGAAGACCGCGGCAATCCGCTCGATCGATGGGCGAGAAATCGACCTGGGCGTCTTCTGCCGTGCCTCTCTCGGAGAGTATCTGGACGCGGACCGGATCATCCAGATCACTGAGCAGGGCTTCGGCTTTTTCGAAAACGCGTACGGAATCCCCTACCCCTTCACGAAGTATGACCAGATCTTTGTTCCTGAGTTCAATGCTGGTGCAATGGAAAACGCCGGCTGCGTGACCCTGCGCGACCAGTACATCTTCCGTTCGAAGCCGACCGACTGGCAGCTGGAAAGCAGAACAAACACGATTCTTCACGAGCTCGCTCACATGTGGTTCGGTGACCTTGTCACCATGAAGTGGTGGGACGATCTGTGGCTGAATGAGTCGTTCGCAGAGTTCATGGCCCATTTGGCGACCGCTGAGGCGACTCAGTGGGCTGACGCGTGGGTTGGCTTCATGGGCCGGAAAGAGTGGGGGCTTGCTCAAGACCAGAAGCCTTCAACCCACCCGATCAGGGCTGACATGCGAGACCTGGAGGATGTCGAGGTCAACTTTGACGGCATCACCTATGCGAAGGGTGCGTCGGTCCTCCGCCAGATGGTCGCTTACGTTGGCCGCGAAAACTTCTTCCAAGGCATCAACGCTTACCTGACTAAGCACGCGTTCGACAACGCTTCCCTTCAGGATCTGCTGGATGAACTGGAGGTAGCTTCGGGCAGGGACATGTCTGCGTGGAGCAAGGTCTGGGTAGAGGAGGCGGGAGTCAACCTTCTAAAGCCAGCGGTCGAGGTGGCCGAGGACGGAACGATCGAGTCTCTTTCGGTGATTCAGGAGTCGTTCACCCCGGGCGCTTCGCTTCGCCCCCACCGGTTGATTGTTTCGGGCTACAGCCTGAACCCTGATGGGGAGCTGGAGCAAGTCTTCACTGAGGAACTTGATGTTGACGGCGCCTCCACCCCGGTCCCGCAAGCGACGGGCTTGGAGCGGCCCGACCTGATCCTGGTTAACGATCAAGACCTCGCTTACGCCAAAGTCCGCCTTGACCCAGCTTCGCTAGAGTTTGCGACGCAGAACATCGCGCTCGTGAAGGATGCTCTGACCCGCCGAGTACTCATGGCTGCGGCCTGGGACATGACCCGGGACGGTCAGATGCCCGCGACCCAATTCCTGGATTTGGCGTTGAGGGACCTGCAGATCGAGGATTCTATTTCCGCAGCCAGCGCCATCTTGAACCAGGTTGACATAGCAGTCACTTCCTTTGTTGCCCCAGAAAATAGGGCTGCGCGTCTGGAAAGCACTGCGGAAAGGCTGCAAGGCCTGGCTAAGGCTGCCCCTGCGGGATCTGACCAGCAGCGCTTACTTGTGCAAGCAGCCGCGCGAAGGGCCTTCACGCCTAGGCAGTACGACTACCTTCAGGACTTGCTGGATGGCAAGGAAATCTTGGAAGGCCTAGAGGTTGATGTGGACTTGCGCTGGGATCTCCTGTTCGCACTAGTTCGCGGCGGGAAAGCCGGAGAGCAGGAAATTGCTGCCCAGCTTGCAGAAGATGAGACCTTGACTGGGGAGCAGAACGCTGCTCGGGCCCGCGCAACAGTCAACTCTGCGACCATTCGCAAGCAGACGTGGGAAACCATCATGACGGAATCGGGTGTGCCGAACGACACCCTATGGGCCATGGCCCGGGGCTTCTGGAGTCACGTTTCCACCGAGCCTGTGGTGTATGAGCCGTTCGCAGAGGGCTACTTTGACCACTTGGTCCGCACGTGGGAGCATCACACGTTCCAGATCGGTTCTCGCCTTGCGGAGGTTATGTTCCCAAGCTCCCTCACCGGCTATCTGCCGCAGGCTCGGGTTCCGGAGAAGGCTCAGGCCTGGCTAGAGGAGCACCCGGAACAGCCTGAGTCGCTGCACCGCCTGGTTGGCGAGCAGCTTTCGGACTCTCTGAGGATGCTCGCTGCTCAGGCTTGCGACGCCGCCTGCTGACCCCAGGCAGGCCCCAGCAGGGCCCCCGCCCCGCGGGGGCGGGCTCCCCACGGGCCCACCCCACCCCCGTTTCGGCTGCGCATCCCGATTGCCGCCAGCATTTACTGGTTCGGCTGCGCATCCCAGCCGTTTTGGCTGGGATGCGCGCTACCTTGAGGCCTCGACTGGGCCGCGGTTGGCCACCAAACCCAGTGAACAACGTCGTCGTTTTTGTGCACCCGCAGCCGAAAACAGGACGCAGGGAATCGGACGCGTAGTGCGCCGACCGCCCTAGGCTGACAAACGCCACCAGCAGTTCGCCTGATCCCGCGACGAGTCGAGTCGCGGGCACCGCTTTTTCTGGGGACCTGCTCACCTTTTTCGCGCGAAGAACCGGTGCGATGATACTTTGAAAGCGTCGAAGTTGGCGGCGAAGCCACACGCTGGTTTGCGCAAGAGGGGTGGACACGTGTCTCAAGCTGAAGCGATCCTTGCAGGGCTAGGCGGACCAAAAAACGTTCAAGACGTCGAACCCTGTATTACTCGACTTCGGGTTGACGTGCTGGACCAAAACCTGGTGAACGAAGCTGCCCTGGCCGAGGCCGGAGCCTTCGGGGTAGTCCAGGTCGGGACGACCGTTCAAGTCGTAGTCGGACCTGTTGCCGACTCGCTCGCAGACGCGATCAACCGGATCCTCTAGGAGCTCGGCGCTTTAGCCGATGCTCCTCCTTGTGCCGACCCAGTCTTCTAGGTTCGGCCCTGGCTTTCAGTCCAGATAACGCCGGGCTAGCGACCAGGGTAGAGCGATCTCCCCACTCCTAGTGAGGCGCTCCTTCCGTTACCACGCCCTGCAGCTGGTTCCCTCGGGTTTGACCCTAGGCCGGCAGACTCCACCCCAAGCTGACGGGCTTCACCCCATCCTGGACGGTCCAAACGGACGTCGGCAGTCCAAACGGATCCAAAAGGGTGAAAAACCTGGGTGTTCTGTCCGTTTGGACTGCTCATGACCGTAAGCACCGCCCATGAGAGCCCAGCTCTCGCCCGCAACGCCACGCCTCATCGCAGACTCGACACTACAAAGCCGAAGTCCTAGCTCAGACGCAGGCCAGGTCCCAGCGCGGCCGAGGAAGCCAACTCGAAGTACGCAATGCGCAGCCGAAACAGTGGTGCCGGACGCGCGGCCAAAACAGCGAGTGCGGGAGCGGGCTGCCCGTCCTACAGGACTCCCCGCTTCTTCCTTCCGAACTCATCACGCATCGTCGCAAAGACCCCTTCATCCGAATCGCTACCCGCGTCGCGCGCCAGATCCTCAATCCACACCCTGTGGCCCGCGTCGTCCGCCAGCGGCACCCTCCAATTCGGGTACTCGTGCTCCGTCCCCGGGAAGTTCTGGGGCCTGCGCTCCCCCACCTGATCCACAAGCGCCGCAGCAACCAGCCGGGATGGGGTCCTAGACACGTAGCGGTGCAGTGCCTCTATCACCTGACGCTCCGTCGGATCCGCCGGCACTAGCCCGTACTCGGTTAGGCGCGCAACCGTCTTCTCCTGCTCAATCCGGTCGCGCTCACGCACCACCTCAACCGGGTCTACGAGCAGGTCCATCTCATCGCGCAGAGTCGTCTGCACGCCTTCAAGGTAGCCGCGGGTCGGCGGTAAATCATGGGTGTTGACGGTTGCAAGCACCCCACTGCGGTATTCATGCGAGTGGAGCGGCATGTCCAAGTGGTCCTTCTCAAACCAGAACACAGACGTGCCAAGGATGCCGCGCTCCTCCAAGTATTCGCGGACCCAAGGCTCAACCGTCCCCAAGTCTTCCCCGATGAGGATTGCGTCAGCCCGATGCGCTTCCAGCAGCAGCACCCCAACCATCGCCTCGTGGTCGAAGTAGACGTAGGTGCCGTCGGCAGGTCCACCGTCCGAAGGGTGCCACCAAAGCCTAAACAACCCCAGGATGTGGTCGATGCGGAGGGCATCAGCAAGCTCCAGAGCAGAACGGATGACTTGCCGGAAGGGCTCGTACCCAACCTCAGCGAGCCGCGCGGGAATCCACGGGGGTTGCGTCCAGCTCTGTCCCTTCTGCGCGTACATGTCGGGCGGGGCGCCAACGTACATCCCAGGCGCAAACAACTTGGGCGAGGACCAGTAGTCCGAACCCGACGGGTGCGTCCCAACCGCCAGGTCCGCCATGACACCGATAGGCATCCCTATGCGCGCCCCAACCTGGTTCGGCACCCGGAGCTGATCCGCCGCGATCCATTGCAGCCACTGGTAGTAGCGCACTAGATCCGCGTGATCCTCCGCGAATTCCTTCGACTCATCGGTCGCAGCGCTTCGGTACTCCTTCGGTAGGTTCGTTGTCCCAAGCACCTCCGTGATCGCCGACCACAGTGCATGCCTGTAGAGATCCTCGCCACCCTCAAGACAGAACGCCTCAAACTCCGCTTGCCGGTAAACAGGACGAGGAACCGCGTAGATCAGCCGCAACGCCCGATCCTTCGCTTCCCATGTGGCGTCGCGGTCCAGTTGCGCGTCCTCGGACTCGTTCGCAACAGACGCCCTCAGCTTCGCGATCTTCTCCCTCTTGTTTTTCCCGAGGGACGCGTACTCCGGGATAGCTTCTGGGCGAATGTAGGTGACATTCAGCCAACGCCTGGAAACCGGGCGGTATGGAGAATTGTCGATCGGGACCGTGCTTTCCGAAGCGTGCAAGGGATTGATGAGAACGAAATCAGCACCTTCTTGGCCGCAGACGGCAATCAAGTCCGCGAGATCTTCCGCGTCCCCAACACCCCACGACCCGCGCGACATAACGGAGTAGGCCTGCACGTTCACACCCCAGTACCGCTGCTCACCAGAGAGCACGCCCGGCGCGAGCTTCGCGGGCACTACGTAGAGCGGCGCGGAAACCGGCTCTCCCTCATCAACCCGTGCGTAAACCTTGTGGTAGCCGAGCGGCAGAGTTGCGGGGATCTGGAAAGTGGCGCGGCCGCGCAGTGTCCCGTCAACGAGGTGAGGCTCAACGTAAACGTCTTTCGCAACGAGCGCGCCGGAGCTGCCGTCTTCCAGCACGTACCACGCGTTCACCTGTTGTCCGTCATCAACATGGACCTGCAGGTCCGCTTCATTTCCTTCACGAACCACCGTGCAGACGGGCAGCGTCCGCATCCAGGGGAGGTCTTCCGAGTGGCGGATCGCCCGCAGCACAGCCTCATTAGAGCAGCCGGGCATGACCGGCACACCCATCGCTGAGAGAACCTTCAGCAAGGATTCAGAGGAAACCTCAGTCAGTTCCCCTCCAAAGCCGTAGTACGAGGTGGCAACACGGTTAAGGTCCGCGAGGCGCCTCAGTGCGTCGATGTCGACTGGCGTTCGTTCAGTCTGGACTTCTTCGTCCACGTCTCCCCCTAGAGTTCAAAGGATTCTCCGCGCCTGCGGATCCGACTTCGAGGATACCGCTTTCAGGCAGTGGGCAGACCTCTCTTAGGGCAGGTGGGAGCGCGAAGATGGTCTTATGTACGCCGTGATCGAAGTGCCCCAGTTGGACCAGGAGCCCGTCGCTTCAGTGTTGCGGGTTCTCCAGTTGACGCCTCGCAGTGCGCTCGCGGGATTTGACGCGACATTTGTTGGCCGCTCGCTGCCGCAGGCGCGGCGGATATACGGAGGACAGGTGGTCGCCCAAGCGCTGCTCGCAGCCGCCGCTACTATTGCTGACCCGGATCGTCTTCCACACTCCCTACACGCATACTTCCTGAGGGGCGGGGACCCAAGTGGGCCGCTGGACTTCAATGTGCTCACGCTCCGTGATGGTGGTTCGTTTTCCGCTCGCAGCGTCACAGCGCAGCAGAAAGACCGGGAACTGCTGGTGATGAACGCGTCCTTCCATGCCGCCGAGGACGGGCTCCAAACTCAAGCGGAGCCCCCTGAAGTGGTGGGACCGGATCGCGCAGACTCTGCGCTAGCTCTGTTTAGGGACCTGGACCACCCTGTCGCGAAGTTTCTGGGTAAGACAGCCGCTTTTGATGTTCGCCACGTGCAGAAGTCGCTCTACGTGGGCCCTGCCCCGGCGCGCGAAACAACCCAGCAGCTGTGGATGAAACCCCGCACACCAATCCGGGGTGCATCTCAAGGTGTGGAGAGGGCCCTCCTTGCGTACGTCGTTGACCAAGTGATGTTGGAGCCCAGCCTGCGCTCCGTGGGGCTGCATTGGTCGACCCCCGGCATGTCTCTGGCTTCCCTAGACCACGCAATGTGGTTTCACAGGGACGTTGACATCAACGACTGGTTGCTGTTCGACGGGAACAGCGTGTCGGTTGGGGGCGGAAGGGCCAAAGCTGACATCCGCATCTTCTCCCGTAGTGGGGAGCTGGTTGCCTCAGCTGCTCAAGAGGGCATGGTGAGGGTCCCAGCGCCCGGCGAAAAGCAGGGCGGGCGCTGGACCTTCAGCGACTAGTCGCGGCGCAGGCGCCTGTGCGTGGCGCTCTTCGGCCTAGCAGCTTCGACTCCAAGACGCTCAACTTTGTTCTTCTCATAGTCTTCGAAGTTTCCTTCGAACCAGTGCCATTTCGCCTGGTCGTCATCGGTTCCTTCCCACGCCAGGATGTGGGTGGCGACGCGGTCCAGGAACCAGCGGTCGTGGGTGACAACCACTGCGCATCCGGGGAAGTTTTCCAGAGCGTTTTCTAGCGAACTCAAAGTTTCGACGTCTAGGTCGTTGGTAGGTTCGTCCAGGAGCAGCAGGTTTCCGCCCTGCTTCAGGGTGAGCGCCAGGTTGAGTCGGTTTCGTTCACCGCCGGAAAGCACGCCGGCAGGCTTCTGCTGGTCAGCACCTTTGAAACCGAACGCGGACACGTAGGCACGCGAAGGCATTTCAACGTTGCCGACCTGGATGTAGTCAAGGCCGTCTGAGACAACTTCCCAGAGTGGTTTGTCCGGGTCGATGCCGGCGCGGTTCTGGTCGACGTAAGAAATCTTGACGGTTTCCCCGATGTCCAGGCCCCCGTCATCGAGGTCCTCAAGGCCAACAATGGTTTTGAACAGGGTTGTCTTGCCGACACCGTTCGGCCCGATCACACCAATGATCCCGTTGGGTGGCAAGGAGAAGCTGAGGTCCTCAATCAGAACACGGTCCCCAAAGCCCTTCTTCAGTTTCTTCGCCTCAATGACGACGGAACCCAAGCGGGGCCCAGGCGGGATCTGGATCTCTTCAAAGTCGAGCTTGCGGGTGCGTTCAGCTTCCGCCGCCATCTCCTCGTACCTCTCCAGACGGGCCTTCTGCTTCGCCTGACGCCCCTTGGGACTGGTGCGAACCCAATCCAGTTCATCCTTCAGTCGCTTGGCTAGCTTCTGGTCCTTTTTCCCCTGGATCTGCAGCCTGCGCTGCTTCTCTTCGAGGTAGGTGGTGTAGTTACCTTCGTAGGGGTAGAGCCGCCCGCGGTCGACCTCCGCAATCCACTCCGCAACGTGGTCCAGGAAGTAGCGGTCGTGGGTGATCGCGATGACAGCACCCGGGTAGGACTTCAGGTGCTTCTCCAGCCACAGGACGGATTCGGCGTCCAGGTGGTTGGTGGGTTCGTCTAGCAAAAGCAGGTCCGGCGCTTCAAGAAGCAGCTTACAAAGGGCGACGCGACGACGTTCACCACCCGAGAGGACGCTCACGGGGGTGTCGCCTGGGGGGCAGCGGAGCGCTTCCATTGCCTGGTCCAGCTGGGAGTCAAGATCCCAGCCGTTCACTGCGTCAATCTCCGTTTGCAGCTCCCCCATCTCCGCTAGCAGCGCGTCAAAGTCTGCGTCCGGGTCGGCCATAGCTTCAGAGATCTCGTTGTACCTAGCAAGCTTTTCGACGGTGTCCTTCACGCCTTCCTGCACATTCTCAAGGACCGTCTTTCCTTCGTCCAGCTTCGGTTCTTGCTCCAGGATTCCCACCGAGTAGCCGGGCGTCAGGCGCGCCTCACCGTTGGATGGTTCGTCAAGGCCTGCCATGATCCGCAGGATCGAGGATTTACCGGCGCCGTTGGGTCCCACCATGCCGATCTTCGCGCCGGGCAGGAAAGCCATGGTGACGTCATCCAGGATGACCTTGTCCCCGTGGGCTTTCCGTGCCCGCACCATTGAGTAGATGTACTCAGCCACTTGTTTGTCTCCTACTGCAGAGCTTTTGCTTTACTCCCATGCTAGACGGCGCAGAAACAAATCAGAGGTGGCGTCCTGCCGCTAAGGTCACTAAGCGGCTTTCCTCTCTTTCTCTTCCTGGTCAAGTACCAGGTCCAGCTCTGTGGGGGTGTCTTCAACTTCACTACCTTCCTCGTCCCGCTCTTCGGCGTCCTCGATCTCTTCTGGCGCCGGGCGCGTCGGTTCGCGGCGCAACCTGGAAAAGCTGGCGACTCCGAAGACTAGGTCGTGGCCGAAGGTGACCGCGTGGATCGCGATGTCTCCTTGGGCTTCCCCGTCTTTGTTGATCCAATACTGGGCCGCCGGGCGTCCAATCACGACAATGGGTGCGCCCCTTCGCAAAGAAAGCTCTGCGTGCTCGGCAAGAACACCCCAGCTTTTCACTGTGAACCACTGGGGTTCCCCGTCCTCCCACTGCCCATCATCGCGCCGGCGCGCCCTGGGCACCGCCATCCTGAACCTTGCGAAAGGCTTTACCCCTTCTTCCTGACTGCGGTGAAGCGCTATGTCGGATGCGACCCGGCCCCTCAGGATCATTAGATCTTGCACGCTCATTGCTGTTTCCTTCCAAGTTGGTTAGAAGGCGCCGCTGCGCCTCACCGCTACTCTTCGGGACTTCGCCTGAGAGGGGGAAGGAAAGCCTACCAACCTGTGGAAGAAGGCTTAGTTGGCGCTTTGGGGACCACCAGCGAAGTCAGCGAACGAACGCTCAGCTTGAGCCAGCACCCGGGCAGCTAGGTCGTTGTAGTAACCATGCTCACTCACAAGCTCTTCGGGGAACAGAGCCCTGCGGTAGTACTCAAGTTCCACGATAGAGTCTTGGATGTCAGCAAGGGCGCGGTGCGACCCGTTCTTTGCGGGAGCGCACGCATACACCCGTGGGTACCAGCGTTTCGCGAGTTCCTTCACCGTCGAAACATCGATGATGCGGTAGTGCAGGTGGTCTGTCACCTGCGGCATATATGCGCGGAGGAATCGTTGGTCTTGGCCAACGGAGTTCCCGGCTAGGAGCGCGCTACCTTCTTCAGGGACAACCCTCTTCAAGTAGTCAACAACCTGCTTCTCTGCGTCCTCAAGTGACATTCCGCTTTCAAGGCGCTCCAGCAGCCCGGAGTCCGTGTGCATGTCCCGAACAAAGTCAGACATTTGGGAAAGGGCGGCCTCACTCGGTTTGATCACCACGTCGATTCCGGGCGCCAGCGGGTGCAGAAGAGAATCCGTCACGATCACGGCGACCTCAACCAGTTCATCAACGGCTGGGTCTAGCCCCGTCATCTCGCAGTCAATCCAAACAAGTGGGGTTTTCGCGGCTTTTTGGGGTGGGGTCAAGTCATTCACGTTTCTCACGATATCCCGCCTCGCCAGCAGCGTTCCATGCGAGCCGTACACTGAACGGCGTGAATGAAACAAAACTGCCCGTGAGTGGCGCGCAGGTGGAAGACGCCGCCCGTCTCTTGAACGGGGTGGCGCGCATCACCCCGATCCAGGAGGTTGAGCGTCTCTCGGGACCTGCGGGCGTCCCTGTGATGGTGAAGCGGGAGGACCTGCAAAGGTGCCGTTCCTTCAAGATGCGCGGCGCCTACAACAAGATGGCTCGCCTCACTGAGGAGGAACGCGAACGAGGGGTCGTTTGCGCGTCGGCAGGAAACCACGCGCAAGGAGTCGCCCTCGCCTGCTCTGAGTTAGGCATTGACGGCACAATCTACCTTCCCTCGTCCACACCCCGACAAAAGCGCGACCGCATTGAAAGCCTGGGTGGCGCTCACGTGCGGATGGTTTTCGTTCACGGCACTTTTGATGAGGCCCAGACCGCTGCAAAACAGAACGCTAAGGAAACGGGGCGCGTCTACATCCACCCATTTGACGACCCCGACGTCATGGCCGGGCAGGGTTCGATCGCCAAAGAAATCTCCAACCAGGTTGGCTCCGACTTGGACACAGTGCTGGTCCCGGTCGGAGGTGGAGGGCTGCTTGCAGGCGTGGCAGCCTGGTTGAAAGCAAACCGGCCGAGCGTGCGGGTAGTCGGCGTGGAAGCAGCCGGCGCCGCATCCATGTCCGCCGCGCTTGAAGCCGGGGAACCCGCCACGCTGGAGAGCATCGACGGTTTCGTTGACGGGACCGCGGTTCGCCGCGCAGGGGATCACACCCACGCGGTCATTGACTCCCTTGTCGACCAGCTGGTTGTGGTGCCGGAAGGCGCAGTCGGGAAAGAAATGCTGGATCTTTACCACACTGACGGGATCATCAGTGAGCCTGCCGGAGCGCTCGCCACGGCTGCCATCGCCATGGCCGCCTCCGGGGACCTTCCCGAACTTCAGCTGACCGGGCCGACGGTTGCCATCATCTCTGGTGGAAACAACGACCTGTCCAGATACGCGGAAGTCCAAGAACGCTCGCTGGTCTACCAGGGGCTACGCCACTACTTCCTGGTTTCGTTCCCGCAACGTCCCGGCGCCCTACGCGAGTTCCTGGACGAAATCCTTGGACCAGACGACGACATCCTGTACTTCGAGTACACGAAGAAGAACAGCCGCGAAACAGGCCCCGCGCTGGTCGGCATCGACATCCACGCCCGCGAAGACCTTGTTGGGCTTCGCGAGAGGATGGCCGCGTCAGACCTAGAAATTGACGAACTAGACGCAGATTCGGAGCTGCTGAGGTTCCTCATCTGACTTCGGCAGAGTATCCTTCTATCTGCGCACTTAGCACTGCCCCCGTAGCTCAGTGGATAGAGCACCAGACTTCTAATCTGATGGTCGCGCGTTCGAATCGCGCCGGGGGTGCTCAGTCTTCCGCACCTGGCGGCAGGTCAAGCGGCTCCAGGTCGGCGAAGCGCCCCATCTCCTCTTCAGTGTCTTCCACTGACAGGTCCTCTGGCGATGACGCCACAGTCACGGTAGTCCCTGGCAGAAGCGAGAACGGGCGGTCCCCAATAACCACCGGCATCGCGTCCGCTCCTTCTGCGTCGACCGTCACCTGCACAGAGGAACGGGTTGCGGCAACCGACACCCAGCGCCCCTCAAAGCAAACTTTGAACTTTAAGTGTTCCCACGAGGGCGGGAGGTTCGGGTCAATCTTCAACCGGCCGCGGACCAAGCGCACGCCGCCGAACCCCATAACCGCAGCCGACCAGGCGCCGCCAAGGGACGCCAGGTGCAGCCCCAGGTCCGCATTCCCGTGCAGGTCAGCGAGGTCAACGTAAAGAGCGCGGTCAAAGTAGTCGCGAGCCAGCTCGGTATACCCAACGTCCGCCGCAACAATCGACTGGGAAGCGGCAGAGAGCGAGGAATCCCCTGTCGTCAGCGGATCGTAGTACTCAAAGTCAGCGCGCCGTTGTTGCAGGGGGAACTCGTCCCCAGAAAGGTATAGCGCCAGCACCACATCGGCCTGCTTGATCACCTGGTGGCGGTAGATAACTAGCGGGTGATAGTTCAGCAGCAGCGGGTAGTTCTCCCTTGGCACCGAATCAAAATCCCAACGCGGCTTCTGCAGGAAACTGTTGTCCTGCGCGTGCACCCCCAACTCCCGATCGAACGGGATGTGCATGCCGCGCTCAATGCGGCGGAACTCAAGCAGCTCCCGATCACTCAGTCCAAGCTTCTTTCGAAGCGCCACGTAATCGCCGTGGTGGGTGCGGTCCATCCACGACGCCCAGAAGAGCACGTTTCGCAGGTTCTCGCGAGCCATCACGTTCGTGTAGAAGTTGTCGTTCACGACCGCCGTGTACTCATCCGGGCCCGTAACCCCGAAGATGTGGAACTGGGGCGAGGCTCCCTGCTCGGGTTCATCCCAAAACCCCAAATCCGCCCACAGGCGGGCCGTTTCAACCAAGATCTCAAGGCCCTCAACGACCAGAAAGTCCGCGTCCCCTGTCACCCTCATGTACTGGTCAACCGCGTACGCGATGTCGGCGTTGATGTGGTACTGCGCGGTCCCCGCCGGATAGTAGGCGGACGCTTCTTCGCCGCTGATGGTGCGCCACGGAAACAGCGCCCCCTTCTGGCTCATGGTGGCAGCGCGCTGGCGGGCCGCATCCAATAGTTGGTGGCGGTAGTCGAGGGCTGCGCGGGCGGACGAGGGAGCAGTGAACGTTAGGAATGGGAGCAGGTAGATTTCGGTGTCCCAGAAGTAGTGCCCGTCGTACCCCGTCCCGGAAAGACCCTTCACGGAAACGCTGGTGCCACGCAGCAGTCTGCTGCTTTGGATCAGTTGGAACACCGTCCACCGGAGTGCTTTTTGCGCCAGGGGGTCCCCTACCAACTCAACGTCGTGGCGCTTCCAAAGGGAAGCGAAAACGCGTTCCTGCCGGGTGAAAAACCCGTCGATTCCACTGGTCTTCTGCTCTTCCAGTGCCTCCTGGCTGGACAGCACTAAGGAGTTGATCGATTCTGAGAGTTCAGCAGAAAGTAGGGGGCCTTCCGGTTGTTCGGGAGGCTCTTCGAGTGAAGCAACAACATCGGAGCGTGCGTAAGAGAGCCACTTGGAAAGCCGCAAGGTTTCCCCTGGAGCAACGACCGCGTCGTAGTGGACGCGTAGGGCTGTCCCGTCGTGTTCCTCACTCTCAGTGATCCCGCGAAGAGGCTGCCCATCCGGCCCCTCAAGAGAGACCTTGTGAGCGTAGGAAAGCGCCGCCATCATTTTGGAGGTTTCGGTGCGAAAGACAATGGTGCCCGCTTCCCCCTCACCACTTCGGGAGATCACGTTCAGGTGGCCCGCAAGCGCGGCCGGACCCCGTGGGTCGCTCATCCCAGCGTCCTTAGCGACCTCGCCGCTTTGGGCACTAGATTCCTCGATGATGGAAGCTACGCGAAGCGGGGTTTTTGTGCCCAGTGCCGTCACACTCAGGTCCACGGCGGCGACACCGGGAACGCTAATGGAGACCGCGACCCGCTGGGAAACTTGTAGTCGGACGCCGTTCTTGCCTTCCCAAACAAGGGAGTCGGTAAGAATCCCCCGGCTCATGTCCAAGTCTCGTTTTGAGGAAAGCAGCGAGCCCTCTTCGAAACAGACTCGCTGACCACCCGCGAAGACTTCCAGCCCGGTCGCATCCGGCAGGGATTGCAGGGTTTGCCCAACGCGTGCCAGCCCGTAGGCGTTTTCGGCGTGGATGATGGGCCAGCTTTCATGGAAGCCCGCAAGCAAAGTGGTGGCTGACTCGTCACTGCCTAGCCGTAGCCCAATCTCACCGCGTAGACCCAGGTAGCCGTTCGCGAGCGCCAGCAGAGCAGAAACTTCCGGGGAACGCGCTTGACTCCCGTCGACCTCTACCGACCACGGGCCGCCACCTTCCAGCAGCTCCGCAGCCTTTTCAACGCCCTCTAGCGGCTTCATTGCTTGAAGCCTGACGGGATTAGTTCCTCCAGGTCTTCCACTGTCAAGTCCGCTCCGGACTCGGTGAGCGCGCTCGCACCAACCCCGCGGTCCACCCCGATGACGCGCCCGAAGTTGCCTGCCCGACCCGCCGCGACCCCCGCCAGTGCGTCTTCAAGAACGACCGCCTGCTCCGGCCTGCTGCCTAGTAGTTCCGCGGCCTTCAGGTAGGTTTCCGGGCTGGGCTTGCCTTCTAACCCTTCTTCTGCGGCGAACGTTCCGTCCACCACCACGGGAAAGTAGCGGGCGAGGCCACTCATTTGAAGAACGGTAGCGGCGTTCTTGGACGAGGAAACGACAGCGCGCTTGACGTCCGGGAAACGACTCACCCACCTTAGGAACGCAGCAGAGCCCGGGTAGGGGTTGATCCCCTGCTCTTGCAAGATCCGACTAAAGGCAGCGTTCTTTTCTTCCGCCAAACTCCAAACGGTGTCTGCGCCCTCGGCAGACTGGTCCGGTCCCCCAAGGGGCAGGGCGATCCCGCGGGAAGCAAGGACAGAGGCCACGCCGTCCATCCGGGCTTTACCGTCCACGTGCGCGTGGTAGTCCGCCTCCGTGTAGGGCTCGGCGCCGCGGGAGCCAAGGAAAGGGGTGAACAGATCAGCCCACGCGGCCTTGTGAAGGTCGATTGTTGGGGTGAGAACCCCGTCAAGGTCGAACAGCAGCGCGGTGACTGACCCGTCCTGCAGTCTTCGAACCAAATCCTGTTTTTTCGTCAACTACGCCCGTCCCTTTTCCTTGAATGTCCTTCAAGGCTAACGAACGGGAGGACCGGGCCAGACCAAGGTTCTTCAGCTGTTGGCGGACTCCAAGCAACCCTGGAGTCCGCCAGGTGCTGTTGTTATCGGCGCGCCCTTCGGGACAGAAGGGTTAGTCCGGTTCCTGCGATCAAGAACGTGGCGCCCAGTGCCATGAACACGGTTCCACGCGACCCTGTCTTCGCCAGTTCCCCAGTTTGGGGTACCTCAGGCTCAACCAGGACCGTTTGTCCCCGGTCGTTCAAGTCAGCGTGCATGGCGACCAGGTCTCCGTCCTTCAGTAGCTCCTCAAAGACCACGATCGTGGTGTCCCCCATGGACCTTGAGTCGAACTGGAACTCAACGTCGACGCAGCCGTCCGCTTCTGTTGGCGTGAAGGTGGCTTCTGAGGTGATTGTCTCCCCGCCGGAAAGAAGTTTTTTACCGGTTTTCCCGTCCATGAGAACACCTTCTAGGACGTACTCTGCTCCCGGGATCAGATCCAGGTAGCAGACACTGTCTGTCAGGACCACCTCCTTTTCCAGGGGCAGGACCTTCTTGTTTTCGGGCCCGGTCGCGGTGGTCCCGATTTGCGGGTTGCCGGTGACCGTGAACTGTTCGGTCTCATCCGGGATGTGGGTGGAGAACGGGAGGACGCGGTCGTCCCCAGCGAAACTGTGCACCACCTGGTAGGTGCCGCGAATCGGCTTGCCGTCCTGGTCCAACATCACTTTCCAAGACAGGTCTGCCTGTCCTAGGTAGACCCCGTTCTTTGCGGGAATGGTGAGGGTCTGCCCTATCTGAGTGGCGTTCTCCAAGCTCTCAACTTCGGTGCCTTCTGGCCAGAAGTACAGTTTCTGTTCAATGGTCTTCGTGTCTGCCCCGTACCCAGCAGCGCCCGCAAAGTTAGGGTGGTCCGCAGGAAGCCCGGAAATCCACACGTCATCTACCAGGTAGGTGTTGTCGATAGTGGGTTTCACGGTCAGGTTCGACTCAACTTTGCCGCTGTAACGGACCAGGGAATGCTCAGCGGCTACCCCGTAACCGTCCGACCAGTCTGCTGCGATCAGGTGTCTGTCCGCTTCTGCAACCTGGGGCTGGTCTCCTGTTTCCATCTTCCACACCCACACGATGAACCCGGGTTCCGCATCATACTTCGCTTCCACACGGTAGGTACCGGGTCCAGCAGCGATCAGCTCAGCGGTCGCAACAGCTTCAGCACCTACAGGGACTCTCGCCGCGGGGCTCGCTGGACGTTCACCCACGTAGTAGGCCGTCCCCGTGAACTTAACGTTCAGTGGCACGTAGCCAGGCTGCCCTGGAAGCGTCCCGCCCTTCCCTAACCAGAGCGGGTTCGAGTAGGTAGGGTCCGCCTTCACTTGCAGACTGTCAGCAATCACCGACGCGCCTTGTTCTACGAACTTGGCGCCGGCCTCTGCTGTGCTGGAGACAAGCACCGGTTGAAAGTCATGGAGCACTTCCTCGGTCGGCGTAGGAGGGTCTAGTACAGCCTTGGTTCCGGGGACCTGCGTGATCGTTGTCTGAGTTCCGTTGGGACGAGAGAACCCGCTAAGAACACTGGGGGTTGCAACGCGGCCAAATTCGACGTTTGCCTTCACCGTGCCGTTGCCACTGGACGATCCAGCCAGGGAGATAGGAGAGGACGCGGTCTTGCCAGCCCACGTTTTCCCGTCCGGACTGAGGGTGCCCGCACTAATCGAGCTGCGGTTGAAGGTTGCGGGACCGCTGAGCGTCACCGTCATGTCAACCCCAGCAACCCAGTTACCGGGCCGCGACTCCACACCGAGCCCTAGAAGATCAAACGTTTGCCGGTTTTCAGATGCTGAGAAACTCGCGTTCCCCGCAGTGAACTCAGCCGTGTTCTTCCGGGCGTCTGCTGCCATAGTTCCCGCCATCTCCGCGATGATCGGGCCCGCCACCCCTCCCGTGTCGTTCAGGGTGTTCACGAGCGCACCTAGGTGGGCGCGACCGCCGCCGACTTCATAGTTGAGGTGAGCCAGGACAGAGGTCGCCGCACGAACGCCCGCATCGCTTTGGGTGCCGTACTTGGCCAGCACGTAGGCCATCTGGTCGTTGTTTTGCAGCTGGAGGGCCGACGAGCTCCCTATCCCTGAAGGGACTTGCTGCAGCGACACGGTTTGCGGGTTTTTCTTTCCCGTGGGGGCTTCAGCGGTGAAGTCGATGCACCACTCCCCTTCTCCATCGACGTCTAGCGCTCCGAGCCAGTGAGCTGGAACCCCGTCAATCGCGTACCGCCAGTGGTAGCCATCCCCGTGGCTGAACCCCGGAAAGTTCAAGGGCCCCACCAGGGTTGCCGCAGGCGCGGCCGCTAAGGCTCGGGCCATCATCGGCGCGGGCGCGACCTCACCGGACTGGGGTTCTTCCAGGCTCTGCCTCGCCTGAAGAACTTCAACGGGCGAAGGGCCGGGGAGACTGCGCAGCTGCTGCGCTAGTTCCTCCACCTTGTCCTGATAGGGATCGGCTTCTTCACCGCCCGCCGCAAACACCTGCAGCGGGACACCGAGAGCCAGTGGAAACGCTAACGCTCCCACCAACCCCATCACCCTTCTTTGCCACTTTGTTTTCGCCATCCTGCGCTCCTGTTCGTTTCAGTTTTCTGCTGGCCGCCAGTGCTTCACGCATGGGGGCAGCTAGGAACCTAACGGCTTTAGGAAGGGCGCTGGCCGAAGGGATGTCTCGCCTGTTGAGAACCGCCAGTGCCGGACTTGTGGACAAAACAAGTGCGGGACCCCTTTCGGGATCCCGCACTTTGTTGTTTTCTGCGTTGCTAGACGCGGAAACGAATCGCAGCGACCAGTTCGACGATGCCCCACACAATCGCGGAGATGCCGACCAGCCACCACATCACAAGCGCACCGAACAGCGGCGACACGATGATTGCGATGCCAGCCAGGATGCTGATGATGCCGTAGAAGATGGCCCAGCCCTTGGAGCTAGCCATGCTCGTGCCGGAGAAAGCCTGGAATCCTTCGAAGATCCAGCTGAAGCCAATCATCAGCACGATCCACCAGACCACGAACACCGCGGAAGTGGAGGGGTTAGCGATGATGACTACGCCGGCAACTACGGCCAAGATGCCGAGCAGGATGCGCCCAACGCGCCCCCACCCGGAGATTTCTTTACCGAAGAGACCGCCGAAGAAGTAGGCGACGCCACCAACGATGGCGTAGATGCCCGCGACGATTGCGACGGTGAGTGCGAACGCACCACCGGTTGCCTTAGGCCAAACAAGAATAAGGACGCCTGCTACCACGCTGAGGAGCCCCAACACGGCCAGCCAGACGCGGGATGTTGTCCGCGCCTGCGTCAGTAGATCTGTACTCATATCAATGCCTTCCATTGAGGTCAGAAGGACAGCGCGATGCCGACCCT
>ERZ1032852.16-NODE-16-length-47196-cov-12.644641_pt1 | contig 47196 bp, 39 predicted proteins | sample MGYA00516689_ERZ1032852 | MGnify/ENA primary metagenome ERZ1032852 (study PRJEB33719, sample SAMN04262499) | wastewater metagenome | biome: rural village; feature: composting latrine chamber; material: composting feces with ash | place: El Salvador | collected...
GGTTTTAGTCTTCACTTCATTGTTAAGCTCTTATCTCCTTTCTGTCGCAAATTGATGCACAATTCAATTTATTTTTAATTAATTATTTTTTTACATGAACATTTTTGTTGCCAGCTTAAGCTATCAAGTTAGCGAAGCTGATTTAAGAGAACTATTTGAAGAGTACGGAACAGTATCTTCAGCTAAAATTATTACAGACAGAGAAACAGGCCGTTCTAAAGGCTTTGGTTTCGTAGAAATGGATGACGATTCAGAAGGTCAACGTGCTATTGAAGAACTTAACGGAGCTGAATTTGATGGCCGCACTCTAGCAGTTTCTGTAGCTCGTCCACGCACAGAGCGTCCACGTGGTGGTGGCGGTGGTTACAACAGAGGCGGTGGCAATCGCTATGGAGGTGACAGATACTAATATCTATCAATCTTAAAAAATACAGAGAGCTGCATCATTTACTTGATGCAGCTTTTTTTGTTGATGCTTTTTGATGTATAAGAAGTAGCATTGAGCCATATCGCATATAAATAATTTTTCTTCCAAAAGTAGAGAAATATTGCACAGACCATCTCTATTGTCAAATAGAATTACTATATTTATTTTTTTAATTGCAGCAAACAATGAAATCAACTATAAATATTCTACATATCGAAACAGCCACAAAGGTTTGTTCATGCTCGCTCTCCTCTGATGGAGAGGTGGTTTTCAACAAAGAGAGCCATGTCGAACAATCGCATGCAAAGCTGTTAGGAGTTTTTACCGAAGAGGCAATACAGTATGCCCGTCAACACAACCTCAAGGTGCACGCTATATCTGTGAGCAGTGGTCCAGGCTCTTACACTGGTCTTCGCATCGGAGTGTCCGAAGCAAAAGGCTTGGCTTATGGTTTGGATGCAAAGCTGATAGCTATCCCCACTCTCAAGCTATTAGCATCGATTGCTAATAGTGAGGTAGATAATGATGTTTTGCTATGTCCTATGATTGATGCTCGCCGAATGGAAGTTTACACCTCTGTCTTCGATAGCGCACTTAATATTATAGAGCCCACAACAGCTAAAATAATTGACGAAGATAGTTTCCTCAATTTATTAGAAGAGCACAAAGTGGCTTTTTTTGGCGATGGAGCTTTCAAGTGCAAAGATATCATCACACATCCCAATGCTGTTTTTCTTCCCAGTATTCATCCATTGGCATCAGGAATGGCAAATTTGAGTTTAGCTGCCTACAATGCCGATAATCTTGAAGATGTTGCCTATTTCGAACCCTTCTATTTAAAAGATTTTGTGGCGACTAAGCCTAAGAATAAGGTGTTTTAACATTGAATAGAGTAAGTTGTTTTATTCAACCCTACTCTTAATTTTCATCACTACGTATCAAAATTTCAGATATATTCACAACCCAGTGTCATTACCGATACTGGGTAAATTGTTTCTTAACAATGTAACTGTTATCAATTCCGCGAAAGTTTATTAGAATCCAATTACATCATCTTTTTATCCACTCCGCCATATTTTGGCATTGTTGTGTGCTATATTTAGTGGGTCACTACTAATACAACCATTAAACAAACAGCTATATGAAATTTATTATTCATCGAGGAACACAAGAGATAGGCGGCTCTTGCATAGAAGTTTGCACAAAAAACACACGAATTCTTATCGATTTTGGCATGCCCTTAGTTGATAAAAATGGCAATCAATTCAACTTCTATCCCTACAGAAACTTTACGCAGCAAGAACTAATAAAAGTAGGCATCTTGCACGATATCGAAGGTCTTTATCCCGATACCGATAAATTGATAGATGGCATCATTATATCGCATGCTCATCAAGACCATATTGGGCTGCTTCCACTAGTACACCCCGATATTCACTACTATCTAGGCGAAGCAACCCACGATATCATCAAACTAGGCAACACCTTCAATCACAAGAATGTAAATATCCAAAACCACACCTATTTCAAATCATCCAAACCTTTCAACATTGGCGATATCACCATCACACCCTACTGCAACGACCACTCAGCTTTCGATGCCTACTCATTTCTGATAGAAGCAAACGGCAAAAGTATCTTCTACTCAGGCGATTTTAGAGCTCACGGTCGCAAAGCAAAAGCGTTTGAATGGTTCACTCACAACGCTCCAAAGCATCTAGATTACCTACTATTGGAAGGCTCTACCATTGGCGATGATAGTGAAGTGTTTAAAACAGAAGAGAAGCTGGAGCAAGATTTTGTCAATCTCTTCAAAAAGAGCGACGATATCCACTTCGTGATGACATCAAGTCAAAACATCGACCGACTTGTTACTATCTATAAAGCCTGCTTGCAAGCCAAAAAAACTTTTGTAGTGGATGTTTATACAGCCAATGTGCTCGACACACTCTCAAAATATGCCTTATTGCCCACACCCCTCAATCATTTCAAGCAAATAGAAGTGATGTATCCTCATGCACTCACAACCCGTCTCTACGAAGAGGGTAACGGACATTTAGCAGATAAGTTTGCAACCCACAAAGTTACCAAAGAGACCATTTCAGCCAATCCATCAAACTATGTAGTTATTGTTCGCCCTGGCATGAAAGCAGATGTAGAAAAGATTACAGTTGACAAGGGTGTGCTAGTATATTCAATGTGGGAGGGTTATATGCAAAATAAGAGCAATTTTGATTTTATTAATTACTTAAAAAATCGTAACTTTACCCTAGAACAAATTCATACCAGCGGACACGCCGACATGCATACATTAAAAAGGATGGTAGAGGCTATTAAGCCGAAACATATTGTGCCGATGCATACTTTCGAAGGAGATAAATATCAAGAGATATTCGACTATCCTGTTGTGAGGCTTCAAGATAGAGAAGTTCTTGAAATTAAAAGTTTTTCTTTTATTCAGTGAGGCAACTCTCTGTCTTAAAAGTCTATATTATTATACTATAAGATTTGATATTGAACATTTATAAGGGATTATCAGATTGGTATTGGTCAATGCTAGTGTTTTTATGTAATTACAAAGAGTAAATATAACCTTTAAATAAAACAGCAAAATGATGGATTTCGAATTTTGGCATTTATGGGTAATCCTTGCAATCCTGCTTTTCATTATTGAGATTTTCACACCTGCCTTTCTGATGGCCTGTTTTGCTATTGGTGCATTACTTGCTGGTGTAGTTAGCTTTTTCGGTTTTGGTTTGAACATTCAAATTATTGCATTCTCAATTGGAACACTTATTAGTTTTTTTGGTGTGAGGCCATTAATTCTAAAATATGGACACAGAAAAGAGGGCATTATAAAAACAAATGTCGAGGGGTTGATTGGTAAGATTGGCAAAGTAGCTATAACCATCGACAACTCTGTAGATGAAGGTAGAATAATAGTAGAAGGAGACAATTGGAGAGCAATTTCAAACACCGATGAAATTATAAATATAGGTGAAAGAGTGGAAATATTAAAAGTAGATAGTACAATTCTAACCGTAAAACGTATATAAAAAATAGGAGGAATAAATTATGGGAGGTATAATTATTTTAGTGCTAATTGCAGCTTTTGTGGTATTCTTTGCAGCATCGGGTTTCAAAATTGTGCAGCAATCCGAGACTATGGTTATCGAGCGATTGGGTAAGTATAGCCGAACACTACCCACAGGAATAAACATTATTTGGCCCATTATCGATAAGCCAAGAGAGGTGTTGTGGCGCTATGAGCGTCAAGACATGAAGGGGAATGTTATTATAACTCAACGCGCAACAGCCAAAATAGATTTGAGAGAAACTGTATATGAGTTTCCCAAACAAAATGTAATTACTAGCGACAACGTTGGCACAGAAATCAACGCTATTATCTATTTTCAGATAACCGACCCCGTTAGATCAGTTTACGAAATTTCGAATCTTCCCGATGCTATCGAGAAGCTAACCCAAACCACATTAAGGAATGTGATAGGAGAGTTAGATTTAGACCAAACACTCACTTCACGCGACACAATAAACAGCAAGCTTAGAAGTGTGTTGGACGATGCAGGTCAGAAATGGGGCGTGAAAGTAAACCGTGTAGAGTTGCAAGATATCAATCCTCCGCGCGAAATTCGTTCGGCAATGGAGAAACAGATGCGTGCAGAGCGTGACAAACGTGCAATGATTTTAGAAGCAGAAGGACAAAAGCAGTCTGCAATTCTAAAATCGGAAGGTAACAAAGAGTCTAGAATAAATAATGCAGAGGGTGAAAAATATGCCGAAATACTAAGAGCAGAGGGTGAAGCCGAAGCAAGAATAAGAACAGCACAAGGTGAAGCCGAGGCAATTGAGAAAATTACCCAAGCTATAGGCGTTACCGGAAGTAATCCCGCAAACTATCTGCTGGGAGTGCGCTACATCGATACATTGAACCAAATGGTGTCGGGCAAAGACAATAAAGTTATCTATATGCCTTATGAAGCAACAGGCGTGTTGAGTTCGATAGGTGGCATCAAAGATTTGCTTACAATGGACAAATAAGTAAAACAGACATTTAACAAAACAATAAAACCAAAACAATATGGCAGTAGGATTAGAGTACATTAGTTTGATAGTTCCAATTGAAAAAATTGAGCAGTACTATCCTGGCGGATTTGAAAAGTATAAGAGCGACCACAAGCAATCGATAGGAGGCAGCATCTGGTATGACGACTATCTTGTGAGAGATGGCGCAATGAGCAATTACGATGTTGGCAGGCTCATAAGAGAGTGGGAGTCGTATGGATTGAAAGGAGTGGTAGAGATAGATGGACAAAAACAGTGGAAAGACCTTTGCGTGGTCGACTATTTTGGTGGAGCTACACTGCCCTGTTATTGGTTAAAGTCGAAAGATAGTTCGGTATCGCATATCAACGATGACTCTAAACTTGTAATTCATCGAAACAATTTGTGGGACGGTAAAATCAGTCTTTTCAAGCCAGTAGAATGGATAAAGCTATTTCAAATAGCATCCGAGACTGATGATAGATTGGAGTTGAGAAAACTGCGTAAAGAGATTTTTCAACAAACCATACAAATTGTAAAACAAGAGGAGTATTCTCTTAATGGAGAAGATATTAAAATCGACAACGCTACAATAACCGAGGAGACTGTTTTTTACACCCAGCCTGAGCGCATAACTCCAACCCAGTCTAACACTTCAACCCAGTTTGCCGTTATAGAAGCCGATTGTATCGAAACATCTCAGTTGCTCCAAAAGGCAGGATACAGTGTATGTATGCTTAATATGGCAAACAGACAAAACCCTGGAGGTGGTGTTTGGAGTGGTGCTGGAGCACAAGAGGAAAATATATTTAGACGTAGCAATATATTACTGTCGCTCTATCAGTTTATCGATTATGCTCATCAGTATGGAATTGAGCAAAACACAGAGCATGGCTATCCATTAAACAGAGAGTCGGGAGGAATATACACCAAAGACGCCACTATATTTAGAGGCTCGGAGAAAAATGGTTACTGCTTACTCAAAAATCCATTTAAGCTCTCTGTTGTTAGTGTTCCAGCTATAAATGGGCCAAAGATAGACCTCATCAATCGTTACTATCGTATAACCAAAGAGTTGATAGAACCTAGCAAAGAGAAAATACGCACCATCCTTAGGATAGGCGTATTGCATCATCACGATTGTTTGGTTCTTAGTGCATTTGGTTGTGGAGCTTTTCGCAATCCACCACAACATATTGCCGAGCTATTTAAAGAGGTGTTTGAAGAACCAGAATTTGTGAATCAATTTAAACTAGTGGTGTTTTCAATAATTGACGACCACAATGCTTGGCGCGATCATAATCCAGAGGGTAATGTTATTCCGTTTAAGAGGGTTTTTTCCAGTTAATAATTAATATTATATATATATGAACCAACAAATATATCAAAACTTCTATTGCCACGATGGTAGCTTTGTTACCATTGCAGGGCTGTAAATTGAGGGTGAAAAACAAAGCTTGTAACAATGAGAAAAAATTTTCTCTTAACAATATTATTCTTTCTAGCTATTGTTGCTAACGGACAAACCATCCAATCAAGCAATTATAGTACAAAAGGGTATATCCGTTCCGATGGTACCATACAGAATAGCAGCTACAAAACCGTGGGCTATATACGCAACAGCAAAATTCAAGATAGTAGCTATAGAACAATTGGTTACATTCGCAATGGCACCATTCAAAACAGCAGTTACAGAACTGTGGGATATGTGAAAGATAACGGCACAGTACAAAACAGCAGTTATCGCACCTTGGGCTATATAAAAGACAATGGAACGGTTCAGAACAGTAGCTATTCTACCCTTGGATATGCACGTGGAGTGAAGAAGGAATGGGCGGCTGTGGTGTTTTTCTTTTTCAAGTTTGAATGAAGGGTGGCGGGCTAAGAGGTTTGTAATGAGTCGTCTGCTGTGGAGTATGAACATATAAATAGCTCATCTGTTAGAACAACATATAAAGCAGAGAAGATAATAGCTATAAAGAGAACAATAAAATGAAGCGTTATAAGTTAGCCATTATAGGCAGTGGGTCATTAGCCACTATTATTGGAAAATATGTTTCTCAACACATGAGTGACAATTTCGAAGTGCTGGGTGTTGCAAGTGGAAGGTTGAAAAATGCAGAAAAACTAGCAGACAAGATAGGTTGCAAGGCATATAAAAATTTAGATGATGTCATTAGCGATAAGCCAGACTATATTATTGAAGCAGCATTCCCCGATGTGTTGCAGGAAATAGGATTGCAAATCTTATCCAATGGTATCAACCTTATTCCACTATCGGTAGGAGCATTTGCCAATAGGGAGTTTTACGATAATATGAAAAAGACAGCATTAGAAAACAATTGTCGAGTTCATATTCCATCAGGAGCAGTTGGAGGGTTTGATGTGTTGCGAGCATCTATGTTGATGGACGATGTGGAGGCAAGCGTCACCACCGAGAAATCGCCCCAATCACTCAATGGCGCTCCTATTCTTGAGGGGCGAAAACTTTCACAGGAAAAAGAGGAGGAGATATTTACGGGTTCGGCAAAGGAGGCAATAGCACACTTTCCCGAGAATATAAATGTAGCTGTTGCTACAGCATTAGCCACAACTGGCGCTGAGCACACTAAAGTATCCATCAAAAGTATTCCTGGACTTGAAAGCAATAGACATAAAATAAAATTAGTTGGGAAATTGGTAGAGGTTGATGTAGTTATTGAGACAACACCCTCTAGGGACAACCCCAAATCTAGTGCATTAGCTGCATATAGTGTTATTAGTTTGCTCGAAAACTTAGTGTCACCTATAACTTTTTGATGAAAATGTTTGTCAACTACTCACGGACAGGACATGCAAGTCGTGGTGCATAAATGCCTTACCACTCCAAAGTAGCTGCCATAGCAATAATTATCGCATTATTGTGTTGCATAAATTTGTATAGTCCAAATAATTTCTTATATTATAACTGCTTAATAGCGAAGGGTCAAGTGCAGAGATTGCACTTCTTCTTCAATTTCAACATCTTATACCTAGGGTATAAGAGGTGTAATAGAAGAGTTTTTGGGAGGTGCTAAGTTAGCAAACCCACGAAATAACTTTTACAACTCTATATTGGAGACAGCTCCTCTTTAATAATGACAACCTTCCTCAAAGTGCGAGTTTTCCATAAAGAGATAGAAAGAAGAGGTTTAGCAAACTCTACAAGCTGACAGACTTTTCATAATAGACAGAGAAAAAGCGTACAATTAATTTGCTCGATATTGAGGCAAAACCATCAAAAACCAACCAACATGTTACTAGATATAAATGGAGAAATACTAACCAGTCCAATTGAACATACTCCTATAAGAAAAAATTGGAAAGAGTATATTAAGTTTAGAAAAAATACTCGATTGTGGAGTTTTACAAAAGCAGAACTCCTTGAAAGAATCAATCTTTTAAAGAGAGAGAGTAAATCAATCATCGAATCTGCTGTTTTGATAGGAAACTTCCTTAGAGAGTTGAGTGTGAATGAAAACTTCAACCAACAATTTAGCGTTGCTTTTCCTAACTTAAATAGCGACTCGCTACTTGCAATGCAGTTATATATGATTATGCTGGAAGATGAAAAGAAATGGACATTTGTAAAACCTGAAACAGATGAAACTATATTTGTAAATGCAAACTATATTATTGCAGACGAATAGTAAAAGAGCTAACAGTATAAGATGAAGAGATTACCAATGAATGAGGCGTTGCATGGCAGCGTCTCATTTTTTTATGCTTTCTATAATTTGCTGAATACAATATGTGTGTCAAACTAGGTGATGGAAAGCAATTTAGAGGCTTGTTTGCTCCATCCTCGGTGGTGTTTTCAAATTTCACGCCTTGATTGCTCCATCCTCGGTGGTGTTTCTAAATTTCACACTTTGATTGTTCTATCCTCCGTAGTGTTTTCAAATTTCGCATCATAATTGTTCCATCTCCCGTGGTGTTTATAAATTTTGCGCTTCAATTGCATCATCCACCGTGGTGTTTCTAAACTTCGCATCTCATTTGCTAAATCCCCCTTGGTGTTTACAAACTTTGTACCATAATTGCAAAATCCACCAGGTAGGTTTCAAATTTTGCACTATAACTACAAAATCCACCGCGGTGTCTAGAAACTTTGCACCATAAACGGACAATCCACCGCGGTGGAAATTGAGTGTATTGTATGTTTTTCAAATTCACCGCAGTGGAAATTGATGTTTTTGTGTGAAAATTCAATTCACCGCGTAGAAATTTTAAAATAAAGTGTGAATTTCAAATCCACCCAGGTGGAAATTCAAAATAAAGTGAACTTTAGAAATTCACCCAGGTGGAAATTGAAAATAAACTGCATTTTTTCTATTCACCACGTTGAATCTTGAAAATAAAGTCCGAATTTCATATCCACTGCAGTGGATATTCAATTTATTGTGTGTTTTTTAAATCCACCGCAGTGGAAGTTGAAGATACAGTGCAAATTTTCCATCCACCGCGGTGGAAATGTTGAAAAAAGCACGAAATTGACTAAAAGAGGTAAGAAAGCGCTGTTTTCCAACTTTTTTGCACAGTTTTCTTGCAATACAGAGTAAGTTTTTTGTTTAGTTGCTTTTATATCTGTTGTTAATTGTAGATACAACTACTATCTTTATAGTTGTACAGAACTTAACCAAGTTTGAGAATAGCATTTAAATAGAGATTGATTTGTGTAGGTTAATGCCAAAACTGATGAAACACTAAAATAGCACATAGCTAAATAATAGATAAAAATGGAATAAGATGAAAAAAAGACTCTTTATAACATTAGCAGTTACACTACTTACAATATGTACAGCCACTTCACAGATTTGTTTGCGACAAGGGTCGAGTGCCTACAGCACAATCTTATTTAATTGGGATGGACAAAATTTGAGGCAAGGCTCAAGCAGCTATAGTCAAGTGATAGCCAACTGGGATGGGCAGAATATTCGTCGGGGTTCGAGCAAGTATAGCAAGGTGCTGTACAACTGGGATGGACAGTGCTTGCGACAAGGCAAAAGTGCTTATGGTACTGTGTTGTACAATTGGGATGGTAGAAACATCCGTCGTGGCAGCAGCAAATATGGTACAGTATTATACAACTATGATGGCAAAAATGTGCGAAAGGGCGAAAGTTTCTATAGCGATGTGCTCTATAACACTGATGGAAAATTTCCGATTGCTATCTTGATATATATAATTGAATAGAGAAAATGATGGTTAATTACTGATTGTTAATAATTAACGAGATATTTCACTTGTCATCAGTATAATAGCAGCTTATTACTTTTCATTTAGGTGTTTCATCGACTCTTCTCTAATAGCTTTAAATTCAGAGCTATCGCTCCATTCAGGAAATCTATCTTCATTGGCAAGTTGCCATCCAATCTTAAAGAATAGCTTTGCATCTTCTACATTACCCGATAGGTCGGCGGTTGCTTCATCAAACTCATCGGCTGGTTTGTGGTAGGCTGTTGCCCAATACTCATCTACTTTTTGTTTTGCCCACGCTTTACCGTGTTCTCTACTATCTTGCCATCCCTTTATAAAGAGCGATGGGATGCCCATCTTGGCAAAGCTAAAATGATCTGAGCGATAATACATTCCGTTCTCGGGCGATGATTCGGGTGCAATGTAGCGGTCTTGCTCTTTTGCAAAACGTTCGACATATTCATCCAACTCTGATTGTCCAAAACCTGTAATAGTTACATCCCTCATGCGACCTATTGGTAGGGGAAGTTCGTAGTTGAGGTTGGCAACAGTTTTATTAGGAGCAAAAAGTCCATTGTTGGCATAATAGTTCGAACCCAACATCCCTGTCTCTTCGGCTGTAACCGATACAAACACAACTGTACGTTGTGGCTGAGGTGCTTCAGCAAAAGCTTTGGCAGTTTCTAGCATACAAGCAACAGCGAGGGCATTGTCTGCCGCTCCATTGTAAATAGAGTCGCCATCTTGTGCCGGACCTATCCCAAAGTGATCCCAATGGGCTGTATATACTATGCACTCATCGTTTCGCTCTTTTCCCTCTATTATACCCACCACATTGTTGCTAATATCATATTTCAATCTGTTTTTGATAGTTAGGTTTAGGTGTGTATTAAGCGAGAATGCTTTAAAGGCGTTGCTTGCTGCTTCTTCTTTAATTTTATTGAAATCGAAATTGTTGTACTCAAATATTTTTGTACACGCCTCTTCGGTAATCCATCCCGTGAGTGCACATTGATCGGCATTGTTGTTTTTACTTAGCAGATATAAATTACTCCCCGATGTGTTCGATAGCGACCCCCAAGGATATCCAGCAGGCTTTGTGCTGTGCACCACCCAAATGCCCTTTGCCCCTTGTCGGGCAGCTTCTTCGTATTTATAAACCCAACGACCGTAGTAGGTCATCGCATTACCATTGAACAAGTTGGGATCTTGAGTGCCAAAGCCAGGGTCGTTTACCAACACCAACACTATTTTGTCCTTCACATCAATATGGGCATAATCGTCCCAGTTGTACTCTGGTGCAACAATTCCGTAGCCTGCAAACACTATCTCAGCATTGTCGATATTCACCTCTTCTACTATATGTGGCGTTTCGGCCAAGTAATCTTTTATATGGTTGAGTTCTAGGTTGCCTTTTGCTGTCTTCAAGTTGATACTTTCACTCGGTTGGTAACTTATTTCTACCATTGGCACTTGCTGAAAGTAGCTATCACCATCATATGGAGCTTTTAGTCCAATCTTCTCATACTCCTGCGCTAGATATTCAATTGTTTTAGTTTCGCCCTCTGTAAAGGGTTTACGCCCTTGAAAATCGTCCGATGCTAATATCCTTACATGTGTTGTCATATCAATTGTGTTGATACTGTTTTCGGCTTGTTGCACTGCTTTATTCTCTTGGGTGCTACAAGTAACCAATAAGATGGATGCTATAAAGCAAAGAAGTGATGGTAAATTTTGTTTCATGAGGTGACTGTTTGTTTTGTTTCATTTATGTAAGCTTCTGACTTGTACTAACGGTATTTCTATTGGAAAACAGGGTGCAAGTCTTGATGGCTGAGCCAATTAACCTATAATTATACATGCAATTTACATAAAAACTGCAAGAAACAAATGAAGTTTAGTTGTTTTTTGCGGAGAACTACTTAAAGAAGAGGTCTATTCGTACCTATAGGCGTAAAAGAAAAACCGTCTCTATCTTATCGATAAAAACGGTTTTTGAATTGTTGTCCCACCAGGATTCGAACCTAGACTGACTGAACCAAAATCAGATGTGCTGCCGTTACACCATGGGACAATCCTTATGTGCTTCGTTAAAAGCAGTGCAAAAATATAACTTCCTTTTATACTGTGCAAATATTTTGCATACTTTTATTCAACAATTAATAGGAAGTAGTTTTTCTTTCCTCGCTGTGCGAGTATGTATTTGTTGGATATCAAGTAATTGCTATCGATTAGCTCATCAAAAGAATTTAATCGCTCTTTGTTAATCATTACACCTCCCGATGCTACCATTTTACGCATTTCGCCCTTTGAAGGGAAAACTTGTGCATCTTCGGTAAGTAGATTAAGTGCTTTTACACCCTCTGCTATCTTCTCTTTTGACACTGTAAATTGTGGAACACCTTCAAAAACTTGTAAAAGGGTCTCTTCGTCAATTTTTCTCAATGCATCGGCAGTTGAGTTTCCAAACAAAATATTAGATGCTTCTATAGCTGCCTCAAGTGCTTCACGCGAGTGAACCATAGTTGTAACCTCCTCGGCCAATCTTCTTTGCAATGAGCGTCGATGTGGTGCTTTTTGGTGCTCTGCTATCAGGCTATCAATCTCTTCTTTCGATATGTCTGTAAATATTTTGATATACCTATCTGCATCATCGTCACTTACATTGAGCCAAAACTGATAGAACTTGTAGGGCGATGTATAGCGACTGTCGAGCCAAACGTTGCCCGATTCGGTTTTACCAAACTTTCCTCCGTCAGCTTTTGTAATTAATGGACACACCAAAGCAAACGCTTCGCCACCAATAGTTCTTCTTATTAGTTCAGAGCCTGTGGTGATGTTACCCCATTGATCTGAGCCACCCATTTGTAGACGACAGTTTTTCTCTTGGTAAAGGTGCAAAAAGTCGTATCCTTGCAATAGTTGGTATGAAAACTCTGTAAACGACATCCCCTCTTTCGATTCCGAGCTCAATCGTTTTCTTACTGAGTCTTTTGCCATCATATAGTTTACGGTGAGGTGCTTACCAATATCTCTAATGAAGTCGAGAAAGGTAAATTCTTTCATCCAATCGTAGTTGTTTACCAACTCGGCTGCATTGGGCGCATCGCTATCGAAATCGAGAAATTTCTCTAATTGTTTCTTGATGCCTGCTTGGTTTTTACGTAGCGTCTCTTCGTCTAATAGTTTTCTCTCGGCCGATTTCATCGATGGGTCGCCAATCATGCCTGTTGCTCCACCAATTAGTGCAATGGGTTTGTGACCAGCCCGCTGCAAGTGCTTTAGCATCATTACGCCTACCAAGTGCCCTATATGTAGAGAGTCGGCAGTTGGGTCTATACCAACATATCCTGCAGTTAGTTCTTTCTGTAATTGTTCTTCCGTGCCTGGCATTATCTCTTGTATCATGCCCCTCCAACGGAGTTCTTCAACAAAGTTCATATATCTATAGTGTATTTATTTTTTGAATGTACAAAGATACTATTTATTTTTTTAATAACGATTGTTTGGGCTGTCAGCTAAGAAGGAACAAGGAGCAAGGGTGGGTTTTTTATTTTAAAAAATCATCTTTTACTAAAAAGCAAAAATAGCGCCAATATATTCATTATCTCAAGTCGTCCAAGCAACATCTCTGCCGCGAGTACATATTTTGCAGCAGAGGGTAGGGCTGCAAAGCTGTCGAGCGAACCCACTTCGCCAAAACCGGGACCAACGTTAGCAATAGATGCTAACGATGCCGATAAGGCTGTGAGCCCATCAATATCCATAAAGGTGAGGATAACTGTTACAATAAAGAAGGTGAGGATATATAAAAACAGAAAATTAAGTGTCTGTACTTCTATCTCTTTATCCACTACTTCGTTGTCAATTTTAGATGCAAATATTCCTTGCGGATGTTTTATCAAGCGCAATTGCTTTTTTAGTACTTGAAAAAAGAGATAAATTCTGTCGAATTTGAACCCTCCAGCTGTAGACCCCACCATCGAGCCCTGGGCAGTGAAATAAATAAGGATAATAATGGTGAATATAGGCCACACTGTTGTATCAACAGTAGCAAACCCCGTAGTGGAAACTAACGATATTACCTGAAAAAGACTATGTCGGAGTGAGTCGGCAATGTTATAAAGATTTTCATCGTATAGTTTGTAGGCAACTACCAAAATAGCGATAACAATAAGTAGGAAGTATGTTCTTACAGTTTTAGAGTTAAATAGATTTGGTTTTTTACCAATAATAGTAATGTAAAGCATTCCGAAATGGAGGCTGCTAAGTATCATAAATACAACTATGGTTAGTTCCATCCAAAAGTTGTTGTAGAATGCCATGCTAGTATTTTTAGTTGAGAACCCTCCTGTAGCAATTGTGGACATGGAGTGGCATATAGCATCGAAAAATGTCATTCCCAACGACCAAAGGATAATAGTTTCGAGTAGTGTAAGGCTTAAATATACTATACCAATGATACGTCCTATCTGTCTTGCTTTGGTTTTGAAGTTCATGCGCGACAAATTAGAAACCTCTGTCTTGTATATACTAGAGCGCAATCCTTTTGTTTGTGGTAGTATGAGTAGCACAAAAAGTATTACCCCCATACCGCCTATCCAATGGGTAGCCGAACGCCAAAAGAGAATACCTTTTGGTAGAGTCTCTATTTCGGTGAGTATTGTGGCTCCTGTTGTTGTGTATCCCGATACGCTTTCGAAGAATGCATTGACAAAGGTGAATTCTCCTCCCCACATCACATAGGGTAGCATCCCCACTATGCAGGTTATAATCCACCCAAAAACACTTATTGCCAATCCTTCGTTGAAGCGAATCTCGTCAACCTTCTCGGTAAATATAAGAGGAAATAATCCAAGGATAGTGCATACCAAGCCGCTATAGAGCAATGGAACTAATGATGTCTCTTTTAAGAAAAACGATATTAATGCCGATGCATATAGAAACAAGGCATTGAAGAGTAGTACGTAGCCTATATATTTTATGATTGCCTCTTTTCTCACTTATTTTGATTTATTGTGCGATAATAATCGTCTGATTAAACTGTTTATTTCCAATTGAAGAGTTTTCAATTCATCTTCCGATTTTATATCTACTTTTAGATTGGTTGATGGTGGTATGTAGTTTTGTGTTGCAGATATAAGCTTGTTTAAAGGATTTACAAAGTAATGAGAAATGTAAAAATTGAGTAGGAGGGCAAAAATAATTGCTAAAATAATAGATACAATTCCTGGCATCATTGTTTGGTAGAGTTTCTTGTGCATCTCATTTGCTTTTGAGTACATGCTGGTTTGATTCAACTCCATTAGGCTGGTTACAGCTTTTTTGGTTTTTGTAAATTGTATGTGCAAGTTATTGTAGTCAATATCATCGCTCGTACTGCTTGTAACTAATGAGTCTAGCTGCGTAAAATAAGAATTGTACTCCTTCTCTATCTCTTGTATTACCTCTTTTTCGCCTGGTTCGGTTGCATTCTTTTTAATTTCAATCATTGATATGGCAATGGCTGAGTCGGCTGAGTTAATTACACTCATAGCCTCGTCTTTTTTGCCAAGAAAGAGTAGCAGCAAGCCACTATCTTCACGTTCCAAGGCTTGGGTTACATTTAGAGCGTGTTCTATAGAGAGGTAGTTGTTGTCTATTACATCGCTAAATGAGTCGTTCATTTTTCTCAACTCCCATATCGACATTACGCCTGCTATTACCAACATTAGCACCAATAGCATAAAGCTAGAGAATATTTTAACCTTCAGTTTCTTTATCATTACAACAGATTGTTTTATTGAATGTGAAATTAGTAAAAATTTGTGAGTCATGGGTATGATTGTGAGATTTTTTTATAATTCCACAGTTTAGTGTGTTGTTTGTTCTCACAATCATTGTTTCAAACTCTATTTTTTATCCCAAACTTCATTCCTATCGTTATTAACAAAGACAATAAAAAAAGGACATCTAAACAAAGATGCCCTTTTTCAAGTTGTATGTTTTTATCAATAGAAGCTTATCTTATTATTGATTGAAATGCTGCGTTGCTTCTATATTTAGCAAACTCTAAATCCGAAGCAGCAAGAGCTCTCATTGCGCTGTCGCGTTCTATTGCAGTGTTTAAGTGTGCCGACACATCATTAAAGTTGTTTGTGCGAGCTGCAATTACTGCTAGCAAATAGGCTGTTGTAGCGTCAGGATTTTTAATATCATTCAATATTTCTGATGCTCTATTATAGTTGTTGGTAAGTATTTGAGCCAAGGCAGCGTTGTTTGTTTTAACGTCGCCAAAAGCTTCAACAGCTTTTGAGTATTCACCACTTTTCAAGAACAACAGACCCATTGTTTGCTCAAGATCTTTAGCACCTGCTGCTCTACCCAATAATTCTTGAGCTTTGTCAGTTTCGTTATTGCTAAGAGCAAGAAGAGCAAGGTTTGTGTAAGCCTCTGGCGCATCAGATTTCACTTGCAAAGCACGGTTGAACGCTTGCATAGCTTTGTCAAATTCTCCTGCGCGGAAGAAGTTTGTTCCAATATTATTCCAAGCGCGATAGTCTTGCGAATAGTTTGCTGTGAGATATTGGTATATTTTCTCTTGTTCCGTTCTGTCTTCGGTCAATGTAGCTGCATACATCAACTCTTCTATGTTCAACTCGTTTGGATTGTTTTTCCAGAAAGACATAATTTCGTCGTCCGACTTACCAATAATTTCAATGTTAGCAGTTAATCTAGAGCGACGTAGTTGTGGCAAAATAGTTTCTGCCAACTCTTCAAAAACAACTGAGATGTTTTTGATTTCTCTTTCGCGAGTTTCAGGGTCTTCATACATTGAAAGAACGCGAAGAACTAAATCTTTGTCTTGCAAGTTTGAAGCTTCAACCAATTGGCGGAAGCCTTCCCAATCTTCAGCTGTATAGCGAGCATTGATTTGTGCGTTTACTTCTTGTTTCTTCATCTCATCTCCAAGATAAGCAGATGTTCTCTTTTCACGTTCTGCTGCTAATCTTTCGTTCAACGAAAGCTTGCCATCAGGCGATGCATAAGCTGAAATTTCAATATCAACATTTTGACGCTCATCATCGTATGCCTCTTTTACTCGTCTCTTCCAAGCAGCCAATTCGCTTTTGCTCAACTCGCTTGATCTTAGATTAGACTGTTCGATAAGGAAAAGAATATTAGCATCTTGTTTTTGTTGAATAATGCGTTGAAAAGCATCTTGAGCATCCGAGGGCTCAGTATTGTGTGCGCTTGCCAATGCTGAAGTAGCTACAACTCCGTCTGCTACTTTTACTTCGGGAAGTTCTACAGTTTTACCTTTAATTTTTGCATTGAAGCGAAGGAATAGTTCCGATTCACGCATTTCAGGTTCATATTCATATTTGAGGTTCATTGCAAGATTACCACCTCTGTTTTTATGAATTACGATACCATTTCCAGCAACCTTGTCACCTTGGTAAGTGTATGAAGTTCCGTAAGCTTCTTTTCCAGCATATTTCAAAACAGGAGTAACTACTACCGTGGCATGAGAGTTAAACCATTTTTCAGGGAAAATACCGTTAATTGAAACCGGAACTTCATTCCCAACTGTTTCAAGTGGGGTAGGAGTTACGTTGAAGTGTGACGGCGTTAGCGGTGTCAATTTACTACTACACGATGTGCTTAGAATGCCAATAAAGGCAATCATTAGAAGCGATAAATAAAAATTTTTAGTCTTCATGAGGATAATTTGTATTGTTAATTGATTTGTTTTCTATCGTTTTTACAAAAATACTATATTATTGCTGTATTTAAAATAAAGAGAGCGCTAATAGGTGGTTTTTAGTTTTATTTAATATCGAACCCTAGATCTTTTGCTAAAGCAGCTGTTTTTTTGTTTGCATTTTCAATTGTATAGGCTTTGTACTCTCGCCTTAGTGGGTAGTGAGAGCGGAAGTAGTAGAATCTATTTGGACTCTCTTTTAGAAGTGCTGAATCTTCACAGGGGTCGTAGCTGTAAAGTAATGCTTTAGCCAATTGCCCCTCATTGCTATACTGAGATAGATTGATAACAGTTTTATCAGGCTCAACTATTGGAAGCAATTCTATTGGGTCTTTATTTAGTTTAAAAAACTTGTTTATAGTCTCTAAACTCATTTTTGTTGCATTCCATTTTCCATCGGCAGAGTAACCTGCAATGTGTGGAGTTGCAATATCTACTAGTCTTAGCAATTGAAGGTCGATGTTTGGCTCATTTTCCCATGTATCAATAATTGCTCCCATCACCTCTCCTTTTCTTAGGGCGCTTTTTAACGCTTTATTACTCACCACTGCTCCTCGGGAGCTGTTAATGATAATTGGTTTTTTGCTTAAGCAGTTGAAAAACGTGTCGTCTGCAAGATGATAGGTGGGATGTTCACCTGTTTTTGTCAGGGGAGTGTGAAATGTTATTATATCTGCTTCTCTTTGTATGGTGGCTAAGTCGACAAACTCGTCAGAGTTTTCTATCTCTTGACGAGGAGGGTCGTTAAGCAAAACTTTCATGCCTAATACCTTACAAGCACGTGCCACCTTTTTTCCCACATTGCCAACACCTACAATGCCTACTGTTTTATCTTTTAGTTCAAAGTTGTATTTCTGTGCCATTCGCACAATTGAGGTTGTCACATATTGCTCTACCGAGCTTGCATTGCAGCCTGGCGCTGTGCGCCAAGCAATATTGTTTTCCTCACAATAAAGGGTGTCGATATGGTCGAAACCAATGGTTGCAGAGCATATAAGCTTTACGTTTGAACCTGCAAGTATTTTCTCATCGAAATAAGTGACCGTTCGAACAATCAACACATCGTTGTCTTTTACTGTCTCTTTAGTAAAATCATTTCCTGGAAGGTAAGTTACTTCGCCAAATTGCTCTGCCACCCCTTGAAGATAAGGAATATGTGCATCTGCTAATATTTTCATCTATGTTTGTTTATCTGCTATTCTTGTTTGTGGTTTTAGACAATTGAGTTGCTATGAATTGGCAAGCAAAGCTTCGCTCATGCCTTTAGCAGCTTTTCGTCCGTCGCCCATGGCTAAGATTACTGTTGCACCACCACGAACAATGTCGCCACCAGCATATATATCGCTTTGTGCCGACTGCATAGTGTCGCTATTTACTACAATTGTTCCCCAGTCTGTAACTTCCAAACCCTGGAACGTGGATGGAATAAGCGGATTGGGTGATACACCTACACTCACAATTACTTGGTCTACATCTATCCACACAGTATCGCCTTCTATTGGTAGTGGACGACGACGTCCCGATGCATCTGGTTCGCCCAGCTCCATACGTTGCAATAGCATACGATTTACACGAAAGTTCTCATCACCCTCATATTTCAAGGGATTGTGCAGATTGTAAAACTCAATACCTTCTTCTTTAGCGTGGTGCACCTCTTCTAGTCGCGCCGGCATCTCCTCCTCCGAACGTCTGTAAACAATCATTGCTCTCTCGGCACCAAGTCTTCGTGCTGTTCGCACAGCATCCATTGCAGTGTTTCCACCACCAATTACGGCTACCTTTTTGCCCATCAATACAGGAGTGTCGCTTTCTGGGTTGGCGGCATCCATTAGGTTTATTCGGGTCAAGTATTCGTTACACGACATAACGCCATTCAGGTTTTCACCTGGTATATGCATAAAGTGAGGAAGACCTGCACCACTTGCAACAAATATTCCTTTAAAACCCATTTCATGCAAATCTTCGTGTGATATAGTTTTGCCAACAATGCAGTTGGTGTTGAACTTAACGCCCATTTTTGCCAACACATCAATCTCTACATCTACAATATTATTTGGAAGTCTAAATTCTGGTATGCCATAACGCAATACACCACCCAATTCGTGTAGGGCTTCAAATACTGTTATATCAAATCCTTTTTTCACCATGTCGCCTGCAAAAGACAATCCCGCAGGTCCAGAGCCAATAACGGCTACCTTTATTCCATTCGATTCTGCTATTTCGGGAATGGCTATGCTGCCACTCTCTCGCTCATAGTCGGCAGCAAATCTCTCGAGATGACCAATGGCTACAGCCGGCTTGTTTAGTTTTTGCACATAAAAACATGTGCTTTCGCACTGACGTTCTTGCGGACATACACGTCCACACACAGCTGGCAATGCACTTGTTTCTTTCAATGTTTTTGCAGCTTCTAAAAACTCTCCGCGTTCAATGTTTTTGATAAACTTCGGAATGTTTATTTCTACCGGACACCCCTCAATGCAAGTTGGATTCACGCAGTCTATACAACGCTGAGCCTCTGTCATAGCTTGCTCTTGAGTTAAACCTAAGTTTACTTCCTGATAGTTTCGGCTTCTCACTTCAGGGTCGACCGAGTTCATTACCACACGAGTCATATTGGTGCGGTCTTTGTTTTTTATAGACTTTCGCAGCTCTTCGCGCCATGGGGCAGAGCGTTGGATTTTTAAATATTCTTTTGAAGACATTTTTTTAGTTATTAGTAATGAGTAAAGAGGGGTAAAGGTTTATTCTCAGGTTTTCGGTTCCTAATTATACGCTTTTAAACGCATTAGCATTTCATCAAAATCCACCTGATGAGCATCAAATTCTGGCCCGTCTACACATACAAACTTGGTTTTTCCATCAACTGTCACTCTGCATGCACCACACATACCTGTGCCATCAACCATAATAGTGTTGAGAGATGCCAGGGTGGGGATATTATATTTTTTAGTTAGTAGAGATACAAATTTCATCATTATGGCTGGACCAATGGTGAGGCAGAGGTCTACCTTTTCTCTTTTAATTACTTTCTCAACCCCTTCAGTAATCAGTCCTTTTTCGCCATATGTGCCATCGTCGGTCATCACAATAACCTCATCGGCAAACTCTTTCACTTGATCTTCCAATATCACCAAATCCTTTGTGCGTGCACCCAAAACAGCTACAACTTTATTGCCAGCTTTGCTCATGGCTTCAATAATAGGAAGCATGGGTGCTATACCCACACCACCTCCAGCACATACTACTGTTCCAAAGTTTTCTATATTGGTTGCTTTACCAAGTGGACCCACTAAATCAGTAATGTAGTCGCCTACTTTTAATGCGCCAACTTTTTGTGACGATTTGCCCACTAGTTGCACTACTAATGTGATTGTGCCTCGTTTGATATCTGAAGAGGCTATTGTGTACGGAATACGTTCTCCTTTTTCGCCTACACGCACAATTACAAAATGACCAGCTCGTCTGCTTTTAGCAATTAATGGAGCTTCAACTTCAAGTTTGACAATTTTTTCTGACAGGTATTCTTTTCCTACAATTTTGTTCATATACGTGTGGTTTCTATAATAACATTCGGTTTTTATTCAATTGCAAATTTAGCTAATTTATGTATACTTGAAAGTTTATTTAGCGCAAATTATTTGAAACCTATTCTCAGACTTATAATAATTCAAATAAAAATGTGCGATGTTGGTTGAAGTTGGGTTTTATTTTGATTATAGTTTGTCGTTTTATTTTCTTATTTTTGCATAATAAAATAACAATAGAACGTTTAAAAAATATGCCAGAAGCAATTGTCATTACACCCGTAAAGAATTCGTTGGATACAACTAAACTTACAGTTGAAGCATTAATGAAAACTAATGCAGATATAGAGTATTACGTATACAATGATTTTAGTGAATCCGAAACGAAAAAATATTTAGATAAAGCTAAGGATAAGTTAGGCTTCCAAGTAGTGCATTTAGAAGATATAACCTCTATACCTTCGCCCAACTATAAGTTGGTGCTAGAAATAGCGCAAGAAATGGCAATTAGTAAAAACTGTCCGTTGATAATTGTAGAGTCAGATGTTATAGTGAAGCCAGATACTATTGCTAATATGTTGCAAGTTGCAAAAGATAAAAGCGACGCTGGTATGGTTGCGGCTATTACGGTGGATAGAGAGGGCAATTACAACTTTCCTTATCTTTACGAAAAGGTGAAAAGCAATGAAACTGTTGTTGCAAAACAGAGCATTAGCTTTTGCTGTACGCTTATTACCAACAACTATCTGAATAAATTTGATTTTAAAACCCTGAATGAGAAAAAAGATTGGTATGATGTTCACATCACTAAGCAGTCGAGAAAGCTAGGTTTTAAAAACTATTTGATGAAAGGAACTAGGGTTTTGCATCTTCCTCACTCTAGTAGACCATGGAAAAATTTAAAGTACACAAACCCTGTGTTGTATTATTTAAAGAAGATTTTTTTAAGGAGAGACAAAATATAGCTCTTATTTCAAAATAGCAAAACAAAAAAAGGATGTTCCAATAGTGGAGCATCCTTTTTCTATTTAGTCTACTTAGTTTTTTTAATCAACTAGTGATCATGTTCATCTTCTAAAGCTTCTGCTCTAGTTTTGTGAACAGTATTCTTTTCGTGTTCTCTAGGAGCGTATATAGAATAAAGTTTCAGAGGTTTGTCCGAATCGTTTACTACATTGTGCCATTTTCCTGCTGGAATCATTATGGCAAAATCGTCTTCTACTCTCTCTTGAAAAGATAAATCATCTTCAGCATCTCCCATATAAACAATTCCTTCACCCTCTTCAACGCGAATAAATTGGTCATGATCTGTGTGTATTTCGAGACCTATATCTTCGCCAGGGAGTATGTTCATAAGTGTTAGCTGCATATACTCACCGGTCCACAAAGCTGTACGATATGTTTCGTTCTCTTTGGTGTAGTCTTCGATGTTAAACACAAATGGGTCGTTCCCGAAATCGCGAACCTCTAAATTTAGAGGTTCTCTTTCTGTTACTATGGGTTCTTCTACTGGTTGTTCGCTAGGTTGGGTACACGATGTTGCAAATACGCTTACCAAAGCTATTGCCATTAAATAAATAAAATTTTTTCTCATAATGTTTCTATTTTAATTTTGTGATATTAAAAGTAATTATGTAAATATATTGCTAATTATTCGAATTTGCAAGAAACTTAGCGAAATTATATTGTTAAGTTGCTGTGTTTTATAGGGAAGACAACAATTAACAAGTTGCGCAACATTGGCTAATTAATTTCTTTTATTATACATCAAAGTTGTGATAAAACACTATGTTTGTATATTATTGTCAATTTACTGTTATTTAATGTAGAGGTTTTATTTCTCTCATATAGATAAGTGTTGCTTTGAGCCTTTTTTGATTTATATCTTGTTTTTCTGCAAAAAAAAGAAGCAAGAACTGATTTTTTAAATATATGATTAAAGATAATAGCTATAATATGGAGAAGCTAACAAAAATAGTCCTTACAGGAGGTCCTTGTTCAGGTAAAACCACCGCATTAGCTCAAATAAAAGAGTATTTTTCTAACTTGGGTTTTCGGGTGTTTATTTTGCCCGAATTGCCAACAATGTTTAGTCAGGCAGGGGTTAATTTCTTAACATCCAACAAGTCCTATTTTTATCAAGCAGAAGAATCTTTAATAGCTTTACAGATAGAGATGGAGCATCAGTTTGAGAAGATTGCTAAAGCTCAAGAAAAGTCGGCAATAATAGTTTGCGACAGAGGTGTGATGGATATCTCCGCATATCTTTCAGAAGATGTATGGCAAGCTATGTTGGATGACAGACAAAGCAATGTAGTACAGTTGAGAGATGCAAGATATGATGCAGTTATTCATATGGTAACAGCAGCCAATGGTGCAGAAAAGTTCTATACAAATGCCAACAACGAGCATAGAAGCGAAAATATTGAGCAGGCTAGAGCGTTAGACGAAAAGCTTATTAATGCCTGGACGGGGCATCCAAGACTTAGAATTGTTGGCAATACTGAGACTTTTAGTGTGAAATTAAACAATGTACTTTCAGAAATATCAGAGGTGTTGGGTGTGCCACAACCTATAGAAGCCGAGCGTAAATATTTGGTTGAAGTTATTGGCGAAATCCCAAATGCAGTTGAAAATGATATTTATCAAACTTATTTGGTGTCTGACTCAAAGGATGAGGTTAGATTAAGAAAAAGAGGCAAAGAGGGAAGCTATGTCTACTTTTATACTGAAAAAGAGTTGTCAGACACTGAGCGAATAGAAACTGAAAGACAAATAACTCCTAGAGAATATGTAACTTTGTTGGAAGATGCTGATTCTACCAGAGAGACCATTTACAAAAAACGCACCTGTTTTGTGTGGGAAAGGCAATATTTTGAATTGGATACTTTTATAAACCCCAATATAGGTATTACCATTTTGGAAATAGAGTGTGTAAACGAGGGTGATGTAAACTTGCCTCCCTTTATTAAAGTAATTGAAGATGTTACAGGACGTAAAGAGTATTACAATTATAATTTAGCGAAAAAACAAGAGAGTATTGTGTGAAAAATGGGGAAGGAGACAAATAAAATCACTTTATGATTATATAATGATTTGTCTTTAAACATAATCTATAAAAGCAGTAGTTGCTACTTCCCGTTATCCTCTAAATAAAGGAATCTTTTGATACTCTTTTTAGGTGTTTTCTCAAATTCTTCTTTGCGGATTTCAATATAACCAATTTGCTCAAATGCAGCTAGCTTTTCATTCATTAGCAATCGATTGTTATTCATAATACTTTCGAGCTGTTCGAATGATACATCAGTCTCTTTCATTTCATGAATGTCAGGATATACCAAAGCTACTAGTCGATTGTCTCTTTTAATGATGAGGTTTTCAGCTACATAAGGCATGTTGTTTAGACGTGCCTCAATCTCTTCAGGAAAGATGTTTTGACCATTAGCACCTAAAAGCATAGTCTTGATACGTCCTTTTATATAAAGACGATTTTCATTATCTAAAATACCCAAATCGCCAGTGCGCAACCACCCATCATCGGTAAATGCTGCGTCGGTTGCCGATGGGTTTTTATAATATCCCTTCATTACATTCTCTCCCCTCACTTGTATTTCACCAGGTGTTTTTGTTGGCTCATTTGAGTCGATTCTTGCTTCCATTATTCCCTCCAGTACCCTGCCGCATGAATTAGGCACAAAATCTCGGTGACTATCATATGAAATAAGTGGAGCACACTCAGTCATTCCATAACCAATGGTGAATGGGAGTCCAACTTTGTATAAAAAACTTTCTGCCTCTTTGCTCATAGCCGCTCCTCCAACGATTATCTCTTTGAGCTCTCCTCCAAGGGAAGCAATCAATGTTTTTCTAATTTTTGAGTAGATTACATTTCTAAGTATGGGCACTTTCAGCATTGATTGTGTTACAGGCTTAGAAATAACAGGAAGCAATTTTTTCTGATATATCTTTTCTAATATTAAAGGTACAGTGATAATTAGCTTTGGTTTTACTTGTTTAAAAGCATCTAAAAGGATGCTAGGACTCATGTTTTTTCCTATCAGATGGATATGTACTCCAGCCGATAGTGCATACAAAAAATCGAATGCACATCCATAGGCGTGTGCCATGGGGAGGAATGCAACGATGCTCTCACCTTTTAGTAATAAGTTTAGTTTTTCAGCAAACACTACGTTGCCTGCATAATTATTGGCTGTAAGCATTACTCCTTTGCTAAATCCTGTAGTACCCGATGTGTAGTTGAGGCAAATAACAGTATCATTGTGTATACGTGGATATTGAATGTCAGATGGATGGAAGCCATTGGGGTGTTTCTTTGCAAACTTTTTGTCGATAGTGGTTTCTAAACAATCTGTTTCGCTGTTTTGTCTATTTACCACCACCCAATTAGGGAAAGTGATAACTGGATGTGTAAACCTGTCTATATTGAGCTTCTTTAATGTGTTCTCGTCAATGAAAATTAGTTTTGCATCTGAGTGCAAAATAATATTTTCCATGCTGTCGGGGTGAAACTCGTGCAATATGGGAACCACAACAGCGCCATAAGTAATTGAAGCCATAAAAATACTTGCCCAAGCTGTGTGGTTGCGCCCAATAAGAACAACTTTGTCTTTCTTCTTTATACCCATCTCTTCGAAGAGTATGTGCAAACGGGCTATTCTTTTGGCAAACTCACCATAAGTAGTTGTTGTAGTCTCGCTTAGGTCTGTAAATGCAGGCAAATCCCAGTTTTCACGAAAACTTTTCTCGTATAATTTTATAAAGTTTGTTTCAATCATATCTTTGTTTTATACTCGGTTTGTCCTATTTTGTGTAAAAATAGCATATAAATTTCTAATCACAATGTTGTAAAGCCTATAGGTTGCATATTTATTGTAAATTTGTTTTTCTTTGGTATCATTCATTTATTTGATACCTCTATTTTTTATTCGATAAAACGCTCTATGATAGATACTACAATATTCGAAAATAAAACTGCTGTTTACTACACTTTAGGGTGTAAACTAAACTTTGCAGAAACTTCTACCATTGGCAGGCAATTAGCCGAAGCCGGAATTGCAAAGGCACAAAAAGGGCAACAGGCCGATGTTTGCGTAATCAATACATGCTCGGTAACGGATCTTGCTGATAAAAAATCGCGACAAGCCATCCGTAAAATGATTAAACAACATCCAGGCGCTATTGTTCTGGTTACTGGTTGCTATGCACAGCTAAAACCTACAGAAATTGCTGATATTGAGGGGGTGGATTTAGTGCTGGGGTCTAATCAAAAAATGGATGTCCTTGACTATATTAGTCAGTTTCACAAGCATGAGAATGGAAATGGAAACCATGAGAAGGGTGAGGTTTTTGTAACAAAGCTAAATCAGATAAAAAAGTTCACACCCTCATGTTCTGCTGACGATCGCACCCGTCACTTTTTGAAAGTGCAAGATGGATGCGATTACTATTGCACCTATTGCACTATACCTTTTGCAAGGGGACGCAGTAGAAATGGCTCTATCAGCAGTTTAGTTGCACAAGCCCAAGAGGTTGCAGCTAATGGTGGCAAAGAGATTGTACTAACTGGGGTGAATATAGGCGACTTCGGAAAGTCGACCAACGAGAGTTTTGTTGACTTGGTGAAAGCATTGGATAATGTTGAGGGAATTGAGCGATTTAGAATATCGTCGATAGAGCCAAATCTGTTGACCGATGAAATAATTGATTTTGTAGCCAGCTCAAAACGATTTATGCCTCACTTTCATATCCCTTTACAATCGGGCAGTGATGAGGTGCTTAAGTTGATGAAGAGGAAATACGACACATCACTTTTTGCCCACAAAGTTGAGAAGATAAAAGGAGTATTGCCACATGCTTTTATAGGTGTGGATGTGATTGTGGGTGTACGTGGCGAAACGGATGAGTATTTTGAGGATGCCAAGCGTTTCATCGAGTCGTTGCCTGTATCGCAATTACATGTGTTTACCTATTCTGAACGCGCTGGTACAAAAGCATTAGAAATGGACAACCCCGTTGATCCTAAAGTGAAACATGACCGCAGCAAAGCTCTGCTAGAGATATCGGAGCAAATGCTAGAGATGTTTTACAATGAAAATAGAGGCACAGCGCAGAAAGTGCTTTTCGAGGGTGCTAGACATGGCCACACAATGGTTGGATTTACGGAAAACTATATAAAGGTAGCTACTCCCTACAACGGCTCGTTTGTAAACGAAATTGTGGATGTTACAATTGGCAATCTTGATACCGAAACTATGACAATGGAAGCACAACTAACTACAACCAAGAATGAATAAAAAACCACTGGGATATCACCTTATATATGGATTACTAAAACTGCATGCATTCTTGCCACTGCGCGTCTTGTATGTTTTTTCAGATATTCTTTTTGTCCTTACATATCATATAGTACGATACAGAAGAAAAATGGTGAGAAAGAATCTGACCAATTCATTTCCTGAGAAAACTCATAAGGGAATTGTAAAAATTGAGAAACAGTTTTACCATCATCTATGCGACTATTTTTTCGAAACTATTAAGCTGTTGCATATCTCTGATAAGGAGATGAGGCAGCGCATGGAGTTTCATGGACACGAAGCATTGGCTAAAGCAATGGAAGGTAATAGATCGTGTATATTATATATGGGGCATTATGGCAACTGGGAGTGGGTAACATCTATTGGTTTACACCTGCCACAAGAGATGGTGAAAGCGCAGATATATCAATTGATAAGGAATAAATCTTTTGATGAGATATTTAAGAAAATACGTACACGTTTCAACTCGCTTAATATTGAGCGAAAAGAGACCATGCGAACAATTGTAAAACTGCGCAACGAAAAGAAACAGGTTATATATGGTTTTATTTCAGACCAACGACCACCAAGGTACTACGATGAGTATTGGACTACTTTTCTGAATCAAGACTCACTCTTTCTTACCGGTACTGAGCGCATTGCACGTAAAACCAAGTTTGCTGTGGCATATCTTGATATAGAGAAAACAAAACGTGGACACTACAAAGGTACATTTTCTGTTATCTCACCCGATGCGTCGCAAGAACCCGAGTTTGCTATTACAGAAATGTATGTGAGGAGATTGGAAGAGACTATTTTGCGCAATCCTGCCTACTACTTGTGGTCACACAATCGTTGGAAGTTTGCGAAAAAGAAAGAAACAGAGTTAAAGACTGAACAATGAAAAAGATATCGGTAGTTATATTAAATTGGAATGGTGCAAAACTGTTGAAACAATTCCTACCAGCGGTGTTGATTCACACTCAAGCAGAAGATTGCGAAGTGGTGGTAGCCGATAATGGTTCTTCGGATAACTCTGTTGAGGTGATGAAACAGAATTTTCCCGATGTGAGACTTATCTTGTTGGACAAAAATTATGGCTTTGCTGAAGGTTATAATAGGGCATTGCAACAGGTAGATTCGAAATATATAGTGCTACTCAACTCCGATGTTGAAACATCTCCAAACTGGGTGAATCCCTTAGTAGAGCATTTGAAAAGGAATAGAGATACAGCTGCTGTGCAACCAAAAATTCTTTCGTATACCAATAAATCAATGTTCGAATATGCGGGAGCAGCTGGAGGGTTTATTGATAGATATGGATATCCATTTTGCCGAGGACGTATATTGCACGAGTTGGAAGAAGACAAAGGGCAATACGACAGACCGATAGAGATATTTTGGGCAACTGGTGCTTGTTTGTGTATGCGAAGAGATGATTATATGGAAGCAGGAGGGCTTGATGGTGACTTTTTTGCACATATGGAGGAGATTGATCTCTGTTGGCGACTGCTTGCACGTGGCAAAAAAATTGTCTGCTTACCACAGTCCACAGTTTATCATGTAGGTGGTGCTTCATTAGATAGTGAGAGTCCCCGCAAGGTGCATCTCAACTTTCGCAACAATCTATTGATGATTTATAAAAATGCAGCTTTGATTCAATTAGTAGAGATATTGTCGATACGCTTGGCGCTTGATACAGCCGCAGCGTCACACTTTATGATAAAGGGCAAGTGGGAACATGCAAAAGCAGTAGGAAGTGCTTATCTCGATTTTATTAAAATGACGCCAGCATTTAAAGAAAAGCGAAAAATCAACAGGGAAAAGACTGTACAAAAAAATATTTCACAACTATATAAAGGTTCTATGCTTTTTGATTTCTATTTTAGGAGAAAAAGAAAATTCTCTGAAATAATAAAATAGGCTCTTTCTATACACAATGATGTCAATGTGTTGAGTATTTACGTACATACATTGCTATTTGTTATAAAATATCGCAATCTTATCTTTAACAACTTTATATTTCGAATTTGCTGTCATTCTTAATTATTAATTAACACCAAAAAGCTTAGGATATAAAAAAAATAATTGTAAATTTGCAGAGTTGTCATTGTCACAAACAAAATTGACTAAAACTATTATACTAACCAATTAAAAAAAATAATCATTATGGCTTACGTAATAAATGAAGATTGCATCGCATGTGGTACTTGTATTGACGAATGTCCTGTAGATGCTATTTCTGAAGGCGATATCTATGTAATCGATCCAGAAATTTGCACAGACTGTGGTTCATGCGCGGAAGTATGTCCTACCGAAGCGATACATCCAGAATAAGGAAATTTGTTTTTTCTATAAGAAAAATAGAAAGGTCAGGATATATCTTGACCTTTTTCTTTGGAGAGATACCCCAAAATAGTTATCTTTCCGTTTTATAATCTATAAACTACTTACTTAAAACTTTTAATAACAGTACAAACAACTATATGAAAAGAAGATTATTACAAGTCACCCTAGACTTAGCAACCGAGATACATGCATTAATAAAAGAAGTACCCGAAGAAAAAGTTTCTGAGGAAACCGAACAGGTGAAAACACTATCGTTAGCAGTTCAAAGCCATCTTGTGAGAGCACAAACAAGAGAAGGTGAAGAGTTGGTGGAGGTGTTGAGAGAGGCATTAGAGTCTTTAACAGAGTTAGAAGAAAAAATGCTAGAAGCAGTAAAATTAAGAAAGTTGAGAAAAATGGCCATTAACCCTCTATTGGCAAAAATGAAAGACTTGGAAGCTGAAATAAAGTTATTAGCTGGGATTAGATAAGCTGTAGTTTTATTTCGTAGCATATAAGCTCACGGTTTTGTTGAGTATATATACTATTGAATAATATTTTGTAGATAAGAAAAAAGGCCGTGTTAATGAAACAGCGGCCTTCTTATTTATAAATATTTTTTCGATATCATAGTAATCTGCTTAATCTATGTAAGGCGTTACTATTTCTACCCACTTTATATAACCCTTGCCCATTAGGTGTAGTCCATCATTAGTGTATTCAGGGTTTAGTTTGTCACTACCTGGTGTTACAAACTCTGAATAGAGATCGATATATATTATTTGTTTTATTTTAGCTACTTCTTCAAGTCTCTTATTTAGTGGTTTTATCTCTTTCCAATGTCTCGTGTGACCATCAAACATCCCAAAGCTATCGTTCAGTGGTAAAATGCTTTGCAAGTATATTTTTGTGGTGGGCGACTGGTGTTGAACCTTATCTATAATATTACTTACCCCCGCAACAATAGAGTCTGTTGTAGCACCTCTACCAATATCATTTATACCAATAAGCAAAAAAATCTTTGCGGGGTGTCCCTTAGTTATTATGTCCATTCTATCGTATACACCCACACATATATCTCCACTGATTCCCCTGTTTTTTACATTTTGGTTTTCAAAAATCTCGCTCCATTCTCCGCCATTAGTAATACTGTTCCCAAGGAAAACAATATCGTTAGGAGTAGATTTTAAATTTTCAAATAAGGAAGCTCGCTGATAATAAAAAGTTGAATACTCCTGTTGTGCCGACAAGTATATTGAAATAACGACTAGAACAAGTGTGAGAACTGATTTTTTCATATTATTGATAATAAGTTGATATCTTAATGTTATATCTTTGCAAACAATCTTCAGTCTATATTGTTGTATATAGGCTAAAGAAAAATTAAGAAAACAGTCTTGTGAATTAAAAATATTAAAAATGAAAAAACTATTTTATTTAGGTCTCTTATTATTCACTGCCTTTCAAATAAAAGCACAAGTAAGTGATATTAGCCTTAATTTGACTCCAACAGCAAATTATACATGGTGGGATAGTCAGATGCATATTAAAAACAGCCCAATGGTGGGTGGTATGTTAGGAATTGGACTTGGGCGTAATCTTGAATTGAGAGGTATATATGAGCAATCTATAAACTCAGAGAGTAAACTTGGCAATTTTAATGTCGATAACCTCTTAGGCGAATTCAATTCTATAGACGTAGATGTTATACGTTGGGGTGGAGAGTTTAAAGCTAATATCCCTACACAAACACTTTTCACACCTTATTTATCAATAGGTTCGGGAGTGCAAAAGCTCAAATATAATGATAGTAAGGATGAGCAAATATACCTTAGTGCTGGTTTAGGAACGCAATATGTTTTAAGCAATAGAGTTTCACTTTACTTAGGCGCAAAGTTACATGCCTTTAATCATAATCCAACTAATTTGCTGATGGAGAGTGGCTTTAAAGATGATATACTTACATTTGAAGATAGTCGCATGATGAATTGGTCGGTAAATTTAGGTGTTCAGTTTTATTTAAGTGGCAAGAACCCTCAAAAGTATACTGCTTTAGAAAGAGCGTTGGCACAACAAGGCAAGAGTGGTTTATCAGGCCTTCGCTTAGTGTTTGAACCAGGAATTGCTTATATCAATTTTGATAACTCTACCAACTTGCGCGACACCTATTTATTAGGGGGATCATTAGGTGTAGATTTCAATGATTATGTTGGCTTACGTGGTTTTTACTATCAATCTACTGAAGACGAGAAGCTATCATTCGACTTTGATAAAATGGCTATGTATGGAGCCGATTTTATAGCGAAACTAAATGTATCAAGTGGAATAGTCCCCTATCTTACAGTAGGTGGTGGGTATATGAATGTATATGGTAGCTATGTAGGTGTAGATGAGAATCCTTTTGTGCCAACTAATTCAGGTTATTTTGCAAAAGGTGGTTTAGGTTTGTCTATTCCAATTACTCCATACTTCGAGGTTTTAGGAGCAGCCAACCTATTGTATACAACAGACAAAGATCCAGAAGATTTAGGTTCGACCGAAGATTTGAAAAAGCACACTATGTTTAATGTTGGATTGAAATTCAATATAGGTAAAAAAGTTCGAGCCAATAGAGCATTAGATTCGTATATCGATCAAAAAATGGTTGATAAAGGATTAATGTATGAGCAACGTATAGCAGAGTTGAAAAAGGAGCTAGATAATGCATACGATGCCAATGACGCTGTGAAAGCTACACAAATAATGAACGAAAAACAGCGTTTAGAAACAGAATTGATTGCAGCTATGGATGAGTCTGGGGTAGTGCTTTCTACACCAGTTGCACCTTCAACATATGTTGCAGCAGACGATACTGCAATTGCTACTACAGCAACTACTGCTGCTAGAACAGAAGATCAAACTTTAATTAGATTAACTCCCGAGGAATTGGAGTCGCTAGTAGATAAGGTTGTTCAAGGCGTGGGAGCTCCTGTATTGAAAAAGGAAACCCCCGAAGAACGTTTAGATAGACTAGAACGACTTATATTGAGTGGTGGTGCACCAACAACAAGAACTGCGCAGCAGTCTGCAGCATCTACTCAAGAAGCAGAAGCCAAAGCAATGGCAGAAGCGGCTCAAGCAGAGGCTATAGCAGCAAGGGTTAAAGAGGAGTCTGCAGCAAAAAGAGTTGAAGAGAGCAACAGAGAGTTATTGGAAGAGATGAGACGTATAAGTAGCAGAATTGAAGAGAACTCTCTAAGAATAGATAATGCTTACAGACAACAACAACAAACAGGTTCTGACAGAACAGTTATTGTAACTCCAGGAGGTCAAACTCAATACAGAGCACCAGTGGGAGGTGGTAATGTAGGTGCACCAAGCAGTGCTTATCAAGACCCCTCGCAAGGACAAGCTAAATCATGGGTTATATACAGAGGTTTGTCTCCATTTTTGGGTATGAACTTTGGTGAAAGCTCATCATTCCTTTTCGGAGTAAAAGGCAATTATGGTTTTTCAAGTTCAAGATTTTCTTTTGTTCCCGACCTCTATTTTGGTGTTGGTAGTAAAGTTGCTTATGGTTTTAATGCAAATGTTACCTATCCATTGTTAGTAAACGATGAGTCGCTTTTCACACCTTATGTAGGAGTAGGATTGGGAGTTAACAAAGCTGACAAATTCAAATTTGGAGTTAATCTTATTGGAGGAACTTATATTAATGTTGGAAATGGAAGCCTGTTCATTGAGTATACTTCAAGAAAATTGTTTGATAACAATCTTATTTCCTTAGGTTATAGATTTGACTTCTAGAAAAGGCATCAATAAACAAATTAATATGTTCCAAAAATTTAAAATAGTGTTCATTATATCTCTATTGATAATAGGTGCGTTTGGGCTTAACGCTCAAACGGATTCTATTGTCTCTAATATCTCTCCTACCACTATTATATCTAATGAGGTGAAGGGAGAGATTGTGATAACTAAATCTGATTTAATTAAATTTCTTGACAAAATAGCTAAGGCTAGAAAGGATAAAATTGAGTTTGAGTTAGAAAATATCTATTTAAACGATCTTTACGGGCAATTCCCATTGGGGGCTAATAATATTTCAACAAGAGCCGTTGTTCCATTAACTAGTTCTACTCCAATACAGTCGATGTCGAGAGACCAGCTGATAAGAGAAATTGGAATGCTTAATTCGCGCCTCAATCAAATCTCGGGATATGCTGGAGTTGGAAACACCACAGCTATTATAACAGGTTCAGATTATGTAGAAGAAGGTGTGTACTATCATCCTTATCAAACAGAGGATGAGATTGTAGATGAAGTGCCTTTATTGGCTTATATGGGCAATGGAGAGTTGAGGTGGAAGATAGACTCATTGCAACAAGAGGTTAGCATGTTGTCTGCCCCTGCTATAGTTGCAGAAAATCAAGAAGAAATTGGGCGTTTGAATAGAGAAATTGATAAATATCAAGATGCTATTCTTGCAACAACAGTGTTGACACCCGAAGCTAGAGAGATTGTGAGAAGCTATGGTACATCGCAAATGCAGGTGTTTTTTGCTAACGACGTCTCTAATGTTTCCCCACGCTATTTCGAAGAGGTGAAAAGTGCTGCTACTGTTTTAAGAAGAAACCCTCAGTTAGCTGTTGTGCTTAAAGGCTATGCGAGCCCAGTGGGTAGTGAAAGATATAACTACGATTTGTCGATGCGTCGCAACGAGGCAGTAAAACGAATGTTGATAGATTATGGAGTGTTTCCAGATCAAATAACTTCGGTGTTTTATGGTGCAGACAAAACTTCTTCTGCAAGTGAAGCTCGAAGGGTAGATATCAAGTTTATCATAAAATAAGGGGCATAACTTCTTATTTAAAATGTAAATATATTAGGTCGACAATTTATTTGTCGGCCTTTTTTTATATATTGTATCATCAATACTTTACAACAACAGTAATATATGAAACGCATTATATCTATTCTCTTTTCAATTTCGATTATAATTGCAAGCCATGCACAGCAATCGCTCCAGCAATTTTTAAACAACCCATCGCTCAAGCATGCATCGGTAGGGGTGTGTGTAAAAGATTTATCTACAGGAAAAACTATTGTTTCGTACAATGAGGATAAATCGCTAACAACCGCATCTGTAATGAAGCTGCTAACAACTGCTACGGCATTGGAGCTGCTAGGTCCTAAGTATAAATATGAAACAATGCTTGCTTTGGATGCTTACAATCCCTCTAAACTGCTTGTAATAGGATCGGGAGACCCAACATTGGGAACATCAATGTTCAAAGAGAATCAACACTCTTTTCTGATGAACTGGTCTGATAAGCTGAAAACGAAACTTGGTAATAGCGATAACTTGAAACTCTATGTTGTGGATAATCTATTTGGCTATAATGGTGTTTCAGGCGAGTGGACTTGGATAGATATGGGCAACTACTATGCTGCAGGCGCTTATGGCATAAGTGTGTTTGACAATACCTATCGACTATTCTTCAATACTATTGATAGAAACAGTAGCCCCAAAATATTTCGCGCCGAACCTGAGATTAAAGGGCTCACCTTTACCAATTATCTAAAGCTGAACACCACAGGGAGCGACAATGGGTATATATATGGCGCTCCATTTTCGTATAATCGTGTTTTGCGTGGTGATATTCCAGCAGGTCGAACTGTTTTTAGCATCAAAGGCGACATTCCCGATCCAGGATTGATGTTGGGACAAGTATTAGCATCTGAGTTAGGTAAGAGAGGTATCAGTGTGGCAGAGGTAGAGACAGCTCATCTCGATTATATCAATAATGCTGAAAATGCTAGCGGAGCAAGAACTATTAATTATAGGGTAGGAGAGGTATTGCATGTTCACCAATCTCGTCCACTTACTGATATTTTGGGTGAAGTAAATGTAGAGAGCAACAATCATTATGCCGAACATCTGATTCGCACAATAGGTCGCAATCAAAACCCAGATATATATAGTGATGCATTGAAAGAGGGAATTAAATATGTAAACAAACATTGGATAGAGAGTGGCATTTCCACTTCGTCTCTTTTTATGCACGATGGTTCTGGCTTAGCACCTCAAAATGCAGCTAGTGCTGAGCTGTTTTGCGATTTGCTAGTGTATATGCACAATAGAAGCGATTATGCAAAAGATTTCTTTGCATCACTGCCCTTGGCGGGTAGAGATGGCACTCTTAAGAGTTTTATGAACAGCACTAAGTATCGTGGCAAAGTTAGAGCTAAAAGTGGCAGTATTGGAGGGGTGCAATGTTATGCTGGTTACTTGATTGATGGTAATAAGCGATATGCATTCACTATTATGGTAAATAAATTTACAGGTTCTAGAAGCGCTGTTCGTAAAAGCATTGAGCAGTTTATTGAGAGTTTGTAAGTGTTTCAATATTTGTCTAAGATAATATAGAGACCTTATCACTTACAATTAAAATGTGTATCAAGTCGATGTGTTTGTATTTTTTTATAGTCTCTTCATCACAGTTTTTGCAATTAAAGCATAAAAAAGGGCGAACATAATTGTTTCGCCCTTTTCTTATAATTGTATTGAATCTTATTTGTGATAATACTAGACTATAAAATCTCCACCAATTCTATTTCGAAAACCAGTGTAGTGTTTGCAGGAATATTCTGTTGAGGAACTAAACCATAGCCAAGTTGGGCAGGTATCCACACCTCCCATTTGTCGCCCACTTTCATGTGTTGCAAAGCAGTACTAAATCCATCTACTACTCCTGATACTCTAAAGAGACTGGGAACATTGTTACGGTTGGCAGTTGAGTCAAAAATAAAAGTATTAGTTACTTTCACCCCATCCTCGTTTACAAAAGTATCTCCTTTGTTCCAGTCAACCAATTTAAACCAGCCCGTATAAAGAACTTTTACATAGTCGGTGTAGAGGGGAGTCTCTCCGTCTCCACTTTTTATTACCTTATATGCAATAGATCCGTTTTTAGACTGAGATTCGATGGTTTTATATTCAGCTGAGGCAGCAGTTTTTTTATAAGCTGCAAGATTTTCCTCTGCCCATATTGAGTCTGTTTCGTCGTCTTTAGAACACGAAGCAAAAACCAACGCTGCAAGTGTTATAAATAATAGTAGTTTTCTTCTCATTGTAATGTATGTTGTAAAGCTTTCTTCCGAAAACATCTGTTTTTCCGAGTTTTATCTTAGTCTGTGCTATAAAATAAACGCACCTTTTTTTCTTAAAGGTCTATTTAAATCAATTGTCTTAGCAAACTCTCAATTGTTGTTGTTTTAGCCAGTTCTTTTTCCAACTCCTCAATAGTAACACGTTTTTGCTCCATTGTATCGCGTTCGCGAATTGTTACCGTATTGTCTTCCAATGTTTGATGGTCGATAGTAACACAGTATGGAGTACCAATTGCATCTTGGCGACGGTAGCGTTTACCAATACTATCTTTTTCGTCGTAATGGCTTTTGAAATTAAATTTCAACTTATCGATTATCTCGCGCGCTTTCTCTGGCATACCATCCTTTCTCACTAGTGGTAGTACAGCTACTTTTACTGGCGCCAATGCTGGAGGTAATTTCATCACTACGCGTGTATCACCTTTTTCTAATGTCTCTTCGTGATAAGAGGCAGCAATAACAGACAAGAACATCCGGTCTACACCAATAGAAGTTTCCACTACGTAAGGTGTATATGATTTTTTAAGCTCTGGGTCGTAATATTGCATTTTTTTACCAGAGAATTTTTCGTGCTGTTTTAAATCGAAATCTGTACGCGAGTGAATTCCTTCAACCTCTCTAAATCCGATAGGCATTCTGTACTCAATATCGGTTGCTGCATTAGCATAGTGAGCCATCTTTTCATGGTCGTGGAAGCGATAATTTTCTGCTCCAAAACCAAGTGCTTGGTGCCACTTCATACGAATTTCTTTCCACTCTTCATACCATTTAATTTCATCACCTGGTCTTACAAAAAACTGAAGTTCCATCTGTTCAAATTCGCGCATTCGATAAAGAAACTGACGAGCTACAATTTCGTTACGGAAAGCTTTACCAGTTTGTACAATTCCAAAAGGAATTGACATACGACCCGTTTTTTGCACATTCAAGTAGTTTACAAACATACCTTGTGCATTTTCTGGACGCAGATACACTTTTTGTGCTCCTTCAGAGGTTGCACCCATTTCGGTAGAGAACATCAAGTTGAATTGACGAACATCCGTCCAGTCACGTGTTCCACTTACAGGGCAAGCAATTTCGCAATCTATAATTATTTGGCGCAGCTCTTCTAAATTCTCATCGTTTAGTGCTTTCGCAAAGCGTCCGTGAATTTCGTCACGCTCTTTCTGATAACCCACTACACGAGGATTAGTTTCGCGATACATTTTCTCGTCAAAATCATCACCAAAACGTTTTGTTGCTTTCTCTATCTCTTTCTCTATTTTATCATCTTGCTTAGCCAAGAAGTCTTCAATTAGCACATCGGCTCTATATCTTCTTTTGCTGTCCCTGTTGTCAATCAAAGGGTCGTTGAAAGCGTCGGTGTGTCCCGATGCCTTCCAAATAGTAGGATGCATAAATATTGCAGAGTCTATACCCACAATATTGTCGTGGAGCAATACCATACTATCCCACCAATATTTCTTTATATTGTTTTTGAGCTCAACACCCATTTGACCGTAGTCGTATACAGCTGCTAAGCCATCGTAAATTTCACTTGACTGAAATACAAAACCGTACTCCTTACAGTGTGAAGTTAACTTTCTGAAATCATTTCCTTGTGCCATAAATTCTTAAAGTTTATGGGCATCATAATGCCCATTCGCAACTAACTAATTTTAAAATCAAAATTGAGGTTTGTTGCGCGCAAAAAGCTTGCTTATTAATGATTATTCTTATTTTTTATTTCAAGGTTACAAAGTAAGCCGTTTTTTTGAAATATCTAGAAATATTATACTTAAAGATAAATAAAGAGAGTGTGTTAGGTATCAATAAAACTGCTCTTTTCTCAATTAGAGCTTCATAAACACCTTTTTGTGGTAATAAGCCATAGCTATTTTCAAAATATAGCATCAACCCCCACAAATATATTATCTTCAATATCTATCATTGCATTAATTAAGTAAACACCCATATATGAGTTAATATCACTCACCTGAACCTCTTTTTCTTGAATAATGCCTGCCTCAAGCAGTTGCCCTCTTTTTGTGCCAGCAAGCAGGGTGCTTTTTGGTGTGTATAGTTTGCCGGTATGGTCTTTGAAAACTACGTTTGAAAAGGAGGTGTCTGTTACTTGCGAGTTTTTTATTATCAAGATATCATCAGTCTCGCTGTGCAATGCTCGCAGCTTGTTTATCAAATCTCTGTTGTGATATTTATATTTATAGTCGATAGTGTTGTGCTCTGCCAGCGATAAGCTTTTAATGTTTCTCATCTTATAGGGCTCAAAGTCTATCGATACAATTTCCCTTCCGTACACAATTCGGCATTTCACTATACCCACAGCATGCAAATGGGCAGGTATAATATCGTTGTATAGCTCTACAGATAATGGTTTGGCAAAGAAATGCAGTGTTGTGCGAAAAATACGCTCAATGTGTGGTTGAGGGTTCACAAACACTCCATTTTCTACCTTTATTACCTCTATAAAAAGTTGCTCGCTCATACAAATGGGAAGTATATTTTATTTAAAGCCTCTTGATATTCTTTATTGCAAGCACTATTGCTTGTTATTCCTCCTCCACTTCTAAAAAACAATTTATCATTGTCTACCTCTATAAACCTAATAAGCACAGCAGTATCTAGTTTCACGCCATCGAAGTATCCAGCTATGCCACAATAGTATCCACGTGGTTGTCCTTCAGCCAAGCGGATATATGCTTCAGCCTTTTTCTTGGGCGACCCTGTAATAGACGCTGCAGGTAGAAGCGAAAACAAGATGTCTCCCATTTGAGATAAATAGTCGTTGGGCAATTCCCCTTCAACTTCAGAACTTACCTGTAGCAGCGTTCTGTTTAGCGATTTAATTGTATCTATATACCTATCTCGTTTAATATATACTTTGTGGGCAACTCGGCTAAGCTCTCTTATTACCGATTGCGTTACTGCACTCAACTCGGCTATTTCTTTAGGGTCGTTTAGCACTTCCTGTTCAGCATTGGGGGTTGATGCATCAATAGTTCCCTTCATCGGATTGGCTGATATCTTTCCATTCTCTATTTTCACAAACCTCTCTGGAGAGAAGCTTACATATCTATCTGGAATATATACTTGGTAGGGCGACTGACTACGAAGAAATATTTCCTGGCAACTCATATTTGTTTCTATAGGTGTGCGAAGGGTAAGATTAGCAACCTCAATCTCTCCACTATGCAGCCCTTTTTGTATAACCTCAAATTTTGCTTTGTAAGCTTCTTCGCTAATTGGGTTGGTCGTTATTGTTGTATCAATTGGACTAACAGGCTCCGATGGTTTGTTTCCATCCCCATTAAATTGGAAAAGTACTTCTGTTTGGTTAGTTGGGTTTTCTATGAACAGCCCCTTCTTCATTTCATAATCGATGGTGAAGAAAAAAGGAGTCTGTTTAGCTCCAGCCTCATTAATGCTGTTGCGTATTTTATTTGAGTTGATAAATTGCATGCTTTAGAATTAAATATTGCTATAAGTTTTGTGCAAATATATGAAATATTCACACGCTCTATATATTGTAAGAAGCTTATATTAATTGAAAATAGAATAACTATAAATAGAGAATCGCGGATAAAGTGTTACTTTTGTATCTGTTACTATAGTATTTCAGGTAAAAATTATATGTTTATATGGCGAGTGGGATGAAAACTTTGGCCAAGGAAACTGCAATTTACGGATTGAGCAGCATACTTGGTAAATTGCTTAGTTGGTTTCTTGGTCTTTATTGGGCATTTGGTTTAGAAACTATTGCCGAAATGGGCGTTGTCACCTATTCTTATGCATGGATTGCCCTCCTGCAAGTAGTATTGACCTATGGAATGGAAACAGGCTTCTTCCGATTTGCCAACAAAGAAAAAGAATCTCTCACTGTTTATTCTACAGCCCTTATAAGCATTGCAGCATCAACATTACTCTTTATAGTAATGGCTGTTCTATTTTTAGAACCAATAGCCTCATCTTTTGGTCCTAGCATGAAGCCACGCTATGTGCTTATGTTTGTTGGGGTGCTGTCGCTTGATGTAATGGGTGCTATTCCCTTTGCCTTTCTTCGCTTTTCCAAGCGTCCCTTAAAGTTTGCCTTTCTTAAGCTGCTCAATGTAGCAATAACAATATTTTCCAATCTGTTTTTCTTTGCAATTGCTCCATGGTTAGCCAATTACTTTCCCAATCTATTCTCGTGGTACGATATTGCCAATGGTCTCGACTACATTATATTGTCCAATCTTATAGCATCTACCGTTCAGTTTATACTGCTCACACCTCACATGCGCATCAAATTTAAGTTTGATGGAGCGTTGCTCAAAAAGATGTTGAGGTACTCATATCCACTGCTTATTTTGGGTATTGCAGGAGTGTTGAATCAGTCGGCAGACAAAATGCTATTTACACGCCTCTACCCCGATCCTGTAGCAGCTGAAACCCAGTTGGGCATTTACGGACAAAGCTTCAAGATAGCCATTATTATGGTTATGTTTACACAAGCTTTCCGCTATGCATTCGAGCCTTTTATTTTTGCAAGAGATAGGGAAGAGAGCTCTAGTTCTAATCTGAAATCGTATGCCGATGCCTCTAAGTACTTCCTGATTTTAGGTCTGTTCATCTTTTTAGTAACAATTGGCTATCTCGATATTATTAAACACTTGCTTCCTCGCAACTATCACGAAGGCCTAAAGGTTGTACCCATTGTTATGTTTGGAGAGATGTTTTTTGGTCTCTACTTCAATCTATCTTTATGGTACAAGCTAACCGACAAAACTAAGTGGGGAGCTTATATGTCGCTCTTTGGTTTAGTTGTCACACTCACCATTCTTATTGTCTTTGTTCCTATTTATGGATATATGGCATGTGCTTGGGCTTCTTTCTTTGCCAACCTCAGCATGATGGTGCTCTCATATTTTTTGGGGCAAAAGCACTATCCAATACCTTATGACTTGAAAACTGCAGGCAAATTTGTTTTGCTTGCATCAGTTTTAGGTCTGTTTATGTTTCTAAACTTTAGGTATGCCCCCAATGTTACCGTTCGACTTGCATTAAATACAATTATTGTTATAATTTATGCAGTTGTAACTATAAAAAAAGAGTTACCTTTGCATGAACTTCCTATGATAGGTAAGTATTTCAAGAAATAACTCCTTAATTAAATCGATAACTTAAATAAATTCAATTATGAGAAAAACGCTATTAGCAATAGCTATCATCTTTTTAACTTTCGCAGCTAAAGCCGACGAAGGGATGTGGCTATTAAAAGAACTAAACCAACAAAGCATTGCACGAATGCAAGAACTTGGTTTCACATTTCCTATTGACAAATTATACAATGAAGAAAACTCATCGCTCAAAGATGCAGTTGTTATCTTCGGAGGTGGTTGCACAGGTGTAGCTGTTTCCGAAAAAGGGTTGATATTCACCAATCACCACTGTGGATATGGTGCTATTCAAAAATTGAGCTCTGTAGAGCGCGACATCCTTAAAGATGGTTTTGCTGCAGCTGATATGGATAGCGAGTTGCCATCGGAAGGGTTGGCAGTATCTTTTGTACGCTCTACCGAAGATGTAACCGACTTGATAATGTCGCAAGTGCCATCAGTGTTTAGCGAAGCGCAACGTCAACAAGTTATTGACTCTGTTTCAAGGTCATTAACAGACCAGTACAAAGACGACAAATTTACTCAAGCACGCGTTGTTCCTTTCTATGCCGGGAATAGATACTATATGGTTGTATACGATGTGTTTCGCGATGTGCGCTTAGTAGTTGCTCCTCCCTCATCGGTAGGTAAATTTGGTGGCGATACAGACAACTGGATGTGGCCTCGTCACACTGGCGATTTCTCTGCATTTAGAGTATATGCCGATGCAAACAACCATCCAGCAGATTACAGCGAAGACAATGTCCCTTATACACCTAAGTATGTTGTTCCTGTATCATTGGCAGGTTATAAAGAGAATGACTATGCTATGACAATAGGTTTCCCTGGAACTACAAAAAGATACCTATCATCATGGGGTATTCAACGCATGATTGATTCTGAAAACAAACCTCGTATTGAAGTAAGAGGTGCGAAGCAAGAAATATGGAGCGAAGCCATGAACCAAAGCGACGCTGTGCGTATCAAATATGCATCTAAATATGCAGGAAGTTCTAACTATTGGAAAAACTCAATGGGCATGAACGAGGCAATAGCCAACTTGGGTGTTATAAAAGAAAAAGAAAAAATCGAAAACGAATTAGCCCAGTGGATTGAAAGCAATCCCGAAGCTAAAGCTAAGTATAGCACCACATTGTCGTCACTTAAAGAGGCATACGAAGGCTCTACAGAAAGCACATTACATGCATACTACTATATGGAATCATTTAGAAGTGGCATGGAGATTATTGGCTTTGCCAACTCAATAATGGCATTTGATATGGAAAACAGTGAGGAAGATAAAACAAAATTTATCACCGAACGTATCATTAATGCATACAAAGACTACGAGCCAACACTCGATCAAAAGGTAATGCCTGTAATGCTTGAGTTATATGCAAAACGTGTACCAGCAGAAAAGCTTCCTAGTATTTATGAGAAAATAAACGATGAGTTTGATGGTAACTATAAGCAATATGCCGAGTGGTTGTTCAACAATTCTAAGTTTACAACCTTAGATAATTTGATGGAACTATTACAAACGAAAGATGCCGAAGAAATTCATGCCGACCCAGCTATGGAATTAGCTCAATCTGTAAGAGATATAGGTCGTGCAGTAACTTCAGAAATGTATGCATCATACGAGAGTATATCAAAAGCAGAACGTGAATTTATGGCTGCTTTAATGGAGATGAATCCCGATTATGCATACTCGCCAGATGCTAACTTTACACAGCGCTTGAGCTATGGTACAGTAAAAGGTTACCAACCACGCAATGGGGTTTGGTACAACTATTACACAACTACCGATGGTGTGTTGGAGAAAGAGACACCAGGCGACCCAGAATTCAACGTACAACCAGAAATATTGAGCGAGATTCGCAAAGGCGATTTTGGACAGTATGCTAATGAAGATGGCGAACTTGTAACCTGTTTCCTATCAGACAACGATATTACTGGAGGTAACTCGGGTAGCCCTGTTTTCAATGGCAATGCAGAGCTTTTAGGCTTAGCATTCGATGGCAACTGGGAAGCATTGAGTGGCGACATTGTTTTTGAGCCAAAAATGCAGCGCACCATTAGTGTGGATGTAAGATATATGCTTTACACTATCGATAAGATAATGAATGCACCACATATTATCGAAGAGTTGCGTTTAGCCAAATAAAAATTATCGAGATTAGATAATCATTAGAATAAAAAAAGGATGGCAATTAATTGTCGTCCTTTTTTTGTTTAAAGCCATATCATTTTTACAATTCTTTGCAAACCTTATCCACAATACAAAATATTTCCGTAATTTGCGCTTGCAAGTTATTTGTTTCCCAACCAGTGTATAGACATTAACTTTCAATTGTTAACACTTCAAGGTTTTACTTAAAGTATTAATCGAGTTCAGGTTTGTAGTAAAAAGCTATTTTTTGTATGTCTAAAAGAAAGATTACCCTTTTCGAGGCGCTCATCCCAATATTCTTCTTAATTGCCTTCTTGGCTATAAACTACCGTGTTTTTGGAGACGAATCTTCAAGTGGAGCCAATCAATTTGGACTAATATTGGGAGCTGCAATAGCAATGATAATTGCAGGTATTCACAAAGTGCCTTTTTCCGAAGTAATGGAAAAAGTGTCTCAAAACATAAAAGATACTGTTCCTGCCATTCTTATTCTGCTTTTAGTAGGAGCACTGGCAGGCACTTGGTTGCTAAGCGGCATTATTCCTGCCATGATATATTACGGATTGCAAATCCTAAACCCATCTCTCTTTTTAGTCTCATCGGTTATAATATCAGCATTAGTTGCTACTGCAACAGGCAGCTCATGGACAACCAGCGCCACCATTGGCATAGCCTTAATAGGCATTGGCAACTCGTTGGGTGTAGATACTGCAATGACCGCTGGCGCTGTAGTTTCAGGAGGATATTTTGGAGATAAAATGTCGCCAATGTCCGACACCACTAATCTAGCTCCAGCAGTTGCCGGAACTGATATTATTACCCATATAAAATACATGGTTATTACTACTGTGCCATCAATAATCATTACATTGATAATCTTTCTAATTATTGGGTTCACCACCAAAACGCAAGGAACGGTCAACCCCGATGACATACTCACAGCTATAACAAATCGATTCGCAATCACTCCATGGCTATTTGTAGTACCCGCAGTTGTATTGGGGCTTATAATCAAAAAGACACCACCTTTTGTTGCTCTATTAATAGGTGTGCTTTTGGGTGCTCTCTTTGCAGCTATCTTTCAACAAGATTTAATATTAGAGCTGTCCAATAAGATGAATGGAACCAGTGCTACATCCTTAACAATAAAAGATATCTATCACGTCAGCATGCAAAGTATAAGCAACGACACAAACATCTTAACAGGCAATGCAATTTTAGACGATAGAGCACTCTTCTCTTCAAGTGGAATGACAGGAATGCTGAGTACCATTCAACTTATTATCTGCGCCATGATATTTGGTGGAAGTATGCAAGCAATTGGTGCTTTGCGTAAAATAACCAAAGCACTGCTCTCAATGGTTAGTGGTCCTGCTAGTCTTGTAGGAGCAACTGTTGCCTCTGCTTTTGGAATGAATGTATTGGCTTCAGACCAATACTTGGCAATTGTTATTCCTGGCAAAATGTTTTCCGAAGCTTATAAAGAAAAAGGCTTAGCTCCCCAAAACCTGAGCAGAAGTTTAGAAGATGGAGGCACAGTTACCTCTGTGCTCATCCCGTGGAATACCTGTGGAGCTTATCAAAGCAAAGTATTAACGGTAGATGTGTTCGATTACTTGCCTTACGCTTTCTTTAATCTTATTAGCCCATTTATGAGTATAGCTGTTGCGGCATTGGGCTATAAAATTAAATATTTGGTTGAGGGGAGTGAGAAGCGAAAAACTGTCTGAAAACCAAACTATCTATTCTATTGGCTATTTTGATAACTGTTAGTTTATCCATTAGAGTAGCTTCAGAATGATGTCATTTGATAGCATCAAAACTTAGATAAAACTATTCTATAATAAATGCGGTTTTGTTTTTGTCCTATTTAGATGAACTTGTAATTGCAGATATATTAACCTTAGCGTTAAATAGTGTTTTGGGTGATTTTGCCAATTGTCTGTTCAAGCAAGTAGGTGCTTTGCTATCCGATTTTAGATAATGATATGTTTTATGCACTATTTTTGAAGAAGTTAAAAATAGAACAGATCTATTTTAGCGAAGAGTTTTTGACAATTAACTCAAAAGTAGGAGGTTAGGCGAATTGGGTTTTTATGTTTCTTCAATTATCGAACACCGATAATTGAAATTGTTTAGAATAGATTCTAAATAAGGAACATCGATAATCCAAATTTATTTTAGATATAGCACATATCTAACACCTAGTTGTGCTTCAGCATACAGCTATTTAACAAAAAGGAGCTTGTTTAGAGGTCTTTGGTGGTTGGCTAGCTAATAATGGCTATAGTTAACTGTTGTATTCTTAAGAAAAGAATCAACTCGATGGTAAATAAGGCATAAAATGCTTATAGATTTATCATCACAGTCGCTCTAAGAGGAAAAAAATTGTGTTATTTGACAAGTTGGTCATCAATAACTACTATTTTACGCAAACAATATGAATAATGGAACATCAGAATCAGAGCATGTAATAGAGGAACCTAAAATAGCCTTGTTCCTTTAGTTTAAAAACATAGATAAAATAATACTTCTCTCTTCTAATATCTATTTAAGATGCTTAAACATAAAGTTGTCAGATTTTGCACAGATAATATGATTAAAACAGCTTAAGTATGCAGGAGTTGACTGCTTTTAGTTAATAATACTTCAAAATATCTTCTTCGTAATCTCTTGCAAAGTGTCCGATACCGAACGCAACTGTTCATTATCGGACACTTTTATTTTAACCTGCCGTTGATAATCAGTTAGTTACAGTCGTGGCACGTGGTTTGCCATATATATAGTAAAAGCAATATAAAATGGACAGAAAAATACCAAAAGAGGTTTTACAGAAAGAAAAGCGCAACAAGTTGTTCAAAGTGGGTGCTATTGTTGTGGTTTCTGTTGTGGCCATAGTTATCATCATATCGCTGTTGCGCGATAGTGTTTCGCTCAAAAACATGCAACTCTCTACGGTGGACATGGGTACAATTGAAGTTTCGGTGAGTGCATCGGGCAAAGTAGTTCCTGCATTTGAGGAGATTATCAATACGCCCATTGAGAGTAGAATTGTGGAAGTGTACAAAAAAGCAGGCGACTCGGTGGATGTGGATACACCTCTATTGAGGCTGGATC
>ERZ1032852.18-NODE-18-length-46030-cov-15.214899_pt1 | contig 46030 bp, 34 predicted proteins | sample MGYA00516689_ERZ1032852 | MGnify/ENA primary metagenome ERZ1032852 (study PRJEB33719, sample SAMN04262499) | wastewater metagenome | biome: rural village; feature: composting latrine chamber; material: composting feces with ash | place: El Salvador | collected...
TGGCATATCCAGGTCTCCCCTACGCGAGTCGATTCGCATGCCGTAGAAGGAGCGGTAAATGAAGTAGTTGGCGATCAGGAAGAAAACACCCGCCAGGACGTAAACCAGCAGCTGGTTGCCTTCCGCCACTAGGCTCACCGCGAGTTCAACAGCCAGCAAGCCGAACAGTGTCGTGAACTTGATGATCGGGTTCAAAGCAACGGACGAGGTGTCCTTGTACGGGTCTCCAACCGTGTCCCCAACAATCGTTGCGTCATGCAGTGGGGTCCCCTTCGCGTGGAGGTCAACCTCCACGACCTTCTTCGCGTTATCCCAGGCGCCACCCGCGTTAGCCATAAAGATTGCTTGGTAGAGCCCGAAGATCGCGATCGAAATCAGGTAGCCGATGAACAGGAAAGGCTCCACAAACGCGAAGGACAAGGTGATGAAAAAGACCGCTAAGAAGATGTTGAGCATGCCCTGCTGTGCGTAGGACGTGCAGATCTCAACGACTTTCCGGGAATCTTCGATGCTTGCGCGCTTGCTCGACTCATCCAGTTTGATCTTCGCCTTGATGTATTCAACGGCCCTGTAAGCGCCAGTTGTGACGGCTTGGATGGACGCGCCGGAGAACCAGTAGATCACTGCGCCACCAAGGATGAAGCCCATTAGGAACGGTGCGTGCATGATCGACAGCTGATGGAGGCCATCCAGTAGACCGTTCGTGAGCCCAATGACAATAGAGAAGATCATGGTTGTTGCACCAACTACGGCCGTCCCAATCAGGACCGGCTTTGCTGTCGCCTTGAAGGTGTTTCCAGCCCCGTCGTTTTCTTCTAGCATCAGCTTCGCGTGTTTCCACTGCGGAGTGAAGCCGTAATCCTTCTCCAGCTCTTGATCGATGTTCGGGATTTGCTCGATCTGGCTGAGCTCATAGACAGACTGGGCGTTGTCGGTGACGGGTCCGTATGAGTCAACTGCGATGGTCACGGGTCCCATACCCAGGAAGCCGAACGCGACCAGACCGAAAGCGAAGACGGCGGGGGCCGTCATGAACTCAGAGAGGCCCGTGGTGGAAATCCCGAAAGCCACAGCCATGAGTCCAACGATCGTCACGCCTAGCCAGTACGCCGAGTAGTTACCAGCAACCAGGCCCGAGAGGATGTTGAGGGAAGCTCCGCCCTCGCGTGAAGACTTCACTGTTTCGCGGACGTGACGGGACTTCGTTGAAGTGAAAACCTTCACCAGTTCAGGGATCAACGCCCCCGCTAGGGTCCCACAGGTGACGATTGCCGCTAGCCTCCAACCGAGCCCGTTGTCGGAGTTGCCCAGCACTAGTGCCGTCGTCCCGAAGGTGAACGCGATGCACATGAGCGAGGTGACCCAGACAAGCGATGTCAGCGGTGCCTCAAAGTTCATTTCGGTCGCGTTCTTGTAGTGGGCTTTCACCCAGGCGGCGTTGATCCAGTAGGCGATGGCCGAAGCGATCAGCATCGCCGCGCGCACAACAAAAATCCACACAAGCAGTTGTGCTTGCACTTCCTGCGATGGGACTGCCAAGACAATGAACGTCACCAGGGCAACACCGGTAACGCCGTAGGTTTCGAAACCGTCAGCGGAAGGGCCAACGGAGTCACCGGCGTTGTCACCAACGCAGTCGGCGATGACGCCGGGGTTACGGGGATCATCCTCGTCAATCTTGAAGACGATCTTCATCAGGTCGGAACCAATGTCAGCGATCTTTGTGAAGATGCCGCCTGCGATGCGCAGGGCAGAAGCTCCCAGAGACTCGCCGATCGCGAAGCCGATGAAACAGGCGCCGCCGATTTCCGCGGGCAGAAGCAACAGGATGACAAGCATCATCAGCAGCTCTAGGGAGATAAGGACCATGCCGATCGACATGCCTGCGCGCATGGGGATTTGGTGCAGGGGGAGGGGCTTCCCGCGAAGAGACGCAAAAGCCATCCGGGAGTTCGCAAAGGTATTCACTCGGATCCCGAACCAAGCGACGGAATAGGACCCGGCCATCCCAAGCAGTGAGAACAAGACGATGATGCCGACCCGCCCCCACGGGAACGCGATCAAGAACTTGTAGTAGACGACGATCACGGAGGTGATAATGACCCAGAGGATCATCAGGAACCGGCCTTGTTTTAGCAGGTAGGCCTTGCAGGTTTCGTAGATCAGCTCAGAGATTTCCAACATGGACTTGTGGACGCTGAGCTTTTGAAGTTTGGCGTAGCTGAAAAAGCCGAAGACCAATCCAAATAGGGCTACCCCAACCCCGATCCACAGGACCGTGCGCCCTCCAAGCCCGCTCGCGGTCACCATGGTGGATAGGTCCGGTAGCTGCAACGCCGCCTCACCGCCAGCTGCGTGGGATTCGCCGCCGCTTGCTCCGCAGCCGCTTAGGGCAAGCGTTGCTAGCGCGAGGCCAACCACCCCCAACGCTTTCTTAGGGGAAGCGTGCGTGCTTCCAGCTTTGGGGAAGGACCCGGTACCTGCGGCTTTCATTTGCGACCTCATCGTCAAATAAGCAAGGGGCGCCAGGAACTAAAATGTGCTCCTGGCCACTAACAAGCGTACTCAGGTCAAAGGTCTGAGTATGGGCCGTTCGTCGGATGTTTCGGAGGAAACTAGCGGGCGGCAAGCACCTCCGGAGCCGCGTGCTTCCAGCGTCCTTCCCAGTCGCCGATCGGATCGACGCCAACCTCTACTAGCGAGTCATGACCAAGGACGGAGTAGGTGGGGCGCGGTGCCGGGCGCACAAACTCCTTCGAAGTCACCGCAGCCACGACACCCGGATCCATGTCCAAAGCTTGAGCAATCGCGCGGGTGAAGCCCCACCAGGTTGTTTCGCCGGCGCTCGTTGCATGATAGGTGCCACCAGGAGCTTCTGACTCAATCAAGTCAGCGGTAACCCGCGCCACGTCGCCCGTCCATGTCGGCTGTCCGCTCTGGTCGTTCACAACCGAGGCCTTGCCGTTCTTCTCCAGTACGTTCGCGAGCGTCTTCGGGAAGCAGTTCCCGCCGGCCCCGTAGAGCCACGCCGTGCGGACGACAATGGTTTCGGGGGAGGCTGCCCTGGCTGCCCATTCACCCGCAGCTTTTGTTCGCCCGTAGGCTCCGAGAGGGCTTACCGGATCTTCTGCTTGGTAGGGGAGGGACCCTTCTCCGTCGAAGACGTAGTCGGTTGAGATCTGTACTAGGCGTGCCCCGGACTTCTCGCATGCAAGAGCCAGGTTCTGTGGTCCAACGGCGTTGAGTCGAAATGCGCCGGACTCGTTCTCTTCAGCAGCATCAACATTGGTCCACGCAGCGCAGTTCACCACAATGTCGGGGTTCAGCTCTTGCAACCGGGCGTCCAGAGCCAGCAAGTCCAGGATGTCCAGCGTGTCGCGGTCCTCCCCGGTGACGTCGTGTCCGCGCGAGGAAAGCTCAGCAATCACGTCGCGGGCCAGCATCCCGTAGCTACCAGTTACCAAGATTTTCACGACGTTCCTCCTGAGGCCAGCTAGTTTTCGCCCGCTTCGCGAGCAACGATACAGCTAAGCTGGCCGGGGCAGCACCGGCTGCCCTCGAAAATGGCCAGTTTGGGGTGTGAGTGGCATGTGGGAACAGTTGGGAATAGAGGGTGCGTGGAAGATCACCCCAAGGGTTCATCCCGATGACCGCGGGTGGTTCAAGGAAGGGTTCAAGCAGGAACCCTTTGAAGAAGCCACGGGCCACGAGCTAGAAATCGCGCAGATGAACGTTTCAAACTCCAAGGCCGGAGTGATTCGCGGCATCCACTTCTCAGTGCTCCCTGTGTCCCAAGCCAAATACGTGACTGCGTTCTCTGGAGCTGTCCTAGACGTGATTGTTGACATCCGAACAGGCTCCCCAACTTTCGGAAAGTGGGAGGCCGTCCTGCTGGACTCAGCGGACCCAACCTCCGTCTACCTTTCTGAAGGCTTGGGCCACGCGTTCATTGCCCTTGCCGACAACTCAACCGTCGCTTACCTGGTTTCTAGCGGCTACGCGCCTGGCCGCGAGTTTGGGGTCAACCCGTTTGATCCAGCGATCGGAATCGACTGGCCCACCAAGGGGCTGAACGGAGAGTCAATCGCCCCCATCCTTTCCGAAAAGGACCGGGACGCACCCACCCTGAAAGAGGCAGAGGACGCCGGACTGCTCCCGAGCTACGAAGAGATCCTGAAGTTTCGGCAGTCCCTTCACTAACGCCGCACGTAGGTCGTGACGCGCCAGCGCCCGTCCCCCGAACGTTCCCGCCAGGTGCTGTCGCTCCGCGACGCGTCAACTTCCCAGATTTCCGGGTCGATTTTCGGTGCGTGAACCAGCTGCGCCCGACTCCCACCCGGTTCGAAAGCGAAGTCCAGGTCGGTCACGACCAGCTCATCCACCAGGCCTATTGCCTGGGCGTAGACCTGGCCTCCACCCGTGACCCAAGCTGTGTCTGCTCCGCGTTCCCGGGCCAGTTCACGCGTCAGCTGGACACCGCTGGTGAGCGAGTTCGCGACTACCGCCCCAGCCGGTTCGTAGCCCACCTGCCTTGAGAGCACAACAATCTGGCGTCCCGGCAGGCCTCCACGGAGTGACTGGAATGAGGACCTACCCATCAACAGAGTTGATCCCATGGTGTTCTCTTTGAAGTGCGCCAGGTCGGCCGGTACCCGCCACAGCATCCTGGTGCCGTCACCTAGCACACCACCCTGGTCTTGAGCCCAGATGGCTGCGAGCTTCACATCACTCACCTCAAACCGCCACTTGCGCCTTGATCGCTGGGTGGTGCTGGTAGTCCTTCACCACCACGGAGTCGAAGTCGTAGTCGAAGATGGATTTCGCTGGGACTAACTCCAGGGTGGGGAAGGGGTAGGGGGTGCGTGAAAGCTGCTCTTTCACCTGCTCCAGGTGGTTCAGGTAAATGTGGCAATCCCCGCCAGTCCAGATGAACTCCCCCGGTTCCAACCCGCTTTGCTGGGCAAGCATTGTCGTCAGCAGAGCGTACGAGGCGATGTTGAATGGGACCCCCAGGAACAGGTCGGCGCTGCGTTGGTACAGCTGCAAGCTGAGTTTCCCGTCCGCGACGTAGACCTGGAAGAAGGCGTGGCAGGGCATCAGCGCCATGTCGGGCAGTTGCCCCACGTTCCAAGCGGACACCATCATTCGCCTGGAGTCAGGGTCGCTCTTGACCGTTTCCAGCAGCTCTGTGATCTGGTCGATTCCCTCTCCGTCCGGGCCCGGCCAGGATCGCCACTGCACGCCGTAGACCGGTCCCAGTTCGCCGTCCTCATCAGCCCACTCGTTCCAGATGCGAATCCCGTTCTCCTGCAGCCAAGACACGTTCGAGGAGCCGGAAAGGAACCACAAAAGCTCACCAACCACGGATTTCAGGTGAACTCTTTTGGTGGTGATTACGGGAAACCCTTTTGACAGGTCATAGCGGAGTTGGCGCCCGAAAACCGACAGGGTTCCTGTCCCTGTCCGGTCGGTCTTCTTGGTGCCGTGCAGAAGGACGTCTTCTAGTAGTCGTTCGTACTGGTCGTCCGGCAGGGCGGTTTCAGTCACAGGGAGTGCCGTCGATTTCTAAAGACACCGGCGCAGACTGCGTCACCGTGTGGGTGATGGTGCAGTTTCGTCCGATCGCTTTCGACGCTCGGCGGAGCAGCTGCTCCCTAGCTTCCGGGTCTATGAAAGGCATGACGGGGGACAGGTCCACACTGAAAGAAGTGAACCGGTCCTCGGACTGCAGGTACTCCGCGGTGATGGACCCGAACAGTTCGAAGTCGTCGCCAAGGGCTTTCGCGAAACGCGCGTCAGAGGACAGAGCGTTGCATCCGAGCACCGCTAGCTTCAGCAGGTCTCCGGGACTGAACTGCCCGGGGCCGTAACCGATTTCGAGCGTGCTCCCCTTGCCGTTGTCCGCAACGTATTCCCTGGTGCCGGTGCGTGTCACTGAGGGGGTATCCATAGGATTTGCCTACTTTCCTTTCGCGAGGAACTCTGCTGCCGTTTCTTTTTCGCCCTTGACTAACTCGGGAGCGAAGCCGATGGCTTCCCTCTCCAGGCGCTTGCCAAGGAGCGGAATGTGAATGGAGAGATCGCCAACCATGACGGCCTTCGTCTTGTTGCCGTCAGCGGTGAGGGAAACCTTGGCTTTGAGTGCTGCAGGGATTCCTTGGCCGGTGACGGAGAGCGCCCCGATTACCCGCCCAGGGCCTTCGCGATGCCATTCCTCAGTGATTACGGCTTTCGTTGAGGGGCTCACGAACCGCTTGGCAGCTGCAGGGAGCATGTCCTGGGGAATGCCGCCAGTGGTTGTCACCTGGATGTCGTCGGCGCCCGCGACGTTTCGGACGTCCGGGCCTGTCATCATGAGTTTTTGGGCCCGTAGTCTCGAGTAGTCGGGGTTAGCAAACATCCCCCAAACCGTGTCTATTGGTGCGTCGTAAACGTATTCTTCCTTGAACTCCATAGCCCGTCTCCTTCGAGGTGCGTTGGTCTAGCCACGATCACGATTCTAGGGCCTGGCGCCCCGGAACTCGATGGGGAGCTGAGCTGGCTAGGCTGAACCCATGCAAACGGTGAAAGAACTGATGGGGACTTCTGGTGCCCTTCCTCTTGGGGAGAAGGACCTGGCGTGGCTCCAGATGCTTCTTTCAGAGTGGCAGGTCATAGCAGACATGGGTTCTGCCGATCTGGTCCTCTGGCTGCCAACAGAAGAAGGTCGGTTTGTCGCCGCTGGACTTGCCCGGTCCGCGACTGCCTCCACCTTGCACGTGGATGACGTGATTGGGCTCTATGCTCCTGCGGCTCAGGCGAAAATCCTAGAGCGTGCTTACCGCGAAGGGGAGATTGTCGAAGCGGATTCGGTTCGTTGGGCCGGTCTGTACTCCTCGTCCATTTCCTACGTTCCCGTGGTGAGGGACGGCAAGGTACTGGCCGTGATCAGCCGAGAGGCAAACATGTCTGCGGCCCCGCGCCAGGCTGGCACCAAAGGGTGGGCGACGGCGGCAGCAGACGTGATGCTGGAGATGGTTTCGGAGGGGACTTTCCCGGACGCGGACTCACCGACATCTTCTGCTCACGGGGTTCCCCGGGTGATTGACGGGGCGATCTTGCTGGATCCCGAAGGCAAGGTCGTGGATATCAGCCCGAACGCGAACTCGCTGATGCGGAGGCTGGGTGTTTCTTCGAACCTGGTGGGCTCCTCCCTCATCGAAGCGACAACCGAGGCGATGGTTCGCGGCGAACGGATCGAAGAAACGATGGCGGTCGTGCTGGCGGGGAAGGCTCCTTGGCGCGTCGACGTCACTTCTCGCGGGGTGACGGTCGCGATGCGCGCCATCCCGCTTCTCCGTGCTGGGGAACGGGCCGGCGCAGTCATCCTGACCCGCGACGTGACCGATATGCGCAGGCACGAACAAGAACTGATGACGAAGGACGCTACGATACGCGAAATCCACCACCGGGTGAAGAACAACCTGCAGACGGTTTCAGCGTTGCTGCGGATGCAGGAGAGACGCTCAACTTCAAAGAAGGTGAGGGAAGCTCTGCAGGACGCTGGTCGTCGCGTCCAGTCGATCGCGACCGTTCATGACTCTCTGGCCCAGAACGTCAACGAGGTCGTTGATTTTGACGAGGTCGCTCCGCGTATCTTGAACATGGCAGCACAGGTTGCGACGGCTACCTCTCCGGTTCGCCTGGATGTCTCTGGGAACTTTGGTGTGCTAGGTGCGGAGCAGGCGTCCGCTCTGGCAACCGTCCTTGCTGAGCTGATCTCAAATGCTGCGCAGCACGGGACCCCCAGGAAAGGCGGAACAGTCTCAGTGCGGGCAACCCGGAGCGAGGACGAACTAAAGATAGTTGTTGAGGATCAGGGCAAGGGTGGGGAGGACGGGAAGGACGAGGATTTTCAGCAGCTTAGCCGCGGGCTTGGGACACAGATTGTGCAGGCCATGGTCGCTGGTGAGCTAGGTGGCAGCATCACTTGGAGCGGAAACCGCTTTGGGGGAACAGTGGCCGATCTGCGGTTCAACCCGCAGTCGGCGGGAAGGGCCTAGTCTCCAGCCTGGTTAGGAGGCGCGGCGGGCTCTGGCTGCCCGACGCTTCAGTGAGCGACGCTCTTCTTCGCTCTTACCACCCCAGACGCCGGAGTCCTGGTTGTTTTCCATGGCCCAGCGGAGGCAAATCTCTTCGACGACGCAGGAACCGCAAACTGCTTTGGCCCTTGTGACTTGTGTCAGAGCGGGCCCGGTGTTTCCTATTGGGAAAAACAGTTCGGGGTCAACGCTCAGGCACGCTGCTTCACTGCGCCAGTCCATGCAAGTAGCTCCTAGGTGACACGTGGGTTCCACGTGGATTGCAACAACTAACCGCTAGTTTCTGCCAAGACGCCACCTTGCGCAAGGGAATTGAGTAAGACACCCTAACTTTTTGAGTGTGACCGATCACAAACTGGGGAATCTGGGACCTTTTCCGGCAGGAGCACTCGGGTGAGCTTCTGACCAAACCGCGCTATTCCAACTCTTTCAGCGAAAGGCAGCGACGCAAGAGGCCAAATCGGCGCTCTTCGTAGCGGTGATGTGATCATTCGCACCGTTTCGCGGTTCGGCTCGATGCTAATGACCGCGTCAACTGCGGCTTGAGGGATCTGCACCCACTGAGAAGGGAGCAGGTGGCGGAGCGTTTCGAAGGCAGAACCCCGGCCGTGAAGTGCTTGCACTAGGGCAAGGTCCCCCGGGTGCTCGCTGACGACCGTCAGGGAGCGGACCTGGGACGACTCGGGGCCGGGGGACTCAAAACCCCGGCAGCTTGTGGGGCTGTGGAAGTGTCCCCCTTGCGCCACCACGCTCTGCCTTTTCGGCAGGGCGAGTTGGGCATGGACGCCCGAAAGACCCGGGCCAAAAACGACGACCCGCCCCGGGAGCTCGCTTACCCAGGCGATTCGTTCTTGCGCTCCGCCCGCTGCGGGGAGCAGTGAGAGGTAGTCCGCCCTGGTGAGCAGGTCGGGGGACGGCAGGTGCAGGACCCTCCATGGCAAGGCCCTGGTGGCTGCGCCCGGTGAGGTGTCCGTGGTGATCAGTCGGAGAGCCTTCCGGCTTCCTAAATCCGTCAGGGTTCGCAGCAGTTCTCCGCTGGCGGCTACACCGGCTGCCGCACCCGTTTGTTCAAGCAGCGGGCCAAACCCCGGAATGACGATGGTTGGGATTTCCTCACTCTTTTGGGTGGGCTCGCGGCATTCCTCCAGTGTTTCCTCAAGTAAAAAGAGGGTGTCGCCAAGGTGCGGCGAGTTTCCTGAAGTTGGTCCGGCCCAGATGACGGGGCCCCTTGTGCCCTCGACGAGCCCGCGAGCAAGGGCTTGTAGTTGATCCTGGTCTGGTCCCACTAGGGAGAGGGGCTTGCCGTCCCAGACAAGCGGGGCAAGGCCCGCAGTTTCAGGGTCTTCGTAAAGCCCAACTGAGGACCCCGGGCTAGAAGAACCCCTACCATAAACGGTGGGGTTGTAAGAGGCAGGGAGGGGACGCGGGAAGAAGTTCCCACGCCTGGCGTGCTCGCCCGTGCAGGCGTCCTTGATCGCAGTGACCCAGCTAGGTGCATCTTCCGTGTACGCGCCTTGGATTTCTGCGCGTTTCCCTTCGCTTTGAACGATTGCACGGCCGGGCAGGCGCGGCAGTCTCGCAGCACTCGGGTCCCCGACGACGTCGATTGAGTCGCGTTCTTCAGAGCACCTGAGGGCAACCCGCAGGTCAAGGACAGCCTTGAGGTTCGCGGTGATGACGCCGCCTGCTCGCTGAGAAGCTAAGACAAGGTGCAGTCCAAGGGAACGTCCTTGCGCTCCGATCTGGCCAAGCTGGTCAAGGAGTCCCGGGCTGGTCTGCGCAAGCAGCGCCACCTCATCTGCCACCACGACTATTGCCGGCGGCGCACCTTTGCCCAAGGGGTTGGCACCGGCGGCTCGCCAGGTTTCTAGGTCTCGAAACCCAGCCTTTCGCAGAGCCTCTTTGCGGTTTCGGACCTCTGCTTTCAAAGCCCGCAGAAGCCATGGCGTCTGCGTGCCCTCTAGGTCGGTGAGTGACAGTTCGACGTGGGGGAGACTTTCCAAGTGCGCTAGGCCCGCGCCTCCCTTGTAGTCGATGAAGACGAAACGCAGGTCGCTTGGTGGCTTGGAGGCTGCTAGCCCCACAACCAGTGAGGTGAGGAACTCTGACTTCCCTGAGCCTGTCCCGCCAACGACCAGTGCGTGTGGACCTCCTGCTACCAGGTCGAAGGCGAACGGCTCAGCTCCGGCCTTTAGCCCCAGCGGAACGGCCCAGAGTTTCTCCGGGTCTGCGCCCGCCACCTGCCACCTGGCTTGGATCAGCTCGGGGGAAGGGGCTCCCAACAGGTCCGTGAGGGCCAGCGAGTTTGGCAGCTCCTTCTCACGGCCGCCTGCTAACAAGAGTTCTCCCATCTCTAGCTCCCAGAGCGCGCCCGGGGTTCGACCTGCCTGCACCACTTGCGCCGCGGGGCTGCGCAGATGCTCCACGCTTTTTGCCCATGAAAGCGTCGGCGAGCGCCCGGTTGCTAAGAACACCTGGGCGCCTCCCCACAGCGCGCCCGCACGTGCCCTAGCTCCGACCACCGCGAACCCGTCCGGGTCCAGTCCGCTAACCTGCTTGCCTGCCGGCTCCACGTAGTACGGAACTGCTTCGTGAACCGCTTCCAAGCCAGCCTCCGGGCCGCTCCCGTTGTCAACTCCAGGACTAGGGGCTTCAGAAAGCACGCGCGCCGCGACCTCTAGCAGCAAGCTCGCGGGATCGCTTCGCAGCCTGCCTTTTCGCCTGTCCCACCACCAGCTCCCCCCACCTAGGAGAACAAGGGGAACCAACAGCAGTGGGAGCAGGCCTGCAGGGAGAAACAGTCTGGACAGGGAAGCCAGAATCACCAGGGGCATGACGAACCGCAGGATCCGGCCTGCCTGCTGGGACTTCTTTGGTGCTTTGGCGTTTTCCCACGCGGAGGTGGAGGCCCGCTTTCTCAACACCCACTTGTTGCCGCCAACGCGAATAGTGCGTCCTACAGCCAGGGGAAACGTGCGACGGAGTACCCCAACCCTGTTAGTGCTCGCCACGTCCCGGGCCACCACCCGGCCCCGCTGGACAGCAAGCTCCAGCTGAACGTGGTCCGTGAACGGGTCTTCCAGCCCTACGCTCCGACCTAGAATCGCGCCTGGCCCAGCTGCCAGGACCGCCCCTAGGTCGGGGCCAGAAACGCACGCCAGGTGGAAGGTGCTCCCCAACGCCCTTGCCGACTGCAACTTCACCTCGCTCACCCCGCCACGCTGCCAGAACTACCCTCCCCCGACTCAAGAGCGTCATCAGCCTGTGGAAACCCGCCAAAGTGCGCGCCTGTGGAGGACCCTCCCGGCCAGCCCACGACCAAAGGCTGCCGCGGTGATGGGACAATGGCGGGCGAAGGGGGTCCAATGGAAGAGTTCATCGCCGAAGATCAGGCTGGCCCAGATGTCTCTACGCTTGAGCTTGCTCAGGCCCGCTGGGTGTATCTAGCCGAGCTGATTAACGAGGCCCGCGCCGCCTACTACGACCGCGACGAACCGAACATTTCGGACGCGGAATACGACCAGTACTACCTGGAGCTCCAAGAGCTTGAAGCTCGCTACCCGCAGCTAGCCGTCCCTGACTCGCCAACGGCAACCGTGGGTGGCACGGCTTCAGACCTCTTTACCCCCGTCAAGCATCGCACGCAGATGATGAGCCTTGACGATGTTTTCTCACTGGAAGCCGTCGACACTTGGTTCGCAAGAACCCGCACCCGCCTTGGCGTTAGCGAAGTCCCCGCAACCGCGGAAATGAAGATTGACGGGCTCGCAGTGAACCTGGAGTACCTGGACGGCGTTCTCACTCAAGCTTCCACGCGCGGCGACGGTTTTGTGGGTGAGGACGTGACCGCGAACGTCAAAACAATCTCCGCCATCCCGCACCGGCTGAACGACCCACACCCTCCGGCGGTCGCGAACATCCGCGGTGAGGTCTACTTCCGTCTTGACGATTTTGAGCGGGTGAACGAGGAAAGGGTTGCGGCCCTTGAGAGACCTTTCGTGAACCCCCGCAACGCTGCGGCCGGCACGCTTCGCCAGAAGGATCCCGCGAAGACCGCAAAGCGTCGCCTCTCTTTCATGGCGCACGGGATCGGCGTTGTTGAGGGCCCGGGTCCTTACCCGACCACCCAGTTTGACTGGTACCAGCAGATCGAAAAATGGGGCATCCCGATTGCCCCCGACACCGAGGTCGTCACCACGTTTGATGAAGCTGCAGCAGCGATCAAGCGGATCGGTGAGCAGCGCGCCACGCTCAACCACGACATTGACGGCGCTGTTTTCAAGGTGAACTCCCTTGAACAGCAAAGGGAGCTTGGTGCTACGTCCCGCACTCCCCGGTGGGCAGTCGCTTACAAGTACCCGCCCGAGGAAGTCTTCACGCGACTGCTCGACATCCGCGTCCAGGTTGGCCGCACGGGCCGGGTGACGCCGTTCGCAGTGTTTGAGAAAGTGCTGGTTGCAGGCTCTCACCTGCGTCACGCCACCCTTCACAACGCCAGCGAAATCAAACGTAAGGGTCTCCTGATTGGCGACACCATCGTTGTTCGCAAAGCCGGGGACGTCATCCCTGAAGTAGTGGGCCCCGTGGTGCAGAACCGGGACGGCAGTGAGGTGGAGTTCCAGATGCCGACGAACTGCCCCTCGTGCGGCGCCCCCTTGGCCCCCGCAAAGGAAGGCGACGCTGATCTGCGCTGCCCGAACGTTGCTTCCTGCCCTGCCCAAATCACCGAGCGGCTGATCCACGTCGGCTCCCGCGGCGCCTTGGACGTTGAGGGTTTGGGGACCGAAGCGGCCGCGGCGCTCACCCAACCCGAGATGGGGCGGGAATCCGTTGTCATGCGGCTGGCGGAGGGCAGCAGCGTCTTCCTAGAGGACGGGACCGAGCTGCGGATTGACGACGTGAGTGACGAACGCGTCTCTTACAAGCGCGCCGAAGAGCTACTCCCACCGCCGGCGAAACCTGTTTTGCGAAACGCGAAAGACCTCTTTGACTTGACGGCAGAGGACATGAAGGACGTAATGGTGTGGCGGCGCGTCCGGCACGAGGGCGTTTGGCGCGGTGACTACCGCCAGTCCCGGTTCTTCTGGTCGCAAGCCTTCAAGAAGGGGAGCGACGGAAAAATGGTTGCTGTCCCAACGAAGCCGCGAAAGAGCGTCGACATCATGCTGGGCGAACTAGAGGCTGCGAAGAGCCAACCACTGTGGCGTTTTTTGGTCGCGCTTTCTATTAGGCACGTGGGGCCAACTGCGGCGCGCGCTCTTGCGAGCCGTTTCGGGTCGATCGAAAAGATCGCAGCCGCGTCTGTTGAGGAGCTCGCCGCGACCGACGGTGTGGGCCAAGTGATCGCGCAGTCTGTGCGCGACTGGTTTGACGTTGACTGGCACCGGGAGATCGTTGCCCAGTGGCAGGCTGCCGGCGCGCTCGTCAGTGCCGAAGAAGTCTTGGAACTGGAGAAGACGCTGGATGGCCTCACCATCGTCGTGTCCGGCACCATGCCCGGCTACGACAGGGACGAAGCGAAGAACCAGTTGCTGCTGCGCGGCGCTAAGGCGTCCTCGTCCGTATCGAAGAAAACAAGTGCTCTGGTGGCGGGCCCCGGCGCCGGTTCCAAACTTGGGAAGGCTGAATCCTTGGGTGTCCCGGTGATCCCTGCGGAGAAGTTCCAGGATCTGCTGGACCACGGTCTGGAAGCGGTGCTGGGCGAGTAACGCGCGACGCTACTTTTCCTGTCGACTGCCGCCTGCACGAGCTTGAAGGTTCACCGGCCGTGAAGGCTAGACGATGAAGGAGAAGGGAGCGACCAGCGTTTCCAGCATGCGGGTGCCGCGGCTTCGGCTTTCCCACTCTTCAAGGCTGAGCTGGCGGGCCGTCGTGAGGTCTTTTGCGAACACTCGGGCCATTTGGTGGCCGAACTCTTCAGAGTCGATCTGCACGGTCACCTCAAAGTTGCCGACCATTGAGAGCCTGTCGATGTTCGCGGTCCCTATTATTGACCGGAAGCCATCAGCGACCAGAGTCTTGGCGTGGATCATAGCGTGTTGGTACAGCCAAATCTCAACCCCGGCTTCAAGCAGCTGCCCGTAGAAGGGCCGTGCGACCCAGTCCGCCAGGATGTGGTTTGAGTATTCGGGGATCAACACTTGGACCCTCACGCCCCGCTTGCTTGCACGGATTAGCGCGCCAAGTAGTTCACGGTCGGGGATGAAGTAGGCGGTTGTTAACTGCAGGCTTTCACTGCTCTTGTCGATCGCTTCCAGGTATTGGCCGCGCACTGGGAACAGCAGGTTTGAGGGCAGGTTGAAGGCTGCGGTTATGGGGCCTGACCAGGGGAGTTCGTCCCAGTCTTTTAGCTCAGGCTGGTCCTTGTCGCGGAACGTGTTCCAGAAGCGCCTGAACCCCAGCGACAGCTCGGTGACGGCGTCTCCCTTCATCCGCAGGTGGGTGTCCCGCCACTCGGTCCCAAAGTCGACGCCGACGTTGAAACCGCCAATGAAACCGATCTTGTCGTCTGCAATTAGAAGCTTCCTGTGATCGCGCCCGGTCGCCCTAGGGTTCGCTGAGACAACTCCTTTGCGGACTTCTGCGAGCCGGTGGACGAACAGGTTCGGGTGGGGCTTGAACCGTTTGAAGTGGGGGCTTGCTTTGAATGAGCCGAAGCCGTCGTAGATCACGAAGACTTTCACGCCGCGATCGGCTGCGCGGTACAACGCATCCTTGAACATTTTTCCCGCGCGGTCGCTCCGCCACACGTACGTCTCGAAGTAGACGGTTTCTTTCGCGTTGTCGATCGCTTGGATCTGGTCGTGGTAAAGCCGGGAGCCTTCGGTGTAGATCCGAAGCTCGTTACCGTCGACGGTGACGTCCTTGGGGGAAAGCGTTGGGAAGCCTTTGAAGCCGCCGGGGGAGCGGTGCTTGCGAACCCGGTCGACGCCGTAGACCGCTGCGACGCCGCCGACCTGCGCGGCCATAGCTCCAAGGAGCGCTCGCCGGGTCCACTTCCAAGCCTGCGAACGCTTCGTCGAAGAAGGGCTAGCAACAGAGCCGCCAGTGAGAGAGGAAGCGGACGGGGCAGCGCTAGGGAGGGCAGCTCCGGGATCGAAGTCGCGTTGGTCACTACGTGCAGCCATGTTCTTAGTGTATGGCGCGGCAGTTTAGACTCATGGTTATGTCGAGAATCTCAAAGCAGGATGTGGTCGCGCTTGCGGCAATGGCTCAGATTGGCCTGACGGATCAAGAGATTGAGCGTATGACTGGCGAACTGGAAGTGATCGCCGACTATGCCTCAGCTGTCTCCGCGGCGGCGGAGTTGGACATCCAACCAACGTTCCAATCGATTTCTTTGGAGAACGTGCTCCGCCCTGACGTGGCACTTCCCCCACTGGACCGCGATGAACTCTTGGCCGGGGCGCCGGAGTCGGAAGACGGCATGTTCAAGGTTCCGCAGATTCTGGAGGAAGACTAATGAGCGACTGGATTTTTAAGACCGCACTAGAAATGGCTGCTGGCCTTCGCGCCGGTGAGGTCACTTCGCTTGAGCTGGTTGACGCTTCGCTGGAACGCATCAAGGTACTTGACCCAACCGTTAACGCTTTCATCACTGTTGACGAAGTGGGGGCGCGCGCCACTGCCATCGACGTCGACGCACGTCGCGCAGCAGGTGAGGACCTTCCGCTGCTTGCCGGGGTCCCGATTGCCATCAAGGACAACATCGTCACGAAGGGCTTGGACACGACTGCTGCTTCCAAGATCCTGGATCGCTGGAAGCCTCCCTACGACGCAACCGTCATCCAGAAGATCAAGGAAGCTCACCTCCCCATTGTGGGCAAGACGAACCTCGATGAGTTTGCGATGGGCTCTTCCACAGAGCACTCGGCTTTCGGTCCGACGCACAACCCTTGGAATCCGGAGCTGATCCCGGGGGGCAGTGGGGGAGGCTCCGCTGCTGCTGTCGCCTCTTACATGGTCCCACTTGCCCTGGGCTCCGACACGGGTGGCTCCATTCGCCAGCCTGCAGCCTTCACCGGCACGGTCGGCGTTAAACCCACTTACGGTGCGGTTTCCCGTTATGGGGCGATCGCGCTTGCTTCGTCGCTTGACCAGATAGGCCCGGTTGCCCGCGACATCCGCGATGCGGCTGCTCTGCAAGAACTGATCTCGGGCCATGACGAGTTTGACTCGACCTCGCTCAAATCGGACCCTGCGGACCTTGAAGAGGCGATCACAAAGAGGCTTTCCGAGGGTGCGAAGGGACTGCGTGTCGGCATCCCGGACCACCTGCTTGGTGACGGTTACCAGGCTGAGGTCCGCGACAACTTCGACCACGTCGTCCAGGCCTTGAAGGACGCGGGGGCAGAGGTTGTTCCGGTTGAAACGCCCTCTTTTGAGTACGCACTCCCTGCCTACTACCTGATCATGCCGGCGGAGGCCTCTTCCAACCTGGCTCGCTTTGACGGCATGAGGTTTGGGCTGCGAGTCGTCCCGGACGTCCCGAACCCGACGGCTTCGGATGTCATGAGTGCAACCCGTGAAGCGGGCTTTGGGGATGAGGTCAAGAGGCGCATCCTGCTTGGCACGCACGTCCTGTCTGCCGGACACTACGACGAGTACTACGGGGCCGCTCAGAAGGTTCGCACCCTGATCAAGCAGGATTACGACGCGGTCTTCAAGCAAGTTGACGTGATGCTCTCACCAACCACCCCAACGGTTGCGTTCCCGATCGGGTCGCGCATCGACGACCCCATCTCCATGTACCTGAACGACGTAGCGACAATCCCTGCGAACCTTGCGGGTGTCCCGGCGCTATCCATGCCTGACGGTGTTGACGCTGCGGGGTTGCCAACCGGCCTGCAGATAGTTGCGCCAGCTCACGGTGATGCAGCCATGTACGCCGTTGCAGCCCTGATTGAGTCCCTGATCAAAGACCGGGTGAAGGCTTGCCCGCAGGTGATCGAAGTGAGTGAGGGAGAGTCCAACTAATGGCTAAGCAGATGACTTACGAAGAAGCGACCTCCAAGTACGACCCAGTCTTGGGTATTGAGGTTCACGTTGAACTGAACACGAACTCGAAGGCTTTCGACACTGCGCCGGTGACCTTCGGGGAAGAGCCGAACACGGCTGTCACCCCGGTTTCCGCAGGTCTCCCGGGCTCGTTGCCCGTGGCGAATGAGAAACTGATCGAAGCCGGCATCCGCTTGGGCCTGGCGCTTGATGCAGAGATTGAACGGGATTCTTTCTTCGCACGGAAGAACTACTTCTACCCGGACTTGCCGAAGGCCTACCAGATCTCCCAGTCGGACAAGCCGATCGCTTACGACGGTCACCTCGACGTTGAGCTTGCTGACGGGGAAGTGTTCCGGGTTGAGATTGAGCGTGCTCACCTGGAAGAAGACGCCGGTAAGAACACCCATGTTGGGGGTGCTGACGGGCGTATCCACGGCGCCGACTACTCCCTGTGTGACTACAACCGTTCTTCCGTGCCTCTGATTGAGATCGTTACGAAGCCGATTGAGGGAGCGGGTGACCGCGCTGCTGAGGTTGCTGCAGCTTACGTGCAGGCCCTGCGTGACATTGCGGTTGCGCTAGACATTTCTGATGCTGCGATGGAGCGCGGTAACCTGCGTGCCGACGTCAACGTTTCACTCCGTGAAAACCCGGATGCCCCGTTCGGCACCCGCACTGAAACGAAGAACGTCAACAGCTTCCGGTCTATTGAGCGCGCTGTGAAGTACGAGGTCGCGCGGCAGGCCCAAGCCTTAGACGCTGGCGAAACGATCACTCAGGAGACCCGCCACTTCCATGAAGAAGACGGCTCAACTTCGTCGGGTCGCCCGAAGTCGGACGCGGATGATTACCGCTACTTCCCAGACCCAGACCTACCGCCGGTGCGTCCTTCTGAAGAGTGGATTGAGCAGCTGAGGGCTGAGCTGCCGGAGCTTCCTGCTGCGAAGCGCAAGCGACTGAATGACGCTTGGGGCTTCACCGACCTAGAGATGCGTGACGTGATTGCTGCGGACGCGCTCGACGCCATCGAAGCCACGGTTACTGCTGGTGCAACGCCTGCTGCAGCCCGCAAGTGGTGGATGGGTGAACTTTCCCGCGTCGCGAATCGTGAGGGCGTGAGCCTCACGGATCTTTCTGTGACCCCCCAACAGGTTGCTGACCTGCAGGGCTTGATTGACGCTGGCACGCTCACTGACTCCCTGGCCCGCCAGGTGCTGGACGGCGTGCTTGCTGGAGAGGGTGAACCGGGCGAAATCGTTGAGGCTCGCGGCCTTGCCGTGGTCTCTGACGATGGCGAGCTGACGGGCATCATCCAGGGTGTTCTTGACGCGAACCCCGACGTCGTCGCCAAAATCAAGGGTGGTAAAGTTCAAGCTGTAGGCGCTCTAGTTGGTGGCGTCATGAAGCAGACCCAGGGCAAGGCTGATGCAGCCCGCGTCCGGGAACTGATCATGGAGCTGCTGGGGGACTAGACCGGCACGGACGCGGCGCAGTTCCCTGTCGGCTAGCGAACCGGCTTCCGGCTGCGTACGTCCCTGCCACTCAGCCATTGCGGCTAGTTAGTGGTGGGCTCGCAAGCCAGCTGGGTCCGAAACGACTTGCCGCCGACCGGGCCAGTCTTTGTGGCTTGTAGCTAGCGAGCATTGTGAGGCTGGTAGCACGGCCTTACTTGGTAGTAGCAGAGTTGGTAGCAGCAGACTTTTGGTCAGTGAAGGAAGCAGTCGAACATGGCAATGTCCCCGTCTTACACAGCGTCTTATCGCCTCACTTTGGATGAGTCCATGCACCGCGTTGCGGACATCGTTGCTCTTGTGGCTGAGGCCGGCGCGGCGATCAAGGGCCTGGACATTGCTGAGGTTGAAGACAGCGGCATGGTCTTAGACATGACCTTGGACCTGAAGAACTCTAACCACCGCCGCAAGATCAAGAAGCTCTTGAACAACCTTGAGGGCGTCCAAGTTGACACCATCGCCGACCAGACCTTCATGGACCACATTGGCGGCAAGATTGCGGTGAAGTCGCGCGTTCCGCTCCGAAACCGTGAAGATCTGTCGCGCATCTACACCCCCGGGGTTGCCCGAGTTTCACGTTCTATCGCTGACACGCCTTCAAAGGCCAGCCTGCTGACCATGAAGGGGAACACGGTTGCGGTCGTCACGGACGGCACCGCTGTCCTGGGTTTGGGTGATGTTGGCCCCGAAGCCGCCCTGCCTGTGATGGAGGGCAAAGCAGTCCTGTTCAAGCATTTTGCTGATGTTGACGCTTGGCCAGTGGTTCTGGACACGACCGACACTGATGAGATCGTCTCTATCGTGAAGGCGATTGCCCCCGGTTACGGCGGCATCAACCTTGAGGATATTTCAGCTCCCCGCTGTTTTGAGATTGAGCGGCGTCTGCGTGATGAGCTGGATATCCCGGTGTTCCATGACGACCAGCACGGCACAGCAGTGGTTGTGCTTGCAGCTTTGCTGAACGCTTTGAAGTTGGTTCGCAAGAACATTGAGGACGTCCGCATTGTTGTGTCTGGCGTTGGCGCAGCAGGCTCCGCAATCATCTCCCTGCTCCAGGCTGCTGGCGCCAAGGACATCGTTGCTTACGGCCGCAGCGGCGCCCTGATGATTGATGAGATGGATGAGTCCGCGCACGAGTCGCGCCGCGAGCTTGCTTCCCGCACCAACCCCCGCAAGGTGACAGGGTCACTGCAGGAAGGTATGAAGGACGCCGACGTTTTCATTGGGGTTTCTGCTGGCAGCATCCTGACCGGCGACGACGTGAAGCAGATGAACAAGGACGCAATCGTTTTTGCACTGGCTAACCCAACGCCTGAGGTCGACCCGAATGAGGCCGACAAGTACGCCCGCATCGTCGCGACCGGCCGCAGTGACTACCCGAACCAGATCAACAACGTGCTGGCTTTCCCTGGTTTGTTCCGCGGGGTTCTTGACGCCAAGGCTAGCGAAATCACTGAGGGCATGCTGCATGCCAGCGCCAAGGCCATCGCTAACGTGATCGCTGAAGATGAGCTCTCAGAGAACTACATCATTCCCGGCGTTTTTGATGACCGTGTCTCCCCAGCCGTTGCCCACGCCGTCCGTAGGGCCGCCGCCGACGTCGAACGCATCCCCGTCGCCCAACAGGAAGACATCGGCAAGCCCATCAAGCCCGCCAGCTGACGTCTGCAGACCGACGCACCCGACTACTGATAGGGGTGGGGTGCTCTGACTAGGGGTGGGGTAGCGTTCCCCGACCCTAGTGGGAAGACCCCAGCCCTATCAGTGTTCAGGAGCTGCTGTCGGAACAGAGCTCTGCATGCAGAATCTGTTGCTGCAGAGGGCCTCGAAGGCCGAAAGCTCACCAATCAGGTTGTCGCTGAGGTTGCGTTTCCAGTTGCTCCACAGGAGCGCCGGGCGGCAGTTCTCAACAGGGACGCCCGTCAGGAAATTCGCACTCGGCCCATTCCGCTCAAATGGCCACATGGAACTCTCTGCCTTCGACCTAATGGTCGGGTCCCGCCACGAGCGCACCGCCGGCCGGGTGCGCGCGGGTGAGCTGCTGCCCCTGGGGGGTGGTCGCTACCTCCCTACGCATTGCATTCCTCCAAGCGCGCCAGGGTGGGAAGTGCGCCGCATCGTCAGCAAAGCTCGTGCGATCGCCGCTGTGGTTAATCTAGTGGAGCGCAACCCAGGAATTTTGACTGCGGATGCAGCGCTCCTGCTGCGAGGCGTCCCAACACTCCACTCCGCCATTGATGTTGTCTTCTGGAGGGCCCGCCACAAGACAAACTTAGACGCTCGCCTCTTCCCTGAGGTCGAGGTCGAGGTCGAGTCTGGCGTCCAACGCGTCCCAACGGCCGCATCCAAGGAACTGCTCGGAGCCCCGCACGGGTGGGGCGACTCGGACTCTGACGACTATCTCCTTGGCTCGCACGGTGTCCGTGTTGCGAGGATGGAACAGGCGGTGCTCGACCTGGTCCGCTACAGCCATCCTCTTCAGGCTTTCGTGAACGCTTCTGCAGCTTTCAGGGCGCTCAGCCACTTTGACAAGTTCAGGCAGGTTGAGTCCAGGCGTAGAGCTGAGCGTGTCCGGGGAAGGCTGCTCCGAATGCTTGAGGCTTTAAAGGCTCGCCGCGGCAACCCGCGGGCGCGGCTCTTGCTGGAACTCATCGACCCGGGGATGGACTCTCCTGCCGAGGGCGTCGTCCTTTGGGCACTAAAAGTGCTGCTCCGGGGCAACACGAGTCGACGGGCGCTGCACTCCACTCAGCACCAGGTGTTCGCCGCGAATAACGAGTACTTCCTGGACATTGGGTTCCCCTACGCTCGCCTTGGCATTGAGTTCGACGGTGCCACGAAGCTTCATAAGGGGAGGGATTCTCAAAGAGCTTTCCTGCGTCGCCAAGCGGACCTGACCCGCGACGGTTGGCACCTGTGTCGTGTCACGACTGCCGACTACCTGGACCTGGAAAGGCTGTTCCGTTTGCTTGCCAGGGATTTGAGGTCTCGCCAGGTCGAGGTGCAGGCTCCCGGCGGTCCGCTTTGGCCCCCAGCCCCCGCTGACTTGCTTGACCCCGCAAGGCTTTTCTAGCTGAGCTTGAGGTGTTCTCGGAACAAGGCCAACGTGTGGTCACCGTCTGCCATCACCGGGCGAAGGGAGAGAGCTTCTTCCTACGCCAGGTTGCCCCACCGGCAACCAAGACGAACAAGGCCGCTCCCCCCGCGACCAGCCACCAGGTTGGGGAGCCCCCTGCGAAGGGCAATGCGGCCATCTTTGCGTTGAAGATCTGCATATTCCAGCCCGTGGGCATGATGCATGAGGGTTGGTTGTAGGCGGGCGCAACGGAGGGGCTTTCGCAGTTCTCCCGAATCTGCGTGGCATCAGGAGGTGGTGCTGGCATGGGTTCTTGGCCTGAAGCCTGTATCTCCCCTTCGCCCACCACAGGGAATGACAGCCGCCCCTGGTAGTTGTAGTACTCCCAGGTTTTGTACACCGTCCCCTTCTTTTGTGTCCGCTATAAGGAACTCCGAGCCGAGAAGCTCGTTCGTGACCTCTTGGTCGGCACCCGAAATCCCGTGCTTGCGAATGTGGAAGCAGCTCTCTTTGAGGGAGTGCCAGGTCTTACAGTCCGGGTAGCCTCGCGTGTCCTCGGGATCGTTTCCTTCCGCGACCCATCCAGGTGGCACCGGAGTGGAACAGCGGTTTGCGTCAACGGTGGTTTCTACCTCGCCCACGGTCACTTTGGCGCCCGAGACAGAAGCCGTGTTAACCCAAGTTGCTTCAGGTGCTGCAAGCAGTGGGGTGGTCCAGCCATCGGGGGTGTACTTTTCTGTGGGGTCGTTCGGGTCGGCGACGTAGCCTCCTTGCACCACGTAGCCGACGACCACTTTCTGGGCCTCAGCAGGGATCGTGAACTTTGTTGTGGTGAGGCTCCACTCTTGGTCCACGAACGGTTTGTGCGCGTTGAGACCTTCTTCGGAAAGGCAATCACTCAGCTGGAACCCCTCGTCCCCATCCTTCTTTCCGTTGCATGTGAACACCGGAGCAGGCACTGCCGTCGGGCCGACGCAAGAGACGTCAGTTCCGCACCAGCCTTTATCGGTTGAGTCGATCAGGTCGCCGTCACTGTCGTAGAAGAAAACCCCTCAGGTTCCTACGGGTGAGTTCTTGTCCCAGGTTGCCGCGTTCAGTGTTTCCGTCAGATCGTCTGCAACCGTCATGTCTTTCCACGTGTCGCCACTGACGTTGGTCAGGGTGACCTGGTAGTCGATCTTGCCGCCTGTGTGGATGCTGGTCCCGTCTAGTGGTCGCGAGAGTTTCTCCATGGTCCATGCGCGGATCTGGTTAGAGGCGCATTGCGGGAGCTGCCCCTCAGCTGGGGGCTCGCACGTCTCAGGGATGGCAGCGTCGATCGGCACCAGATAGTTGTTGAGCACGTAGCCGACCACCGCAGGTTGGGGGCCGCCGGACTCGCCAGCCGGGATCGGACTCTTCCCGTTGAGGCGGGTGTGGTCGGCGTCGTCCGCGTTCGAGTCTTTGACCTTCATTTCGTACGAGACGGTGATTGTAGTTTTCGCCGGGATGCTTCCAGTGATCGAGATGTTTTTGGTTTCGGGGTTGTAGTCGGCGAGGACCGTTTCTTCAACGCCGGAACCGAGCTCCGGGTCGTGCTCGACGACGAGGGTGGGTTCCAAGGCGCCGTTCAGTCCAGCGAAATCTGCGTCGTCCAGAAGGTCACGCAGGTAGTTGGTGTAGTCCAGCTGGGAGGCGGCCGTGGCTACTGTTGTCGAAGGTCAGGGTGTAAGTGATGCTCTCCCCCGGATTCAGCTTGTCGCCGCTGTTCGGGTCGGCGGTGAGCCCTACCACGAGGCCGCCACTACTCGAGTCCAAGACATTCGTCGCCGTGCAGTTGACGCGGCCCGACCGGCCAGTCAAAGGGGTGTCACCCGAGTCGGGCCTCATGACCGGGACTGAGAAGTCAACAGTCTGCGTCGGTTCGGCGGAATCGGTCTTGTCAGCGACCGTCGTTGGGGTCCCGAGACCAGGGATCGCTTCGCACTCCCAGCTGGGGGCGTAATCGTTCAAGTGTGTGGACGCGTTTCCTGCACTCTCACTGGCCCTGTAGTTGTAAGGGACAACCATGGAAAAGACGGGATAACCGCTGTCCCACTGAGGCTCACTCCAGACTGTTTTCTGAACCCGATAGGCGTCTGTCACCGGTACCACGAGCACTTGCGAGGCAAGGTTAGTCTCACCGCTGGTGCGACGGTAGCCGACGTACGCTCCGCCTGGGGTCAGGGTCCCCTCTGACGTCTCCGTCTCCTGAGGGTGGACCATCAAGTCAAACTGGTCGTCCCCATCGGCAAGGCGTTCGGAACCGACTTCGTCACCTGGATCGTAGGCGGGACCTGGTAGGAGCCTAGGGACATCACGCCCATGGTGCTGACAGTGACCTTCTCTCCTTGCCCGGGAGAGTAAAGGTCGTATCGTAGAGAGTCACTCGAATGTGAAGTGGAAAGGTGCAACCGGCCGAATGCGTCGAACGCCCCTGACAGACTTCCGTCGTTGAAGTTTAGGCCGGACTCCGATTCTAGTACTGTGGGTAGGGCTCCTTCCTCGAACACTGTGGGCAGGGCCCCTTCGTTGAGTGCGGTAGAATCCGGCAACGACTGCAGATTGGCGCTTGCTAGTGACAGTACTGAGCCTTGGGATCCGCTTGAGAGTTTGCTCATCAGGAGGAGGAAGAGTCCTCCGCGCCTATCAGGCATGAAATCTAGGGAAGTCCGGTTGCTGGCAGGCCAGGCGACGCCACTGTCTGCACTAGCGATCAACTTGAATGGGCCGCTGTTCCCCGTGGTTTCATAGCTAGACAGGGTGCTAAGGTTTCCAAACTCCCAACTGTAAAAAGCGATCCCGATGGTTGCGTTCCCCTCAGACTCCACCTTGTAGGTTGCCCCAATGATGTGCGTTTCTGTTGCCCCCTTGGCGGTCCAGGCCCCAGCAGACAACTGAGCGAGAGAAGACCCGTCGCTAGGCACTGCGAGGGACTGATCGGTTCCGAATGGCAGACTCTGGAACCCGCTCGACTCAGAGTAGTAAAGGACACCCTTTATTCCAGTTCCGGGAACTCCGTTGGCCTCATTGCGGACGAGGGCAAGAGCCTGGGTGCCAGAGCGGTGGATGGCAAGCGCTCCTGGCTTTCCTCCGAAGCTGGTGTCGCTCCAAGCGGGTGGAAGCTGGAGGCGTCTTTGTCTGCCCCCGGCTCCGTCGGTCCCGCTAGAACCGGTTCCGTTGGCGTCGTCTCCGTCGCTGCCGAACGTATAGTCATCGTCGTTGTCGTGGTTCAGAAGACTAACGTCTCCGTTGCCGCCGTCGTTCACGGGGGCGATGCCCGCGTTGTCGTTATGACCGTCGTCGCTGTCGTCGTTGTTCAGAGGGCCGATGCTTGGGTTGTCTGAGGACTGCGTTTCGTCGTCAGGGAGGTCCGAAGAAGACAAAGAAGACCCGGTAGGTTCTGGGGTCGGGAGGTCGGCGCTGGAAGCTAGCTGCGATGGGAGTACAGAAAGGTGAGCATCGACAGGGAAGCGACAGCCGCGGCGAAAGTGAGACCGAAGCGGGGTGCGAACGGTTGGTGAGGGGTGCACGGCTCGTGATTTGCACGGGGGCTCCCACTCCTTCCAACCCAGCTCGGTCCTACAAGTCCTCAGTGTTCTGACACCTTTTCCAACGTGCTGACACCTACACTGTCTTCACATCTTCAGTGCCTTGGCATCTTGTAGGTTTTCGGCCTACTTCCAGCCTTTTGACCCCCTCTTACTCGCGTCATTGGCGAGCGGCCAAACGTCAAAACTCTCCAGACACAGTCCACCACGGAAACAGTGGCTTGACAACGTTTCCCACCCTGATTTCAACCCCGTCCTCCGAGAGCGGAACGGTGCGGAAGCGGGGAGAGGAAAGCCTCGCACCGCAAACCGGCAGCTGCTGCCCGGTTGGGGTCGCTGTTGGGCCGTGGGCTTGAAGGTTTGCGGCTGGTGAAGGGCGGGAAGTTCTAGGAGAACCAGCTAGAAGACGCCCAGAATGGTTGCGATAAGGATCTTCGCAACCATGGCGACCGGGTAGACCAGGGCATAGCCCAGGGCAACACGGGGGTCGTCGTGCGTGCGGCCGTTAGCAAACGCGAGCACAGCAGGCTGGGTTTGAGCGCCACCAAGGGCACCCGCAAGCTTCGTCCCACCCATCTTGAACATCCAACGGAACGTGACATACATGCCGACAGCCATGACCGAAGTGACCAGGACACCCAGAAGGAAGATAGAAACCCACATGCCGCTGCGGAACGCTTCCATGATCTGGCTACCGGCAACAGAACCGGCTTGCGCAAGGAACACCAGCAGACCGAACTCGATCAGCACTTGGCTAGCCGTGTAAGGGATCGCAGTCACAAAGGGGCCGATGCGGCCAACCTTGCCAAAAGCAAGACCAACAATCAGGGTGCCGGCCGCGGCACCGATAGCGAAGGAGTAGCCACCCGGCAGCGGCACATGGATCAGGCCAAGTGCGATACCAAGGGCTAGTCCAATGCCAAGCGCAATCGGGTTGATGTCGGACAGGCCGCGTGATGAGTCCCCGAAGAAGTTGGTGATTTCTTTCATCTTGGAAGTCGGGGCGACAACACGGACGCGGTCCCCAAGCTGCAACACCAGGTCGTGCTCACCAACCATGTCAACGTCACCGCGGCGGACACGTGACACCGTCGCGGAGTACTTCTGCGCTAAGCCAAGGCTGCCAACCGTGTGACCCGCAACCTTCGGGTCTGAAACGGTAATGCGGCGGAAGTCTAGGTAGGACCGGTCACGCATCAGGGAGTGCGAGGAGCCGTGCCCAAGCTCGTTAGAAATCCGGCTAACCGCTTCCTTCGGGCCAACAACCGTGACCAGGTCGCCCGGATCCAAAGTGTCAGACATGGCGGGACGCGAGATCGGTCCCTCCTCGCCCCTACGCAGGCGCGAGAAAGTGACGTTCCCATTCATCTTTTCGTAGAGGTCCCCAATGAACGGATGGTCTTCACGTTCAACGCGGATGGTGCGGTTCGCAATGGGGCTAGGAGCGTCCTTGTCATGCTTTCCGTAAGACAGGGCAGCCATCGTCGCCCCGAGCATTCCGAGCACACCGAACAGGTAAGCGATCGAATAGCTGACCGTGGCTCCCGCTAAGTCACCCGAAGCTTCACCAGCGGCGTGAAGGGCTGGGGTGTTGGTGAGGGCACCCGCGAAAGTGCCGGCAGAAGCGGCGGTAGAAAGCCCAAACACCTTTGTGCCGACAATCAAGGACGTCGCGCCGGCAACCGCCATGAGCAGCACCATCATCAGGATGGGCCCAACCGCAGTCTTCAGGTTGTGGAAGAAGGAACTGCCCGAAGTGACGCCGATGCCAAACGCGAACAGAACCAGGCCCAGTGTGCCGACGACGGGGGGAATCTCAATATCCACCCCAAGCTCCCCAGCCCAAGCCGTGAAACCAATGGCTGAAAAGAGGACTGCTGCAGCGCCAAGTGAGACACCCCGGACCTTGATGTGACCCAAGAGCATCCCGATCGCGACCAGTAAAAACAGGTAGATCAGAGGGTTTGAAGCTAAGTAGTTAAAAACGGCGGTCACGCCAGCCACCTTCTGCCATTCAGATCAAGTGCTTTCCACCATGCTATCCCGCAGCAGGGGCCTGAAGAGGGGGTGCGGGTCCGTGGCTTTCCGCACCTTCTAAGGTTTCAGGTGTCGCGCGCTATCGTTCCAGGTGTCCAGCGCCTCCACGCAGCCCATCCGAAGGGGGACACCAGAGTGTGAAGGGGTCCACCAGAGTGTGAGACGAGGAGCGGCCCCGAAGCCCTGTGCGTACTATGGGCCTCGTGCTAAGCAAGCAGGAACTCCGTGTCGCCGTCCACTCGGTCGCTGTACCGTGGCGTGCGGTTCCTGCTGTCTGACAGATGGGCTGCACGCCACCATCCCCACGCGAAAAGCGAGGGGATTTTTGTCGTAAAGGTGGGGCAAAGCCCCAGGCAGCAAGGACGGAGAGTTAGGCAGTGACCAAACCGGAACGCATGACTGGCGCAGAAGCGATTGTCAGATCCTTAGAAGAAATCGGTGTCACCGAAGTTTTCGGGATGCCAGGCGGAGCGATTCTGCCAACGTTTGACCCCCTCATGGATTCCAAGATCCGCCACATCCTGGTCCGCCACGAACAGGGCGCAGGACACGCAGCAGAGGGATACGCAATCTCTAGCGGCAAGGTCGGGTGTGCAATCGTCACCTCTGGCCCAGCCGCTCTCAACACGATGACGGCGCTCGCGGACGCAAACCTGGACTCGGTCCCGATCGTTGTGATCACCGGTCAGGTCGGTGCGGACCTCATTGGCACCGACGCTTTCCAGGAAGCTGACATTGTGGGGGCGTCAATGCCCGTCACGAAACACTCGTTCCTGGTTACGGATCCGGCCGAGGTCCCCTCACGGATCGCGGAAGCCTTCGAGATCGCGAAGAGCGGCCGCCCCGGCCCCGTCCTTGTCGACGTCACAAAGACAGCGCAGGTGGGGGAGCTGGACTTCGTGTGGCCGCCGAAGATGGAGATCCCGGGCTACAAGGTCCCGGAGAAGCCGTCTAAGAAGCAGGTGCTGGCTGCGGCAGAAGCGATTGCGGCGGCGCAGGCCCCCGTTCTTTACGTTGGTGGCGGCGTGATCCGCTCGGGAGCCTCCGAGCAGCTTGCGGAGCTGGTGAAGCTAACGGACGCCCCCGTCGTTACCACGCTTACCGCACGCGGCGCCTTCCCAGACTCCGACCCACACAACCTGGGCATGCCAGGCATGCACGGCACGGTCGCAGCGGTTGGTGCTCTGCAACGCGCAGACCTACTGATTACCCTTGGCGCCCGCTTCGATGACCGGGTCACCGGCAAACTGGACACCTTCGCTCCCCGAGCCAAAGTCGTCCACGTCGACATTGACGCAGCCGAAATCTCAAAGAACCGCTACGCGGACATCCCGATTGTGGGTGACCTGAAAAAGGTCATTGAGATGCTCAACGTCGACCTCAAGAAGGTTCTGCCGAGCGACCAGAAGGAAGACCTTGCTGGCTGGTGGCGCTACCTGAACCGGCTCAAGGATTCCTACCCGCTGGGTTGGACAGAACCTGAAGACGGCCGACTAGCGCCCCAATACATCCTGCAGCGCATCTCTGCACTTTCCGGCCCCGACACGTTCTACGCGACCGGGGTCGGCCAGCACCAGATGTGGGCGTCGCAGTTCCTGGAGCTCAACAGCCCACGCAGCTTCATCTCCTCCTCTGGACTTGGAACCATGGGCTACGGCGTTCCCGCTGCAATGGGTGTCAAGGTCGCGAACCCGGACGCAACCGTCTGGTGCATCGACGGCGACGGATCCTTCCAAATGACCAACCAAGAACTGGCAACCTGCGTCGTCAACGACATCCCCATCAAAGTCGCCCTCATCAACAACTCGGTCCTGGGCATGGTCCGCCAGTGGCAGAACCTGTTCTACAACGAGCGCTATTCAAACACCGCGCTGAATGACCACGACGCGGAGCAGGTCCCCAACTTCGTGAAACTCGCGGAAGCCTACGGGATTCCAGGGCGAGTGGTGACGAAAGAGGACGAGGTTGACGAGGCAATCGAGTGGGCGCTGTCCATCAACGACAAGCCAGTCTTCATCGACTTCCGAGTCTCAAAGGACGCAATGGTGTGGCCAATGGTTGCCGCAGGGGTTTCGAACGATGACATCCGCTACGCTCGCGGGCTAGCCCCAACTTGGGATGGAGAAGAGTGAAAATGGCTGAACAACTACACACACTCTCAATCCTGGTTGAGAACAAACCCGGTGTCCTGACGCGCGTTGCAGGTCTTTTTGCTCGCCGTGACTTCAACATCAAATCGCTCACGGTCGGTGAAACAGAACGCGCCGACATTTCACGGATGACCATCATCGTTGACGCAGCTGACAATGCGCCTCTTGAACAGGTCACAAAGCAACTCAACAAGCTCATCAACGTTTTGAAGGTTGTTGAGATCCCCGCGGACGACTCCGTCGAACGCAGACTGTTGCTTCTGAAGGTCACCGCAAATGAGCTGACCCGCACCGCTGTGCTCCAGATCGTGGAGCTGTTCCGCGCCCACGTCGTCCACGTCGGCAAGGATTTCGTCATCATCGAATCCGTGGGAACACTAAGCAAGCTTGAGGCCCTTCTGGCCTCACTGGAACCCTACGGGGTTCGTGAAGTAGTCCAGTCTGGTGCTGTCGCCATTGGGCGGTCCGCCAGGTCTCTAACTGACCAGTTCAAGGAGAAGTAAACGTGGCAGAGATTTATTACGAGGACGACGCTGACCTGGACCTCATCCGGGGCAAGAAAGTCGCCGTTATTGGTTACGGCTCGCAGGGCCACGCCCACGCACTCAACCTGAAAGACTCCGGGGTTGACGTTGTGGTCGGGCTGCGCGAAGGCTCGCATTCTTGGAAGAAGGCTGAAGACGCCGGGCTGGAAGTTGCCTCGGTCGAAGACGCGGTGGCCCAGGGTGACGTTGTCATGGTTTTGGTGCCGGACCAGTACCAGCGCCACGTTTACAAGGACCAGATTGAGCCGAACCTGAAGGATGACGCTGCGCTGTTCTTCGCTCACGGTTTCAACATCCGCTTCGACTACATTGACCCAGATGACACCCACGACATCTGCATGGTTGCCCCCAAAGGTCCCGGTCACAAGGTTCGCGAATCCTACGTCGACGGTAAGGGCATTCCTGCGATCGTCGCCGTAGAACAGGACGCAAGTGGTGAGGCATGGGACCTAGCCCTGTCTTACGCGAAGGCCATCGGTGCAACGCGCGCTGGCGTCATCAAGACAACCTTCACCGAGGAAACAGAAACAGACCTCTTCGGTGAGCAGGCTGTCCTTTGCGGTGGCGTTTCCCAGCTGATCCAAAAGGGATTCGAGGTGCTGACGGAAGCCGGCTACCAGCCTGAAATCGCCTACTTTGAGGTCCTCCACGAACTGAAGTTGATCGTTGATCTCATCTATGAAGGTGGGATTACGAAGCAGCGCTGGTCTATTTCCGACACCGCCGAATACGGTGACTACGTGTCCGGCCCCCGCGTCATTGATGAGCGGGTTAAAGAGAACATGGAGGCTGTCCTGAAAGACATTCAGGACGGGACCTTCGCGACCCGATTCATCGCGGATCAGGATGCTGGCGCCCAAGAGTTCAAGGCACTGCGCGCTGAAGGCGAATCCCACCCGATCGAAGCGACAGGCCAGGGCCTTCGCAAGAAGTTCGGTTGGACTCAGCAAGACGCGGACTACACCGACGGCTCAGCCGCCAGGTAGAGCGAACTAGGCACGTCCGGTCAGGTAGGCACGGTAGAAGGGGAACCCTTGGCAGCGTTGAAGGTCGCCGTAATTGAAGGCGATGGGATAGGTCCCGAAGTCACGAAGCAGGCGGTCCGCGTGCTGAAGAAGGTCATGGCGGATTCAGGAACAGACCTGACTTTGGGTGACTTCAACCTGGGCGCGGCCCGCTACCTGTCGACCGGTCACATCCTTGATGACGCCGACCTAAGTGAGCTTGCTACGTATGACGCGATCCTGCTCGGTGCGGTAGGGGACCCTCGCATCGAGCCTGGCGTGATCGAACGAGGCCTGCTGCTGACGCTCCGGTTCGCGTTCGACCAGTACGTAAACCTGCGCCCCGCTATCCACTACCCAGGGGTGCCATCCCCACTTGCAAACCCCAAGGGAATCGACTTTGTGGTGGTGCGTGAGGGAACCGAGGGTCCCTACGTCGGGGTCGGGGGGACGCTGCGGACCGGGACACCTAACGAGGTCGCGACAGAAGTCTCCGTAAACACAGCTTTCGCGGTTGAGCGGGTTCTCCGGTTCGCGTTCCAGCTTGCAAACGCAAGGCCAAGGAAGAAGCTGACTGTCGTCCACAAGGTCAACGTTCTTACCTACGCTGGCAAGCTCTGGACCCGGCTCGCAAAAGAGGTCGGCCATGCTTTCCCGGAAGTCCAGGTTGAGTACCTGCACGTCGATGCAGCGACCATTCACCTCCTGACGCGCCCGCAAGAGTTCGACGTGATCGTCACCGACAACCTGTTTGGTGACATCTTGACGGACGAGGCGGCAGCGATCACCGGCGGGATTGGCCTAGCAGCGTCAGGCAACATCAACCCGGGCGGCCCCTACCCCTCAATGTTCGAACCCGTTCACGGCTCGGCACCGGACATCGCGGGCCTGGGGATCGCGGACCCAATCGCAGCGATTGCTTCTGTCCAACTTCTACTCCAAGCACAGGGGTTCGAAGCAGAAGCCAAGCGTGTTGGCAAGGCGATTGAAGCGGACATGGCGTGGCGGGCGCAGGCGTCAGAGCGGGCCCGCGCGACGGGCGGGGAAGTGCCAGAACGGAGCACGTCCGAAATTGCTGGCTTCGTGCTTGCAGCGCTACCGCCCGCCGAATAGTTGATAGTCAAGCGACTTCCCAAGGCAGGAAGCCGAAATTAGGGAGGCAAAAATGAGTGCAAAAGAAGACGAACTGACTCCACTTGCCAAGGAAGTAGCGGCAGCGGTCCTTCCGGACGCTGACCAGGCAGCGGAGCTGTTCCCCGTAACCGTGAACGACTCACCGGCAACGCCGGATGAGCACGCAGCAGCGATGGAAACCCTCGCTTTCGGCGAGACCTTCGGGGACTACATGGCGGTTGCCGAGTGGTCTAAGGACAAGGGTTGGCATGACCGTCGGGTGGAGCCCTTTGGTCCACTCCAGCTGTCGCCAGCAGCATCGGTCCTGCACTACTCCCAAGAGATCTTTGAAGGCATGAAAGCGTTCAGGTGGGAAGACGATTCCATCTGGACGTTTAGGCCCGCATTCAATGCTGCCCGACTGAACAATTCGGCCCGCCGCATGGCGATGCCCGAAATCGACTTAGATGACTTCGTTGGTGCCCTGGTTCAACTTGTCCGTGAAGATTCCCGCTGGGTTCCGGGAGTCGAAAACTCTAGCCTCTACCTGAGGCCTTTCATGTTTGCGGATGAGCCCTTCGTTGGGATCCGCCCCGCCCACCACTACAAGTTCATAGTGATCGGCTCGCCAGTCGGCCCTTACTTCAAGGGCGGGCTCAGCCCAGTGTCCATCTGGGTTGCCACCGACCACAACCGCGCGGCGCCCGGGGGAACAGGGGCAGCAAAGACCGGAGGAAACTACGCAGCCTCCCTGCTCCCGCAGCAGCTGGCCGCAGAGAAGGGGTTCGAACAGGTCTGCTACCTGGATCCGAAGACGGGTAAGAACCTGGAAGAGCTTGGTGGGATGAACGTCTTCGTCGTCAAACAGGACGGAACCGTTCTCACCCCGAAACTTTCCGGCTCCATCCTGGAAGGCGGGACCCGCACCGCGATCCTGCAGCTCCTAAACGACCACGATGTGGCGGTCGAGGAGACCACAATCCCCCTGGAATGGCTTGTGGAAGCTATCAAGACCGGCGAAGTCACCGAAATGTTCGCGTGTGGGACCGCAGCAATAGTGACGCCCATCGGCCGGTTTGCTGGCGAAGGTTTCGACGTCACGCTTCCCGAACAGAAGTTGACGCACCAGATCTTTGACGAACTCTCAGGTATTCAGAGAGGGCTTCTGCCTGATCGGCACGGCTGGATGTACCGACTCGCCTAACCGCGTCTTACGGGACGGCGCAGAGCGCCAACGTCCCGCGACCTTCCGCCACCGCGCTCCCGTCAGAATCTGCGAGGAACGCGGCCTCACCGCGGCTTAGGGTGATTGCCCCACGCACCGTTCGCACTGTCACCGCACCGTCCAGACCGATAAGGATTCGTGGTCCTGAGCCGGGTAGGGGCAGTGGCGCTTCCACCCCCGGCGCGGACGGTTCGGCTGTGATCAGTTCGAAGTCCTCGACAGGTGAGCGGAAATGGTTGATCCCGGGAAGCGGGTGTTCCGGAGCGATTCTGGTTGGCGGCGTCCCGTCGAAGAACCCGAGTTCCAAGAAAAGGTCCCGGTCGACGTGTTTGCTGGTCAGTCCGCCCCGCACGACGTTGTCGGAGTTCGCCATGATCTCCAGGCCCAAGCCGTGCTGGTAAGAGTGCACCGTTCCTGTCGGCACAAACGCTGCTTCCCCAGGTTCTAGTCGCAAGTGGTTCATGAGGAACGCAATGAGGATTGCGGGGTCGGGACCAAAACGCTCATGCAAGTCCACAACGGCCTCGTCAATGAGTGGGACGGGAGAGTTGCCCGCTGCAAGGCGCGCTTCGCAGGCAGCAGCGAACTCCGTGACGTCTGCCGGGCTGGGGCCGTCCGACGGGTCGAGGATCCAGGAGACCACTGGCTTCACCCCGCGCCCCTTAGCAAGGAGCAGCCTGCGCGAGAGCCGCGAGGCAGTCTTGCTTGCGAGGTTTTCCAGGCGTTCGCGGGCCTGACGTCTCACCGCGAACCCAACTAGGCCGTCGAACTGGGTTAGTGCGTAAACCATTTCGGGCTTATGGGTTGCGTCCTGGAATGAGCGCGTCGGGCTCCCAAGGGGTAACCCCCGGTTTTCCTCTTCCAAGAAACCACTCTGAGCGCGCCGCCTCCCAGGGTGAACCTGGACCGACAGGGGAAATGCTGGCGCGATCAGCTTCACCAGGTAAGGGAGTTCGTCGCCCAGAGAAAAACGAGTTGAAGGTCCCAGCATCCCAGCGGGGTCTACTTCGATGCGTTCGCGGAGAGTCCCTCCACTTTCAAGGGAAGACGCACCAAGGGGGTGCGCCCCAAACCAGAGTTCCGCAAAAGGTCCGCTGCCTTCAGCTTCTCCAGTGAACTTCGGGATGGCGCAGGTTGAACCCCAGTCGTGGTGTTTTGCTACGCCACCCAATCGCTCCAAGCGACCCTCCAAGAGCTACCCAAAAACCAGTCGACAGGAGAGAAAAGACAGCTCCTATCCCGCTACCAGAATAAATCAGCGGCTAGTAAGCGCCGACCAATCCTGCGACAGTGTCGGTTTCGAACGCTTCTTTGACCTTCTCCATTTCGGTCCAGTCAAGCAGAATGATCGACTGGCGACCGTCCGGCGACCAGCCAACACCGGTCGTTGGGGCGGTGAAGAAGTGAATGTCGGAGGGGCGGATGCTTGTCATCTTCATCGCCTGCCCGGCGATGTAGCCGCCGTTGAGTCCCTCATCCCTTGCGATGAAGGGAGAGATTGCGTCGACCGTGGCCGTCAGTTTGGACGGGCTGGTGAGCGTATCGCGGCTGAGGATGGTTGACAGCAAGCCCTTCATGTAAGCCTGCTGGTTCCTGACCCTCTGGTAGTCACCGTCCCCAAAGCTCTTTCTTTCCCGAACGAAGCTAAGGGCTTCGTCCCCATTCAAGACCAGGTCGCCCTGGGGGAAGTTGAACCCGCCCGCGCTGAAGGTCTGAGCGTTGTAGACGGGAACGCCGCCAAGTGCATTCGTCAGGCCCTTGAAGCCCTCAAAGTCAATGACTGCGACGTGGTCAATGCGTGAACCAATCAGGGACTCAATCGTTTCGATTGTGAGTGGGACCCCGCCGTAAGCCATGGCTGCGTTGACTTTAGCGTCGCCGTAGCCGGGGATATCGACCCAAGAGTCACGCATGATCGACATGATGTAGACGCCGGAATGGTCGGAGGGGATCCTAGCGACCATGATCGTGTCGGAGCGCCCGTCCTGCGGGCCCTCGACGTCATCAGTGTCGATGTGTCCGCGCGTGTCTGAACCGAGCAGCAGAATGGTCTGCGCGTCATCCTCGCGCTCAGGGAGTTGTGCTTCCGGGAAAACGCCTGGAAGGACTTCAGATTCTTCGTCGAAAGTGGAAGCGAGTCGCCAGCCGAACCAGCCCAGAACCGCTGCTGCCGCCAAGACAAGCGCGACGACGACTGCGAGGACAATGAGAACGGTCCGCAGGACCTTCCTCTTCTCCTTCTTCTGGACGGGTTTTGTAACCGTCCGTCCGCTCAAGATCGGTTGGTTGCCGGGTGCGCCATTCGGTGCCTGGGGCGTGTTGCTACTAGCCATAGATCTGGTGAATCCTTCGCGTCAGCGTGGTCGCAGCGGCTTTCAGCGATCACGAGCCCCATAGTAACGCCTAGATACAGCGCACCCCAGCTAAGCGCCGACCTTCGTGATGTCTCTGGCAGCCCCCTGGGACGCGGAAAGGGAGGTCGCTGCGTAGAGGCGGAGAGCTGGCGAGACGACTCGGTCGCGGTTCAGCGGAGTCCACGGATGCTCACGTTTTTCCTGCGCCAGTCTTCTGCGTTCGATTTCGGCGTCGTCGACGTCAAGCTCCAGCGTTCCCTTGTCTATGTCGATGACAACCTTGTCGCCGTCCTCAACAAGCCCTATGAGCCCGCCCGAGGCCGCTTCGGGGGAGATGTGTCCGATGGAGATGCCCGAGGTCCCCCCTGAGAACCTTCCGTCGGTGATCAGAGCGACTTTGGTGCCCAGTCCTCGCCCCTTGATGAACGAGGTGGGGTAGAGCATTTCTTGCATGCCGGGTCCGCCCGAAGGGCCCTCGTACCTAATGACGACAACGTCGCCTTCTTTCACGGTCTTGTCGAGGATTCGGTCGATGGCTTCGTCCTGGGATTCCATGACGCGAGCACGGCCTTCAAAGTGGAAGAGGGACGGGTCAATGCCGGCCGACTTCACAATGGCGCCTTCCGGTGCCAGGTTGCCGTAGAGAACCGTGAGTCCCCCAGAGTCCGTGTACGCGTGTTCAACATCATGAATGCAACCGTTCACAGGATCCGCGTCTAGCTCAGCCCAGCGATTGGACGTTGAGAAGGGCTCCACGGTCCGAACGTTGCCCGGTGCCGCGCTGAATAGGGACAGGGCTTCTTCCGACGGACTCTCTCCGCGGATATCCCACTTCTTTAGCCAGGAGTCCAGGTCGGGAGAGTGGACGGAGCGCACGTTTTTCCGCAGGAGCCCCGCGCGGTCTAGCTCTCCAAGAAGCGCGGGGACACCGCCGGCGCGGTGGACGTCTTCCATGTGGAAGTCATTGTGGTTTGGTGCGACCTTTGAGATGCAGGGGATGGTGGCTCCCGCCTCATTGATGGTGTCCAAGTCGAAGTCGATGCCACCTTCGCGGGCCGTGGCGAGCGTGTGCAGGACGGTGTTCGAGGAGCCGCCCATCGCCATGTCAAGTGCAATCGCGTTCCAGAAAGCATCCTTGTTCGCAATGCTGCGAGGCAGCACGGAATCATCGTCGTCCTGGTAGTAGTCGCGGCACAGCTTCACCGCTGTGCGCCCCGCTTCTTCAAACAGCTGCTTGCGGTCCGCGTGGGTTGCGAGGGTAGACCCGTTGCCGGGCAGTGACAGGCCAAGCGCTTCGGTTAGGCAGTTCATGGAGTTAGCAGTGAACATTCCCGAGCAGGAGCCGCAGGTGGGGCAGGCGAGTCGTTCTATCTGAGCCAGCAGGTCGTCACTGATTGAGTCGTCTGCGACGGCGTTCATGGCCGTCACCAGGTTGCCGTGCCCTGTCTTCGATTCGCCGATGATGGCTTCCTTCGGGATGCTCTTCCCGGCCTCCATGGGGCCGCCCGAAACGAAGACGGTGGGGATGTTCAGTCGCATTGCGGCGATCAGCATGCCCGGAGTGATCTTGTCGCAGTTAGAAACGCAAACCATCGCGTCTGCGCGGTGTGCCTCAACCATGTATTCGACCGAGTCAGCGATGAGTTCGCGTGAGGGCAGGGAGTAGAGCATCCCGGCGTGACCCATTGCAATGCCGTCATCAACCGCGATCGTGTTGAACTCTTTGGCTACGCCACCTTCTTCTTCGATGCCTTTTGCGACCAGCTTCCCAACGTCGCGGAGGTGGACGTGCCCGGGCACGAACTGGGTGAAAGAGTTCACGACGGCGATGATCGGCTTCCCAAAGTCGTCGTCTGTCATCCCGGTTGCGCGCCACAGGGCGCGCGCCCCGGCCATGTTTCGTCCAGATGTGGACGTTGCTGAACGTAGTGGTTTAGGCATGTGTCCTCTTTCAGCTCCTTGCGGGTGCCCTGGGGCGGCTCCGCCCGTTCATCCTAGTTCTCGGCCTGCAGCTGGACCGGGTAGGTCCCTATGGTGGCCGCCGGTAGTGGCCGACTCTTCAAAGTGTCGGAGGGGCGGGGCATACTGCGAGCATGCGTGGGGAATATAAAGAGTCAGGGCAGAAGCTAGTGTCGGTTGCCGTGGTCCGAAACGGCGACCTAGTCGATTCGGTGCAGATTGCTGGGGATTTCTTCGCGGAGCCTGACGGGGTGATTTCTCGTTTGAAGGGGAGCCTGCGTGGGATCCCCCTGGACTCCTCACTAGCCTTCGTCGAGCAAACTTTAGAGTCGGCGCTTGAACCTTCCGACGTCTTGTTCGGGGTGACTCCTAAGGGGATCGCAACAGCTTTCCGGCGGGCGGTAGGCGGCGCCGCAGACTGGGGTGACCTGGATCTTGAGGTCATTCACGGCCCAACGGTTTCGCCTGCAGTGAACGTCGCGCTGGACGAAACCCTGGTGGAAGCGGTGGCTTCAGGGGAACGGAAGCCGTTCCTGCGGTTTTGGGAGTGGGACAGCCCCCAGATTGTTATCGGATCCTTTCAGTCCTACGAAAACGAAGTGAACGCCCAGGGCATCGAGAAACACGGGATCACTGTGACCCGCAGGGTTTCAGGTGGTGGCGCCATGTTCATGGAGGCTGGCAACTGCGTCACTTACTCCCTGGTGGTGCCCACAGCTTTGGTTGAGGGCATGAGCTTCCAGGACTCGTACGCCTACCTTGACCAGTGGGTGATGGAAGCGCTCCGCAAGGTCGGGATTGAAGCGACCTACGTGCCGCTCAATGACATTGCGTCCCCCGCAGGGAAAATCGGTGGCGCAGCGCAGAAGCGTTTCGCGAACGGCTACACGCTTCACCACGTCACCATGGCCTACGACATTGACGCTCAGAAAATGGGTGAATGCCTGCGGATCGGTCAAGAAAAGATCCGGGACAAGGGACTGCGGAGCGCGGTGAAGCGGGTTGATCCGATGCGTTCGCAGACAGGGTTGCCGCGTGAAGAGATCATCGAAGCGTTCAAGCAAAGCTTCATGGACAGGTACGGGGCAGCCCCAGGCGAACTCACGGAGGCGGACCTGGAGCTTGCAAAAAACAGGGTCGAAACGAAGTTCGCGACCCCTGAGTGGACCCATAGGGTCCCCTAGGCTCTAGACTTGTCGCCGGTCAGATTTTGGCGAACCTCAGAGTTTGCAGCACCGGCTTGTTTTGGGTGAGCGTTGCTTGCTTGTCAACAAGAAGGGTTAGCCGCCAGTCGCCGTGACCCTCCGGGTCCACAACCGTCTGTTCCGCTAGCATCCAACCCAGGTCCCCGGCCTCCGTTGGAGGTAGTTGCTCCGCGGAGCTTGCAGAGGCGGCTCTCACCAGGTCAGCTTCTTTAGGGTCGGCGGTGAGACTGAACAGTTCGTTTGCGCGAGCTTCCGGGCCAATCTCAATCTGGTCGTGCTCATCCCAGTACTGGCCCAGCAGGTCGTGCCAAACCCCGGGGGTCTCAAAGCCGTCTCCAGGAGCCGACTCTTGGCTGCGGAACAGAGGTTCGCGCGCCGCTAGACCCTCAAAGTTGTCGAACGCGAGAAGTTCGACGCGTTTGAAGGCCTCATTTCTGATAGCGCGCGCCAGTGCGTGGGGGTTCTTTGAAAACAGGACTTCCCCGTCTTCACCGGCTCCGAACGCGGCTTCGCTTTCTGCCTCGGCCGGTGGGGCCGCTTGTGGGGAGGACCCTCCTGCCATCATCCCCTCCCACTCCGAAAGGAGTGAGGAGTCGATTGAGCCCAGTAGCTGCTGCAACCACGCAGTCACTTCTTCAACCTGCTCCGAAACGAACCTCTCGGGCAGCACCTGACGCAAAGCGCGGTAGGTGTCGGACAGGTAGCGAAGCAGTAGTCCCTCCGAAGTCGCCAAGTCGTATTTGGCGACAAACTGAGAAAACGTCAGGCCCTCCTCGACCATTTCCCGCAGGATTCTCTTCGGGGACGGCTCCAGTGAACGAACCCAGGGGTTGCTGCTCGCAAAAACCTCAAACGCCGGGAGCAAGAGTTCCTCAAGGGGTTTTTGCCACGTCACCGCGTCGATGCGATCTTTTCTCTCCTGGTAGTCAAGGCCTTCGTCACGCATTAGGGCGTAGGCGGCGTCCCGCTCTTTGCGTTGCTGCGCGAACAAGACCGCCTTTGGGTCTTCCATCACGGATTCGATAACAGAAATGACGTCCAGGCTGAACTCAGGAGACTCCGGGTCAAGTAGGTCCAATGCGGCAAGCGCGAAGGGCGTCAGGGGTTGGTTCAGCGCAAACTCGTCTGGCAGGTCAGCGACCGCGCGCAACTGGGTTCCCGTCGGGGTCTGGGTGCGTTCGACAAGCCCAGCCTCGAGCAGCGAGCGGTAGATGTCGCCAAGCTGACGCAGGTACCGGTTCGGGGACTCCTCGCTCTCTTCCAGCATCTGCGTTTCCCACGCGCGCTCGGCCAAACTGATCAGGCGCTCTTCGGCGTTTTCTCCTGAAGCCAGAACATTCAGGAACATGGAGTGGCTGGTTTGGAACCGCGGCACCAATGTTTCCGGCTCCGACTCAACCAGTCGGTCGAAGGTTGCGCGGTTCCAAGAGATTCCGTCCTTTTTTGTTTTCCGCACGGGGTTCTTGGCTTTAGCGGCGCGCCTGGCAAGCTTTCGTCTCTTTGCGTCGTCTCCGGCTTCCTGGGCGGCACTCATTTTTGCTTTCCGGGCTGCGGACTGCAGTTCTTCCTCAGTCGCAAGTGCTCGCACCGAACCAGAGTCATCGAAACCCGGGCGCCCAGCCCGGCCCGCGATCTGGTGGAACTCGCGGGCGCTCAAGTGGCGGACGCGGCGCCCGTCAAACTTCACCAGTGACGTGAAAAGGACAGTGCGGATGGGGACGTTGATCCCAACCCCAAGTGTGTCGGTGCCGCAGATGATGGAAAGCAATCCCTGCTGGGCTAGCTGCTCAACCAGCCGGCGGTAGCGGGGGAGCATGCCTGCGTGGTGGACCCCCACGCCTTTCAGCAAGAGTTCGCGGAGCTTCTTTCCAAACCCGCGACTCAGTTCTTGACCTGCTAAGGCGCGTTTTAGTTCTTCTTTCCGCTCAGGTTGTAAAGGGAGAGTGCGCGCCAGGTCAACCGCGGTTTTAACTGCGTCGGCCTGCGTGAAATGGACGATGTACACGGGAGAGAGCCCGTCTTCCATGAGGCGCTCAACGACGGTGGGCAGAGGGTCCACCAGGTAGTCGAACTCCAGTGGCACCGGCCGTTTTGCGTCGCTAATGACGGAGACAGCGCGGCCTGTCGATTCTTCAAGTTCTTCGGCGATTCTTGAAGTGTCGCCAAGGGTTGCCGAAAGCAACACGAACTGGGGCGTTGTCAGCTCCATGAGGGGAACCTGCCACGCCCAACCGCGTTGCGGGTCGGCGTAGAAGTGAAACTCGTCCATGACCACTGTGTCGGCGTCTAGGTCAGTGCCTTCGCGCAGGACTTGATTCGCCAGGATTTCTGCGGTGCAGCAAATGATGGGTGCGCCGGGGTTCAAGGACACGTCCCCGGTGATCAGCCCTACGTTGGCGGGTCCAAACAGCTCCACCAGGTCGAAGAACTTCTCTGACACAAGGGCTTTCAGGGGAGCGGAATAGTAGGAGCGTTCGCCGCGGGCCAGCGAAATGAAGTGCGCTGCCAGGGCGATCATGGATTTGCCTGAACCCGTTGGGGTCTGTGCGATCACGTGGCTACCGGAAGCAAGCTCTAAGAGTGCTTCTTCCTGGTGAGGGTAGAGGGGGCGCGCGGTGGAGGACGCCCAGGATTCGAACGCGTCGACAAGGCTGCCCGGGTCGTCTTCTCGCCCCGAGTCTTCAAGGTCATCGAGCAACTGGTTCAAGGCAGCGTCCATGTTCTGATCATCCCACGGGCCACTGCACTCCCTTAGACGGACGCGAGCCCTACGCAACTGCAAGCGTGATGGTTAGGATTGGGTCATGCGTATTGTGCGATTTTCTGACGGTGATCACCCCAAGTACGGCGTTGTCAAAGACGACTCAACCCGCATCTTCGTGTTGCGTGGCGACCCCCTATTTTCTCCCATCGAACCAAGCGGTGAAGTTTTTGAACTGGATGAAGTTCGGCTTTTGGCCCCCGTCATCCCTCGTTCAAAAGTGGTTGGGGTAGGGCGCAACTACGCTGACCACGTTGCTGAGATGGGCGGGGAGATCCCCGAAGAGCCAGTGTTGTTCCTGGTGCCGAACACTGCGGTGACCGGGCCGGACGATCCGATCATCCTTCCCAGCTGGACCAACAAGGTTGAGCCTGAAGGGGAGCTTGCAGTTGTGATTAAGACGCTGTCGAAGAACGTTGCTCCCGAAGACGTCGACGACATCGTTTTCGGCTACACGATCACAAACGACGTCACCGCCCGCGACAAGCAGGCGCAAGACGGGCAGTGGGCGCGTGCTAAAGGTTTTGATTCGGCGTGCCCCATCGGACCCTGGATTACTGTCAGCGACAGCCTTGACGTTGACAACCTTGAGATCACACTGAGTGTTGATGGGGAAGTGCGCCAAGAGGCTTCCACGGCGGATATGATCCACAAGGTGCGTGACCTGGTGTCGTTTGCTTCTCACGTGTTCACGCTGCTTCCAGGTGACGTGATTATGACGGGAACACCCGCCGGGGTCGCCCCGATCTATGCGGGCGACCGTGTCGACATCACGATCGAAGGAATCGGCACCCTGTCAAACCCTGTAGTGCGCCGGTAGCCCGGGGTCAGGCGGCTAGCAGCTCAGGCAGTCGCCGGGGTGGGTGTTGAGGGCGTTGCAATAGTCCTCGAACAACTCCACCCGGCTCTTCACTTGGGCCGGGTTGCCGCCGTCGCACTCCAAGGGCCCGTTGATGGTGCGGATGGTCTCCCCAAACCCGTGGCCACCCACAATCGCGTCGTGGCACGTGTAGTTGCCGGGCCCGACCTGGGTGTTCCAATACCAGAGCGCCGTGGCCCAAGAGACCGCCGGATCCTCTTCGACCAGAATCGGGTTCTCCAGTAGAGGGATCCCAAGAGCGTCACCAGCTGCCTTGTAGTTGAAGTTCCAAGACAGCTGCAGCGGGCCCCTCCCGTAGTACATGTTTGTTCCCGCGGGGCAGCCGTAGGGGAGGGAGGGGTCGCAGTAGTCGCCGTGAGCGGCCTCGTTGATTTCGGTCACGTACCTCAGGTGTAGGGTTTCGTGGCTGACGTTCGCCAGGAATGCTGCTAGTTCGCGAAGCGCGACCTCGGGATCATTGGACGCCGCGAAATGGGGGTAGTGGCGTGCAGCTTCCTTTAGGCCTTCCAGGGTGTAAAACGGGTTGCGCTGCGGGAAAAGGTGGTCGAACGTTTCCTGGTCCAATCCCGCCAGAACGTTCGTTTCAAGATGTTTCGGTTTCAGGGGAGCGGTCTTCGCGAAAGTAGCGATCGCCTCTACGACGCGCTCCCAGATTTCGGGGCTCATCGCGGCGTTGACTCTCACCCACTGTGAGTACTGGGCTCCCAGGGTTTCGCCCTCGTTCGTTGCGACCCCGAAGTCGTCAAGCAGGATCTGCCCGGGAGAGCGGTCCAGGTCGTAGGCTTCGAACCCTAGCCAAGCCAGGTAAGTGCCCTGGGGTGGGTAGTAGTCGACGGCGGTCCCTTCCAGGGCTACGCCCAGCAGGTCTAGGTTGCCGGCAATGAGTTCCAGGACTTCTCTCAGCCAGGCTTCTCCGTCTTCGTAGGCGGCGATCGCGGCGACGGTTCCTAGCGCGCATGGTGCGTTCCGTCCGCCGGGCTCATCCCATTTCTGCCGCAGTTTCTCATTTGGAATGATGACTTGGCAGGCGAGTAGGCCCGCGACGTTCCACGCTTTGGAGGCGCCGACCGCGGTGATCGTGTGGTCCGCAAAGTCTGGGCCCAGTGAGGCGTAAGAGACCATCTGGCTCCCGCCTCCGTAAACGATGGGCGCGTGGATTTCATCGGCGAAAATGAGGGCGTCGTATTTCTTGACGACGTTGTTTAGGGCGCGCAGCTCCGCGACGGAGAAGACGCGTCCCGTGGGGTTCCAAGGATCGCAAAGAATCACTAGGCCTGCGCCGGCGGCAAGGCCAGCTTCAATCCCTTCCAGGTCTAGAGACCACGCTTCTTCTGGGGTGTGGGCATTCGGTTCGTGCAGTGCCGGCACCGGGATCATTTCGCGCCCGTGCGTCTGCGGAATGCTGAGGAACGGCATGTAAGCGGGGGTTGGGACAACAACTGCGGAGCCGGGACGGGTCAGGTGATCAATCGTGTGGTGCAGGGCGCCGAGCACGGTTTGGAAAGTGCGGACCCAGCCGGCCTTCGGTGCCCAGCCGTAGCGTTTCTCCATGAAAGGCACTAGTGCCTGGGCTGTTGCCTCCGTTGCCCACGGAGGCGGGTACCCCAGCAGCCCCGACTTGATGGCTTTGATCAGCGCCGTCTGCACGGCGGGCGCCGTCCCAAAGTCCATTTCAGCCACCCAAGCGCCTAACGCCACCGCGTTCTCCTTGGGCTGCATCCCCGTCCATTTCAGGGAACCTGTTTCCACCAGTTCAGCTTCACTTGGCTGCCAAACGCTCACTTTGTACCTCTACTTGTCGGCGGTCGGGTGCTTCCCCAATCATGGCACTAGAGACTAGGAGCGCACGCCGGCGGCGCTAAGCTTGCGGGCATGAGTGAAACTGTTAGCCCGAAGGACGTTCGCGTCCGCTTTTGCCCATCCCCCACGGGGTCCCCTCACGTCGGCATGGTCCGCACCTGCCTGTTCAACTGGGCTTACGCCCGGCACGTCGGCGGAACCTTCGTTTTTCGGATAGAGGACACGGACGCGAAGAGGGACTCACAGGAGAGCTACCAGCAGATACTGGACTCCTTGCGCTGGCTCGGCTTGGACTGGGATGAAGGCGTTGGGGTCGGTGGTCCTCACGGCCCCTACCTACAAAGCGAGCGCATGGACATCTACAAGGAGATTATCCCGAAGCTGCTTGATGGCGGCTACGCCTACGAGTCCTTCTCAACCCCTGAAGAGGTCGAGCAGAGGCACCTGGCAGCCGGGCGCTCACCGAAGCTTGGTTACGACGGTTTCGACCGCGACCTTACGGAGGAGCAGAAAGAGGCCTATCGGGCGGAAGGTCGCAAGCCTGTGATTCGGATGCGCATGCCTGATGAGCCCATTACGTTTGACGACCTGGTGCGCGGTGAGGTGACTTTCAAGCCGGGAACCATCCCCGATTACGTGATTGTTCGTGCTGACGGGGACCCCTTGTACACCCTCGTGAACCCTGTCGATGACGCGCTGATGCAGATTACCCACGTCCTTCGGGGCGAGGATCTGCTGAGTTCGACTCCCCGCCAGATCGTCCTCATGCGCGCCCTCGTTGACCTTGGGATCGCGGACCAGGTGCCCCTTTACGGTCACCTGCCCTACGTGATGGGTGAGGGGAACAAGAAGCTTTCGAAGCGTGACCCTGAATCGAACCTGTTGCTTCACAAGGCCAACGGGATGATTCCTGAGGGGCTGCTGAACTACTTGGCGCTGCTTGGCTGGGCGATTGGTCCTGATGAGGACATCTTCAGCATGGAGCAAATGGTGGAGGCGTTCGACATCAAAGATGTGAACCCGAACCCCGCCAGGTTCGACCAGAAGAAGGCTCTTGCAATCAACTCTGATCACATCCGCATGCTTGACCAGGATGACTTCATGCGCCGGATCGTCCCCTTTTTGCATCAGGATTCGCTGGTAAGCGCCGACGACTTTGACGCGTTGCTCCCAGAGGAGCAGCGGATTGTTCGCGCGGGTGCACCGCTGATCCAGACCCGCGTGCAGGTGCTGAGTGAGGCGAAGGGGATGCTGGGGTTCTTCTTCACTTTGGATGATGAGCTGGTGATTGAGGAAGACGCGCTGAAGACGCTCCGGCCCGGCTCGGATGAGGTCCTTGCGAAGACTATTGAAGTGGTTGGCGGCCTTGATGAGGCGAACTTCACGGCGGAGGTTTTGCAGGACTCACTGCGCTCGGCTTTGGTTGAGGAGATGGGGGTGAAGCCTCGGTTGGCGTTCACTCCGGCTCGCGTTGCGGTTAGTGGCAGGCGCGTCTCGCCACCACTTTTTGAGTCGATGGAGATCCTGGGTAAGCCCGCGACGGTTGCCCGTCTGGAGCGTTTAGCCGCGCAGTTGCAGGCGAAACCCGCGCAGTAGGTTCTTGCCCGCCTGCAGTGGTGATCGCATTCACGCCCGAATCGTTTGGGCCTGCGGGTCTCTTCCGGTAGCCTATTTTCTTGGCTGGTTTCGCTCCGCGAAGGCGGCCAAACCCTTGGGGTATGGTGTAATTGGCAGCACGAGTGATTCTGGTTCATTTAGTC
>ERZ1032852.19-NODE-19-length-45523-cov-7.663302_pt1 | contig 45523 bp, 32 predicted proteins | sample MGYA00516689_ERZ1032852 | MGnify/ENA primary metagenome ERZ1032852 (study PRJEB33719, sample SAMN04262499) | wastewater metagenome | biome: rural village; feature: composting latrine chamber; material: composting feces with ash | place: El Salvador | collected...
CTTTGAGGGGGTAGTGCCGGTTCCGGCATGTGAGTTCGAGTCTCATCCTGCGCACTGTAAAAACCACTGTATTATAAGATACGGTGGTTTTTTTTAATACTATATACTAAACACGCGAATTTTTTATACTTTTACCAAACACGTGCAATTTTTATATTCGCGTGTAGTTTTAATTGAGACTACGCGCACCTGACTACCCACTTATGAAAATTCTTACCGCCAAACAGATCCGGAGAATTGACGCGGAAACTATTTCTCGCGAAGGAATTTCGTCGCTGGAATTAATGAAGCGTGCTGCTACCGCTTTTTATCGTTGGTTTATTGCCCGGTATGACCGGAAGGAAACATCGGTGCTTATTTTTGCTGGCGTGGGGAATAACGGAGGCGACGCGTTGGTAGTAGCCCGTTTGCTGCAAAAAGCGGGATTCCCGGTCAACGTGTTCGTGGTGGAGTATAGCCGTGCTTACTCCGAAGATTGCATGCATAATATTCGCCGGGTAAAAGCCGAGAATATTCCTTGTACCACGATTGCTTCGGAAAACGATTTCCCTTCGATGGATGAATACGATGTGTTGATTGACGGCATTTTCGGAACGGGCCTTAACCGGGATGTTAACGGCTTGGCCCGTGACGTGATTACCCGAATAAACGAAAGCGGGAAGAGAGTGATTAGTATTGATGTACCCAGCGGGCTATTTCTGGATCGTGAGACCACGTTCGCGGTAAAGGCTTCGGAAACGGTGACCTTTCAAATTCCAAAGTTAGCACTCTACCTACCCGGCAACCGGTATTTTTGTGGAGATGTGTGGAACGTGGATATCGGCTTGAACGAGGGGGCAATTACTGAAACGGGGACAGATACTTTCTTTACCCGAAAAGAGGAAGCGACAGCGTTGTTGAAGCCGCTTTCTCGGTTCACGCACAAGGGTATGCTGGGGCACGCCCTCCTTATTGGTGGAAGTTTTGGAATGGCGGGATCGGTATGCTTGGCTTCAAAAGCAGCCCTCAAGACGGGATGCGGATTAGTCACGGCCTATCTCCCCAAGTGCGGTGTACCGGTGATGCAAAGCTATTTTCCCGAGGCGATGGCACTTGCTGATCGGCAGGAAAATCATCTTACCGCTATTGATTACACCTTGAAACCTGATGCCATCGGTATAGGAGTGGGCATGGGGCAACACGAAGATACCCATCACGCGTTGCACGAGTTTTTAAAGCAAAACAGGGCTCCGTTGGTAGTCGACGCGGACGCGCTGAATATCTTGGCACAGCATACCGATTGGTTTTCGCTTCTCCCGCGGGGGACTATCCTCACACCGCACCCTAAAGAGCTTAGCCGGCTGGTCGGAGAATGGAACGACGATTTTGAAAAAATTCGTAAGGCCCGAGAGTTTGCCAAGCAGCACGAGGTGATTGTCGTGATAAAAGGGGCTTTCTCGCTGGTCATTGACGCGGAAACAGTTCACGTGAATGGTAGCGGCACCCCCGCGCTGGCCACGGCCGGGAGTGGCGATGTGCTTACCGGGATAATCACCAGCTTGCGGGCGCAAGGTTACCCGCCGATGGATGCCGCGAGGCTGGGGGTGTACCTGCACGGGCTGACGGCCGATCTTTCCCGCGAGCGCGTACATGCACGTGCCTTCGTTGCCTCCGACATCATTGATGGTATTGGAAATGCTTACAGGCATCTGGAAGGTGACGCTTAAGATAGACTCCTCTTAGAAGGAGTATTTAGAAAAAACCGGGGGATTCTCTTGCAATTCAGGAATTAATTATGTACTTTTGCCCCTCATTTTGCCAATAGGCACGACAAGAAGGCGCTTCGAGCGGCTCGCCTCAGGCATGTAACGTCAAGTTATTTTTTATATGTACGTCATAGTAGACATTCAAGGCCAGCAGTTTAAAGTATCTCAGGGCCAGAAATTATTTGTCCACCGGATCAATGCCGATCAAGGTAGCGAAGTAGAATTCGAAAAAGTGATGCTCGTGGACAATGAAGGCGCGGTAACCGTGGGTGCTCCGTTGGTTGATGGAGCCAAAGTGGTGGTAGAGGTTCTCTCTCACGTGAAAGGAGACAAAGTGCTCGTTTTCAAGAAAAAGAGAAGAAAAGGACACCGGAAATTGAACGGACATCGTCAACAGTTTTCGGAAATACAGGTAAAAGAAATCAAAGCTTAATCAGTTAAAATCAGAAGACAATGGCACATAAAAAAGGAGTAGGTAGTTCGAAGAACGGCCGCGAATCGGAAAGTAAACGATTGGGCGTTAAGATATATGGTGGTGAGGTAGCAAAAGCGGGTAACATACTCGTGCGTCAACGCGGCACGGCTCATCATCCCGGGGATAATGTAGGCATTGGCAAAGACCATACATTGTTTGCCCTGATAGACGGTACGGTGGTTTTCCGTAAAAAGAAAAACAACCGCTCGTTCGTATCGGTGCAACCACTGGCACAGGCCGAAGCATAACTGCAATTGTTCTCGCGTCAGATGTGAACTTGAACCATAAAATAATGTATTAGTTGAAGAGCAACCTGCCCGTGACCGAGCAGGTTGCTTCTTTTTTGGTAAATTAAGCCAAAGTTACTTCTGAAATATTGATAACCTCAAGGAATAGAGGCTACTTATGTCTTTCGACCAGAATCTTTTCGATATCTTCCAGTTTTAAATTCTTTGTTTTTAGTAAGATGAGAAAGTGATACAGCAAGTCGGCCGCTTCATTGGTGAAGAGGTCGATGTTGTCGTCCTTCGATTCAATGACCAGTTCCACCGCCTCTTCGCCTACTTTCTGGGCGACTTTGTTAACGCCTCTATTGAATAACCGGGAGGTGTAGGAGCTCTCGGAACTCTCCGCGATGCGACCCTCGATCACCTTCTCCAGCTCATACAGGAACCCTCTGGCTGTCTCCTCTTTAAAGCAGGAGGTACTGCCGGTGTGACAGGTGGGGCCTTGAGGAAAGGCCTTGACAAGGAGCGTGTCGTTATCGCAATCCACGAGGATCTCGTCCACCATCAGGTAGTTTTTCGACTCTTCTCCTTTAGTCCAAAGCCTATTTTTGGAACGGCTGTAAAAGGTGACTTTCCCTTCTTTCTTGGTTTTCTCGAATGCTTCCTCGTTCATGTATCCCAGCATCAGTACTTGCAGTGTGGTCGCGTGCTGGACAATTACCGGGACTAACCCCCCGGTCTTTTCGAAATCTATGGTCATCGTACAGGTATATTTTGATCGTTTAAATACTGTTTTAACGTGGGAATGGGGATCTCCCCGAAATGGAACACGGATGCCCCGAGCGCGGCACTTGCCTTGGTTTGTTGGAACACGTCGGCAAAATGTTCCCGGGTGCCCGCGCCGCCTGACGCGATAACGGGAATATTGACTGCCTCGCATACCTCTCTCGTGATGTCAATGGCAAAACCACTCTTCGTGCCGTCGTTGTTCATCGACGTGAGCAGGATCTCTCCCGCGCCAAGCTGTTCGACTTCCTTTGCCCAGTCGACTGTCCGGCGAGGAGTTACTGTTCGCCCGCCATGCACGTACACCATCCACTCCCCTTCGGAGAATTTGGTATCGATGGCCACGACCACGCACTGGCTGCCAAACCGGTCGGAGAGTTCGCCGATCAGCTCCGGGCGGTCTACCGCGGAACTGTTGATGCTCACCTTATCGGCACCTGCCCGGATGATTGTTTCGGCGTCCTTCACGGAGCGAATACCGCCGCCCACGGTAAAAGGGATGTTGATCTCTCGTGAAACCCGTGTCACCAGATCGGTTAGCGTGTCCCGGTTCTCTACCGTGGCGGTGATATCAAGAAAGACCAGCTCGTCGGCTCCCTCCTCCACGTATCGCTTGGCCAGTTCCACGGCATCGCCCGCGTCACGGAGTTCCACGAAGTTGACTCCCTTCACGGTACGTCCATCCTTGATGTCGAGACAGGGTATGATTCGTTTTTTTAGCATGATTGTTATTTTTTGTTTCAAAAAGCCTTGCTTACCTCTTCGAGGCTTATCCTTCCTTCGTAGATCGCCTTCCCGATGATGGCGCCTTCACAACCTATCTCTTGCAGCGCGTAAAGATCCTCCATCGAGGTGATGCCCCCGCTGGCAATGAGTTGCACGTCGGTCTCCCGCAGTATCTCTTTGTAGAGGTCGATTGCCGGGCCCTGGAGCATGCCGTCTTTCGAGATATCGGTACAGATAACATGGCGGACTCCCTTTTTCTCGTATTCCGAGATGAAGTCGACCACGTCTGCTTCTGATTGTTGTTGCCACCCGTCGGTCGCTATTTTGCGGTGGTGGCTGTCTGCACCGAGGATGATTTTATCGTTCCCCTGTTCGTTTAACCACTTCACGAATAATTCCGGTTGCTTGGCCGCGATGCTTCCCCCGGTGATTTGGTGTGCCCCGTTCTCGAAGGCGACGCGCACGTCGTCGTCCGACTTGATCCCTCCCCCGAAGTCGATCTGCAGGGAGGTGCGGGTCGCGATCTCTCTTAGCACGTGATGGTTGACGATATGGTTCGATTTAGCCCCGTCAAGGTCTACCAGGTGAAGGTATTGTATCCCGTGGTCTTCGAACTCCTTGGCCGCGTCCAACGGGTTGTCGCGATAAATTATTTTCGTGTTGTAATCGCCTTTGGTGAGGCGCACGCACTTGCCGTTGATGATGTCAATAGCTGGAATAATCCGCATTTTTGCAATGAATAATTAAGAATGAATAATGAATAATTATAGTTTCAGGAAATTTTCAAGGATTCGTTCGCCAACGGGGCCTGATTTCTCGGGATGGAACTGCGTCGCGTAGAAATTCTCTTTCTGCATGGCCGCGCTAAACGGGACGATGTAATTGCATGTCGCGACGGTTTGCTCCGCGATGCCCGCGTAATAGCCGTGCACGAAATAGACCGGTTCGTCCTCGTTGAATCCGGTAAAGAGTGGTGATCTCGTATCGCGGAGGGTGTTCCATCCCATATGCGGGACAATATCGTCCGGCGGGAATCGCTTCACCTCCGCGTCGAATACTTCCATGCAGGGAGTATTTCCCTCCTCGGAATAGCGGCATAATAACTGCAGGCCCAGGCATATTCCCAGTACCGGTTGCCGCAACCCCACGATAACACGGTCGAGTTCCCTTTCCCGGAGATAGCTCATGGCCGATCCCGCCTCGCCCACGCCGGGGAAGATCACCTTGTCGGCTCGCTTGAGCTCGTCGGCATTGCCGGTTACCCGGCAAGGGAATCCCAGCCGCTCCACCGCGTTTTTGACCGACGCGGTGTTTCCCGCGTTGTATTGTACAATCGCTACCATCTCTGTTTCCGGTTTTGAGCGTCTTGAAATTTATTTTTCTTATTTTACCCCTTAATAATCAAGAATCAAGAATTAAAAATTAATAATTTTTTCATTCTTAATTCTTCATTTCTACAACACGCCTTTAGTGCTGGGTATCCCTCCTTGATCGCCTCGCTTCACCGCCATTCGGATGGCCCGGGCGAACGCTTTGAAGATGGACTCGATCTTGTGGTGCTCGTTCTCTCCCTCCGCTTTTATGTTGAGGTTGCAGCGGGCGTTGTCGCTGAACGATTTAAAGAAGTGCATGCACATCTCGGTGGGCATATCACCGATAAACTCCCGGTTGAATGTTGCTTCCCATACCAGCCACGGGCGCCCCCCGAAGTCGATGGCCACTTGTGCTAGGCAGTCGTCCATAGGGAGCAGGAAGCCGTAGCGCTCTACTCCTTTCTTGCTGCCGAGCGCGTGATAGAATGCTTCTCCCAACGCGATACCCACGTCCTCGATGGTGTGATGCTCGTCCACTTGGAGGTCGCCCTTCACCTGGATGGAGAGGTCGATGTTCCCGTGCCGGGATATCTGCTCCAGCATGTGATCAAAGAATCCCAGTCCCGTTTCGATCGTGCCCTTACCGGTACCGTCGAGGTTCACCTCCACGGTGATATTGGTCTCGTTGGTCACCCGGCTCACCTTCCATTTCCTCGGCTCTTCCTTCAGGAAGCGGTAGATCTCTCCCCAATCGGTGCTGCATAGCGTAGCCCCGGGAGCCGGTTCACTGTTGAGCAGTATCGACTTGCACCCCATGTTTCGTGCCAGCTCCACGTCGGTCACCCGGTCACCAATCACGAAGGAGTGTTCCAGGTCGTAGTTCCCCTTCATGTAATGGGTAACCATTCCCGTGCCCGGTTTACGGGTGGATAGGTTCTCGTGCGGGAACGAGCGGTCTATCAGCACTTCGCTGAATCGTACTCCCTCGTTTTCAAATGCCTGCATGATGAGGTTGTGTACCGGCCAGAAGTCCTCTTCCGGGAAGGAGGAGGTTCCCAGCCCATCTTGGTTGGTAACCATTACCAGCTCGTATTCTAACTCCTTCGCGATGCGCGCGAGGTATTGAAACACGTTGGGGTAAAACTCCAATTTCTCGAATGAATCGATCTGCTCGTCCTCCGGCTCCACGATAAGGGTGCCATCGCGATCGATGAATAGTACTTTCTTCATATTTTTTTGTTATAATTTTTCAGTGCCTCCAGGAGTGTTTGGTTCTCGTCGGGAGTACCCACCGTGATTCGGATGCATCCCGGCACCACCGAATGGCGGTTACGCACGATTACTTTTTTTTCAACCAAGTGACGGTACAGGTCATTGGCGTTATCCACCTCCACCAGCAAGAAGTTGGCATCGGAGGGATATATTTTTCGCACCATGGGAAGTTTTAGCAGTTCTTCCTCTAACAGGGAGCGCTGCTCAAGGATCACGCCAAGGCGGTACTCGAACTTTTGCGGTTTGGATAGCGCGTCGAGGGCCGCCAACTGGTTGAGCGCGCTCACGTTGTAGGGAGGCTTGGTTTTGCTCATCAGCCCGATAATCTCCTCGTTCGCGTAGGCGATGCCTACCCGTGCGCTGGCCAATGCCCATGCCTTGCTAAATGTCCGCATCACGATGAGGTTAGGATACTCCTGCACCTTGCTCGCGAAACCGGGATCGGTGCAAAAATCGATGTACGCCTCGTCTACCACCACGATGCCTTGGAACTCGTTCAGGAGCCGCTCCACGTTCTTAAGCCGGTTCCCGGTGGGGTTATTGGGGGAACAGACGAAAACGCACTTGGCGGGGTGGGAGAGAATCTCGTCGATATTCAACTCGAACTCGCTCGTGAGGGGTACTTCTATCACCTCCACGTTGTTGATGTTGGCTGACACCTCGTACATGCCGTAGGTAGGGGGGCAGATGATAACTCGATCACGCGAGGGTTCGCAGAATACGCGGTAAATCAAGTCAATCACTTCGTCACTCCCGTTCCCGATAAGTATATGTTTAGTGGGAATCCCGTTTCGTTCCGACAGGGCTTTTTTTAACTTGCGTTGCCGCGGGTCGGGGTACCGGTTTTTTTTCCCGTACGGGTTCTCGTTCGCGTCTAGAAAAATGCCCTCTTCGCCGGTGAACTCGTCACGCGCACTGGAATAGGGCTTCAGTGCCAATATATTGGGTCGCACGAGCGACCCGAGATCAAAATCCTTCATTCTCCTCCTCTCTCCTCGCGGGGGTGTCGTCATTCAAAGCCGGGTTATCGTTGTCGATTATCCCTGTCGGCAGGTTACCTGCTTCGGTAGAGATGTTGTTAACAAGGGCACCCAGCCGTAATGTCATCGCGCTTTTATGGGCGTGCAATTCCTCGGCCTCGGCCATCGTCTCCACGGCTGTCCCGATGCTCGCGATTCCCTCTTCGGTAATATACTGGAAGGTGATCTTTTTCACGAAGCTATCCAGCGATACCCCGCTATAAGCTTTCGCGTGGCCTCCCGTGGGGAGCGTGTGGTTGGTACCGCTCGCGTAGTCGCCCGCGCTCTCGCAGCTATAATTCCCCAAGAATACCGATCCGGCATTGAGCACTTCCTTGCCCAATAGGGTAGGGAACTCGGTTGCCAAGATAAGGTGTTCCGGCGCGTAGTAGTTGCTAAAATTCATGCACTCTTCCAAGTTATCGAATAGGATCGCCTTGCTATTTTTCAATGCTTTTTCCGCTATCCCCTGCCTTGGGAGGCGTGTTACTTGTAGATCGATCTCCTTGTTCACCTCCTTGATTACTTTTTTATCATCCGAAAGGAGGATCACCTGGCTATCGGGGCCGTGCTCGGCTTGTGATAGGAGATCAGCTGCCACGAACGAAGGATTACAAGCCCGGTCGGCAATCACCAGTAACTCACTGGGACCTGCCGGCATATCGATGGCCACGCCATAGTATTGCGCGGACCGTTTGGCAGCCATCACGTACTGGTTACCCGGTCCGAATATCTTGTTCACCTTGGGGATGCTGTCCGTGCCGAAGGTCATGGCCCCGATGGCTTGGATGCCACCCACGGCGAAGACACGCGTTACGCCCACTATTCCAGCCGCGTAAAGGATGGCCGGATGTATCTCTCCTTGCTGGTTTGGGGGGGTGCAAAGAATGATTTCCTTGCATCCCGCCAGTTTAGCCGGAACGCCCAGCATCAGCACCGTGGAGAAGAGGGGGGCGGTTCCTCCCGGCACGTAGATGCCCACCCGCTCGATGGGGCGTGATTCCCTCCAGCAGGTCACCCCGGGTGAGGTCTCCACTTTTTGCACCTCCTCCCGCTGGGAGAGGTGGAATGCCTCGATATTCTTTCTTGCCAGTTCGATAGCGAGTTGCAGTCGCTGCGGCACTTGTTCTGCGGCGCGTGTAATCGTTTCCAGGTCCACTTCGAGCGATACCTGATCGGCGAAATCATGCTTTTGGCTGTATTCCAGCACGGCCCTGTCGCCTTTTCGACTAATGTTGTAGAACATCTTCTCTACCGTCTTCATCAGCTTTTGCTGCTTGATCAACGGCCGCTCCGCCAACTTATCCCATTTGGCACGCGAGGGATTGGAAATTGTCTTCATTTTAATTGATTTACTGATTATTCAAGTTTCGTTTGCACTACTTATACAAATAAACATTTCGACTTCTACTACTTAGTGACCCGTTGCCGATTTATAGGCTATCTGACAAGAAACTCGCTTCGCTCAAACAGCTTATCAGATTACGCCTATTGCATCGAACGGGTTCCCCACGAAGATAGTAATATGTCTTATGTTTAGCTGTATAATCACTTGCGAAAAGTTTAGCCGATTATCAAAGAATCATCTTCTCGATGGGAACCACCAGGATTCCTTCTGCACCGAGGCGTTTCAACTCGTCGATAACTTCCCAGAAATCATCGTCGTTAATGACCGAGTGGACGCTGCTCCATCCTTTATCGGCCAAGGGCAGGATACTGGGAGAACGCATTCCGGGCAGTAGTTGCACGATACGAGGGATTATCTGGTCGGGCGCGTTGAGCAGCACGTATTTCTTGCCCTGCCCGTCCTTGTATGCCTTCACACGGAATAACAACTGTTCGAGGAGTTCGGTTTTCCCTGGCGATAGATTTTTGTTGCTGATAATGACTGCTTCGCTTTTGATAATGGCTTCCGCCTCTTTAAGGCCATTCATGATAAGCGTGCTCCCGGTACTCACGATATCGAAGATGCCATCGGCGAGCCCGATACCCGTGGCGATCTCCACGCTTCCCCCGAGCTCTTCAATCTTCACGTTGATTCCCTTTTCTTGGAAAAATTTTCCCAGTATTTTGGGGTAGCTGGTCGCCACACGCTTGCCATTGAAGTATTCAAGTCCCGAATACTCCTCGTCTTTCGGGATCGCGAGCGAGAGTCGGCAGTTGGCAAAGCCCAGTTTCTCGATTACCTGTACGTCCTTATCTTTTTCCCATACTTCGTTCTCGCCCAGTATCCCTATATCGGCCACTCCCTGCTCCACGTACTGGGGGATGTCGTCGTCGCGAAGAAAGAGGATTTCCATGGGGAAGTTGCTCGCGCTGGTTTTCAGTTTGCGGTCGCCGTTAGACACTTTGATGCCGCACTCCTTAAGCAGCTCGATCGACTTCTCGCTCAACCGCCCGCTTTTTTGAATGGCAATTTTAATTTTTTCCATCGTGTTATACCTTCTGGTTTTACTAAAACAAAAAGCCCGCCTGATGCTATTCAGACGGGCCTGTATATAATATGTGCGTTTACCGGTTCGTACATATCAACCTCACCTCGCCTGATTGCAAGTGTGAAAATGATGATGATGGAACCTGTTAGCTTTCATTTTTATCGTTTTGATGCCACAAAGATAATAGAATTATTTTAATCGTACCATAAAACGGATGTTTTTTATCGCCGTATAGTAAGCCATCGGTGCGCGGGTACGATAGAGATACATTTTGTTCGTTAGGAACGAATGAAATCGATTGAAAATGTTCGTTAGCAGCGAATGATTACACGCTTGGATATTTTGATTGTTGCCGGCATTGGTACAGCGTTAAACATACGGTTGAACTTAAGTCGTTTTGTAATTTTGTTTGTATGTTTTTGTGGAATATTAGGATGCGCCTTATATAAAGAATTCAACGAGTTTATAACGCGATGGATGTACTGCTGCTGTTTTCGATCTCCAAGCGTGCAAAAGTCCACTATCCCGATATTGATCACGAGTCTAAATAAAAGGAGAGGGGAAAAATGAAACAATGAAAACAATTGAACAAGACACGGTCTATGCTTTTTTATTTCTTTTGGCAATATTCTTTTCCAGTTGCGAAAAAGAGAACAAAACGGAACTTGATATCCTACGGTCAAAAGCATGGAAAATCGGAATTATCAATAAAAACGTCGAGTCCAATCCTCGAGGAAGGATATCATACCACCCGTTTTTAGAATGCGAGAAAGATGATTCATATATTTTTTTAAAAAATGGGCTGCTTAAGGTCGATCATGGAAGTGAGAGAGGCAGCAATGATCACGCGCAGGGAAAAGAGATGGAATACTCGTACGATAAAAATACCAATCAACTGGTGATTGATGGGGTTGAATATCAAGTTTTAGATATGACAGAAACTCAGGTGAAATATTGTGCACCACTTCCCCCTGCTGCTACCGGTTATGATTGGATTATATATATCCTGCAATAATTCTTGAATAATCCTTCTCAAAGCTGCAAAGTTTAATCCTCCGAGAATTGAAAATCCATACGCTCCACCCGGTTACGATTTTATAGAATATCCTTCCTAAAAATCCTCAAAAATCGATGAAAAGGAAAGGTGAGTTCCGTGCTTGCCAATTTTTTGCGTACATTTGCACGATGTATAAAGCGCCATGGCATTGCAACGGCCTTATTTGCATTAGCAACCAATGAAGAAAAAGCTGCTTATATCCCTGCTGATTTGCATCGTGTACGCGACAACCTCTTGGTCGCAAGCGCGAATTATTTTACCCGATTCGTCACAAATCACGACGAACCCGGATTCGTTGGATCTTCTTCCCAAAGAAATCCCGGGAGAACATGATCTCGAATTACTCCCGGACAGCATGAGAGGAAGTCATTCGCACTTGGATCATTTACTCCATGATCACGGGGCGGAGGCGGATTCGTTGCAGCGGTTGGCCAGGATGTTCTTTTGGACCATCGACCCGCGAACGGGAGATCGGCTACCGGCCGAGGCCGATACCACCGTGCATAATTTCCAGCAATCTACCCTCACCGACGGACAGGGCGTGGCCATGGGATACTTGGGGCCTATAGGGTCGCCGGCGATCTCTAAAATATTCTGGGAGCGGGACGAAACCGAGACCTTTATTTTTAACAACGCCTACTCCCACCACCTGAGAAAACCGGAGGAGTTGCACTTTATGAATACCCGCGTGCCCTATTCGAGGATCGACTACTATCGTTCCGGGAACAACCGTACCCGGGAGGACCGGTTTGATGCGCGGTTGGCCTCAAACTTCGGAAAAAGCTTGAACGTGGGGTTCGACGTGGATCTTATCAACGCGCGAGGACATTATAACTCGCAAGCAACACGACATAATAACTTTTCGCTGTTTGGAAATTACCTGTCCGAACGGATCGAGGCACACGCCTACATGAATATCGGGAAGATCAGCAATTTCGAGAACGGGGGAATCACCGACGAGGTTTTCATTACCGACCCGGACGCGGTACAACAACAATTCACTTCAAGGGATATCCCGGTGAAGTTTGTCAACACGTGGAACACGGTGGGGAATAATCGCTTTTTCCTCTCGGGGAGATATAACTTGGGATATACAGAGAAGGTAGCGGGCGATTCACTTCACCGCGGACCAAGCACTTTCGTGCCGGTGGCCAGCGTGAGCTTTTCTTCGTCGTATACCAAGCAGTTCCGTCGCTTCCTATCGCACGATACCACCTTGGTGCAAGTAGACGGGGTACCCACGCAGAAGATCGATCAGTTTTACGCGAACCGCTATTACAACACCGCGGTGGACGATAGCATCCATTTCACCTCGTTTAAAAATAGCGTGGCATTGAGCCTCATGGAAGGGTTTCAAGAGTGGGTGAAATTCGGGCTGACCGCCTTCTTGGAATATGACCTGCGTAATTACATGATGCGTGACAGCGTTGGGCCGGGATACGGACACCACCGGGAGAGCGCGGTGACCATAGGGGGGATCCTCAACAAACGGCAAGGGGAAAACCTGTTATTTAATCTTCGTGCCGACCTTGGCGTGTTGGGTGTCAACTTGGGAGAGTTTAGGGCGATGGGTGACGTGCAGACGGGTTTTGACATTGCCGGCAGAAGAACCACCCTATCCGCCGAGGCATACATAAAGAATCTGCGGCCCAAGTACCTGCAAGAAAACTATTTTTCGAAATATTTCAAATGGAACCGCGAGTTGGGCGATACCCGTCGGGTCTATGTAGGCGGGAAGCTGCATATCCCCTTCACCAATACCACCCTGAGCGCGGGAGTAGAGAACCTGCAGAACCATATCTATTACAACCGCGACAAGCTACTCACGCAAGAGAGCGGTAACGTGCAAGTGCTGACAGCAAGGGTGGATCAAAACATCCGGTTGGGAGTCTTTAACTGGGATAACCAGGTGGTGTACCAAACCTCGAGCAACCAAGCGGTGATACCGGTGCCCACGCTGAGCATTTACTCGAACATGTACCTGCGAGCGAAAATAGTAGACGTGCTAACCATGCAAGTGGGCGTGGACGCGCACTGGCATACCAACTATTTTGCACCGGGCTACGAGCCTGCCTTATTACAGTTCTATAACCAGGATGAAAGAGAGATTGGGAATTACCCCATCTCCACGGTATACGCGAATTTCCACTTGCAACAGACCCGTTTTTTCGTGATGTTCTATAACGCGGCTTCGCAAGTGTTGAGGCCAACGGAGTATTTTTCGTTGCCCGGTTACCCGGTCAACCCGTTTATTCTCAAGCTGGGGGTCTCGGTGAACTTGCATAACTGATGTCGGGTGGCGTATGAAATTTTACAACAAAATAGTAATCTATATCGTATTGCTCGTGATTGCCGTCGCCGTAATGCTATTGACACGAAACAGGTTGAATTCCCGCGTGGAGAGGATGAGCGCGGTACGTGATTTTGAAGAGATCATTGCATCGGGCGAACTGAACGCGGTAACCGACTACAACAGCATCGGCTATTACGTGTCGGGCGACACGGCACGAGGGTTTCAACTGGAGATGATGCAAGCACTCGAGAAGGAGTGGGGGATAAAAGTAAATCTATTCTTGGAGAATAGCCTCGAGGAGAATTTGAAGGGGCTTTTTGAACAGCGATACGACCTGGTAGCAAGAAGTATCCCGGTGAACACGGCGTTGAAAGAGCGTATCGCTTTCACCATTCCCATCACCCTGAACAAGCAGGTCCTTGTACAACGAAAAGCAGCATACAACGAGGGTGTCGAGCCGGTCCGCCAGCATTTGGACCTGGCAAAAAAGAGCATCCACGTGGCGAATGACTCGCCGGCGATATTGCGGGTAAATAATCTCGCGCATGAAATAGGAGATACTATTTTTATCGTGGAAGACCCCACGTACGAAGTAGAGCAGTTGGTGATGATGGTAGCGGCCGGGGATATCGATTTCACGGTGTGCGACGAGAAGGTGGCTTCACGATTAGCCCGCACGATGCCCGAGATTGATATCGAGACCGACATCAGCTTCACCCAACTGGAGTCGTGGGCGGTGCGGGAGAGTTCGCCGGTTCTATTGGATAGCCTGGACAACTGGCTCTCCCGGTTTAAAACTACCAGCGAGTTTCGGCAAATAGAAGAGAGTTACTACTGAAAAAAGCTGCCGGCGGTTAAACGGGCAGCTTTTCGAGTTTTATACTAAGGGGTCTCCTCAACGTTGGACAGGAGGTGCGTTGCGACGGCCTTGCCGGTTATCGTTTTGCCTCTCGGCACGTAGTTTTTTCCACTGCTCTACCTTTTCTTTTCCAATGATTTTCTCAAGCTCGGCATCGTTCTCGGCTACGGCCTTTTCGCGTGCTGCCCGCATCGCCTCACGACGAGCCTCGCGATCGCCGGTTACCCGTTCCCGGTCGGCACGCTGTGCGGCCACTTGCTCGGCACGTTCCGCGTCCTGCTTTTCAAATAATGCTTGCACTTTGCTTGTTTCATCGGCAGTCAGCTCCAACTGTTTTGCCATGGCGTCGGCACGATCTTTCGCGGTCCACCTGTTTTCGGTACGGGCACCCTGTCTGCCGTCTCTTCGATTGTTTTGAGCTTCAAGGGTGAAACCCAGGGCGAATAGGCCCACTAAAGCCATTAATACAATTTTTTTCATTTTGTTCGCGTTTTAAGAATGAATAATAATAGGTATTACCTGCTGTTCTGACGTTCAAAGATAGGGAAAGGTTTAATTAAATAGCAACGATTCTACTCCTGTAGGTGCCATTAAATCAGCATTCTATAGATGATTTTTCAGGGTTCGTCGTGTTGTAGTCTCGTTTTGTCGACAAAAACACCGTGTTTGTCTATTTTTGAAAATTCGCGGTTTTTAACCTGTTTTCCATGAATAAATGTATCTTTGCATAAGATAAACTCGTGAGCAACGTGGAAAAAAGATACAGGGCAGATAACGGCTTAGGAAATGTACTCTGGGGAATCTTGGCAGTAGTGTTGCTGGCAATCCTTATTTACAGGGTCGTGGTAGCGCATCAAGAAAATATATGGGCGGTAGTGCTTTACCTGACCTTTACCGTCGTTTTTATCCTATCCGTTACCATCAAGGAGTATGCCATCACGGAGAAAAACTTTTTAGAAATCCGCTTCGTGCTAAAACTGTTTTCGAAAAACAGACGGATCGCCGTTGGTGATATGGTAGGGCTGAAAAGAATAAAAAAGAACCAGTTGCGAATCGATAAAGTACGGGGCTTCGAGGTGATCCGGGTGAAAGAGAAAGATATGGACGCATTGATCGCTGAGTTACGAGACCGGAACCCGCGAATCCGAATGTCCGGGGAAGATTAAAACATCTCTTCACGGGGATACCTCTCCTCGACTTTACTGAAGAGGTAGGAGGCAATGGTACCCACCACGAAGAGCACCACGCAAAAGAGGAGCGATCCCCCGAACCCGAGTCCTGCCGCCGCCAGCCCCTCGGGCGTGAAAGCCGGGAAAACCACGGTGGGAAAGATAGCCAGCGAAGAACCTACCACCATACCCAAGATGAAATGATACATGCCTGAATAGTATCGCTTGAAGAGCCAAGCCGCGATTTTGGCGAAAAGCAGCACGCAAATTACGAAACCGATAATAAGCGGGATGATTACCCCGAAATCGAAATCTTTAATACCGATGGCCATCTTATCGTATAGCCCGAAATAGATAAGAAAATTGGAAGGGCTCATACCGGGAACAATCAGCCCTAATCCCATCAACAGACCCGAGCCGAGCCATACCATGATATTGGGTGTTACCTCGGTGAGTTGTTGTCCTCCCACCAACATCAGCGTGAAAATGGCAAGGGTAGATATTACTAAAATGGAGATATCCGGTTTACCGCGTCCTTGCTCTCCGGCCGTCTTGTACAATGAAGGGAAGGTACCCGCGACAAAACCGACAAAAAGACAGACAAACTGGGCGGCGTACTTGCCGAACGCTTTCTCGACGACCACCGCGAAAAGCACGATCCCGATGGCCGCGCCAATGGCGACAGGCAGGAAATAGAGCACGTTTTTAAGGAATTTGTCCCGGATATTGGCCAAGAACCGGATTAACGGGTCGTAGATGCCGAAGATAACGGCCAATACTCCCCCCGACAGGCCGGGTAGGATGAATCCGATGCCCACGAGGGCACCCTTCAGGAGGCGGATAAACCAGTCAGTAACGGGATTGATCTTCACTCGTTCGGTTGTTTGTCCTGGGACTTCTCTGTTCTGTTCGGTCATGCTACAACATTGGGATTGTTCGCGAAAATGCAAAGATACAAACCACTCGTTACATTTGCCCCATCCCTGGAGAACAAATTTTAATCACATGTTTTCCCAGTTACCTCTTTCGGGGCCGCCCGCACGATTTAATAGTGTTACTCCGGTTTTGCTTGCGGCGTATTTGTGTGGAGCATTCGTCCTGCTGGTCGCCTAAACGGCAAAATAGGATTCCAACTCTTTCAACGTGTTCTCGTTCGTGGGAGTATCTTTCACGACGACCCCTTTCTCGAGTACCACGATACGATCGCATACCTCCGTCACATGGTTTAGGTCGTGGCTCGAAATAAGCATCGTCATTTTTTTCGTGGTTTTCAACTCGTTGAGCATCCGTTTCAATCGAATTTGTGATGTTGGGTCAAGAGCGGTGAATGGCTCGTCAAGGATCAATACGCGCGGCTCGCCGATAAGTGCCGCGGCAATGCCTGTTTTCTTCTGATTCCCTTTCGACAGGTCGCGTATAAATTTCCGCGAACCCAATATTTCGCCGTTAAAAAACTCCTTCATCGATTCCATGAAGTGGGTGATATCTCCTTCCGACTTGTTATACACCTTGGCAATAAACGCGAAATATTCCTCGGGGGTGAGAAAATCGATCAAGAAACCTTCGTCGAGAAACGAACCAACTTTCGACTTCCACTCGTCATTCCGGGAAACTTTCTCGCCATCAATCTTCACCTCGCCGGAGGAAGCCTCGATAAGGTCGAGAATCAGTCGAAAGAACGTGGTCTTTCCCGCGCCATTATTGCCCACCAACCCGAAACCTTCTCCCTCGTTAATCGCGATAGAGGGAATATCCAGCACCGTAACGCCATGGTATATTTTCTTGAGGTTAATCGCCGTAACGATTCCGGAAGCCTCCTTTTCGAAACGAGGCATAGGCGGGGGAATATCCGGGAAGGACATGGATGAGTTTTCGTGATCTTGCATATATTGAATGTTTTATTGATTTTATTATTCTTTATTGTCGCGATGCCTATTTCTTACTCCTTTTTCCGGAAGCCGGTACACAGGGCGTATTTTCTCTTCAAAAACTGTTGCTCGATCAGCCGTAAGAGTGGTTCGCGGAATAGAATGCCCGCGAATCCAACCAGGGCGATGATGATTAGTCCTACGTGGGTTGCCGAGAAAAAATTGAAGATAACCACCAGCAGTACCGGAACAATCAACAGGGGAATCATCAAGATGAAGTTTTTATAACTTACTCCCTGCATATTCATCGAAGAGCCTCTGCTCAGTTCCAATCGACTGGTGTTGAAGGTAGCCCCGAAAAGATAGACATACACGTTGACTCCCACGTTATAAACCAAGGCTACCAAGTGATAAACTATAATTTTTGAGCCAAACAGAAAATAGGGTGTAGTCAAGATAAACGATAGAATGCTTAACCCGAGCAAAAGGTAATAGTTAGCCCGGATATACGTACGGGTGTCGATATCCCTTGTCATTAGAAAATCGAAATGCGAACCATCCCAGTTGATAATCCATTGCCCAAAAATTATCATCCCGATGCCTGTGATGAAAATGGCGATCAACAATAACCATCCCGGGCTATTGCTGTATATCTCGTTCGGGTAGAGCAGCAGTCCATACAGTAGAAAAAAGATCGCGGTGAAGAGCGTGTTTTTTGTCCGCTTGTGGCGGAGTACCAGTTTTATTTCAAGCGAGATGAGTTCTCCCACCTTCCCGAATCGTTCCATGAAGGTGAACTTCAGGGTGTCGGATTCTTTTTTCCTTCTTTTCTTGTCGATACTCTCCGGGTAATAGTATTTCGAGAAATAGCGTTTATTCAGGTAAAAAGCCAAAATGGCGGGCAGTATTATGCCGATCCAGCTATACGGCGTAGTAATAAGGAAGCCGAAAAAAGATATGGAAGCTTGAAACAGGGATAAAACATGGAGTTGCTCCAATGCCACGAACACGCCTCCGATAGCCAACAGTGCCATCGTCCCTACAAATATATTGCCAAACCTTCGTTTTAGAAGAGGTGCCAATAGGGTATTGAACCAGATAAGGAAGATGACGAGAAACAAAAAGCGAGTTGCCCCCGCCGCCCCGTATGCCGGGTACATCCCGCTGATGGAGAAAGGAATGGCAAAACAGAGCACAAGGTAATTCAGGGGATTTAACAGAGGTTTTAGCAAGAGGTAGTTAACCAGCGTTTTTCTTTTAATGGGCAACGACTGGTAATTTTCCAAGTTGAGGGTGCTCAACGGTTGTACCAAGTAACGGACCACCAGAAAAAAGAGCACGCCGTATACCCATAAGCCATTGAAAGTCTCGGCGGCATCTTGGCCGGGTACTATTTCTTCCAATAGCTTGGGCAGCATAAATCCCATCAACACGAAGATAGCTAAGAAGTACAAAATTGTCAACCCGATAAAGATGTTGATGATCAGGTTCTTGTGATACCCTGGTGAACGGGTACTTTTTAACCAGTAATGCTTGAATAGTGTTTTATACATGAAGAGAAGATTTAGATAGATTATTTTTTCCCGAAAAACGCCCCGAAAAGGGTACGGGTAATGGTTCGCCCCAGTTGGTAGCTGATCTGTCGCTTGGTGCTTTTGCCTACCTGATCGAGCAGCTCACCGAATATGCCTTGGTCGGCTTTCCGTTGCCGTGCCGCGGCACGTTTTGCCCGTTCTTCTTCGAGCAGTGCTTTTTGGGCCTCTTTTTGTTGACGCACCCGTTCCTTCTCTTCGGCCGCGCGTTGCCGCTCTTCTTCCAGCAGCTCCTGCTTCTTCGATAAGATCTCAAAGGCCGATTCGCGATCGATAAAATTCTCGTAAATCCCGTAAATCAGGGAATTTCGAATAAATCGATCCCTTTCGCTGGCGGTGATGGGCCCTATTTGGCCTTGCGGGGGTAGTATGTTGGCACGCTCCACCATCCCCGGGGCTCCTTTCTCGTCGAGAAAAGAGACGAGTGCCTCGCCGGTATTGAGCTGGGTGATGACCTCCGCGGTATCAAACGCGGGATTGGCCCGGAACGTGTTAGCCGCCACCCGCACTGCTTTTTGGTCGTTGGGCGTGTAGGCCCGCAGCGCGTGTTGCACGCGATTACCCAGTTGCCCGAGGATGCTGTTGGGGATATCGGCCGGGTTTTGCGTGCAGAAATAAACACCCACCCCCTTGGAACGAATGAGGCGGACAATCTGCTCTACCTTCTCCAGCAGCGAGGAAGGCATGTCGTTGAATAGAAGGTGGGCTTCGTCGAAGAAGAACACCAACTTGGGTTTATCCAGGTCGCCCACTTCGGGAAGGGTCTCGTATAGGTCATCCAGGAGCCATAGCAGGAAGGTAGTATAAACGCGGGGCGAGTTCATTAGCTTGTCAGCTGCCAAGATGTTAATCACCCCTTTTCCTTGTTCCGTCTGGATAAAATCGGTGATCTCGAAATCCGGCTCGCCAAAAAACTTATCGGCTCCCTCGCTCTCTAATCGCGTTAGCCCGCGTTGGATAGCCCCGATACTCGCGGGGGAGATGTTCCCGTATTTGGTAGTAAACTCCTTGCGGTTATCGCCGATGAATTGCAGCATCTTCTGCAAATCCTTCAGGTCGATCAACAGCAGGTCATTGTCATCCGCAATCCGGAATGCCATGCTCAGGATCGCTCCCTGGGTGTCATTCAGGTTGAGCAGCCGTTCCAACAACAACGGGCCCATGGAGGTGACGGTGGTACGCACGGGATGGCCTTGCTCGCCAAACACGTCCCAGAAATGCACCGGGAAAGGCTTGTATTCGAAACCTTTTTCTTGCAAGTGGTACTGTTGTACTCGTTTAGTAACGCTCTCCTTGTTACCCCCGGCGTTGGCCACACCGGATAGGTCGCCCTTCATATCCGCGGCAAACACGGGTACGCCCATGTCGCTGAAGGTTTCGGCGAGGGTTTGTAACGTTACCGTTTTTCCCGTACCGGTTGCACCGGTGATAAGGCCATGGCGATTTGCCATGCGGGGGATAAGGCAGACTTCCGCCTCATCGTTAATGGCTATAAAGGCCCGCTTGTTGTTGTCGAACATACTGGTATTTTTATAAGTGCAACAAAGTTAAACAAATATTTGGAATTATTCCTCAACCATTAATGCACGCCGCGAAGAGCAACGCGATAAAAAATCCCGATAACGAGGTAAGACGGAGGTAAGGATCGAGTGCTTTCCCGCTTTTTCGATACACGTTGGTGAGTATGTTGAACAGGAAGAGAAAAACAAGCAGGTACAGGTAGCGGTACCAGGGGGAGGGTTCGTACAAGCGATTGTACCCGAGAAAGCAGAGGAAAGAGGCAAAGGTGAGTATAGCGTGATACATTCTTGCCCTGTTGAGTCCCAACTTAACGGCGACGGTAACCTTTCCAGATGCCCGGTCGTTGTCGATATCTCTCATGTTGTTGATATTCAGGATCAGGGTGCTGATTATCCCCATGCCGATAGCGGGAAGGACAGGCTGGAAACCGAACGCGTGGGTATGGAGGAAATACGTGCCGATAACCGGTACCGGCCCGAAAAAAAAGAAGGCGAAAAGATCGCCCCATCCCTTGTACCCGTAGGCTCGCTTTCCGAGCGTGTAAAAGATCGCCGCCAAGATGCTGGCCGCACCCGCGCCAATAAGTATCACCGCCGATAACCGGGAGATATGGGCGATGGCATTGAATACCAGCGAGAGCCCTGTAACGATGCAAATAATCGAGAAGGTTCCAATAGCAACCTTCATCTGCTTGGGCGAGATCTTCCCGCCTTGTATGGCGCGAGTGGGGCCTTGCCTATGTCCGGTGGTATCGGTGCCTTTTTGAAAATCACCCAGGTCATTGGCCAAGTTGGCTAGTATTTGAATAGCTACAGCCAACAGGAAAGCGAGGATAAAGGTAGCGAGACTAAAGTGCCCATCATGAAAAGCCAACCCGCTTCCCAAGATGACGGTCGCCACGGCCAAGAAAAGTGTCCGCAATCGAAAGGCAGAGATCCAGTTTTTTAGGGTTGCCATACAGAGGTCTCACGTCAATAGGCCCGCGCGAACAATACCCGTTGTGCCGATGGCTTGCCCGTGACTATGCACGCGCCCGGCGTTTTGTCGCCCTCCAACGGGATACAGCGAATGGTAGCCTTGGTTTCATCCTTGATACGTGCTTCTGTCTCGGCGGTGCCGTCCCAGTGGCAAAGCAAGAAACCGCCTTTCTCGATCTCCTCCTTGAACTCGTCGTAGCTATTTACTTCCCGGGTTTGCGAAGCACGGAAATCGGCCGCTTTCTTGTAGATATTCTCCTGCATCTCGTGGAGCAGTGCTTTGATATGGGCTTCAATGCCATCGCACGGCAACGTCTCCTTGGTGAGGGTATCGCGGCGGGCTATTTCCACGGTATTGTTTTCCAAATCGCGGGCGCCCATCGCGAGGCGTACCGGCACCCCTTTGAGCTCGTATTCCGAGAACTTCCATCCCGGTTTCTTGTTGTCGGCATTGTCATACCTCACGCTGATGCCGAGTGCCCTCAACCGTTCGATGATGCCTTTTACTTTCTCGTTGATCAGCTGCAGCTGTTCCATGTTCTTGTAGATGGGAACGATCACCACCTGGTAGGGAGCCAGCTTGGGCGGGAGCACCAGCCCGTTGTCGTCGGAATGCGACATGATAAGGGCACCCATCAGCCGCGTGGAGACACCCCACGAGGTGGCCCACACGTGATCGCGCTTCCCGTTCTGATCGGTGAACTGCACGTCGAATGCCTTGGCGAAGTTTTGCCCGAGGAAGTGGGACGTGCCCGATTGCAGTGCCTTGCCGTCCTGCATCAACGCCTCGATGGTGTACGTGTCGACGGCCCCGGCGAATCGCTCCGATTCCGACTTGAATCCCTTCACTACCGGCATCGCCATGTATTTTTCGGCGAACTCGGCATACACGTTGATCATCTGTTCGGCCTCCGCGATGGCTTCTTCCTTGGTAGCATGAGCCGTGTGGCCCTCTTGCCAGAGGAACTCGGCCGTGCGGAGGAAGAGGCGGGTACGCATCTCCCAGCGTACCACGTTGGCCCACTGGTTAATGAGGATGGGCAGGTCGCGATACGATTGTATCCAGTTCTTGTAGGTGCTCCAGATGATCGTCTCCGAGGTGGGGCGGACGATCAGTTCTTCCTCGAGTTTTGCTTCGGGGTCCACGATCAGGCCATTGCCGGCCGGATCATTCTTGAGGCGGTAGTGGGTGACCACGGCACACTCTTTCGCGAACCCTTCCACGTGATCGGCCTCGCGGCTGAGGTACGACTTGGGGATAAAGAGCGGGAAGTACGCGTTCTCGTGCCCCGTCTCCTTGAACATGTCGTCCAGTTGACGCTGCATCTTTTCCCAGATCGCGTAGCCATACGGCTTGATTACCATGCACCCGCGCACGGCGGAGTTTTCGGCCAGATCGGCCTTGATTACCAGGTCGAGATACCATTGCGAGTAGTCCTTCGACCGGGGCGTGAGCTCCTTCAATTCTTTTGCCATCGTTACAATTCCATTCTTTGTTTGCGGATGCAAAAATAGTTGAAAATCGAGCCATTTGCAAGGGAACGAATCGAAAAACGAATTTTGCAGGGGGGAAAGACAAAAATCAGGGGGTTCGGCCGAACGCGACGGGATGGAATCTCGAAAAAATAGTACCTTTGGCACCGGCTGGTGCGGTGCCGGAATACATGGATGAGTGGAGCAGACGAGCAGGCATTGGCCGTGATGAGACGAGCGAACGGTTGTGAGCCGTGAAAGTTCATGTAAAAGACGGCGATGTGAAGTGTAACAAGACGAAGATATGAATTGCAATAAGATAACTGAATGGAAGCGACGAGAGAAAAAATAACGAGCGACTACTACGTGAAGAAGATGGAAGCTAACACGGCACGGCTGGATAAAGTTAGGGCGCGGTTACGGGTGATCCCGTGGCTCAAGGTACTCTTTTTTTTGGCCACTGTCTTCTTTTTGATAGCCGCTTACCAGCTGGGGTGGGATAGGGTTTCTTGTTTAATCGCCTCCGCTTTCGCGTTCGTGGTATTCCTCTTGCTTTACAAGCCGGACGAGTTCTACCTGCGAAAGCAAGAATACCACCTCGCTTTGAATCGCGTCTATACCAACGAGATCGCTTTCTTGAGGGGCGACTACACCCCTTTCGATAACGGGGCGCGGTTCATCGACAAAAAGCATGCTTACTCGTACGACATGGATATTTTCGGGGAAAACTCCATTTATCACATGATCAACCGGACGGTATCGTGTGCGGCCGGCTCCATTTTGGCCGGTAAACTGAGTACTATCCCGGGGAACGAGAAGGAGATCATGGCGAGGCAAGCGTCGCTCTCGGAGCTTTCGGGAAAAGAGGTGTTCAGGCACCGGTTCATGGCCACGTGCAAAGGGTTCGACGAGGAGAAAAGCGATTTCGGGTCGTTGACCGCGAACCGGAGCAACAACCCCTTGCTCACTTCAAAAACAGGCCTTGTTCTCATTTATGCCTCCATAACCATCACGCTGGTATCGGCTGTCTTGGCCTATATAGGCTACCTACCCGCGTCGGTGCCCACCCTGTTGTTCATGCTTCAGCTTTTCTTCCCGTTGATTTTTAATAAAGTGCTGAGTAAAGTGGGCGCGGACATCGGGTTTCTCCACGAAAACACGATGGTGCACGCCCGGCTACTGGAGATCGTGCACGACGAACCATTCGAGACCGACCGGAACAGGGAGCTCAAAGAAGAATTGTTTGGCGTGCATAACTCCCGCGAAGCATTGAAGGAACTGGCGATCTTGCTGAAAAAATTCGACCAGCGCCATAACGCGTACGTCCTTGTCCTTCTCAACGGGTTTTTCTTGAGAGACCTGTTTCTCTTGCGGCAATTTTACCGGTGGAAGAACAATTACTTGCCTCATATCCAGCCTTGGATAGAGACGCTGGCCGAGATGGAAGCCCGCGTATCACAAGCAACTTACCAATTTAACCTCCCCGGGTTCGTGCAACCCGAAATCACCGGCGACCCCAACATCCTCATTGACGCTACCGGGTTGGGGCACCCGTTTATCTCCCGGGAGAAGCGGGTAGATAACGATATCCTGATTAGCAAGAAACAATTTTTTATCATTACCGGGGCCAACATGGCGGGTAAAAGCACGTTCTTGCGCACCGTGGGAGCCAACTACGTGTTGGCGGTTAACGGGATGAATGTTTGTGCTTCGAAGTTTGTATTCTCGCTTTTTCACCTGTTTAGCAGCATGCGAAACACCGACGACCTCTCTTCCGGTACCTCCTATTTTAAAGCAGAACTGGAGCGGATGAGGCAGTTAATCCGTTATTGCCGTTTGCACCCCCACACGTTGATCATACTCGATGAGTTACTCAAGGGAACCAACTCGAAGGATAAGCTTGATGGCTCGGTCCTTTTCCTGAAAGAAATGATCGAGCTGCCGGTAACAGGGATTATTGCTACCCATGATTTGGAATTGGCCAAGCTCGAGGAGGAGCTGCCCGATCGATTCAAAAACTACTGTTTCGAGATCTCCCTCGCCGAAGGAGAGCAGTACAGTTACAAAATTCAGCGGGGGGTATCCAAAAACCTCAACGCCACGTTCCTGTTGCAGAAAATACTCTCGGAAGAGCTGTGAGGAAGCATGGCGGGGTTATTCTTTCGGTTTAGAGACATTCCCCCGGAAATAGGAAAAGTATATGCCCGGGATGCCGATAAGCGAGAAAATAAGGAACCCGAGTCGCATGGCCCGTATGAACACCTCGTTTGGTACCGCTTCTACCGATTGCTTGCCAAAGTAGATGGAGAAGAGAAGGGTAACGACGCTCATGCTGATGATCTGGCCGAACACCCGCATGGAGGCAGCCAACCCGGAAGCTTGCCCGTACCGGCTTCGTTCTACAGAGCTCATGATGGTATTCATGTTGGGCGAGGAGAAAAGGGCGAAGCCAAGCCCCACCCACACCAAGACGGCGATGATGATCCAGATGGCCGTGTCCGGCCCGAGGAAAGCGAGCATCCCCAAACCCGACGTACACATGGCCATGCCGATGGTGGCAAAATAACGGGGCTCTATCTTATCGGACAACCGCCCCACTACCGGCGAGAAGAGGGCCATCATGATGGGTTGGGCAATGATCACGGCGCCCGCGTCACGCGGGGAAAGCCCCTGTACCTTTTGCAAGTAGAGGCTCAAGAAGAAGACGATGGCAAAGGTGGCGGTATAGTTAATAAGTGCCGAGAGGCTGGAGTAGGTGAACAGCCGGTTACGGGTAAAAAGGCGGGTGTCGAACAGCGGGTGCTTTGCCTTGCTTTCATACTTCCAGAAGAGAAGCAATAGCAGGAGCGCGCCGCCCATGACTGTCCAACCGGTAGCCGAGGGGATCTGGGAAGAACCGTAGACCAGCGCGGCGAGGCCCGTCATAAAGAGGAAGGTACCTACCTTATCACTCCCTTTGGCCGCCGTTTTCCCGTGCTCTTCTTTCTTGCTTTTGAGGAAGAGAAGCGAGATCGAAATGGTAACCAGCCCGAGGAAGAAAGCAATCAGGAAAAGGGAGCGCCAGCCCATGTGGAGGGTGATGATCCCCCCGATAAGCGGTCCCAGGGCCAGGCCCCCGTAGACTGAAGCCACCGAGATGCCCAGCACCTGTCCCCGTTTTTCCGCCGGGAACGATGCCACGAGAATGGCTTGGCCGGTGGTACCGGAGAACGCGGTGCCAATGCCTTGCAAGAAACGTGCACCAATTAACCAGTAGCCGTTGGGAGCCACGTAACAGATGGCCGAAGCGAGGGTAAATAAGATCACCCCCACCTTGAACAGGCGCCGGTTATCGGTCCGGTCGCCCCAGCTACCCGCGGGCAGCATGAACATGGCCATGGCCAGTATAAAGGCGGTGATGACCCAGCTTAGCTCGATCGCGTTAAGAGACAGGGCGTTCTCGATGGTAGGCAACGCGATGTTGACTGCCGACACCAAGAAGGTGCCCATGAAAGAGGTAATGGATACTACCAGTAATATGGAGAGGTCTTCTCTTTTTCGCATACACGTACGATGATTCTTTTCGCTTAATGTTGGTACGCGAACTTACACAAAATTTCTTACATGGTACTTATCCCGCTTGCGAAGCTACCACTCGAAGCTTCGTGAGCCCCCTGTGAATAAGGTTTCTTAAAGACTGGTAGTTAATATTCATTATAATGCAAATGTCATCGTACTTTTTTTCTTCGATATAATAGAGAGTAATAGCCTCACGTTGCCGCACGGAGAGCTCTTTTAACAGAGATGAAACTTTTTTGTTGTAAAGTGTTTCTTTCTCTGTCTTGATATAATTCATCTCCACGTCTCTATCCGAGGCAGGGTTATATTCTTCGATTTGCACCTCTGAAAGATACTTTTTTTTCCTTAATTCATCGTAGAGCTTATTCTTCAAGCAGACGAATAGGTATGATCTAAAATTCAAGACGTTTTTCAACTCTTTTCGTTTGTGGTACATTTTAATGAAAACATCATGAATACAATCTTTCAAAATTTCCCTGTCGCTGGTTATCTTGCAACCGTAATTAAAAAGCATGTTCACGTAATAATTATAAAGGCAAGTGAATGCTTCTTGGTTGCCATTTTGGAATTCGTGGAAAAGTAGACACAAGTCTTCTTCTGTTGTATATTCAGGAATATTGTTGATAGGTGTTAGCATAAGAGGGTGATATTTAATATTTGTATTTGTTCACAAACATATGGGATGTATCACCTGGTTATTGGTATTAATTGGTCACAGAGTTGAAAAAATTGGTAAACATGCTGTATAACATCTATATGGTTTCATTTGTCGGCGATTTTTTTGAACCAGTACACCTCGTTGCTTTTAGGTTGTCGGATGGTAAATTCATTTTTTATTCCTTGCCGGGGAATTATAACGTCGATATTTCCGGTGGATGTATCTACCTTGCTAATTTGATAAGTGCCCGGTGAAATTGGAATGGAGGTTGACTCTCCACTTTTCACGAAATAGATGATTTTTCCCACTGCCCTATTTTCCAGCGCGAGGTAATTTCGGGTACGTGATTTATCTAAATCTACCATTTCCATTTTCAACGCGTCTTCAAGGAAGACAGGATTGGATATCCGTGGTATGGCTGGCAGTGATCCTCCCCCCATGAATATTGCCCATGCCATTTCGGGGTATCTTGGCGCGTAATACGTGACCGCTTTTTCCGGATACTTTACCCGGTATTCGCTTACGGATTTATACACATCTTCAAAAGACACCTTGCCTGTTTTCATTATTCTGGCAAATTGGCGGGGTGCCAAACTTTTACCACCTTCCGGTGCATAGAGTTCGCCTCCCTCTTTGTAGTGCCAAAACCGAATATCGATGATATCCACGATACCTGCTCGACTTGGATCGTTAAGGATCGCGTCTTGCACATCTTTAGTGGCACTCAACGCGGTAAGCACGTCTTTCCCGGTCTCCTTCTTCCAATCATCAATCACGTCGAGCCAGAACTCCACGAAATGCAACGGCCCCGTGAACTCGGCACTTGTCAAGTGAACCACGTTATCTTCTTCTGCCAACGCGTTCAGGCCCTGCTTGATGTAGTTTTCATGCAACGCCCTTCGATGTTCGTTCTCCGTGTCGTAAAACATTTCGGCCATGAAAACACGCTTGTCACCGGCGAATGGTACCGGTTCCGGGAGACCCGTGTTGTTCACGTTATTGGCTGTTCGCCAAGGGCTATCTACCCAATGGGCACCGGCCTCCAAGATATTATGTTGGAAATAGTGCTGATGAAACAGGAGGATGCCCTTGTTGGCTCCTTCACGGGCAAATTCTTTCAACCTCGACCAGTACCAAGCGTTGGGTTTGGTCAGATCGTACTTGGATAACCCGTCCCACGCGATGCCTTCTCCACTCCTCGCGAAAGGTTGCTCGTAAAAGGGTCCCCAAACCTCGCCGTCTTTTCTTTTTACCCGCTGATGATCGTCCCTGCGCCTGTCATACCATAAGCCATAATTGTGGTCGAGCACTGAAATGTCGTTCATTTTCATATGGTTGACAACCGAATCGATTCTGTCGGTTAGCCCGGTACCTTCACGGCCGGGAACAAACCGGGTGATATGAGGAGTTGCTTTTGAAACTTGGGTTGTCCTCAACTTCCCGCTCCACCAGGAAACACCGGTTGTTCTACCGGTCAGCAGTTGCTCGTTAAAGCTAATTTTCCCGTTAGTTATTCCCGTCTTTCCTGTCCTTTCATGGCTGTCCACGTGTTTTCGAGCAGGCAATTGGTGTATCGTTACCATCGATTCGTCACGTGCAACGACCGGGCTGGGCTTCTCTTCAATCCATTTCTTCAAGGTCACTTTTGGTTCCCTTGCTTCTATTGTAAATTCCCGGGCTTGTTCCAACGTGGGGCTTGTTGACGCGCTGGTGCTCACGGGCAAAAGACGTGCTCTTCTTGAAAAATCCTCTCCCAACCGGTCCGATAGTTGAGCGTAAAAGAAGCTTCGAGGCTGCACGTGGCTATTGGACGCGTTCCACTCTCCATCGCCCGAAAATTGTGCCCAACACCCGTGGGCCCTGTTCCTGTTTTCTTCGTTTGGAGAATAACATTCAATAACGGAAGCGGTACACTGCCAGAAGAGACTGTTTGCCGTGCTCCATCCAGCCCCGTTATTGTCTTGACCGAAATTTTTAAAAACCAGGTCGTTCCCATCGATGTTCACGATATCAAAAAGCAACCCGCTTGCCCAACTATCAATGGCACCGCTGTAGCTATGGGAGTTCTTAGACTCGCACTGAACGAAAGCATTTGGCCCGGCAGCCAAGTAACCGGCACCGAAGTCATGTATTCCTTCTTCCGAGTAACATCGCTGGAATAGGGTTAGTTGTCCCATGGTAAGGAAGGTACTCCTTCTCATTCCTCCAATTTCGGAGACCGGGGCAATGGAAATACAATCCTCGACGGTTATCCTTGAACCGGTTGGCTGAATGATAACGGCGCTACCGGCTAAATGTTTGAAATTCACTTGTCGTACCCAGCACTCTTTTGCATTTGCTATGGATATGCCTGTCCAGCCATGATCTTCGTCCTTAAGGTTATCCTTGTTATATGCCGATTCGATCGAAAGCTCCTCGATGCCCACGTGCTCTATTCTTCCCGGCCAGTCATAAATCAAGATTTTTGATTGGGCTTCTTTCGCGTTCAGGGCCATGGTTAGGGGAGCATCGATTTCCACGGTCTTCGCGTTGATATCAAGAACGGTTCTATCCCAGTGAATGTCTATCTCTCCCGGCTTCCAACCCAAGTAGGTGATGCCTCCTCCAAAATGGTCGCATCCCAGTGATTTTATCCATTCTTCTTCGGAGGGCCTGAACACCATTATTTGATCGTTGGCCTTTAGTTTAGAAATATTGTTAACGTGTAGCACGCGTGAGTTGAGCGGTACATAATCCGAAACAATGTCGATTGTATCGGTTACATTAAAGTCATTGATTCCTTCCACGTGAATTAACGCGCTTCGTTCGATACCTGTTTTTTTCAAAACGGTTTTAGTCTTTCCGCTTCCTCTTAAAACGACCCCTGATTTAGAGATAAACAGAGATTCACCGATCGTGAAAACTCCCTCGTCCAACAACACGGCACCCCGGAACCCCGCTTTGTTCAAGGGGAGTTGTTCCACGTGATAGATAGCCTGCTGAATAACCCGGGAGGCGTCATCCACCTGGTGCGGCACGAAAACGACATTAGAAATAAAAGGGATATCCTCGGTAGAGTTTTTATAGCCGCAGTAGGAAAAGTCAAGTACTCTGTTGCCCAAGCTATCTTGGTGGTAGATTATTTTATCTTTCTTTATTTCTATTGAAGGATATCGCGGGAACATTGCTACCGAGACTACGAGTAAAGCTACGATGGTTAACGGCTTTCGGAACATTGAAGTATATTATATATGATGATACGTCTATTTCTTTTGTAGACGAATACTCCTTGTTTTTGTAATCAGACAGGGATATTTCTATATTCACTTACGTATTCTCTCGGAGATAGCTTGAATTTCTTTTTGAAGCATTTACCGAAGTATCCCGAATCATTAAATCCAACCGCGAAAGCAATTTCGGAAATAGACATGTCGGTTGTTTTTATCAACTCCACGGACTTGCTCAGCCTGATCTCTTTTACAAAATCGACCGGTGCTAAGCCGGTGATACTCTTCATTTTCTTGAAGAAGGCAGACCGGCTTATATTCAATGTGGAGGCTATGATGTCGATATTAAAATCGCTGTTATCAATATTTTCCTCGATGATCCTGCTCACGTCTTCTATAAACTCAACGTCCTTAATCACCAGGAATTCACTATAGTCGTTATTTTTTTGGAGCGATGATCGGTCCCTGTTCCATAATTTTTCCCGGAAAATTTTCTGTTCATTCAATAGCTGATCAATTCGTGCAATGAGGTGTTTCTTACTAAAAGGCTTCGTGATATAGGCATTCGCGCCCAATCGGATGGATTGGATACGAAATTCATCATCGTCCTTCGCGGTAAGCAGGATCACGGGGATATGGCTTATCTGAAAATCGCTTCTTATCTGCTCTAGTAGCTCCAAACCGCTAAAATGGGGCATCATCTGATCGGTAATAATAACATCCGGCTGAAAAAGATGTACTTTTTTTAGTCCTTCGATCCCATCGTACGCGATGTCGATGTTAAATCTATCTTCCAGTTGCATCTTGAGCATGTTGCAGAGCGACTTGTTGTCTTCGATCAACAGGAGCGTGGGCAGGTGGGACCTTGTTTCGTCTCTCTTCTCGTTTTCGGCTACTTGAAATGATAGCTCGTTTTCCTCGAGCGCGGGAACACTTCCCGTTATATCGCTCAAGTAGAAATCTACCTCCGACTCGTTAAAATGATCCTTGCCCAGTGGCAACTCAATGGTAAAGATGGAGCCTTTATTTTCAACGCTTTCTACTTTCACGTTCCCGTGATGCAGCGCGATTAGTTCTTTAGAAAGCGCCAGCCCGATCCCGGTTCCCGGGTAGAGTGAGTTTTGAGAAAAGCGTTCGAATATTTCTCCTAACTTGTTTTGTGAAATGCCTATTCCGCTGTCTTCCACCCGCACGATACAGCAGTTACTATCCTTGTCAATCCCCCCCGTTATCAGCACGCTTCCCCCCGGGGGGGTAAACTTGAAAGCATTGGATACAATATTCCGGATCACGGTTTCAAGTTTGTCTTTATCTGCCCATACAATGATTTCGTCTTCCAATAGGTGGTAGTTATAGCTAATGGATTTTTCAGCGGAGAGAATCGAAAACTCGTTATAGAACGATTTTATTACTGCAGTTAGGTTTACAGCCGAGACGTTTAATCTCATTTTCTTGTTTTCTATTTTTCGAAAGTCCAAGATCTGGTTTACCAAATCAAGCATATGATTGGTATTGTTCTCCATCAGGTTCATGTATTGCATTCCCTTTTCTGAAAACTTCTCGTTCTCCTTTAGTTCTTGGATGGGGCCTTTGATCAACGTAAGCGGTGTTCGCAACTCGTGAGATATATTCGTGAAGAAGCTTATTTTCAAGGCCGATAGGGTATGCTCGATATAGACATCGTTCTTCATTTTAATCATCAGGAACACGAACCTTAATATGACATATAATAGTCCGAGGAGGATAAGTGTGTAGACGATGTATGCCCAAGTTGATTTCCACCAGGGAGGCAGGATCTTTATCTGCAATATTTTCCCCGACGACAACGTGGGGTTCGAATCATCCATCGTGTTTACTTTGAACACGTAGTTGCCGGGTGGAACATTCGTGTATGATGCAATCCTGTTTTTATCTGTCGTGTGCCACTCTTTTTCGTACCCTTCCAGGATATATTCATACCTCACATGGCTTTGCGCGTAATAGTTCAGTGCGGCGAATTCAATGGAGAACATCGATTGGTGGTGTTTGAGCGTCACCTTTTCGAGATATTTTACCGAGATACTATCGGTGCTCCATTCATCGTAACTTTTGTTTGACACTACCATATCAACGATAAAGGTGTTATAGTTGACCTGGTTGTCGATTAAATTTTGGGGGTTGAATTTCACGACACCCTCTCGGCTTCCAAACCCGATGGTGCCATCGTTGAATTTTATCGCGCTGGCCTCTTCCAAGGAGTAATCGTGCAGGCCATCATGTTTATCGAAGTTTCGAAACGTCCGTGTCTTGAGATTGAACCGGGATACTCCCTTTTCCGTCGATAACCATAAATTGTTGTAATCATCCTCGATAATAGAGAGAATCACATCGCTATTGATGCCGCTCCCCAATCCGTACGATTCAAACGCGGGCATTTTCCTTGTCTCGTCATATCGTGCCAACCTGTTTAGCCCAACCCCGAAGATGCTTATCCAAATTGTTTCGCTTTTATCCTTGTAGAGGACGTAAACATCGTTGTTGCTAAAGTTTAAATCGTTCTGGTAAGTTTCAAAGGCGATCTCTTTCGACAGGGGATAATCTCCTTTGAAAGACATCAATCCATCGCTTGTTCCCACCCATATTCGTCCTTTTTCATCTTCCACGATTGCACGTACCTCCATGTATTGTCCATATTCGGGGTAGTTGGAAAAAGAGTTATATTTATGTTTGAAAAGTACATGTCCTCGTTCTTCTTGCAAGAGGTTCAATCCTCCTCCAAATGTGGCTACCCATATCCGTCCTTTGCTATCTTGGTAGGTGTAATAGACGTCGTTGCTACTGATGGAGTTTGAATTGTACGGATCATGCATGTACTTGTTGAACCGGTATCCTGCTGACGATGTTTGATCACGCACCGCCCTTACCAGTCCTTGCCCTTTGGTGGAGAACCAGAGAGTACCTTCTCTATCTTCCATGATATGATAAACATTCCCGATGTAATGATTACCCGGGGAGAAAATGTTTTTCAAGTTCTTGTCTTGATTGAAATGAAACAGTTCGGAGGACCTGCTTCCTACCCAAATATCCCCGTTGTTGCTTTTGAATAGTGCCTTGATGGATGTATATTCTTTTTCGGATGAAACCTTGCTATTAAAGCCGATCCGGGGGGTTGTCAGGTAAAACTGTTCTCCTGGAAAGGTTACCCGAAAGATGCCGTCGTCGTAAGAAGCAAGCCATAAGATACCTTTCCCGTCGAAAAAGAGGTTGGAGAATATAACATTTGAATCTGCTTCTTTTGGCGAGGCAAAGAGGACATTCATTTCCATCTTATCCCGGTCAATTCGATACACCTTTCCTGCAGAAGACAAGAAGAACATGCCAAGCTCTTTCCCGTCTTGCCATGTCATGGCCTCGTTAAACGAGGGTTCATCGGGGAACGAGAAGATTTTAGAACTTTTTTTCCGGGAGTTATAGGCGATGGCCCTTTTATCATCGGCTATAAACCAGAATAGGCCGGTACTATCGCGAAACGAGTGTTGTATGTTTGAAGCGAGGGGGACGAGCATCCTCACCTCGTTCGTGAGCACGTTTAATTCGTAGATCCCGTGGTTCTTGACGGCAGCGTAAAGGGTGTGATTTTCACCTTCGATGATATTTTGGATTTCACCTAATCCCTGTAGCGCGTTGTGCATGTTCACGGTACCGTCGGTCAGGCTAATCTTGAAAATGTCTCCCTTTTGTTCGGCTAACCATACCGCTTCATTGCCTTCATGTATGCAGCTATAACGTGGGGTAGGAGAGTGATCTTCTATATTTTCAGATAGGTACCGGGGCGATTTTTTTCTTAGCTGCTCCCCTTTTTTACAAGCAAGAATCGAGTAGTCCGTCCCGATCCAAGTGAGCCAATCCTTGTCCTCGTAAAATATATTCTGCTTTAGCCTTGAATCGCCGGTGGTGTTATCTGATTTGTATAAGAGCGAGATATCTGCCAAGCTGCCGGGCGTGGGTTTAGCCAGCAGAAGATCCTTTTCTTTCGTGAGTAAAAGGAAATCCCCGTCGCTGGTTTCCACGATTTTTATAATCTGGGCGTTCAGCGAGTACTCCTTGGGCAACTTGTTAAAAATAGCATGGAATTGCTCGTTTACTTTATCAAACAGGTAGATTTTATGGTCGATCGTCTTTACCCACAGGTTCCCCTGTTTATCTTCAAAGATATTTTGAATTTTACGCGGGGGGATATCTGCTTGGTATTTTCTGCGATTGTTATACGTTCTGAACTCTTTCCCATCGAAGCTGCATAACCCGTACCATGTTCCTACCCACAAAAAGCCGTCCGTGGATTGCAATATAGAGTTTACTGTTTCGTGGGTTAGCCCGTCCGCTGTTGAGTAATGCTCTATAATTACATTATCATTTGCCCATGATGACCATATGCATGTTAGCCCGATTGATATAAGTAACCATTTATTCATACGTTAGAAATAACCTGTTGTGCCGAGTGTGACTTACAAATATAGGCAAAAAACTCAGATTACCTACCCGGGATAACGTTAATAAAGCTCTAATTAACAAGCTACTCCTTGTTCGTTGTCTTGATTCGCTCCTGCCACCGCTCTCCTTCCTTCTCGAGATCGTACCCTCTTTCTCCCGAGAGGTAATTATTAATCCTGCCCTTGTATTGCCTGAATATAGCTTGTTTAGCTTCCGAAGAGCCTTCGTTCATTGCTTTATCTCGTGCTTCGAGCAGCTGGTCTTTAATGTGTTTCTTCTCTTCGGGGGTCAGCGAAGGAATCATCTCGGTGAACCCCCGGTAGTTGTGCGTCATGGCCCCGAGTGTCATCCCTTCTTTAATCCCGTCTATTTGGGAATCATTGATATATTTTGATAAGTTCTTAAGGTATTTCTTCTGAAGCTTTCGAAGTCTCTTTTCTGCCTTCTTATTGATTCTTTCCTTCTGATTTTCAAACTTATCTCCCGTGACCCCTTTCTCTTTCAGTTCTTTTATCTTTGCCTCCTTCGTGTCATGCACGTTATTGAGGTCCCAGTATTGCTTCACCATCAAGTCGCGTACTTTTTCACGGGTTTCACCCTCCGCCAGTTTCACGTGTTGGTCCAAAATCTTGTCGGACCGATTTTTCAATACCTCCAAATACTGCTTTTCTTCGGCAGTTTCTGCTTTTTGTGCCATCAGGGGAAGTAGGGCCAGTATGAACGTGAAGAGGGCTGTTAGGAGGAGATTTTTTTTCATTTTATTTTCCGTTTGTGCTGTCATTGTTTATGTATACTATCGTTTACGGCGGTTATTGCTTATGCATGTTATTACTTATGAAGGTATCCCTTTTCTTGGAGAGTATCGTAATTAAACAGGAGGTTTGTCCAGTCGATTTTTGTCTCGGGATCTATCCCGTTTATAAACTTCTCGATATTCGTGTACCCGTCCCCGTTTATATCACCGTTTGCGTCGGATGGATCATTCGGATCAAGTCCATATTTTTCTTCCCACCAATCGGGCATACCGTCCCCGTCCGAATCTTGGTAAGGTGTCCCCTTGTATTCGGGGTAGCCGCCTACCTGGTCTATATTGGTGATGATTCCTTTTTTATAAGAATCGGCCGGCAGCCTTCTTTTCACGTATTTAGAGTCAATGGCATCCAGTCCCTCTTTGTATTCGATGATGCCGGTTCTTGCCTGTTTAACCACGCGTTCATCTACCGCGTCTCTTCTCGGGATGGTAGCTCCGGCGTTATTTAGCACCCACTCGAAAGCTTCCTGTGCAGGCATAATTTTAACCATGGCCATGGGAAAAGGTGTTCTCGAACGAACATGGTCAAAATATTTGACCGCCTCTTCGTGCGGCATTCCCAGTTGAATCCCGCCGGCCCAGTTATCGTCGGAGACCTGTTGATTATCGTGAATCTTGTTCCCGTGCGCGTAAATTCTCCCGAAGATAGTGGCATCGATACTCCCTTTTTCCGGTTTCGCGATCCGGTAGCGAACGGGGCTATCTTCGGGTGTAATGGGCCCCGGTTTGTAATAGTTATTGATTAGGTTCCACATCGACCTGTAGTCCCCCCCGTCGAGGGTCCTGTTCCACCAGTTGAAAAGCACGTTATTCACGAACGAGAGGTCGCCCCACATACCCACCGACGGGTTACGTGCGACGTTGTTGGCAAAAAGATTCCGTGCCATGGTGCTGTTGAGCCCCCCGAACGTGCTTCCGAACGCGTGGTTATATAAATCCAGCGTTTCCGAGATGATGCTATTTTGAACCGTGATATTAACGGTGGGTAGTTTTTCCGGGCTTCTGTCGGGATGTCGATCAGGCTCCGGGCTCCACATGTTCCTGTACAGCGAGAGCGACTCGTCAAGCCCCCAGCTGGCGGATGTATGATCAATGATAATATTCCCGATTGCATCTCCACTCACGGCATCATCACGTCTTAAAACATTTACTTCGCCTCGTCTAAACCGCGTATGCCGGATAATCACGTCGTGCGTGTCAATATCTACCGACTCGCCGGCAATAACCACGCCATCTCCGGGGGCTGTTTGTCCGGCAATGGTAATGTAAGGGGCCTGTATGGATATTGGTTTTTCGAGGCGGATGATGCCCGCCACGTTAAAGACCACTACTCGGGCTCCTCCTGCTTCGCAAGCTTCTCGGAACGTTCCGGGCCCCTCGTCCTCCAAACTCGTTACAACATACACTTTCCCGCCCCTGCCCCCCGGGGTGAACATCCCGCCGCCTTCGGCACCGGGGAACGCCGGGATATTTGCCTGAGGCAGGGCTTTAGGTATGCCGGCCCACGGTATATAGGGCCGTCCTTCCTTGGCTTCTTTTTCAATAATTGGGAGTGCTTTTGCCCATGCCGCCTCTTTATGGCGTTGCACCTCCTCCATGAAAACTTTTCCCTTCTCTTCTTCCTCAACAGGAACTTGAGGATATTGAGCCTTTACAAGTGCCGGGATGGCCAATGCCATGGCAAGAAACAGCGTGCCGCGTTTTACGAGTCTCATATTTTTCGATCTCTTCTGTGAGTTTATTATTTATGGAGGTTCCCGTTTGCTTTCAACGTGTCGTAATTAAACATCGGGTTTGTCCAATCGATCTTTATTTCGGGATTGATCCCGTTGATAAATTTTTCAATATTCGTGTACCCGTCCCCGTTTATATCACCGTTGGCATCGGATGGATCATTCGGATCGAGTCCATATTTTATCTCCCACCAATCCGGCATACCGTCGCTGTCCGAGTCTTGGTAGGGTGTTCCTTCATATTCCGGGTATCCTCCCACTTGGCTAATATCGGTAATAATTCCCAGTTTATACGAATCATCGGGCAAACGCCGGTGTTCGAATTTCGGAATACCCGATAGATCCACGTTGTCGGCATACTCGATAACTCCCGTTCTAACCACCCGGGTGATTCTTTCATCCACGGCATCACGCCTTGGCAGGGTAGCCCCTGCATTCTCCAGTACAAAATCGTAGGCTTCGTAAGGATCCATGATCGTTAGGTTTGGCATCGCGAACGGGCTGTTCGAACGGATATCGTTCGTGTAATCGCCCGCGTCCGCTAGGTCCTCCACTTGAACACCCCCGGCCCAGTTGTCGTTCGTCACCTTCTCGTTCCCTTCTATCACGTTCCCGTTCACGAAGGCCATCCCGTATACTTTTCGAGATAATTGGCTACGGCCCGATTCGGGTTTTAGTATCCGGTGTCCCACGCGGCCATCGGCGGGAGTTACCGGCCCCGGCTTATAGTAGTTATTTATGATATTGTATTTCGAGGTGTAGTCTCCCCCGTCCACCGATCTGTGCATCCAGTTAAAGACCACGTTATTTACAAAGTTAAAAACCCCGTTCCATCCTATCGATGGATTTCGCCCGGTATTATTGGCCCATAGGTTCCTCATGAAGGAACAGTTCTCGCCTCCCAGCGTGGACCCGAACGAGTGATTCCATGTATCGAGTGCTTCGGAAAAAATCGAGTTTTGGATCGTGATATTTACCGTGCCAAGCTTCAGGTCGCTTTTCCCGGTGCTATCGTTCCACATGTGCCGGTAAATCGACATGTTCTCATCCAATCCCCAGCTCGTGGAGAGGTGGTCGAGCATTATGTTCCCCACCGGGTTCCCGCCCACTGCATCGTCGCGGCGGCCCACCCACGTTTCACCCCTGCGAAAACGCGTGTGGCGTATCACCACGTCGTGTGTATTGATCCAGAATGATTCGCCTGCAATGCAGATACCATCACCGGGAGCGGTTTGTCCTGCAATAGTGATATAGGGAGCCCGCACGATCAGTGGTGATTCCAGCTTGATTATTCCGGAGACGTTGAATACCACGATACGTGCACCCCCTTGTTCACACGCTTCCCGGAATGAGCCGGGTCCGCTGTCGTTGAGGTTGGTGACGGTAATGACCTTGCCGCCGCGGCCTCCAAAGCTAAACGCGCCACCGCCTTCCGCACCCGGGAACGCCGGTATGGTGGCTTGTGGCAGGTCGGCTGGACGAGCCGCCCACGGGATATAGGGCTTTCCGGCCTTTGCTTCTGCTTCAATGATGGGCAATGCTTTTTCCCATGCTAAGTCTGACTTCTCGCGTGTTTCTTCCATCAATTTGTTGGATTCGGCGCTAACCTCTTTCGGGATTCGAGGGTACTGCGCTGTAACCATTGAAAAGGGAAACAATGCTAAAATAAAAATGGCAGATAAATTTTTTCGTATCATACTTCTGTACTATTTCATGTGCTGATTTCTTTGACCACTATTTACAAAAAATAATGTACACCTCAATGAATAATATAATGACTATATGAAAGACATTTTTTAATTGATTTTGTAACCACTCATTTTGCATAAAAGTTCAAAAAAGAGGCCGTACGAAAAGTCGTACGGCCCGCTTTCACAGAAAGAATGAGAGAGAGTTTACTGTTCTGGAGTGCAGTAATAATATGTTCCGTCTTGTTCCTCAGGTCCTTGTCCGGTTGGATTCGCGTTGGCTATCATCCATCCGGCAGTTTGCTCGATCCAGTCGTTCCCTTTTCCAATGGTGTATGCATCGTAATGGATCGGGTAAACATAATACCATCCCCTCCAGGCAAACAAGAAGTTCTGATCCGTTATATTCGTCCCGCTGTCCATGGCATATTTATGGCCCATCCTGTTATCTTCAATCGGATCCACGGTTTCCATGTTCACTCCATCGTAAAGAGCGTCTAGTTGATCGAACGCTTGATTTCTCTGTGCTTCGGTCATATCTCTCTTGATACCTGGAACAGCAACTAATAAATCATTTGTTTTTAATGGGTGATCAATTACTTCTTCTTCAACATCCCATTCATCAACCGGATGTACATTATCAATATCATATGCCCATAGTTTGCTAGAGTGCTTGGTTCCTGCAAAACGTGGAATGTTCAGCTTGGTTAAGACGTTGTCTTCTTTTGTATAATTCGGTCTTCCATCTTTTCCGTCATATATACGCCATCCTTTGCCCCATGCAAGATCTGGAGTGTAGAAACGCGTCCCGTCGTCAAAGTCGGCTAGTCTCGGATCAAATCCCGCTCCTCCTTCATATAATAGCCAACGTCTCATATCCCAAGAGCGCTTTCCTTCATAGGCAAGTTCTACAGCACGTTCGTTTAGAACAGCTTTAAGAGCTGAGTATTTATCAGTTATCTCGTTCAAGCCATAGTTGTTCTGAGCATCAATTCCAACACGGCTACGTATTTTACTTAAATAATTAGTGCTATTTGCTATATCTCCTTTTGCAGCATATGCCTCGGCTACGTTCAGGAGAATCTCAGCAAATCTATACTCAAGAATATCTGTTCCACTAACAGACTCACTGCCCACCGGAACATTTGGGTCAGACATTTTCCAAACGATAGCCCTGCTTTTCTTCTGGGCTCCACCATCACCTCTACTCCCATCAGTGTAACGATACATCTGACTTTCTGAAGTGCTATATTTATAGGTGTAAAGCCATATCTGAGTATTTGTTCCAGGCCATTCACATCCAGAAAAAGCGAAAGTTCTGTAGAAACGAGGATCTCTATCTCTATAGAATTTATCGTCGTCATAGCCGTTCTCGACTGTTGGTTCCTTTCCACTTTTCATTGGAAATTTCATGAGTATCTCGTCGGGTGCTGGCATACCGGCCCCCGTTCCTGAAATTACTGCACCCGGACGGATATATCCTTCCCACCTGTTAAATGCTCCATGTATTACGTTATCACTTTTAGGAACTTTTATTATCGCTTCTGGGTTATGCATTCCATTATACGCATAAAAGGCTCTGTCCCAAGAGTCAATGTCATTTATGCTTGTGCCGTAACCTGCTGCAAGAGCTGCTGCTTCAGCCGCGAGGCTGGCATCAAGTGCAGCTTGCCATCTCTCGCTGCCTGTGTCATCCCAGTTCGCGTTGAATACCGGACTAGCAGCATACACGCGTGCTCGGCTTATCATAGCTAATGCTGCAACTGAAGTAAAGCGTCCATCGTTATCAGCATCCCAAACTGGAGGTAATAATTCAGCTGCAGCTTCGAAATCCAGACATATTTTATCAATACACTCTTGTATCGGCATACGTAATGAACGATCTCCCGGTTGAGCTTGATCTGTTTCAGTTGAATAATATGGAACCCCTCCCCATAAACGAATTGCGTCAAAATAGAGCCACGCGCGGGCAAAGATAGCTTGTCCTTTCAATTGATCCCAGAAAGTTTCATTTACATAGAGGTCGCGTGAACGGTCAATTTCTATAATGTAACTATTAATCAAGTAAATTGTCGGAAAAAGTGTGTACCTGTTAAAATTATTATAGTTATTTGCCGAACTTCTAGGGTCGTTCCAGTAGGGTGGGTTGGCAATGTGGTTTCCCGCTTTGGTGTTTTTACCGTTTGAACCGTTGTAGCGGCCATCTCTAAATCCACCATCTGAGAGTTCTTCTGTATAAATATGTTGCCTTCCTCCAGTGTTCTGGTCCTGCCTCATCAAAGGATCTGAACCGGCGAAGGGTGAATTATAGCGTTCAAGTATCTGTTTGTAGATAGTAGAAAAGACAGCACTTGCCTGTTCCGGGTCACTAAAAACATCAATCGTAGTAAGATTGTTGTAGTCTCTTTTATCTTGCAGGAATTGGTCGCTACATGAAAAAAGATATATCAGCGCTGAGACCCCAATAACTATTTTAAACAATATTTTTTTCATCATTTTATATTTTCAATGTTTCAATTGATTTAATTCCAATGTTGTTAGAACGTAAGGTTTACACCTAAAGTCCATGTTCTTAATGTGGGATAATCCGTGCGTCCTCCATCATACATATTCCTGTATTTGCCAGGATAGGGGTTGTGGAAATCCCATAGGTTATTTCCTGTCAGGTTGATTTGTAATCTCTCAACTTTTATTTTCTGAAGCAACTCTCTCGGCAGATCGTACCCAAAAACCATATTCCTGACATACATCCGGAAAGTTGACACCATCCAGAAATCGGAACGCTCACCAAAAGCGCTTCCTACGGCCATGCTCGGGTACTTTGCGTCAAGATTATCAACAGGGTCAAACATATCATTGACAAAGGCAAACTGTGACCATATCAATGTGCTGCTATTGATGGCTTGCCTAACATCATTATCGATGTCGTTAAAACCTCCCCATGAGGTGGATACCATTGCCGACCAGCTGAAATCTCCCCATTGAGCTCTTAATCGAGTATTAATCCCGTGACGTCTATTATTAGCCAGCTTGACATAATCTTCGCCATGATCTCTGGATATTATACCATTAGGACCCGCAATAGTGCGGTTTCCAACATCTATGTCACCTGCAACGTCTTCATAAGCAAGCATGCCGGGGAACATTCTGTCTTTAGATGTGATTCCTAGATATTCCGGAGTATTGCCGGATGCTGTTGCTAGATCAGTAAGATATTGCCAGTAATTGTCGATGTCCTGCTGATTTCGTAAAATACCGTCACCACTGCTGGTGTGTTTCCATGTTCTGAATCCCCACTGATGATCTGGTCCACTATAGCCGGTCCAGCTGCTTTGATTGTCTACGACTGCAGGATAATCAAATGTGGGTTGTTGTCCTAATACTACTTTATGCCAATTGATACTGTAGTCCATTCCGATAGAGTACCGGATGGGGCCCCAAGAAGGAAGTAACGATTGTTGAATCTGATCGTTCCATCTCACAGAGAACTCCCATCCCCATGCGTCTTTTTGACCGTAATTGATGTGTGGCAGTTTTGCTCCAATATAAATAGGCTCTTCTTCATCGGCGATAAGCATGATCAGGTCGGTGGTTTTATCGTAGTAATAATCAGTAGTTAGTGACAAACGCCCTGATAGTACGTTAAGGTCTAATCCCACGTTTTGCTTAATCGAGGTGTCCCATTTGATGTCACGGTTTGCCGTACCACTGATATTAGCACCTAAGGTGGGCTGTCCACCGATTGTGCCAAAACCGAGGCCTCCCGTTGGATTAATTCTATATAGTTGCAACCATTGCCAAGCTGAAACATTGTCTTTTCCGGTTTTTCCTAAGCTATAACGCAGTTTTAAAAAATCGAAGACACCGCTCATTTTGCTATTCTTGAAAAAGTTCTCCTCTGAAATTACCCATCCTACCGATCCGGTGGGAAAGACTCCCCAGTAGTTTTCAGGCGCAAATTTCGTAGACGCGTCTGCACGTGCTACAAACTGAAAAAGGTAGCGGTCGTCATATTTGTAATTTGCCCTACCAATATAGGAGAGGGAGCCGCTTTCGTATCGTCTGAAATAGGTTTCTTGAGCGTTCGTACTTAGCGTCCCGGCCGTGGCACTTACTCCGTTGTATGATCTTCCTGGTCCACGGTAAAACTGTTGCTCATCACGACCTTCGGCTTCGCCACGTTCCACCACACCTGTTGCTGATACATCGTGCTTTCCAAAAATACCGTTGTACATCATCATAAAGTTTATCTGCTCCGATTTGTTGGTGCTTTTCGCGAAAGAGACCGTAGGTTTCTTACTAATATCTGTCCCTTCCGGGTCACCGTAATTGATGAAATTCCAGATAGTATGATCACCAATCAAATGCATTCCCTCTAAATCGGTATTACCGGCACGTGCAAGCTGATAGTAATCGCCCACGTTATTATTGTATGTGTTACCATGACTTACTGCATATGTCCCTCTTACTGATAAGCCCTTAATAAACGGGATATCGTAAGTTAATGAGAAGTTAGCGTTAAACCCGTTTTGTTCTCGGAAACTCCTCGAATTGGATGCTTCGTTAGCGAAAAAGTTCCAAACGGGGAAGCCATTCCCCACGTTAGCATCGGTTGATGTGTTCACGTAGCGAGGTCCTGTCCATGGAGAGGTATAATAGCTTTTCATTTGGTTGGTAACAGGATCCAAAAGTTCAACTTCTATTGGGATATATCCCGGCATATGGCGTAACATCGGGTAATCATGCGATGGGCTCTGGCTACCCCATGGTCCCGAAGATATTCTAGCTTGAGGGTTATTCCCTGTTTGCTTGGTATTGTATCCTGAAACCGAAGCAGACAATTTTAATCCGGCCATCACGTTGATATCACCGCCAGTGCGGAAGGTCCATTTATCATAGTCCTGTACACTACCCAAGTTAGTTTCTTGATTTTGATAATTCATGCCCGCGAAATAAGTCATTCTTTCATTTCCACCATCTACCGTTAATGAGTGGCGCTGTGAAAGTGAAGAGTTCCATGCTTCATCGAGCCAGTTATGGTTCAAACTCTTCATGGCATTCAACTCACTCTCGGAATACATATAAGGAGCGTTATTAGAGTTGCCATTCATGATGTCCTGTTGCCTAAACATTCTATTAGTAAAAACCCCTGTTTCATAAGCGTTCATCGTTTTAATATGGCCAACTGCATCAGCAAAATCAAGTTTTGCCGAGTAGGAAATTTTGGGTATTCCTATCGAACCTCTCTTGGTTTTCACCAAAATAACGCCTGCTGATGCTCTTGAACCATAGACGGCGGCCGAAGCATCTTTTAGCACCGTCATACTTTCAATATCCGAGTGATTTAACATGTTAAAAGCTGTCATGCTTGGTTCTCCATTCTCATCCACTTGTACCACATCATCGATAACTATCAGCGGTTGATTAAAAGCACCGCCACCGTCAAAACTCATCGGTTGACGAACCCTGAATGAACCGGTATTACCTGGACGCCCGCTACTGGGGGTGACCGAGAGCCCAATGACCTGACCAGCCAACGCGTCAATAATAGAGGTGCCTGGTAACTCGGCGATTTCGTCCATGTTAACACTGGTGGCTGCTCCCGTTAAGTCTCTTACCCGTTGGGTTCCGTAACCAACCACCACCACCTCATCAAGCGTTTCCGTGCTTGGCGCCAATTGTATTGTCATGCTATTCGAGGTGACTTCAACTTGTTGGGTTTCGTAGCCTACGTACGAGAGCCTTAATTCATCGCCCTTTCTCGCCGACAAGGTGAAAGTGCCATCGATGTCAGTAACGGTCCCACTGCCGGTTCTTACAAGGAGTACCGACGCTCCAATAACCGGCTCTCCATTCTCGTCAATTACCTTGCCTTGAAAGGTCATGTCTTGATCAACATTTCTCGCAGCGTCTGTTTTTCCTGTGGCATACATTTGAAAGGTCAAAGGCATGCACCAGAAAATCAAAACAAATGCACACAAAGTTTTCAGCACATTTAGTCTAACAATTGCTTTCATTTTCTTTTGTTTGTAATTCATAGATAAAAAAATTAATAAATCATTCGCTCAATTCATTTTGAAATATGCTTTTTAAGTATTTGATGTTTGTACCAAAGTTTTTTCTCACGTTGGCCGGCTCGTTTTTGTCTCTTGATCTTTCAACAATCAACCATCCGTTCCATCCCATCTCATCCAATACTTCTTTGACCTGATGCATATCAAGTCTTTCATTGTAAGGTAGCGTCACTTCGTCGGTGTCGGTACAATGGATTTGACAAATTCTTTCCTTGCCTAACAGCCGGAGTTCTGCATATAAATCTCTACCAGCCTCAAGCGGGTTCTGGAAATTATAATATATTTTTATTGCCGGTGAACCGATCTCCTCCAACAGAATGATTTCGGAAGCAGCATCTAATGCTGTTTCAATCCCGATTACCACACCCGCTTGCTCTGCCATATCCCCGACTATTTTTAATCTTCTCACCAACTCCGGACGGATCTCGGGCCTCTTATTCAGATCGCCCTGAACCCCTAAGGGAAGAAAAGCTACTTTCACTTCCATTTTCTTCATCGTTTGGATGCAGTCGGCCACT
>ERZ1032852.20-NODE-20-length-45181-cov-9.423370_pt1 | contig 45181 bp, 43 predicted proteins | sample MGYA00516689_ERZ1032852 | MGnify/ENA primary metagenome ERZ1032852 (study PRJEB33719, sample SAMN04262499) | wastewater metagenome | biome: rural village; feature: composting latrine chamber; material: composting feces with ash | place: El Salvador | collected...
AGAATCTTTAATGATGTCCTCCGCCAAACCAATCCTGCGGGCAACTTCTATGGCAAAGGAACTTCCGGGATTGCCGATAGATAACTTGAATAGAGGTTGCATAAGGTCGGAATCAAAAAGCATCGCACCGTTTATAATCCCTTCCGTTTCATAAGCAAAGTGTTTCAAATTCTGAAAATGCGTCGTTATTACACCGAAACTTCCCTTGCGGTTAAATCTGTCCAGCAAGGTTTCAGCAATCGCTCCCCCGATCTGCGGTTCCGTTCCGCTACCGAACTCGTCTATTAATATGAGCGTTTTATCGTCGCAATTTTCGACAAAAAATTTCATATTGGTTAGGTATCGCGCTGAGGAAGCGAACGAAACGGTGGTCGCAGCCCTCGACTCCACCCTCCAAGGGGCGCGGGAAGCGTGGGAGGTGGCGGTGACGGAGTTATCGGATTCGACCAGTCGAGCCTTTGCCAGGTTGCAGGAGCTCTCCGCACAACCCGACGACGATTTTGAGGATCCGAACGCCTACGTTGAGATTGAGCAGATGTGGGAGGCATTCCGGTCTGCTCGTGCCGCTTTGGAAACAGCCCAACGAGTCAACCAGGACAGCATCACTGCTCTTGAACGTTCCACAGCCACTGTGCAAGAGGAAACAGAACAGTTGAACGCGCTCTTCACGCAAGAGGTTGTAGACGTGGACGAGGCGGCCACACAAGAAAACGAGCCTGCTACACAAGAAGTTGTGGACGGCGTCTAAACCGGTTCGGGTTTGACCGGTTCGGGTTTGAACAGCCTGGGTTTGAACAGCCTGGGTTTGAACGGGTCGACGTTCGCCTCAGGCCGGGTGCGACTCACAGCCATCCGGGGTGCACTGGGACACATTCCAGGTTTGGCTTCTTGAAGCACGAGGAACCCCTGTAACCTTGTCCGAGGTGCGCAGACGGACCGAGAAACCTGGTCCCTGGGTTGCTTGGCCAACCGACTCGTCGCAGATCTACAAACACACAAGCTGCTGGAGCTTTGCACTGATGAGCAAAAACCTAACAATTGGAACCCCCTGGAAGGTCATTACTGTATTCGCCATCCCACTTTTGATTGGGAACGTGGTCCAGCAGATGTATCAAGTCGTCGACGCGATGGTCGTAGGACGACACTTAGGCGTCAACGCACTTGCCGCAGTCGGTACTACTGGCGCCATGATGTTCCTGCTATTGGGGTTCGCCTGGGGCATGACTAATGGGCTCGCGATCCCCACGGCGCAGGCTTACGGGGCAGGTGACACCGAGGCTGTCCGGCGCTCAGTTGCAGCAGGCGTCATCCTGACTGCCTTAGTCGCCATTGTGATCACGACTGTTGGGGTGGTTTTCGCTCGTCAAATCTTGGTGCTGCTGAAAACCCCCGAGGAACTCCTCGCCGGCGCAACCACCTTTTCAACCATCAGTTTCGCAGGTGCCGGAACCACGATGTTCTTCAACTACCTCTCCGCAATCATCAGAGCACGCGGTGATTCCAGAACCCCTCTCGTGTTCCTGGTAATCGCCTCCACGATAAACATCGGTCTGGTGATCCTTTTTGTTCAGGTCCTGGAATGGGGGATCGGCGGGGCCGCTGCCGCCACTGTTGGGGCTCAGTTGATTTCCGTGATTCTCTGGTTTGCGTAGGTGCGCTCGGCGATTCCCGAGTTCGCTGTCAGACGCAGAGACTGGCTCGAAAGCCGCTGGGTGTTCGGCATGCACCTGCGCATCGGCATCCCGATGGGGTTCCAGGCATCCATTATTGCCATCGGCTCGTTGGCGGTCCAGGTGCGGCTGAACACGCTGGGAACAAACGCGGTCGCCGCATACACAACGGCGGTTCGGGTGGATGGGCTTTCCACGGCCTTCTTGGCGTCCCTGGGGTTGGCGGTCTCCACGTTTGTGGCACAGAACTATGGGGCACAGAAGACCTCTCGGATACTGGTCGGGGTCCGTCAGGGAATCGCAATGAGTGTGGGCGTAGCCCTGTTCATGGCACTGGTTCTCATAACTTTTGGCCAAGACATAGTTGCCATGTTCGTCGGCAGGGGCAACTCTGAGATTGTCGACATGGCACACCTCTTCTTGGTTGTGAACGGCATCTTCTACGTCCTACTGGCGTGTCTTTTTGTTACGAGGGGTGCGCTGCAAGGCCTCGGTCGCGTCCTGGTTCCCACGCTTTCCGGGATTCTTGAACTGGTAATGCGTGTCAGCACAGCAGTTCTGTTGGCAGGGATCCTGGGCTATCCGGGAATCGTCTGGGCCAGCCCCCTCGCCTGGGTCGCCGCAATCACGATGCTGGTGCCCGCTTGGTTACGCGCCCGAAAGAGCCTGGCGGCCACCGGCGCCGAGCTTGAAAGGCAGCGGCAAACCCTGGACGAAGAGGCGCGCTTGGATGGTGAAGCTGTCCGGGATGACACGCGGGCCCCAAGCGAGCAGTGCCACTGCGCCTGCGGGGGCTGAAGCAGCCCCTCTGAAGTAGCGTCTGGTTCTGGGTCCTGCGACTGGGGCGTGCTCAGCGTTAGTTCTTGTCCAACCAGGACGGCTTCTCATCCAACCAGGACGACGTTTCACCCAACCAGCACGGCGGCAGTGCGTGGCGGCACGAAAGCCTGCCCTCGTCCCACATCCCAGCGTGCTGCCTTCACAACTGGGTCGGCCCCGTCGGCGAGGACCGGATGCAGCCGGAGCTCCACCCCCTGCATCCCGGTAACCGTGCCAGTCCAAGCAATCGGGGTCGCGTTGAACACGACTACGACGCGGCTCCACTCGGAGTCCGGAAGCGTTGAGCCGTGGCCCTCGTCCGGATCGGTGATCGACATGACGATGACGCCGAGGTCCTCGTTCGCCCCCGCGTTGGGGAATTTGAGCATCTTTTTGATGGCCTCGGCGTCCCCCAGGGTGAGAAGGGGGGTGGAAGCGCGAACTCGTAGCAGGTCCAGAGACATTCGCCGGCCCAGGTCCATGGCGTCTGGAGTGGGTTTCAGCGCGGGATCCTCGAGCAACGGACGCATCGCGTCCCACTTGTTGCCGTTCGAGCCCAGCATGGGAAGGCCCTCGCCGAACTGGTTCCACTGCCCCGTCCAGTCGATGGCGTTGAACCAGTCGGAGGAGGCGTAGGAGTCTCGGTCAAGCGACTTCGAACGCAACAACTCGGTGCCCGAGGCCCAAAATGCTGGCGACTGCCCGTACGCCACCACCGCGTTCGCGAGCACCTGCATGCGCAGGCGGGTTTCCATCGGCGTGTCCGTGGGGAGTTTCCATACGAGGAAATCAAAGAGCGTCTCGTTATCGTGAGCCTCGACGTAGTTCACGGATTCTTCAGGATTGTCGGCGAAGGCTGCGGGCTGCCCTCGGAAATACAAATCGGAGGCGCGGATGGTGCCCCAATCAGTGGGAACCTCGTAACTCTTCAGCGATCCCGCCAGACAAACTTTCACGGCGTTCATGCACTCTTTCAGGTGCCCCAACTGTTGGCCGGGGTGCTGCGTGTTTGCCACTTCCCGGTTCGGATCCGTGTAGAGGCCCGTGCCGAAACCCTGCGATTGACGAGGGTCGCTATCTGCCGGCGTTCCCCCCAACACAGCGTCACGCAACCGGTCGTTGAACGCCCCAATCCCGGTCCCAGCCACGTGCCGCTGAGAGGCCTGGACGAAGAGGGCATCGGGACTGACCTCGCCAAAATCCCACCCCTCCCCGTAAAGGTAGATGCTGGCACCATCAACGCCGCTGTTCTCGATGGTCAGGGCGTCCAGAGCGGCCCTGATGTTCTTCATGTTTTCGAGTGAGTGATGACCCATCAGGTCGAAGCGGAACCCATCCACGTGGTACTGGATCGCCGCAGTGACCAGGGCGTCGATCATCATTTTCTGGGCCATCGTGTGCTCAGTGGCAACGTTGAAACAGCAGGTCGATTGTTCCACCATTCCAAGTGGACAGAGCCGGTGGTAGTAACCCGGCACCACCTTGTCCAGCACAGACATGTCGTCCTGGCCGGCCCCCGCCGTGTGGTTGAAGACGACGTCCTGCGCCACACGCAAACCCATCTGGTGGATTGCGGCGATCATTTGCCGGTATTCCAAAGTTCTGGCGCCCCCAACTTGATTCCCCGGCGAAGCGTAGGAGCCCTCCGGCGTGAACCAGTGGAACGGGTCGTAACCCCAGTTGAACCCGTTGACGTCTAAGACCTTTTGCACGGCTTCCTGTTGGATGGGGGAGGCAGGTCCCCAACCGGGCATTTGGCGAAGTTGTTCGAGGTTTCCCGGCACCAACGCGACCCCGTCCAGGGAGGGGAGGGTTTGTTCGGAGCGGGCCTCGGGAATACTCGTTGTCGCAATGTCGAACGTGGGGAGGAGGTGCACTGTTGTCATTCCCGCGTCGGCAAGGTCTTTCAGGGCGGTAACGCCGTCTGAGTTGGCAAGCGTAAAGGCCTTGTAAGTCCCTCGAAGGTCCGCCGGGACGCTCTGGTCCCAGATTGAGAAGTCGCGGACGTGCAGTTCATAGATGGTTTGCTGGGCTTGAGTGCGCAGGGGAGCAGGGCGAGTGTGGCCCCACTCCTCCGGCTTCCACCGGGGCTGATCCAGGTTCACCAGGACTGAACGCTTGGAATCAACAGTCAGGCCCAGCGAGTACGGGTCCGTGACCAGGTTGTCCACGACCTGCCCAACCGAGGGGGCGAAAACGCGGACGTTCCACAGGTACTGGCGGTCCTCCCAAGTTGCCTCGCCCACCACTTCCCACACGCCGGTGGGTTTGCGCGTTGCCTGCACAATTTCCGGGTTGCCCGAGGGCTCATCCCAAATCACCAACGACACCGATTCCGCGGTCGGTGCCCAGATGCGCAGGGTCGGGGTGGCCTCGTTCCAAATGAGACCCAAGTCCTCTTGTTCTGCCTCCGCATATAGATCGTCGAGGACGCCGGCAATCTGGCCGCCCGTCTGAGCCACGACTTCTTCTCCGACGAGGGCTTGAAAAGTAATTGGGCCCTTCAGGATCTCCTCGACCCGGGGGCGTTCAAGGGGGCGTCCGTCTTGGCCCGACAGGTGAAGCGCGAGGTAAGGCTGCTTCTTCGTGCGCCAGTCCATCTCCAGGTGCTCAGGGTCGAGGGTGCCCGCGGTGAGCTTCACATCCGGGTGGCCCAGGAGCCCATACCGGGCACCCAGGGTGTGGAGCGCTTCAGGCCACGCGACCGTTTCTGCGTCCAACCACAGTGCCTGAAATCCGGAGGAGGTGGGGGACATAGGGGGTGAACCTCGGCAATCTTCGACGTTTGTCTGGGCAGGGCGCAGAACCCACGAAAAACTGGTTGAACGTCCTTTGTGAATGTATCAAAGAAGAACTTATCGGTAGGGAGGGGTGGCGGCGGTTTTCGGAGATAACGCGATGCCGTGAGGGGTTTGAGGGCGCTGCCTTGGTTCCTCGTCCACTTTCCCCCAGATCGGCGATAACGAAAGAATATGTGTCAGTAAAATTCGATACCCCGCAGGGTATAGGTGTATGGTCGGAGACGGTGGCGTCCAAGGATGGGCGCCTGAGCTAAATCGAGGGAGATAAGGCATGGCGGATATAGTCGTCCTGGGTGCGGGCGTCTCCGGTCATACAGCCGCTCTTCACCTTCGCCGAATGGTCGGCAAGGATGACAGTGTGACCGTGGTGACTCCAAACAGTCATTACAACTGGATACCTTCAAACATCTGGGTAGGCGTCGGGGATATGCCCGAAAAGAAAGTGGTTTTCCCACTCGCACCAATTTACAACCGCAAGCGAGTCAACTACGTCCAGGCAAAAGCGGTGGCCATTCACCCGCATGGCGACAAGGACATCGATCGCGGATTTGTCGACATTGAAAGCACTGAGGAGGGGAGCGAGGGCAGGAAAGGTCGCATTCAATACGACTTCCTCGTCAACGCAACCGGTCCGAAGCTGAGGTTTGAGGCGACGGAGGGGCTTGGTCCAGACAACGGATACACCGTTTCTGTTTGTACTGCTGACCATGCAGTTCATGCGGCCGCGGAGCTCGATAAGCTCATCGAGCGCGCAGCTACTGGGGAGAAAGTCACGGCTGTCGTCGGCACCGGCCACGGAACCTGTACGTGTGAAGGCGCTGCGTTCGAATACGTGTTCAACGTGGATGACAAGCTCCGCAAGGCGGGCGTGCGCGACAATGTGCGCCTGATTTTCTTGACGAATGAGGCTGAGCTGGGCGACTTCGGCGTCGGCGGAATGACGTTCGTTGAGAGGGGCTTTGAAACCTCGTCGGAACTGTGGACTGGGTCTTTGTTCCGGGAGCGCGATGTTGAGGCGATTGTGGGAACACACGTCGAGCGCATTGAGCCCGGCGTCATCACCTATGAGACCTTGGACGGTTCAAAATACGAACTTGGCTTCGACTTCGCGATGCTGCTCCCACCGTTTGGCGGTCAGCCGATCAAGGCGATTGACAAGGATGGCTCCGACATCACCTCGGAGATGTTCGCTCCATCTGGGTTCATGAAGGTGGATGCTGACTACACGCCTAAGCCGTACGAGGAATGGCGTGCAGAAGACTGGCCCAAGACCTACGAATGCCCAGGTTTCCCCAACGTGTTCGGTGTTGGAATCGCGTTCGCGCCTCCGCACCAAATCTCAAAGCCGCGGACCACGCCTAACGGCACGGTGATCGCGCCGGCGCCTCCGCGTACCGGTATGCCTTCGGGTGTTATGGGTAAGGCTGTAGCGACGACAATCGCTAAGCGCATCAAGAACCCGAACGCTGTGGCGGAGTCGGCATCAATGGCGCACATGGGTGCGGCGTGTATCGCATCTGCGGGAACTGGTTTGACTACCGGAACTGCGGCTGCGATGACGATGATGCCGGTGGTTCCTGACTACCAGAAGTACCCGACTGGTCGCGACATCAAAGACACGCTTGGTGACATTGGCCTGTCTGGGCACTGGGTGAAGCTGATGCTGCATTACCTGTTCATTTACAAGGCGAAGGCATTGCCCTTCTGGTTCCTGATTCCGGAGTGATCCAAATGGCGAATAGTGAGAAAGATACTGTGAAGAGCACCGAGCTTGCGGGTGGCCCGATCGCTGATTTGTCAGGCGCGCCGCTACCCACGAAGAAGACTCTGCGGGCGCGGATGAACATCCCGACGCAGCTTGTGAAGTTTGTTGGGTTCGACCTCCGAATCATGCGGATGGTCATGAAGGGGCACAGCCAGTAGGGTGCCTCGAACTTAGTGAGAAGTCGGGTCTCGGCGTTGCCGGGGCCCGGCTTCTTTTTGTTGTGCATCGCATCGCTGTCACGGGGCGCTCCTCTCTCCCCGGTCCTGCCCTGCTCTCCCCGTTGCTCTCTTGCACCGCAGTTTCCGCGCTTCCCGGTCCTTAAAACGCTTCCCTGTCCTTAATGCGCTTCCCGGAGCTCTAGGCGTGACAGTTTTGAGGCTGAACGGGGTCACAACGCGGTCATTAAGGATCGGGAAGCGTTTTAAGGATCGGGAAGGACTCTGAGGATCGGGAAGTAGGTTGAGGAGCGCGAGCGACCTTCGCGTTGGTGGTGGTAGGCGGCGGGGTAGGGGCTTCGCTGTCCTCAAATCGGTTCCCTGTCCCTAATGTGCTTCCAGGAGCTCTTGGTGCCACCATTTCTTGGAAAAACGGAGGCATAACACACGCATAGGGGACGGGGAGGCACAGCTGGGACAGGGAAGCACAGTCGGGACAGGGAAGAGTTTTTGGCGGGGTGTGGGGACAGGAATGCTTGGCCAGGATCGGGAAGGCTGATGGACGGAAGTGGCTGGGATCGGCGTTTTGCAGGTGCAGGATACGCGATTGCCCGGATTCCGTGAAGTTCGCGCAGTCTTCGCAAAGCGTCGCAACACTTTTTGGGGATAATGGGCCTATGACAGATACCCCATCCAAGATGAGTGCAATCAAGAAATTCATTGGCACTCCGGCGTTTAGCATTGGGCTGTCAGTTGTCATGGTGGTCGCCGTGGCCTACATCCTTTATCGGGAGATCAAACCGGAGGAAATTGAGAAGGCCTTCGAGAAGGCGAACCTCTGGTGGGTAGTTGCCGCATTCTTTGTTGCCGCGCTTTCTTGGGTTGGGGCAGCCGTCCCACTGAAGGCCCTCGCGGATATCAAGGTTCCGTTCACGGATGCGACATTGGTGCAAGTTGCAGCATCCTTCGTTGGGGTTGTTGCCCCAATGGGGCTAGGGCCCATTGGTCTCCACCTCAGGTATTTGACGAAGAGGGGGATGAAAACGGCCTCGGCTACGGCAATCGTTCTGTTTATTGAGGCCGCACAGTTCATCACATCAACGCTGATGCTGATCGTTTGTTTGATTATCGACCACAAGTTCCCGCACATGAACTTCCCTCTCAAGAAGATCCTCATCATTGCGGCGGTAGTCATTGTCCTGGCAGCAGCGACCCTCCTGACAAAGAAAGTCAGGGACTGGGTGACGGAACAGGTCAAGAGCTTCCTGTCCCAGGTCAAACCCCAGTTCGCGTACGTAAAAGACCATCCAAAAGATCTGGTGTGGAGCTTCCTGGGGGTCATCGTCCAAACGGGCACTTATGCGTTGGCGTTGGTGTTCTGTTTGAAGGCCCTCGGGCACCCCATCTCCATTGCGATGGGGATAACGATTTACCTGATTGGGAACACCCTTGGATCCGCAGTTCCAACACCGGGCGGAATCGGCTCCACTTTGGCGGCGCTGGTGGGGGCGCTTCACCTGGTTGGTGTGCCGACCGCGGTTGCCGCTTCGGCAGTTGTCCTTTATCGCTTGGTTAGCTTCTACCTGCAGGTGCCAATCGGTGCCATCGCGTTTGAGTACATGCAGAAGAAGCAACTGCTATAGTCCCGCCGTGTAGCTGCCCGACAGGTGGGAGCCCGCAAAGCGGATGCGTTTCAAGCAGCAACGCCCCAGCCAGGCGCATTCCACGTAAGAAGAGGCAGGTCTACTGTTCGTTTTCGGCTAGGTCCGCCAACGCCCTCGCCAACCCAGAATGGTCGTTCAGCGCTGGAATGTAGTGGAAGGTGGAGCCACCTGCCGCGAGGTATGTTTCACGGTTCAACATGTCCAGTTCCTCAAGCGTCTCCAGGCAGTCCGCGACAAAACCGGGAGCGATGACCTGAATGTGCTCAACCCCTTGCTTACCGAGAGCCTCAACCGTGTCAATCGTGGCGGGACCGATCCACTCTCCGGGCCCGAATTTCGATTGGTAGGTGACGATGTAGTCGTCCTCGTCCAACCCCAACCGTTCAACCAATCCGGCCGTGGTCGCCTGGCACTGTTCGGGGTAGTCGTCGCCGTGCTTGCTAACAAAACGCTCAGGGATTCCGTGGTAGCTCAGGACGAGTACGTCGGGTTTCCCGTTCTTCTCGAACGAGTCTCGAACAGTTTCCGCCAACGCGTCCAGGTATTCGGGGTGGTCGGGGTAGTCCCGCACGATCCTCAATTCAGGGACGCGTCGGTGGTTCCCGAGGGCACGCCACACCTCATCCATCACCGAAGCCGTCGTCGTGGAGGAGTACTGCGGAAACAAAGGGATCACAGTGATGGACTCCACCCCGTGGGCAACCATCTGCTTAACCTGTTTTTGGATGCTCGGCTGCCCGTAACGCATCGCGATTTTGACGTCGTAGTCGGGAAGAAGTTCCTGAACTTTCGCCGCCAAGTTCTTCGTGTGAACCATAAGGGGTGAGCCCTCCGGATGCCACACCGTCCGGTATTTCTTCGCCGAGGCTGGGGCGCGCAGCGGCGAGATTACCCCGTACAAAAGGGGCCGCCACAACACCTGGGGCATGTCGATGATGCGGGGGTCGGAGAGAAACTCGTTCAGGTACCTGCGCACGGACTTAGCGGATGTGTCTTCCGGCGTGCCTAGGTTAACGAGCAGCAGTCCTTCTTTCCTGGTCATGCATGGTCTCCCAACGTGGTGGTTTGGATCGGAAAGGGCTTCGAGGTCACCTTTCGAATGACTCTACTCACGGCCCCTTGGCGCTGACAGCCTCCGCGGGTGGCGGGACCTCTCCTGGTTCTCCGATCACCCCGTATTGGGCGAGGAGCAGGCCGGCCTCGTTCCCCTCCACGAGCTTACGCACCGCCTTCGGCAGTTCATAGGGCTTACCGTCACGCAGAAGCGCCGTGGATTTCAGGAGTTGGCGGACGTCGTAGATGGAGGAGAAGACCTCGGGCACCCCTCGTTCAACACCGAGAAGTTCGTACACTCCTTCCATCGCGGTACGCACCGAGTATTCGGTGGTGAAGATGGTGTCGCGAGTGGACTCCGCGAACTGACCAATGAACGCGAAGTTCACGGCTCCTTCGGGCACCACCTTCGGGCGGTCCGTCCCGTTTCGGGGCATGAAAAACGCGGTGACAAAAGGCATCATGCACGGCAGAGTGATAGCGCCCTTCGCGGCAAGTTTCGGGATCTCATTTTCAGGGACGCCGAGGTGGTACAGCCATTCCTGCGTGATTTCTTCGCCCGTGCAGTCTCGCATTGGTTTTTTCACGTAGTCGCCTGGGACGTTGGTGAACAGAGAATAGAACCAGACGACGGTTTGGTCATCGGGCTGGTCCGGGAAATGCGGCTGACGGTTCACCGTCCAAGAGAGCAGCCATTTGGAGTCACGCGCCGTGACGATGCCGCCGGTGACAACGCGCCCGGTGTTAGTCTCGCGTTTGCAGATTTTGGTTATGTAGTCGCGGATGCGGTCATCTTTGACGGTGATCGTCGCCGACTCCCACTGCGACTCTTCCGGGTGGGTGCAAAAGTTGTCGGGGTTACCGAACGAGGGGTCCTGTCGTGCAATCTTGCGCCAGAGATCCCAGGCGCCGCCCTCGTAAATCGTCGTATCGAACTTCGCGGGTGTGTGATGATCTCCCCACCTGGAGTTCTCCACCAGGGACCCGTTGGTCACAAAAAGCAGGTCGTTGTCGGTCAGGTTGAGGACCTTCTCCTTGCCTTTGGGTTTGCGGATGGTGATGGACGTGGCGCGTTTGGTGTCGCCAATGATTTCGAAGTTTGCGTCGACAACGGCGTGGTTGTTCTTGAACCGGACCCCCTGATCCTCCAACCATTTCTTCAGGGGCCGAACCAGCGAGTCATACTGGTTGTACTTGGTGAACTTCAGCGCTGAAAGGTCGGGCAATCCCGCGATGTGGTGGATGAAGCGTTGAACGTAAAGTTTCATTTCGAGGGCGGAATGCCACTCCTCAAACGCAAACATCGTCCGCCAGTACAACCAGAAGTTGGAACGGAAAAACTCCTTGGACACAACGTTGGAGATTCTCTTGTCATACAGCCTGTCTGGCAACGCAAAGACCAACTTCATCAGGTCATCCATCGCGCGTTTGCTCATTTTGAACTTGCCGTTGGTGCCCCCGTTTTTGCCGCGTTCCTGAGTGGTGCGCATCAGTGAAAAGTTGGGGTCGTCTTTGTTGATCCAGAAAAACTCGTCCAGGACGGAACCGTCAACTTCCAGTGAAGGGACAGACCGATAAAGGTCCCAGAAACACTCGAAGTGGTTTTCCATTTCGCGCCCGCCGCGGATCTTCCATCCGGTTTCGGCATCCCCGGACCCGTCCAGCGCCCCACCGTCAACTCCGGAGGCCTCAAAAATAGTGATGTTTTCAGGCTTCATCTGGCCGTCGCGGATGAGGAATCCCGCCGCAGCCATCGACGCCAAGCCACCTCCGACAAGCCAAGCCTTCTTGTCGTCGACCCCTGCGGGCTTCCGTGGGCGCGCAAAGGCATCGTAGTTGCCGTTTGAGTAATACATGCTTCCTCCGCCACTCGGCCTCTTCTGCCTGACTGCTTAAACACTAATGTGTAACCGACTTGCGCGGGTTGCACTTATCCACAGAGGGGTTGTGGGGCGTCGGAAAGTTGCGGCGTGTGGCAATAGGCTGAGGAGGTGAGTGAAGAACGTTTCGTGGCGCAGAAGTGGCGGCCAAGAAAAACGGTGCCCCTGGTTTCCTTGCGTGTGCTCCAGGTGGCCGCAGGTAAGGCGCTGTTCGGTTCCCGGTTTTCGCGCTGGGGGAGCGATGTTGCCTCCGCCGCGGCGCTCAACTACGTGGACGCACTGGGCGATTTGGGGATGGTGGACGAGGTGGAGCTGCAAGAACGCGGCGACCTCACAGTCGTCACCGGTTTGCCGAAGTGGGCGTACCCCAGGGGCGGTGTCTGCGTCGGGAACGTGTTCTTGACGGGCAGGGAACCCAGTGACGCGGTGCTCCGACATGAGCGTAAACATGTTTCCCAATGGCACCTCTACGGCCTTGCCATGCCTGTGTTGTACTGGGCGGCGGGCCGGAATCCGGAGAAAAACTGGTTTGAGGTAGAAGCAGGCTTAACCGACGGCGGTTACCGATAGGGGGAGCCGCCCTGCACGGGTACCATTGGGACGGTATTTGAATCGCCTTGAAATGAGGAATAGTGGCTGAACGGGACTCTCGCTCGAAGAACTCTGGATCTTCCAGGCGGAATGATCGAAATGACAATCGTGGCCGCCAGCCACAGCGACGCGACAGTTGGGATAGGCGCGGGCGTGACGGGGCCGGACGGGATGATCGCCGGGATGGTGGTCGCCGTGATGACCGGCGGGATGATCGTCGGGGTTCTTACTCGCGTGATGACCGCCGTGATGGCCGGCGTGATGACCGTCGCGATAACCGCCGTGATGACAGGCGTGACGGTGACCGCCGGGATGATCGCCGGGATGATCGCCGGGATGGCCGTTCCGGGCAACGTCGTGATGATCGGCGTGGCGGTTACCAGGATGATCGCCGTGGCGGACGCTCCGGTGGGCGCGATCAGGGCAAGCGCCAGGATCAGAAGCCGCACACCAAGGCGTACAAGTCTGCGGATCCTGATGAGCCAATAATCCCAGCGGGCGTAACGATTGAGGAGCTGGATGCTGAAGCTCTCAAGGCTTTGAGCACGCTGTCGGGCGCCAACCGAGAAATTGTTGGCCGCCACCTGGTCATGGCCGGGCAGATGATCGACGTCGACCCGGAGGTCGCGTACAAGCACGCCCAGGCCGCCGTGAAGAGGGCCGGTCGTGTTGATGTTGTTCGCGAAGCAGCCGCCCTCACCGCATACGCAACAGCGCGGTATGAGGAGGCACTGAGGGAGGTCCGCGCCGTCCGCCGCATGCGCGGTGACGAATCTTTGAGGGCGATAGAGGCAGACGCTGAGCGTGGGCTGGGACGGCCTGAAAAGGCAGTGGCGGTCATCGAAGAGGCCGACCTTTCCAAGGTTCCCCTTGACGAGCAAGTGGAATTGGTGCTGGTGTCGGCGGGAGCCAGGTCAGACCTGGAACAGTACGATGTTGCGCTGCTCCTCCTTGAGGACGCACTGCATAAACTCTCTGATGATGCGGATCCAGAATCCGTTGGTCGTTTGCAGAGTTTCCGTGCAGAGATTCTTCGCCAACTCGGGCGTGAGGAAGAGGCTGCGGAAGCCGAAGCGCTGATCCCTGAACTCCCCGATGAGGTCGAGATCATCGATATTGAAGAGATCCTCGAATCAGACGTGGACCACACTTCCACTTCTCTTCGCGGCAGCCGCGAACCACTGGTGGAACGCTACGACGCACTCGTTTTGGACCTGGACGGAGTGTGCTTCGAAGGCACAAACCCCATTGCTCACGCGGCAGAATCGGTGACGAAGGCGCAGGAGGCTGGGTTGGGGTTGTCCTATGGGACGAACAACGCTTCTCGAACCCCTGAAGAAGTTGCCGAAAAGCTTCACGGTTTTGGTATCCCTGCTGAGCCAGAACACATCATCACCTCGGCGATCAACCTCATGTACTTGTTGAAAGATGAAGTTGAAGAGGGCGCCAAGGTCCTCGTCATCGGCGCGGAAGCCTTGGAGCACCAGGTTCGCGCGGCCGGATTTGAACCCGTGCGGGAAGCCACCGAGGGTGTCAGGGCCGTTGTGCAGGGATACGCACCGACCGTTGGATGGGCGGACATGTCAGAGGCGGCAATGGCCATCAACAATGGTGCTCGCTTCTACGCCACGAACCTGGATTCGACCCTGCCCACGGAACGTGGTTTGGCGTTGGGTAATGGTGCGTTGGTTGCTGCGGTGACTCGCGCAACCGGCAGGCGCCCCGCCTCAACTGGCAAGCCGGCACCCGAGATTCTTCAACGCGCCGCGGAAACGGTTGACGCGGAACGCCCCCTCGGCATTGGGGACCGGTTGGAAACCGACATCGCTGCGGCGGTGGCTGCAAGGTTCCCCGCGCTTCACGTTCTGACCGGTGTCTCTAAGGCACGCGATGTTGTCCAAGCAAAGCGCGGCGAACGGCCAACTTACCTTGCAATGGACATGCGCGGCTTGTTTGAACCCCACCCTCAACCGAAGCACCACAGGGATGGCACATGGACAGCAGGTAACTCTCAGCCGGTGAGGATCACCAAGTGGGGTAACCCCGTGTTCCATGACATCCAGCTCAGGGACGACGGCGACGCTGTCACGCTGAGCATCGACAACTACCGCGCACTGGCGGCTGCCGCCTGGGAACAGCTGGATGACGACAAGCCGCTTCGCATCCCCGAACTGATTGTGGTTTCCAACGAGGACCCCTCGGGAACCGTCACCGAAAGCAACTACACCCCGCCCGAGGACGAAGAAGCCGAGGTCGCTGAAGACGGAGCGGCAGAAGCCACCAAGGAGGCCGCTGAGGAAGTTGTTGAAGAGGCGGTTGTTGAAGAGGCCGCTGAGGAAGTTGTTGAAGAAGCGCTTGTTGAAGAACCTGCTGCTGATGACGCAGAAGCGGTAGCGGAGATTGAGGAAGCCGGGGAGGAAGAGGCAGGTGACTGACACGAAGCCTTATGCGTTTGAGGGTGCGGGTCAGGAAACCCCCAACACTACGTTGGACGAAGAGCTGAGGGCGCTGCAGGACCTTGAACGTGAGTTGCGTGCACGGCTGGACCGGGTGCGGATCTCCTGAAGATGGCCCGCAATCGTTTGGATACGGAAATGGTGAGGCGCGGTTTGGCGACCTCACGAACGGCGGCGCAAGAAAAGATCGCGGCTGGGCGGGTCCTCGTTTCCAAAATGGTTGCGACAAAGCCGGCAACCCAAGTCGACACTTCCGCCCCGATTGAAATCGAAGAAGCCACCAGTGGGGAAGACTACGTCTCCCGCGGCGCTCACAAACTGGTGGGTGCACTGGAGGCCTTTGAGGGACTGTTCCCCCCAATTGAAGGCGCAAAATGCTTGGATGCCGGAGCCTCTACTGGAGGGTTCACTGACGTCCTGCTTCGCAGGGGCGCAGCCGAAGTCATCTGCGTGGATGTCGGTTACGGGCAACTTGCCTGGAAAGTACAAAGCGACCCGCGAGTGAAAGTTCTGGACCGCACTAATGTTCGGTATTTGAAACCTGAACAGGTGGGGTCCTCGCCCTCGATTGTCGTTGCGGACCTGTCGTTCATTTCTTTGACGTTGGTGCTTCCGGCCCTCGTACAAAGTTGCCCAGACGCGACCATGATGCTCATGGTCAAACCTCAGTTTGAGGCGGGCAAAGGCCGCGTTGGTGCCGGCGGGGTGGTGCGCGATGAGAAGGTGCGTGAGGAAGCGGTCGCGAAGGTCGCCGATGCAGCGATGGAGCAGGGGTTGCGGGTGGTTGCCGTCGCGGCCTCCCCGCTGCCAGGCCCGTCGGGTAATGTCGAATACTTCTTGCTGTTAGAACCGGGGGAGAACCCCGAGGAACCCAAAGGGCTGCTGGGCGCTGAACTGGAACGGGCAATCAGGGACGCGGTCGCCTCGGGCCCCCAGGGCAACAACGCGCCAGGGGGAAAGGAGAAGCACAGTTGAGCCAGACCATTTTGTTGGTTAAGCACGAACACCGTGATGACATCCAATCCGCCGCCGCGTTGATTGGTCGCGAATCACCCTCTTTGGGCATGAAGATTGTGTCGCAAATGGAAAAGGGACAGCGCCCCGATTTGGTGTTAGCCCTTGGGGGCGACGGCACTATTTTGAAGGCGGCCGAGGATGCGCACGCCTACCAGGTGCCTCTGCTCGGCATCAACTTTGGTCACATGGGTTTCCTCGCAGAAACCTCGGCCGACAGCCTGCACCAGGTTCTACGGCAAGTGGCGGCCGGCGACTACACGGTTGATCCCCGAATGACTTTGAACGTGGAGATCAGGCGCCCTGACGGCTCCGTTGAGGAGGACTGGGCGTTGAACGAGGCAGTGGTGATCCACACGGACATGGCTCACCCCTCGGACTTCGCGTTCGCCGTTGACGGCCAAGTCGTCTCCACGTATGCGGCTGACGGAATTATCCTGGCAACCCCCACGGGTTCCACCGCCTATGCCTTCTCTGCGGGCGGCCCGGTGGTTTGGCCGGACACAGAAGCAATCGTCATGGCCCCCTTGGCAGCCCACGGATTGTTCACCCGCCCGCTGGTGGTGAGCCCCAAGTCAAAACTGGAAATTGGGATCCTCTCACGAAACCGCATGGCACCCAGCATTTGGCTAGATGGGCGCAGAGAAAGCCCGGTCCCGGCAGGCACCTCCATAATCGTCACAAAGGGCAAGCACCCACTGCGTTTGGTGCGGTTGGAGGACACCCCATTTTCGGAGCGGCTGGTCACGAAGTTCTCCTTGCCGATCTCGGGCTGGCGCGACGGTAACCACGCAAGATAGAAGGTGGTGAAGTGCTGAATCGACTTCAGATCTCGGGTCTTGCACTCCTGGAGGACTGCGCCCTAGATTTTCCCGGCGGACTCACAGTAATAAGTGGTGAAACCGGGGCAGGCAAAACCATGATCCTCACCTCCTTGCGGTTGCTGATGGGTGGGCGTGCGGAGCCGTCACTGGTCAAACAAGGCGGAAAAGCAACCGAGGTTGATGGCGTGTTCTCCATTGACAACGAAGCGGCGGAAGGGCTTGTGGAAGCCGGCTACTTCGTGGAAGACGGCGAAGTGATCCTGTCAAGAACCGTTCCCGCAGAGGGACGTTCCAAAGCCGCAATTGCCTCCAGGCCGGTGCCCGCCAAAATGCTGGCTGACACACTCTCACCCGTGGTCACAATCCACGGCCAAGCAGACCAGTTCAGGCTGCGAGGGTCGGGGGCACAAATGGCACTCCTCGACACCTACGCGGGACCTGACCACAAAGAAACCGTTCAAACTTACCGGGGCAAATGGGCAGAAGTCGCCGCGCTCAAAGCGCTTCTGGAAGACACCGAGACAAACGCGGGCCTTCGCGAGGTTGAACTGAAGTATCTGACCGAAACCGTCTCGGCAATCGAAGAATTCGATCCTGCCCCAGACGAAGAAGAAGTCCTGGCCAACTCGATCGAGCGGCTCACAAACGTGGAGGAACTACGCGCAATCACATCCGGGGCGCTTGAGGCGTTGCGGGGAAGCGAGGTTCCCGGCGCCTCCGACCTGGTTGCGCAGACCCTGGAGGCGCTACGAAGAGCAGTCCGGTTGGACGGAGATCTCGAGCCTCTCACCCAAAGGGCCGAGGCCATAGAAATCGACATCCAATCCCTCACCGAAGACCTGGGAGTCTACGTCGATGACAGAGTCGACGACCCGGAAGAACTGGCGCGACTGCACGCCAGGCGCGCCTCATTAACCGATCTGATGAGGGGGCGGGCGACCTCCGCCGAAGACCTCCTTACCTGGGCCCAAACGGCACGCGAAAGGGTTGCAGAACTGCGCTCCGATGCCGCAAACCCAGAGGCCCTGCGGAAAGAGCTGGAAGAACAAAACAGTGCGCTACTAGCACTTGCGGACAAGGTGAGCAACGGCCGAAAAGAAGCCGCCGCAAACCTGGCGACCCTGGTCACCAAGGAACTCCAAGGGCTGGCGCTGGGGGAAGCCAAGTTTTTCGTGGAAGTTGAACCCGTGGCACCCGGACCACAAGGAGCGGACCGCATCACAATGATGTTCAAACCGCACCCCAACGCGCCTGCCACCCCAATCAGTCAAGGCGCCTCAGGTGGGGAGCTGTCACGAATCATGCTGGCCCTCGAAGTCGTTCTGGCAGATCAAGACCGAGGCCGCACGTTCATCTTCGATGAGATCGACGCCGGCATCGGCGGGGAAACCGTGATCAGCGTGGGGGAGCGGCTGCGCCGTCTTGCCGCCGAACAGCAGGTGATCGTCGTTACGCACCAACCTCAGATCGCGGCGCTTGCGGATCGTAACTTTGTTGTCACCAAGAAGGACGGGGTCGCCTCGGTGAGGGATGTACGAGGGGAAGAAAGAACCGAAGAGCTGGTTCGAATGCTCGGGGGAGAGGGAGACACAGATGCGACTCGCCGTCACGCGGTCGAACTGGAACGTCGGGCCCGCGTGACACAATCGAAACCGTGAGTGAAACAACAGAGGCCGCCGCCGGGGAAGACCACGGCTCCCGAAGCGTCGGCACGGTGCGTATTGGTGACCGTGAGCGTTCCTTCTCTAAACACTTCGCCCCCGGCGACATCGCAGTTATCGACGTGGCAGACCTGGACCGCAAATTTGCCAGTGAACTCATGCTCTTGCAACCCAGCGTGGTTTTGAACGCCAGCCAGAGCACGACGGGGCGGCGACCCAGCCTGGGAGCACAGGAACTGGTCCTTGCCGGCGTGATCCTGGTGGATGACCTGGGTGCGGACCTGTCAAACCTCCAAGACGGCGACGAAGTGACCGTTATCGATGGTGATGTTTTCCGAGGGGATTCGTTGGTGGCCTCGGGAACAAAACGGACCCCGGAAGACGTGGGCACGGCGCGGTCCGAAGGGCGCAAGAGACTGGGTACGCAGGTGCGGGCCCACGCTACTGCCAGCCCGGAACACTTCGCCCGGGATGAGGCGCTAATCCTTGACGGGGTGGGCCTTCCTGACTTGGGTTCCGAGCTCCGTGGGCGCACCGCGATGGTGATTTCCGCGGTTCCCGAAGGAGTTTCGGTCGCCCAACTTAAACAGTTAGCCACAGACCAAAATGTGGTTTTGATCGCGGTTGGCGCCGCCGGAATCCAGACGCTGAAAGCCATGGACCGAATCCCGGAAATCACCGTGGGTGATGTTGGTACATCCGGTGCTTTCCAGGCCCGCCAAGCGCGCGCGAATGTCCTGTTGGAACGGCCAGACGGAAAGATCCCAGGGAGCGACTATCTGCGTGAACAGTCGGTTGATTACCACACGGTGCCGACGTCACTGGATGAGTTTGAAGTGGCGCTGCTACTTGCCGCGAACAACGGGGCAGAACTGGTTATTGAGGCCTCGCCCCTGGCGAACTTGGAAACACTGGTCGATGCTGGCGGTTCTTCCTTTAACGGTGTGCTCTTCGTCCGCGCGCAACTGGCAGGCCTGCTTATCAGCGCAAGAGCTGCTCTTCGCTTGGACCGCCCAGGAATCAACGGTTGGTTGCTGGCACTAATGGTGCTGGTAGCGATTCTGGTGTTGGGGGCGGCAATCTTGTTCACGCCTTGGGGTTCCAGCCTGTGGCAGAACACGGAGGCGGCGATGGGTGGGGGACTGCCTTTCGCCTCCGGTTCCGCGGGCGTCTCCTGCACCGAAACAATGAGGTTCTGACATGGTTAATTTTCGTTATCACCTGGTATCCCTCATCGCGGTTTTCTTGGCGTTAGGCACTGGTGTGGTCCTTGGGGCCGGCCCGTTGCAGAACGCGATCAACATGCGCGGTGAAGACAAAGGGAGCCTGAGCGCCACAGAACTCAGCGGCAACCTGGAAGAGATGAGCCTTCAGGTTACGCAAGGAGAAGAGTTCGTGTGGGCGGTGGCCGATGATCTGCTGCCGGGAGCTCTAGAGGGTGTCTCCGTTGCGGTGGTTGCCCTTCCCGGCACCACCTCGTCCGATAAGGGAACAATTGCGCGGGGCTTGGAACTTGCCGGCGCAGACGTTGCAGGTCAAGTTGACGTCACCTCGCGTTGGGTCGGTGTCTCTGACACGACGTACAGGCAAACTCTGGCGGCAGCGGTATCTACGCATTTGCAGGGTGAGCCCTCGGACACTAGCGCCGCCGGAATCCTCGCCCAGGGTTTCATTGAAATTCTCACCACCGATGGGACGGAGGCGGACCTGATCCGGGAGATGCTCACCGATGAGTCAACCGCGCTGGTGGTTGGCACTTCACTTCCGACGACGCCGGTGGAAGCCGTGGTTTTGGTTGGGCCCAGCCAGGTTCAGGAATCGGAAGAGAACGCGCAAAGCGGACAAGAAAACGACTCTGAGGGCGCTTCTGAATCGTGGCTTGAACTGGCACTTGCTGCAACGTCAGCGCCCGGCGGTGCGGTTGCGGTTGGCCAAGCCCAGTTTGAGGACCAGTTTATTGCTGCCCTTCGCACGTCGGACGCTCGCATCACCACTGTTGACCAGGGTGGAACTGCAATGAGCGCAGTTAACACCGCTCTCGCGCTAGCATCAGGAGAGCTTGGCGCGTACGGGCAACAGCTTGGTGCTGTGGAGCCTTTGGCACCGCGGCCATAAAACCGCGCTGAGACCCAGAATCGTAACCGCGCGGTGAGGGGATAGGGAGAGAAGGCCTTGGGCAGAATAAAACGTTGGAAAGAGAACATGCGTTCTCTTCCTGAACAGAGAGTTTGTCCCCGCGTTGTTAGTTCGATGGAGGGGTACTCCGGGTCGATTTTTGATGTCCTGGTTGACCATGTTGCCCTTCACCGCGGAGACGAAACCGTTCGACGCGAGTACATGAAACACCCTGGCGGAGTGGGGATTGTGGCGCTGCGGGAGAGCGAGTCCGGCCCGGAAATTCTCCTAATCAGCCAGTACCGTCACGCAGTGCGTGAAACCATTTGGGAAGTGCCCGCTGGCCTGCGTGACGTGGCAGGGGAGCCGCCACTGGAAACCGCCAAGAGAGAGTTACGCGAGGAAGCGGACCTCACGGCTAAACGGTGGAACGTTTTGCTTGATGTTTACACTTCCCCCGGTTGCTCCGATGAAGAGCTGAGAGTGTTTTTGGCGCGTGACCTGGAAGAAACCGGGGAGGCCTTCCAACGCTCCGACGAAGAAGAGGACATGGACCTCATTTGGGTTCCCCTGAAGAAGGCGCTGAAGATGATCTTGCGAGGTCACATAAGGAACCCTTCCGCGGTTAGCGGAATCCTGGCGACGGCGCTCCATTTGGACGAGGAGTCATTCGAGTTAAGGGCCGGCAACTGGGAAGAATCCACTGCGAAAGACCGGTAAAAGAACGCTGATTCCGGTCGGTTGACAATAGGATTACTCACCCTTTTTGTTAATGTCATTGTTACCAAAATCGGCTACACTGATAGTCGCATATTTCAGGGCTCGGTTCTGTCGGTAGATGGCTCCCAGCCCGGGTACGGCACGCATATTCGCAGCACGGAAATGGGGGTGTGATGACAGACTCCGCAGAAGTTAACACCCGCCAGCAGGTGTTGGACTTAATCATCGAAAAGGGCCCTGTCACAGCCAGCGTGATTGCACGAATCCTCGGACTCACCACCGCTGCGGTTCGCCGTCACATCACAGCCTTAGAAAGCGGAGACGAAATTGCAGAGCACGAAGTCCCCCACGTCGGCCCTCGGGGTCGCGGAAGGCCTGCACGCCACTACGTCGCAACAGATTCTGGGCGTGAAAGGTTGGAGGACAACCACTCGGACTTGGCAGTCAAGGTTCTGGGGTATCTGGAAAGAGTGTCCGGACCGGAAGCCGTTGAAGGTTTCGCGGCGGCGCGTTCAAGAGAGATTGAGCGTCGTTATACGCCCATAGTCCGCGCTGCAGGAAGCGACCCGCGACTCAGAGCAGAAGCCTTAGCCAACGCGCTAACCGAAGACGGTTATGCCGCTTCAATCCGCCCGGTAGGGGAAGGCGACTTCGCCGTTCAACTCTGCCAGGGGCACTGCCCAATCGAAGCGGTAGCCCACGAATACCCGCAGCTTTGCGAGGCTGAGCTGCAGGCGTTTAGCCGCATCCTGGATGTTCACGTGCAACGCCTGGCGACATTGGCGCAGGGAGGGCACGTTTGCACCACTCACATACCCGTGGGTACGGGGTATATGCGCCCAGGTGCCCGCAAAGGAATGAAGCACAGGTAGGGGCCAAGATCGGCCCGCCACTACCCGCAACCAACAAGAAGGAAACTCATGACTCAGCCAACGCTGACTCCCCCTGACTCAGCGGCCCAAATGTCTGATGACGAGATCATTGACTCCATCGGCGCCTACGAATATGGGTGGCGCGACAGCGACGACTACTCCGAAGGTGTGCCGAAGGGGATCAACGCGGACATTGTCCGTCACATCTCCAATATCAAGGGCGAGCCCGAATGGATGCTGGATCGGCGTCTGAAGGCCTACGACTTTTTCGAACGCAAACCTATGCCGACCTGGGGTCCCGACCTCTCCGGCATCGACTTTGACGCGTTCAAATACTACGTGCGTGCCTCGGACCGCCAGGTTCAGAGCTGGGAGGACCTCCCAGAGGCAATCAGGGACACCTACGACCGCCTGGGGATTCCGGACGCTGAGAAGAAAAGGCTTGTGGCAGGAGTTGCAGCCCAGTACGAATCTGAGGTGGTGTACCAGCAGATTCAGGAAGACCTCGAACAACAAGGGGTTATCTTCCTTGATACGGACACCGCTCTTCGGGAGCACCCGGAGATCTTCCAAAAGTACTTCGGCAAGGCTGTGCCAGCCGGCGACAACAAGTTCGCGGCACTGAACACGGCGACATGGTCGGGCGGCTCATTCATCTACGTTCCACCCGGGGTACATGTCGAGATCCCGTTGCAGGCGTACTTCCGCATCAACACGGAGGCGATGGGACAGTTTGAACGCACCCTGATCATTGCGGACGAAGGCTCTTACGTTCACTACGTGGAGGGTTGCACGGCACCGATCTACGACACGAACTCTCTCCACGCGGCTGTCGTCGAAATCTTTGTTCTCAAAGACGCCCATGTTCGGTACACAACCATTCAGAACTGGTCGAACAACGTGCTGAACCTTGTGACGCAGCGGGCAATGGTGCACGAGGGCGGCACGATGGAATGGGTTGACGGCAACATTGGTTCGTCCATCACGATGAAATATCCCGCCTCGTATCTGATGGGCGAAAACGCAGTGGGGGAAACCCTGTCGATCGGTTTCGCCGGCACTGGCCAGCATCAGGACACTGGCGCGAAGATGGTTCACATGGCCCCGAAGACTTCCTCGACGGTGGTTGCCAAATCTGTTTCCCGTGGCGGGGGACGAACCTCTTACCGGGGGCTTGTGGAAGTGCACTCGCGCGCCACGAAATCCAAGTCGAACGTGCTCTGCGACGCGCTACTGGTCGACAAACTCTCCCGCACCGACACGTACCCGTACGTGGATGTGCGAACCGAGGACGTCGTGATGGGGCACGAGGCCACCGTTTCGAAAGTGAACGAGGACCAACTGTTCTACCTGATGAGTCGCGGTTTGGATGAGAACGAGGCCATGGCCACGATCGTCCGAGGATTCGTCGAACCCATCGCGAAACACCTCCCGATGGAGTACGCGCTGGAACTCAACAGGCTTATTGAACTGCAGATGGAAGGATCAGTCGGCTGATATGACCGCTACTCTTACCCAGTCAGACACCGAATCGACGGGGATCTCCCGTGCGGATGCTCTCACGTCCTTTTCAGTAGCGGACTTCCCGATGCCTACGGGCAAAGAGGAAGAATGGCGTTTCACGCCGATCCGCCGGATTCGCCCACTGCTAAGTGGCGATTCATACGATGCGTCGGTTTCCGTCGAGGTTACGGGTCCCGAAGAGGCTCGGGCCGAAAAAGTGGGGCGCGACGACAAACGCCTGGGGACCATCATGGCGCCCAGCGACCGACCCGGAGCCCTTGCCTGGGAGAACTTCACGGAAGCAACCGTGGTGACCCTCCCTGAAAACACCGAACTTGAAGAACCTGTTTACGTTCGGGTGAAAGCCCCTGCAGAGCACGCAGCCACCCACATTTTCATCCAGGCTGAACCCCATGCGAAAGGAACCGTCATCATCTTGCATGACGGCCCAGCGCTGCTGACTGAGACGGTTGAAGCCCGCGCAGATGCCGGATCAAACCTCAACGTCGTCACGGTTCACGAATGGGACCCGGACGCCTTGCACGCCTCCAGCCACCGCGTCAGCGTCGGCCGCGATGCCACGCTCAGACACATGGTGGTCACGTTGGGCGGCGACCTGGTCCGTGTCTCTATCGAGAGTGAGTTCACGGAACCCGGCGGCAACCTGTTCATGAACGGCGTCTACTTCACTGACGCCGGCCAGCACCAGGAACACCGCCCGTTCATTCACCACGACCAGCCCAAGTGCTTCTCCCGCTCCACCTACAAAGGTGCCCTGCAAGGGAAAGACGCACGCGCGGTTTGGATCGGCGACTGCCTGATCGGCAAGAACGGCGACGGCACCGACACCTACGAGTTGAACCGAAACCTCATCCTCACCGAAGGCGCCAAAGCAGACTCAGTGCCCAACCTGGAAATTGAGAACGGTGAAATTGAGGGGGCAGGCCACGCCTCCGCGACCGGCCGGTTTGACGATGAACAACTGTTCTACCTGATGAGTAGAGGCATCCCGCCGTTGGAAGCTAAACGCCTGGTGATCAGAGGCTTCTTCGCCGAGGTCATTAACGAAATCGGCGTCAAAGACCTCCAAGACCGACTCATCTCGACCATTGAAGACGAACTGCGTGACTTCGACCTGCGCCTGGCTGCGGAGGAAAACCGATGAGCGCCACCGACACAGATGCAAAGACCAACAAGAAGGAAGAAGATCAAATGTCGTCGTCCCTGATCATCAAGGACCTCCAGGTTGAGGTGAACACCCCCGAAGGTCCCAAGCAGATCCTGAAGGGGGTTGACCTGACAATCGGCAAGGGGGAGATCCACGCGATCATGGGCCCCAACGGGTCGGGCAAATCCACCCTGGCCTACGCGCTTGCGGGACACCCAGCGTACGAGGTGACGGGGGGCGAGGCGCTCCTGGACGGAGAGAACATCCTGGAAATGTCCGCTGATGAGCGGGCCCGGGCAGGCCTCTTCCTGGCCATGCAGTACCCGGTCGAGGTTCAGGGAGTTTCCGTCTCCAACTTCCTTCGCACCGCCAAGACCGCAATTGATGGGGAAGCCCCGCCACTGCGGCATTGGATTAAGGAAGTCCGTGAGGCCATGGACGAACTCCGTATGCCAGAGAACTTCGCTGACCGTGATGTGAACGTGGGATTCTCCGGCGGGGAGAAAAAGCGCCTGGAGATCCTGCAGATGGAGCTGCTGAAGCCCAAGTTTGCGATCCTAGATGAGACGGACTCAGGGTTGGACGTGGATGCCCTACGAATCGTTTCAGCGGGAGTCAACCATGCTCACCAGCGCGACAACATGGGCATCATGCTGATCACCCACTACACGCGCATCCTGCGCTACATCAAGCCAGACTTCGTTCACGTCTTCGTTGACGGCCACGTCGCTGAAGAGGGCGGCCCCGAGCTGGCGGAGCTGCTGGAAGAAGAAGGCTACGACAAGTATCTGTAGTAGCGCTGACCGCCATCTGGCGGCCTCGTCCAAACAGTTGGCTATGAGGAGGAAAGATGGGCTTGTCCCTTGATTTCTCGGCGGCCGAGCTCGCCGCGATACGCAGGGATTTCCCCGCGCTAAAGAAGATTGGGCGTGGCGGGAGCCCCATTGTGTACCTGGATTCCTCGGCCACCTCACAAAAACCCGACTGTGTTTTGAAAGCCGAGCTGGACTTTTACACGGACAGCAACGGAGCAGTGCACCGCAACACCCATCTCTTGGGGGACGAGGCCACCGCGGCCTACGAATCCGCCCGCGAAACCGTCGCCAGCTTCATTGGGGCGCAGCCACAGGAGATCGTGTGGACTAAGAACGCGACGGAAGCGCTGAACCTGGTGGCCACGGCTGTCGGGAACGCTTCGGCGGGTCTGGGCGGCAAAGACGCGGAAGAACTGGCGATTGGGCCGGGCGACAAGATCGTCATCACCCGTTCGGAACACCACTCCAACCTGGTTCCCTGGCAGCAACTCGCTGCCCGCACCGGGGCCGAACTTGACTGGCTGGACTTGGAACCGGACGGGCGCATTGACCTGAACACCCTGGACCGGATCACCGACAACACGCGGATTGTTGCTTTCACGCACGCCTCGAACGTCACCGGGGCGATCACGGATGTGGAGGCCATCGTCAAAGCGGCAAAGCGGGTGGGGGCGTTGACGGTCCTGGACACCTGCCAGTCCTCGGCACACATGCCCATCGACGTTGGGACATTGGGCGTGGATTTCGCGGTTTTGTCCTCGCACAAAATGCTGGGACCAACGGGCGCGGGGGCGCTTTGGGGACGCCACTCGTTGCTTGAAAAGATGCCTCCGGTCCTCACCGGTGGCAGCGTGGTAGCAGACGTGACAATGGAATCAACCCGGTTCCTGGCGCCTCCAGAGAAGTTTGAGGCAGGCTCCCAACCGATCGCGCAGATTGTCGGCTGGGCTGTTGCCCTTGACTACCTGCGGGAGCTGGGAATGGATCGGGTTGCCGCTCACGAAAATGCGGTGACGAAACGGATCCTTGACGGCATCGCAGACATGGACGGCATCCGGCTACTGGGGCCTGCCGACATGAAAAACAGGGGTGGCGCGGTTTCCTTCGAGGTTGTCGGCGTTCACCCTCACGACGTAGGCCAGGTCCTTGACTCCCACGACGTTGCGGTACGGGTGGGCCACCATTGCGCGATCCCGTTGCACAGGTTCTTTGGCGTCAAATCCTCGTCCAGGGCCTCCGTCAGCGTGACGACCACGGATCACGAAGTCGACCAATTCCTCGACGGTTTACGGGAAGTGCAAAAGTATTTTGGAGGGGCGAATTGAGCAGCCTGGATTCTCTCTATCAGCAGGTGATCTTGGATCACTCGAAGAAACGCGCCGGTGAAGGCTCTGTCGAAGGGATGGAATTCACGTCCTTCCAGGTGAATCCGACGTGTGGGGACGAGGTGACCCTGGGAGTCGAACTCGATGATGCCGGGGTGCCGGTCAAAGTTGTGTGGGAGGGCGACGGCTGCTCAATTTCCCAAGCGTCCCTGTCAATGATGTTTGACGCACTTCAGGGAGCCGACCTGGACCAGGTAATGGCGCTTTACGACTCGATGGAAACAATGATGCACTCCCGAGGACGGGGAGTTCCTGACGAGGTCCTGGATGAGTTGGGTGATAGCGCCGCGCTCGAGGGAACCTCGAAGTTTCCAAACAGAATCAAATGTGCGCTGCTTGGCTGGTATGCGCTTCGGGACGCAATGGCTAAGGCCGGTGTGGATATAACTCGAAAAGACTCAGACCAAGACAGTGACAAGTAGACGGAGGTAAACAATGAGTGAAGAAACCACCGCGCCAAACCCCATGGCATCGCAGGAACCGCCGCCGCAGGAGTTCGCCGAAGTCAAACAGGATACGTTTGTGCCCGGCAGGGTTGACCTGATCGAAAACGGCACCGTGACCGGGGAAGAAGTCGTTGAGGCCCTCAAGGATGTGATTGACCCAGAGCTGGGGATCAACATTGTGGACCTGGGGTTGGTGTACGGCGTCATCATCAACGAGGACAACTCGATCATGCTCAACATGACCCTCACCTCAGCGGCTTGCCCGTTGACTGATGTGATTGAGCGGCAGGCGCACATGGTGCTTGGCCCGTACTCGACGGACGTGACGATTCAGTGGGTTTGGTTGCCGCCGTGGGGTCCGGAAGCGATCACGCCGGACGGTCGCGCCCAGTTGCGTGCCATCGGCTTCAACGTCTGATTCTTCTGCCAGGCTCGCCGTTGCTGACCAAGTTACCGACCGGGCAGGTTCGGGCCGTAGAAACGCTGTAGTGCGTCTTCCCGGAATTCCACGAACCGGCCGTCGGTGACAGCCTGCCCGATGGCGTCAACCAGCCTCACCGTGAACCACAGATTGTGGATTGTGGCGAGGGTAGAAGCCAGTATTTCCTTCGCTTTGAACAGGTGTTTCACGTAGGCCCGGGAAAAGTTTGTGCACGTGTAGCAGCCGCACCCTTCTGCCAGCGGTCCGAAGTCCGCGGTGAAACGCGCATTCGTGATGTTGTAGCGCCCATCCGGCGTGTAAATGCCACCGTTGCGGGCCACCCGGGTCGGGTTGACACAGTCGAAGGTATCGATCCCTGCGTTTACCGCCTCAAACAGGTCGAAAGGCTCCGAGATCCCAAGCAGGTGCCTTCCGCGGTCCTCCGGCAACTCAGGGGTGACCCAGGAGACAATCTCACCCAGGTCTTCCTTCCGGAGCGCCCCTCCGATGCCGAAGCCATCAAATGACTGGCCGTCCTCGTCCATCTGCGCCAGGTCTCTTGCCGCCTTCACCCGCAGATCCTGATAGTCCGCTCCTTGAACCACGCCCCACAGCTGCTGATACGGGCGCTCTGGGTGCAGGTCGGTGAGGCGGCGATGCTCCCGCAAACACTGGCGAGCCCAACGCTCCGTGCGCTCCAGGGACTCCTCTTGGTATTGCCGAGAATGTGACAAGGATGTGAGTTCGTCAAAGGCAAACATGATGTCGGCACCAAGTTGGTGCTGGATGCCGATCGAGGTTTCGGGGGTGAAACGGTGCGAGGTGCCGTCAATGTGGCTGCGGAAGGTGACTCCGCCCTCGTCCACCACCGCCCGAGATTCCTTCTCAATCGCCCGAGCCCTCTCCTTTACTGCTTCCTCGTTTTCTGCCTTGGAAGCAGCGAACTCTTCGCTCAGAACCTTCTTGAAACCTGCCCCCATCGATAGGACTTGGAAGCCCCCAGAATCGGTGTAGGTGGGGCCCGGCCAGTGCATGAACCTGCCGAACCCGCCGGCCTGCTCCACGATGTCGGAGCCGGGCTGCAAGTACAGGTGGTAGGCATTAGCGAGGACCGCCTGGGCGCCCAGGCCCAGCACCATTTCCGGCAGCATGCCCTTCACATCTGCTTTGGTCCCCACGGGGATAAACGCGGGAGTCTTGATCTGCCCGTGGGGGGTGTGGATGGTGCCGGTGCGGGCCAGCCCTCGCCCCTCGCTTGCGCGGTAGGTCTGGGTAAAGCCGCGCTGTGGCTGGGGACGAGGGGATGCGTCCCTCTTTTCCTTGCCCGGAAAAGGCGTCAGCGGCTCCGGCCACGTCCCCTCAGTTTCTTCCAGCGGGGCACCAATCCAATCAGTCATTACTTTCCTTGCGATTATGTGGCGTTATGCGCTTTATGCGGCCAATGATCAGGTATGAAACGGGAATCAAGACTACCTCGACCACCATCTTGTACAAGTAGCCCACCAAGACGTAGTTCCAAAAACTACCTGCCACCAGCACGCCATAGAACGCGATGGTGCAGAACACCAGGGTGTCGGCGGCCTCCCCAATCAGGGAAGAACCGAGCAGCCGCGCCCAAAGGTTACGTGACCCCCACCGCTCCTTGATCTTCACCAGGACGTAGGCGTTCAACAGTTGGCCCACCAGGTAGGCGGCCAGTGAGGCGAAGACGATCCGAGGCACAAAACCGAGCACCGCAGCGTACGCCTCTTGATGCACGTACTCGACGGGGGAGGGCATCACCTGCACCAGGAGAAAAACCCCAGCCGCCAGGAGGGAAGCGAAGAACCCCATGAAGATGACGCTTCGTGTCCTCTTGAACCCGTACACCTCCGCCAGCACGTCACCAAGCACGTAGGTGAACGGGAACAGCAGCGCGCCCCCGTCAAATATGGCTTGGACCGAGCCCACCTTGAACTCGATAAGTTTTGTCGCGGCAATGTTGGAGATCAGCAGCAACGCGACGAACATGACGGCAAGGGTTGTGTAAGCCTCCTGACGTTTGTCGCGAGAAACCCGCTTTGAAGAATCCAACATTCCCCTATTTTGCCCTGTGGCACCGACATGATTCCAACTCCACTACACTTCACCGAGTGATCAGCGTCCAGGATTTTGAGTTGCGCATCGGCGCACGCCAACTCATTCAACCCGTTTCGTTCTCAATCCCTAAAGGCGCCAAGATAGGGTTGGTGGGCCGCAACGGGGCGGGTAAAACAACGATGATGAGGCTCCTGGCGGGCGAGGATGACCGCGGTGCCGCGGAATACACCGGCCAGATTAGTCGCAGTGGAACGTGGGCGTACCTGCCCCAGGACACCAGTGGAGGAACCGAGGAACCAACCGGTATCCAACGCATTTTGTCAGTACGAGGAATAGACGGGATCCTCCGCCGCATTCAAAAAGCCGAACGTGAAATGGCTGAAACCACAGGTGCTCGGCAACAAAAGGCGATGGAGCGTTACGTCCGCCTCGACCAGGAGTTCACGATGTCGGGCGGGTGGGCGGCGCATTCGGAAGCGGCTCAAATTGCAGCCGCCCTCGGACTTGGGGAACGCATACTCAAACAGGACTTAGGCACACTCTCGGGGGGTCAGCGGCGGCGGGTCGAACTGGCTCGGGTGCTTTTCTCTGACGCGGAAACCCTGCTCCTTGACGAACCCACGAACCACTTGGACCACGACTCCATCATCTGGTTGCGGGACTGGCTGCGTGCCTATAGCGGCGGCGTGATGCTGATAAGCCACGATGTTGGACTGGTGAGAGACACTGTGAACAGGGTGTTTCATCTGGACGCGAACGAGGCGAAGCTGGAAATCTACAACCTCGGATGGGACGCATACCTAGCGCAGCGCCGCGACGATGAACGCAGGCGCCGCAAGGAGAGAGCGAATGCGCTGAGGAAGGCGGAGGCGCTCCAGGCTCAGGGTGAGAAGATGCGGGCGAAAGCCACCAAAGCCGTGGCGGCGCAGCAGATGCTTCGGCGGGCGCAAGAACTTCGCGACCTGGCGGGTACGGAGAAAGCCAAAGAGAAGGTGGCTCGCATCCAGTTCCCAGACCCAGCCCCCTGCGGGCGTGTGCCGCTTACGGCTGAGGGACTGTCGAAGTCCTACGGATCGCTCGAGGTGTTCACAGGCCTAGACCTCGCGATCGACAGGGGAGCGAAGGTTGCAATTCTTGGGGAAAACGGGGCCGGCAAGACGACGCTGTTGCGGACGCTGGCGGGAATAGAGAGGCCAGATGCCGGCAGAGTCCTCCCTGGTCACGGTTTGCGGCTGGGATATTACGCGCAGGAGCACGAGACGTTGGACCCCGCCTCGACGGTCTACGAGAGCATGGCGGAAGCCGCGCCCGACTTAGACGAGACTGGCGTGCGCAGCGTCCTCGGACAATTCCTCTTCGGGGAGGATGACGTCAGTAAGCCTGTATCGGTTCTTTCGGGTGGGGAGAAGACACGGCTGGCCCTGGCCACACTTGTGATTTCTGCGGCAAATGTGCTGCTGTTGGACGAGCCAACTAACAACCTCGACCCCGCTTCCCGCGAAGAAATCCTGCGGGCGTTGGCGAGTTACGAGGGTGCCGTCGTCCTCGTCAGCCACGACCCGGGTGCCGTGGAAGCGTTGGGGCCGGACCGGGTCTTGTTACTGCCGGATGGGGACGAGGATCTCTGGAGCAACGACTACCTGGAACTGGTCACGATTCGCTAGGAACTGATCACGATTCGCTGGAAACTGGCCACGATTCGCTAGGAACCGATCACGATTCGCTAGGGGGAGCGGTAAACGCGGTCACCTCATACGGGAAGTTCCGGTAGGCGAAGTAGGATTTCAGTTCTTCCCGGTGTTGGTCGCAGGCCAGCCACTTTTTAGTTCGCCCGTAGTGAATGTTCGGGTTTGACCACTCGATCATCCAGACCGCGGGTTCTGTGCAGCCTCGAGCAGAACAAATGAACTCCTTGGGGCCCGGTGCCAACGCCATTAGTTATCTCCTGGTCGATATACAACTATGCTTATGTCGGAAAGTTTTTGTTCCCTACAGCAAGGTTATTGCTATGTCACAGCACACTATAGTTTTTGTTCGTCACGCTAAGTCTGAAGATACCGCTCCGGGTAGCGATGAGAAGCGTCCCCTTTCAGACGCGGGTCGCGACCAGGCAAAGAAGCTGGGCGCGCAGCTGAAGGACTACATCGAAAACGTTGACACGGTTTTCGTTTCTCCGGCCTTCCGCGCTTCGCAGACTTGGGAGGAAATGGCTGCCGGGGCGGGTGTGGATCCTCACGCGCCTCACGTCCGGACGGATGAGGTCCTCTACACCGGTGACGCAATGCAGATCCTTGAAGCTGTGCGCCTGGAGTCCTCCGGCTACACCTCCTTGGTAATCGGCCATGAGCCCACGATTTCTGCGGCTGTGCGCCTGACCATCCGCGAGGATGAGGCCGACAAGATCGCCCGCGGCATGGCCACCGCCACCGCAGCCATCGTGACTTGGGACCGGAACTGGAAAGAATGGCACTCCCACGTGGCGAACCTCGCCGACGTGGTCCACGTCCAGAATGCGTGACCTTTAGCGCTTAGTCGCACTGAGAAGGAGATGGCCCCCTGCGGGGCTGTCTCCTTCTTTTTTCTGCTTTACCTGTTTTCTCTTCCTTCTTTACCGCACTTGCTCTCTGTACCCTCTTTGCTTCCTCCGGTACCCTCTTTGCTTCCCCGGTTTCCTTTGTCCTTCTTTTTCTGCTTTACCTGTTTTCTCGACCTTCTTTACCTAACTTGCTCTCTGTACCCTCTTTGCCTCCCACTTGTACCCTCTTTGCTTCCCCTCTCTCATTCCATTCCTTTGCTCCTTTGTGCTTTTGTCTCTTGTTCGTTTCTCCTATGCTTTCCGCTGTGCACCTCTGCGCCTCTTCTTGGCTGCAGGTCTCTCTTCCGGACTTGTCGACTCATCGGGGGCCCGCCCGAATCGGTTCATCTTGAGCCTGGACGAACCTTCCATGTTCCTCGTACTTATTCTGGTTCGCTGTCCTTAATCTGCTTCCCGGTCCTTAGATACCGTGTTATGAATAGTCAACTCGCTAAAACAGTCACGCCTAGAGCTCCGGGAACCGGATTAAGGACAGGGAACAGCGTTGTGGTATCCGCGTGGGGAGCGCGCTGCTAGTTGGCGGTGGGGTCGTACCCCAGCAGGCCCGCTACCGCATCCAAGCGCCGGATAGAGAGGAAGTTCCCGACCGCCTCCTTGACCGCAGGTTTCGCGCAGAAGGCGATGCCGGCGCCAGCGGTTTCCAGCATTGGAATGTCGTTGGCGCCATCCCCGACAGCGACGGTGGTTGAGAGACTATCCCCAGCCCAGGTGCGCAGTGCATGGACTTTGGCTTGGGCGTCGACAACTGGTCCCGCGGTGCGGCCGGTGAGCAGGCCGTCCTCGACCTCCAGCTCGATGGCGGCGACAAAGTCGATGCCGAGTTGCTCGGCGATCGGCGCAACCACTTGCGTGAACCCACCTGAAACTATCCCGAACTTACCTCCGATGCTGTGAACCCAATCGATTAGCTCGCGGGTGCCGGGGGTTAGTGTGATGGAGGAGGAGACTCGGCCAAGGGCTGCCTCGGGCATTCCTCGGAGCAGAGCAACGCGCTGGTAGAGGGACTCCTCGAAGTCGATCTCCCCACGCATGGCTCTGTCTGTTATTGCCGCGACTTGTTTGCGGTGGCCGGCGAGGTCGGCGAGCTCGTCGATCACTTCCTCATTGATCAGTGTTGAATCAACATCTGTGACGATCAAAGACGGAGCCGCCTTCCGAAGCGCTTCTGGGAGCGCGGCATACCCACCTGGTTCCGCGCCCCCGCCCGCTTCCGAATTCGGTGCTGTCCACCAGCCATCGCCAAAGATGGCACCCTCAATGTCTTGGGGCGCCTCTCCGGCGAAAGCCCACCATTTGTCTGGTGGAACCAACGATGTCACTTCGTGACCACGTAGCCCTTCGGAACGACGGTGATCCCAGACTCTGTGACGGTGAAGCCGCGGGCCAAGTCGTGCTCGCGGTCAAACCCGACCTGTGCGTCTTCCTCGACAATGACGTTCTTGTCCAGAATTGCCCGGTTCACGCGGGCTCGGCGCCCAATCCGGCTTCCGTGCATGATGATCGCATCTTGGATCTGCGCCCATGAATGGACGGAGACCTTGGGGGAGAGGACTGACCTGTACACCTCAGCCCCCGAAATGATTACCGCTTGGGAGACCAGGGAGTTGACCGCGTGTCCAAGGCGTGAACCATGTTCGCCGTGCACAAACTTCACCGGCGGCAACGCGTCATTTCGCGTGAGGATTGGCCAGTCATAGTTGTAGAGGTTGAACACCGGGACCACATTGATGAGGTCCAGGTTCGCCTCAAAGTAGGCGTCGATAGATCCGACGTCGCGCCAGTAGTCGGAGTCGCGCTCGGTTGCTCCCGGCACCTCGTTATCAATGAAGTCATAGACGGCACATTCTCCGCGTTCCACAAAGTAAGGGACGATGTCTCCGCCCATATCGTGGTTCGACTCCGGGTTCTTCGCGTCCTCCCGGAGCGCGGTTTCCAACGCCTTCGTGTCGAAGATGTAGTTGCCCATTGATGCCAGCACTTTACTGGGGTCGTCTTCCAACCCCTCTGTGTGCTTTGGCTTTTCAACGAACGCGTCGACCATGCCGTTCTTGGCTTCAATGACCCCGAATTGGTCGGCCAGTTCGATTGGCTGGCGGATGCCTGCGATCGTTGCCGGGGCGCCCGAGGCGATGTGGTAATCCAACATCTGCGAGAAATCCATGCGGTAGATATTGTCCGCACCGGTAATCACGATGTAATCGGGACTCTCATCTTCTACCACGTTGAGCGACTGATAGATCGCGTCGGCAGAGCCCTCAAACCAGTGTGGTCCCCGGCGCTGTTGCGCCGGCATTGGCGCGACATAGGTCCCGAGGAGTGCTGAGAGTTGCCAGGCCCGAGCAATGTGACGGTCCAACGAGTGGGACTTGTATTGGGTAAGGACTACCACTTTCAAGAATCCCGAATTCACCATGTTGGACAGTGAAAAATCGATTAGTCGGTAGTTCCCACCAAAGGGAACGGCCGGTTTTGCGCGGTCTTTGGTTAGCGGCATAAGCCGCTTCCCCTCACCGCCTGCCAAAACGATTGCTAGTATGCGCTTCTTTGCCATGACCCCAGCTTACGGAACTATTTCGGTTGTGGGGTATGCGTTGAAATACTCGATATGCTGATATCACAAAGAACCGCGACTGAGGATGGTCAAAGATGCGCATCGATCTGCTTACCCGGGAATATCCGCCTTTCATTTACGGTGGCGCTGGCGTTCACGTTGACGAACTGGCCAAAGTCTTGCGGAACATGGTGGATGTGAGAGTCCACGCATTCGATGGTCCGCGCGAAAAGGGAGGCGTAGGGGACGAACCCGGGGTTACGGGGTACGCCGCGCTTCCAGAACTCGACGACGCGAACTCCGCCGTCCAAACCCTGGGCGTAGATTTGGAGATGACGCCTGGAATTGCTGGCGCTGATCTAGTGCATTCTCACACGTGGTACACGAATTTTGCCGGGTACCTCGCGAAACTTCTCTATGACATTCCCCTGGTTGTGTCCGCTCACTCCCTGGAGCCACTTCGTCCTTGGAAGGCGGAGCAGCTGGGCGGTGGATACCGGGTTTCCTCGTTCGCAGAGCGCATCACCTTTGAGAACGCCGACGCGGTGGTCGCAGTGTCGAACGGAATGCGCGATGACATCCTGCGTTCCTACCCCGCTGTCGACCCGGACAAAGTTCACGTGATTTTCAACGGGATTGACCTGAGCCGCTGGCATCGGCCCGACACTGCCGAAGCGGAGGCGAACGCCGTCGAGGTGAGGAAGCGCTTCGGCATCGACCCCGACCGCCCAACGGTTGTTTTCGTGGGGCGGATTACTCGCCAGAAGGGCCTCACCTACTTCCTCCGCTCAGTGGAACTGCTTCCCCCAGAGGTCCAGGTGGTTCTCTGTGCGGGCGCCCCCGACACCGAGGAAATCGCGAAGGAAACCGAGGAACTGGTGGCCAACCTTCAAGAGAAGAGGACCGGGGTCATCCACATTGATGAAATGTTGGATCACACAAGCCTTGTCGCAGTCCTCGCAGGTGCGGATGTGTTTGCAACGCCTTCAATCTATGAGCCCCTCGGGATTGTGAACCTCGAGGCAATGGCCCTTGGTCTACCCGTTGTTGGCACCGCAACTGGCGGCATCCCGGATGTCATCGTTGATGGCGTCACCGGATATCTGGTCCCCATTGAGCAGGAACAAGACGGGACAGGCCGGCCCCTGGATCCGAAGAAGTTTGAGGCAGATTTCGCAGCGGCACTGACCGAGTGTCTGTCAGACCCCGAACGTGCCAAGAAGATGGGGGAGGCCGGCCTGGAGCGGGCTAGGGAACACTTCTCCTGGGAAGCGATCGGGAAACAAACCGTTGAACTGTACAGCACGCTTGTGAAAGGCAAAGACAACTGATGGCCGACGATGTAGTCGTTTTGGAAGGTGCGACCGTAACACGCTCGGGAGTGAATATTCTGGACGATGTGACGCTGAAGATCGGCCCTCGGGAGCACTGGGTCCTGCTGGGCCCTAACGGTGCCGGCAAGACAACCGTCGCGAAGCTGATCAGCGGCCGCGAATACCCCTCCGCTGGGACCGTGACGGTGCTGGGGCAGGACACGTCGGAGACGGAATCGACGTACCTTGCGTCTCGTGTGGGGTTCGCGTCGGCGCACGTGCGCGACCGTTTCATCCCCACCGACTCAGTGGTTTCGCTGGTGCTGGCGGCAGGCTGGGGACAGACGGCCAAGTACAGCGAGGAATACGGCGAAGAGGATGACTCTCGCGCCCGCGACCTTCTTACAGCTCTGGGGATTGGGGACTTGGCTGACCGCGCTTTCGGCACGTTGTCCGAGGGCGAACGTCAGCGCGTCTCCATCGCCCGAGCATTGATGGCAGACCCCGAGATCGTAGTATTGGATGAACCTACAGCGGGCCTTGACCTGGGCGCCCGGGAGACGCTGGTCCTGGCACTCACTGACATCATGGCGGACCCAACTACCCCCTCGGTCCTCCTGATTACGCACGAGATCGAAGAAATTGCCCCCGGGTTCACACACGTGGCACTGTTGCGGGACGGCAAGGTTCTTGAAGCCGGGCCGATAGAATCGGTCTTGACGGGCGCTAAGCTCTCTGAGACCTTTGGAATGGAACTTGAGGTGGAACGTCAGGGCAACCGCTGGTGGGCCCACGCCTCGGAGAGGTAGTGGCCCGTGGCGTGGATGATCTGGGTGGGGGCGGGGTTGATCCTCGGAATCCTCGAACTCCTGACCGTTGACCTGTTCTTCCTGACGCTTGGTTTGTCGGCCTTGGGCTCAGGATTACTCGCCGTTTTTGGTGTTTCGATTTGGGTGCAGATTGCGTTTTTCGTGGCATCCTCGGCGTTACTTCTGGCCTTTGTGCGTCCGTGGGCGAGGGATTTGCTGCACCGCTCCACCCCGGACGTCACCACCAATGCTCAGGCATACGTGGGGAAAATCGCGATCGTCACAGCTCCCCTCGGCGGCGGGACTGGGCGCGTGAAAATTGGGGGCGAGGATTGGTCGGCAAGTGGCCAAGACGGCCTGTCATTTCCAGTTGGCTCCCACGTGCGGGTCGTTCGGATCGACGGGGCAACAGCCGTGGTCGGCCCCTTTGACGAAGCCGTTCCGACCCCGCCAGATTCCACCCCGTCTTAGCCCACCCCGTCTTAGCCCACCCTCAATCTTGTAGGAGGAACCCATGGATCCGGCTTGGATCATAGCTTTACTGGTGATCATCCTTGTGGTGATCGTCGTTGTCCGTTCGGTCCGCGTTGTTCCCCAGTCGCGCGCCCTGGTGGTTGAGCGGTTGGGCAAGTTCCAGTCGATTAAGTACGCCGGTTTGCACCTGCTGATTCCGTTCGTGGACAGGGTTGCAGCGAACGTTGACCTGCGTGAACAGGTCACGTCTTTTCCGCCTCAACCTGTCATCACCGCGGACAACGTGGTTGTCTCTATTGACTCGGTCATTTACTACCAGGTAAACGACCCGATGTCCGCCACTTACGAGATCGCCAACTACATTTCAGCAATCGAGCAACTCACCGTAACCACCCTCCGCAATGTCATTGGGTCGATGGATCTGGAACAGACTCTGACCAGCCGCGACCAAATAAACGGGCAGTTGCGCGGGGTACTTGATGAGGCCACCGGGAAGTGGGGGATCCGCGTCAACCGGGTTGAACTGAAAGCGATCGATCCGCCTCCAACAATCCAGCAGGCGATGGAGCAACAGTTGCGCGCGGAGCGGGATAAACGGGCCGCGATTTTGCAGGCCGAGGGCGTGCGCCAATCGCAGATCCTCCGGGCCGAGGGAGAGAAGCAGTCCGCCATCCTTCAGGCTGAAGGCGAGGCACAAGCGGCCGTTACCAGGGCTGATGGCGAGGCACGGGCGATTGGCACCGTGTTTGGAGCGATCCACGACGGGCGTCCCACCGCTGACCTTCTGTCCTACCAGTACCTTCAAACTCTTCCGAAGGTCGCGAACGGGCAGGCATCAAAACTGTGGGTCATCCCAACCGAACTCACCGCGGCGCTCAACGCGATTACCGAGGGCTTCACAGGCAATCAGGGGCTTCCTAGTTCCCCCGTGAAGGAGGAGGGGGACGAGGACGCCCGGTAGTTTGCCTGCCGGTCGCTGATTCAGGCCCCCCGCGTGGGCCTCGCTACAGGACTTTGGAGAAGAACTCTTTGGTCCTCGGCTCTTGGGGGCTGTCGATGACTTGCTCGGGGGTGCCTCGTTCAACGATTTTGCCCTCGTCCATAAAGACGACTTGGTCGGCTACGTTCTTGGCGAAGCCAACCTCGTGCGTCACCACAACCATCGTCATGCCGGACTTGGCGAGGTCTTGGATGACCGAGAGCACTTCACCCACCAACTCTGGATCAAGCGCTGACGTCGGCTCATCAAAGAGCATAAGTTCCGGATCCATCGCCAGGGCGCGCGCGATCGCCACACGTTGCTGCTGACCTCCAGAGAGCGCGGCAGGGTAGTGGTCCATGCGGTCTGCCAACCCGACGCGGGCCAGGAGCTCCTTGGCATGAGCTTCAGCCTCAGCCTTAGGGATCTTCTTCACGCGGATAGGTGCTTCCATCACGTTTTGCAGGGCCGTCATCTGGGGGAAGAGGTTGAAGCGCTGAAAGACCATTCCAATGCGGCTGCGTTGGCGCGCAATTTGGGAGTCTTTGAGCCGGTACAGCCTGGTGGTGCCGTCCTTTAGCTCCTTTTCACGCAAGCCCATTAGGTCGCCGTCAACCCAGATCCGACCTGCGGAGATGACTTCCAGTTCGTTGATGCAGCGAAGCAGCGTGGACTTCCCGGAGCCGGAGGGGCCCAGGATGACGCAAACCTCGCCCGGTTGAACGGTCAGGTCTACGCCTTTGAGGACGTGGAGGTGGCCGAAGAATTTGTGGACGCCTCTCGCTTTCACCATCGGCGTTTGGGCAGTGAGGTCGGCGGTCACGGTGTCACATCCAAGAACATTGTTTCGGTGTGCATAAGGCCCTGCTCTTCCAAATCCTGCTCTTTGTCGGACTTTTTGTTGTTGCTGGAATCGGAGAAACCTCGTCCAAAATGCCGCTCAATGTAGTGCTGCACAACCATGAGGAGCGAAGTGATCGCCAAGTACCAAATCGCCGCACAAATCAGCATCGGAACGGGCGCGAACAGTTGCTGTCCGAGGTCTCTTGCCACAAACGTTAGCTCCAGAGTGAACGGGATCGCGGAAACAAGCGAGGTGGTTTTGAGCATGGAGATCGTCTCATTACCCAACGGGGGGACGATGACTCGCATGGCTTGGGGCATAACGATGCGGGAGAAGATCTGTCGGTGAGACATTCCCAGAGCCGTGGCTGCTTCCCACTGCCCTTTGTCAACGGAGTTAATGCCCGCACGAATGATCTCCGCAAGGTAGGCGCCTTCGTTGAAGCCCAGCCCTAGTACCGCCATCCAGAACGCAGTCAGCACCGTGGAGGTTTGGAACTGCACGAACTCCGGCCCAAACGGAATGCCGATTGAAAGTTGGGGGTACAGGGTCGGGAGAAGGGACCAGAAAATCAGTTGCGTGTAAACAGGGGTTCCACGGAAAAACCAGATGTAAAAAGTACCCACAATCCGCAAAATGGGGTTTGGAGACTGGCGCATTACGGCCATCAGGATCGCCAAAATTGTGCCCAGCACCATCGCGAGAACGGTGAGGATGAGTGTGTACGCGACCCCTGTCATTATGGCTTTGGAGAAAAGCCACGGCCACACCAAATGCCATTTGAAGTTGGGGTTTGTGATGAGGGAGTTGACTGCCATCGCGACGATGACAAGCAGGATTGCTGCGCCGACCCAACGACCCGGCCGGGGGACCGGCCGGGCCTGGATCAGATCAACCTTTTGATCTGATGATGTCATTTCTCAATCGGGTTCTACTAGTGGAACGGTGCTGGATTACGGGTTTACTCGAGCTTGGGAGAGTGCGGAGTCGCCGGCGCCGTAGTTGTTGAGGATTTGCTCCAGGTAGCCCTCGTCCATCAGATGCTGCATTGCCGCTTGCACGGCTGCGGTGAGTTGCTCATCGTCCTTAGCAATCGCGATTCCCTGAGGCTCCGCTTCGACGACTTCACCGATCTGCTCCAGTTCGCCACCGGAGTTCGCCACGGCGAAAGAGATGACGGGGGAGTCCGCAAAGGTGGCGTCAAACTGGCCGCCAATAACCTTGAGGGTCACGTCGGTTTGTAGGTCCAGCGGCATGACTTCAATGGGGTCCTTGCCCTCTGCCACGCACTCTTCAGACATTTCCTGGGCGCGAGAGTACTGGTACGTTCCCGTTTGTACACCCAGGATGGAACCGCAGGGATCCGTGGGGTCGAAATCGGTTGGGTTCCCGGTCGCGACAGCGTAGGCGGAGCCTGCTTCAACATAGGAAACCATGTTCACTTGCTCAATCCGTTCAGGAGTGATGGTGAACGAGGATGCCCCAACGTCAAACTTTGACCCCAATTGCGGGATGATGGTCGCAAATTCCGCGTGCTTGGTTTCTCCTTCCAAGCCCATGACGCGGGCTAGCGCGTCAACAATCTCGATGTCGTAGCCCGTCGGAGTTTGGCCGTCGCCTAGTCGGAATTCTGCTGGCGCGTAGTCGGTGGAGGCACCGTTTCGCAGGACGCCGCTGGAGGCGATCCCCTCGGGAACCATTGCGACGATGTCAGAAACCGGCTCAATGGACTCCACGTCAAAAAACGTGTCGCCCTCTTCGTTGTTCTCGGCGGCGGATTGTTCGTCGCCGCCAACAGTTGGATTGGAACATCCTGCCAGTGCGAGGGCTAGAACCCCCGCGACGGCGAATGGCGTAACTTTGCGCATTTGTTGCCTCCTACAGTAAATCGAACTTCACAAGTATGCAGGATGGCGCATAGTATGCACAAATCTGTTTTGGTGTTCTGTTGCCTATACGACAAATCTGGTGGAAGCCATTGTTACTGACCCCGAAGAGCTCTCCGGCTGCTTCCCTGGCGTGCCTTATAAGGATCCACACCCTTGGGTACAGGAACGCCGCGTGATCCGATGGCGGAAAGTCGGTTTGCAACCGCGGGCACTTCGTGTTTTGTCAGTACCTTCTTCTGCTTCTTCAGTTTCCGCATCAGCTTCGGGATTGGGACCTGTCCCTCATCGTTGCCAGTTTGGATGTAGATGATCGGCACATTGGTAATGGCGCGGTTGATGCGTTTGCGTTCATTGTTGAGCATGGGCAAGACGCGGCTGCTGGGGCCTTCAGAGATCAGGACCACTCCGGGGCGGCCGATGATCTGCCAAATCACATCTTGACTTCTGTTGACAGCCACAGGCTCATCATCAATGACCCAGCCACGAGTGATCTGTGAGAGCACCGCGTAGACCGCACCCGCTTTGCCATCAACCTGCCGGTACATTGCGGGGCGAAGCAGGTAGGCGAGCAGTCCGAGGTCCACCAGAGCAGCTGTTAGCACGCCTGCGATCATCCAGAAGACCCACCCACCGGTGAGGATCGCGAAGAGGACTGCCAACCCCATGACGATTATGGGGGCAGCAATCAGCACAATGGGGAACCAACTGAAGCTTCGCGTAATGACGTTGTAAGCATCTATGTAGTTCTGATACCAGCGGCGCTTTTTGGGTGCACCTTCGGAAACTTTGTCGCTCTTTTTTGCCATGATTGACCATCCTACCCGGCGCGGGAGTCATATCCCCCCGACCGGCAATCAAATGTCCTTATGGGTCCTTCGATAGTAAGGCAGAGAAAGTGCCACACCAACAAGGGCGATCAAGATCCCGGCTGAAGCAGCGAACATGTAAGTCGGCGCATCGCCCGAGGCCTCCGCAATCGCGCCACCGACAGCAGCACCCAGCGAGATGCCGATCGTCACCGATGACTGCATCAGCGTCATGGCAACCGAGATCCCGCCCTTTGGTGCCAGCTTCTCCGAGATCGAGAAGGCGGTAACCAGAGTTGGCCCAACAAAGAGACCCGCAACGCCAAGCAAAATGGTGGTCAGTCCCAGCCCTGACGTCACGGCGATGAACACGGTCGTCGCGGTCATGCCCAGACCAAAAGTCATGAGGCGCGCAGACATCTTGAAGGATGCCGGCAAGACCACGACCATCAAGGCGGCGAAGGCTGAGCCGATCCCCATCACCGCGTAGATCAGGCCGGCCTGGGAAGCAACCCCTGCCAGTTCTGCCCGCGATGTGGTTGCAGCCTGGATGGAGCCGAAGAACATGCCTACTCCCACCAGTGCGACAATCCCCGGCAAGACGGCCCAGAGGACTTTGAAAATCTTGGGGCGAGGAGCGGCGGCAACCTCAGACGTCGTGCCCTGCTCCTGGATGGCAGCCTTCGGCGCTGTGAGAGCAAACGGCATGCCTGCAGCAAGCGCAAGGATAAACGCAAGAAGTAGTGGGGCGGAGGGGATGGACATGGAGGCTGCGATGCCAACCAGGGCTGGACCCAGAACGAAGACCAGTTCATCAGCCATTGATTCATAGGAGAAGGCGGCTGCGATCTGTCTGGGCATGGATGTCGCCGACACCCACCGGGCGCGCGTAAACGACCCGACTGGCACAACTGTTGCCCCCGTGAGCAGACACAGAAGCCAAAGCAAGATGCCCTGAGTGCCAGTGGAGGCGGCCCAGTAGAGCCCCAAAATCCCGAGTGCGTTTATTGGGATCAAAGTCAGAAGAATGAGTTTTTGCCCCCACACGTCGGAGGCGCGCCCAATCAGCGGGGAGCAGATTGCCATGGCGATCGAGTAAATCGCGGTGGTCATACCACCGATTGCGATGTCGCCGGTCGAGGCCGTGAAAGCCGTGAGCAAACCGAGCGGAAGCATCGCGTAAGGCGAGCGTGCGATCAGCGCTACGACCATGATGTGCCACCCGACGATTGGGGGCAGCTCTTTATAGTTGGCTAATGCGCGAAAAGGGGAGTGGGAAGGGCCGCTATCAGTCATGAAAACTCACTGTTTATCTGGCTTCCTCGAAGGGCCTGCAAACCCGGGTTTGAGGGCATCGAGGATTCCTGGACGCGTCCAGGCAAAGTGATTCTACGCTCGCAACATATGGGGTTATCAACAGGTTCGAGGGCGATCCCTGTCACCATGGCATGTTTCTGAACACAATCGGAGGGTGGATGTAGAAAGTGGCTCTGGCCGAAGAGCGGTTGCTGTCACTTCTTCGGGAATTGTTTGGGAGGTGAACAACTTTGCAAGAGGGGGCCGCTTCTTTCCTGGAAGAGGCCTTCTTCTACCGTTCGCGCCCTGGGAAACCATGTGGCGTGCGTTGGAATCGGTGCGGCATCCTCAGGTCGCTCGGGTAGAGGTTGTTGGGAGCCAGGTGTGGGTCCAGTATCAGCCTGGGCCTGCGGGGTCTTCTTCTTCCTCCTTGGACGTTGCCGGAGTGCTGGTCGCGTTGGGGGAGGCAGGTGTTGATGCTCGGGAGCTCCCGGCGTCGAAGATTCTGTCTGTAACTGGGCGTCCTCCGCTCCTTGTTTGTGTAGCATCGGCTGGGTTTTCGTCTCAGTCGTGGAAACCGGGGGCTTGGTTCGCGGGCGGTTTGGTGGCCCAGGGGGATCCGGGAACCCCGACCTCTCCTACGCGCGGGGCTCAACGCGGCATTGTTTCGACTTCCTCCGGTTCTCCTCAGCCGGTTGTGCGGAAGTCGGTGTTGGCGCGCCACACCTCAAGTAGCGTGTCAACCTTGAACTTGGCTTCTCACCAGCCAAATGAGCCAGTTTCCGCTAAAGCGCCAGTTCCTGTTGACACGCAACCACTTCCGCTGCTCAAACGCCCTGGACGCTGGAAAATCGCGGTGTTGACAGGGGTTTTTGTGGTGGGGCTTGGCGTCGCTGGGCTCCTCGTGCCCCCTGCGCCGCAGCAGTTTGAATGCCCTGGGGAAGAAGAATTGGAACAGGTTGTGGCGGACCTACTGACTCGGCGTGCCGAGTACCTGAGTGCCGCAGATCTCGAGGGTTTGGCGTCGATCGAACTTCCTGATTTGTACGAGGCGGATCGGATCCTCCTCGATGATGCCGCCGCCCACCGGAGGAAGTTCCTAGCCTCTCCGCTTGACGTCGTGGTCACGAGTGTTGGCCACTGCGATTCTTCGTCAGTGCGGATGAGGGCAACGGTTAGGGGCGCTGCTTTCGAAGCATGCACGCTGGATCGGTGTATCAACGTGGCGGGGACAGACCCTCAGGAGGTCGAGATTGAACTGGAACCCGCACCATGGCGGCTCCGAAACGTCTTAGACATTGAGCAGCAATAGAGTAGTCCCGCCGATTGCTGGCACACGACCCCTTCTGGCACGCACGCTAGAACCTCACCCCACAGAAGGGGCTCCTTCCAAAACACAAACTCCGGCCATGTGTCTTGTTCGTTTCAGCATCACCCGGGCAGGGGTGTTCTGCGCCGTAACAGCGTTCGCTTACGTTCGCGTGTCTAGGCTGTGTGGAGGTTTGGGGGACTGTGACACTTCATTGATAGCTGCTTCAGAACCTCACGCACTATGACTCAACTGCCAGCGGTTACCTCAAGATCACAACCAGCCTGGCGCACAGCGGCCAACACCCACTTTGTTTCACAACACTGTTCCCTGTCCTTAATGTGCTTCCCGGTCCTTAATGTACTTCCCGGAGCTCTAGGCGCCCCTCTTTTGGCCCATTGCCTATTCATAACATACGTATTAAGGACGGGGAAGCAT